>ERZ1292625.749-Hain-H41-01um-R1-749-length-44591-cov-10_pt1 | contig 44591 bp, 59 predicted proteins | sample MGYA00564400_ERZ1292625 | MGnify/ENA primary metagenome ERZ1292625 (study PRJEB36523, sample SAMEA6512639) | groundwater metagenome | collected 2019-01-08 | study: AquaDiva: Metagenomics assemblies of 32 groundwater samples
TTTTTGGGAGGACTCTATTCAAGAACGAAGCACGGAATAGAGGAGTTTTTGGAAGGACAAAGTTTTATGTTGGCTCAAATGTACGAGGTATCTTTGGAAGGGTATTATTCAAGAATGAGTGGCGAGATAGGGGTGTCTTTGGGAGAGCATTATTTCATACAGATATTCACTTATGGCATCCTGAAGATAAAGCAGGTGTTGGAAGACTTGACTCTGTAAACGACTGGAAAGAACCTTGGTGGTTTGATAATGACCCAACTTGGTGTGATAATGGTTCTTTTTGTCAGGCTGGTATAGATTGGCAGGCAGATAATCCACAGGAATTTAATCCAGGTGGTGCTAATTGGGGACTAGATAATAGTTTTGTGTTCTCTGGACAAGCTGATTATGTATGTGGAACTGCTGCATGGACTCCTAACAGTGCAGAAGATGCTAATATAGGTAATGAAGCTTGGAAAATAAGACAGACACTTTTTACACAGGGTATTTTTGGGAGAGTAAACTTTATAACATAGGAGATGTATGTTAAAACTTTCTTATAATATAAGAGATGATGAAATAGTAATATGTAATGGAACTAAAAGTTATATCTATACTCAATTTGGTATGGGTTGTGCGGATGCTAATATAGATAGTCTTGTATTTACTAAAGATGGCCTTCTCGTACATAGCCCAGCTGCGTTAGCACAGCAAGATATAACTTTCAGGACTGATATTATATCGTTTGAGTCGATAGGATTAAAATCATTAGAGTTTATTCTATTTAATGGGATATGCTCTACAGATGTATATGTAACTCCAAAATATAGGGTAAGTAAGACTACAAGTTTTTTATCTGCGCCCACATTAAAATTTAATCAAGAAGGATACTGTCGTATAGGTATTAGGGGAATAGAATTTATACTTGATTTTTATATACCAAACTATAGTGAATTATCAATTCAAAATATTATTCTTGGTATACAGTATGTAGATAAAAGGTTTAAATCTGGTGTAGCTATTGAACAAATTAAAGGAGGAGTAGTATGAATAAGCAAGTATTTATATCACAGGATGAGTTTAAACAGTTAGTAGATGCAAAAGATGAGGTTCTTCTTAATGAAATACTTTCTCGAGTATTTAATAAGGCTGTTGAGACAGCCATCTGTAGTATGCCAGATATTATAACTAGACTAATAAAAAGTATATCAGCCACACAAAAAATGTCAGCAGATTTCTTTGATGCTAATAAGGAATTTAAGAACCATCTTGACATAGTAACTGCTGCTATACAGGAGGTTGAAGCAGCCCACTCAGATTGGAACTACGATAGAATTCTTACTGAGTCAGTTCCTATTATAAAACAGAAAGTGGCCATGTTAGATAAGGTAGCATTAGTAGAAGTCCCAATAGAAAGGGATAAAATAAGTATAATACAAACAGCTAATGGAGTATTATCGGAGGTATTATGAAACATGTTATGGGAAGGTCAATAGAAGAAAATATTCAATCAATAGATAATATTATATCTAACATAGATATAAAACTTGATATGGTGGGAAGAAAGAGTCAAGTAGATAATAGTTCTCCATTTTTTTATAATAGTTTTATTGAGTCGGCAACTAAATCAGGAGATATAATCTGTGCTTATTATGCGTTGGTGAGTATAGATATAAAAGAAGCTAAACTTATTATAGATATGTATAAAAAAGACATAGATATATTCATTAAAGTATCTACAGTTACTGTTAATGGAATTGAGAATACAACAAGAATAAAAGTAAAGCAAGGGATAAATGAGTTATCTAATGCTATTAGTATAAGTGCAGGAGATAAGATATTAATATCAATAGAGTATCCTAATGAGGAAGAGAAACCAGTAGGTATCTGGTTGGCATTAAGAGGAGATATTAAATGATAATAAGATTACAGCCACAACAAATATCTGCATTATGGGAAAGTATTAGATTTGGTATAATACAATCAGTTGCCCCAATAACACAGCCTACGCCAGAAGTACTTAGGAATATCCTGGGAGAGTTACTTAAAGGAGATATGCAGTGCTGGGCAGCTATATCTGAAAATAAGGATATCTATGGATATGTAATTACGTACATATATGAAGATAGTACTAAATTTAGAACGCTTATTATATATTCTCTCTATATGTATACAACTATGTCTAAAGATAATTGGGATAGTTTTTATGATGCGGTGGAGAAGTTTGCAAAGATAAACAACTGTAAAAGAATATCAGCGTATTCTAATAACACAGTAGCTATATCAATAGCACAGAAATATGGTTTCTTGTCAGACTATACATATCTTATTAAGGATATATAGGAGGTATTATGAAAAAGATATATAGTAAGATAGTTATAGATATGACATCTAATTTGGTTGATTATGAAGAGTCTTACTTATATGAAGGGGATATAGCGGAATGCAAAGGTGGAGGTGGAGGTTCTTCTGGTAAAGTTGATTATCCTGCGTATATGAAGACTGTTCATGAAGACTGGCTACATCATACTGCCGATACCATGACATATAGTGTAGTTGACCTTATGAACACCGCGATGTCAGGCAATAGTCCCTACTCAGGTTTCGTTGCAGTAAATCCAAACCAAGCTTTTTTTGCTGCCACTAAGTCATTAGCAGATTATCTTACTCCCTATGAGTACCTTAAATGCTTTAATCAGTGGAATATAGATACTGCATTTACATCTTATATGCAAGTTGATGGGACATATATAGATGCATCTATTGCAGCACTATCTGTGGACCTCGATGATGAAGTTAATACTAAAATATTACCAAGATTTCAATCTGGTATGGTAGGTATAAATGCTGTAATGAGTTCTGCTTTTGTAATAGGAACAGCAATAATATGGGATACTAAGGCAAAACAAGTTGCGAAAGCAGATGCAGATATTAGACTTAATAGACTTCAAGCGGGTGCTGATATAGCACTTAGAAGAATGTCTGCTCTTATTGAATGGAGACGTATAGTTACAGGATTAAGTGGTGAGTTTGCTAGACTATACATAGCAGCTAGGACTGAGACAGATGATGCTACATTAATTGCTGCTACTGAGAATGCTAAGTGGGACTTAAATATGTATCAGTATGGTACGCAGGTACTTGCATCTATAGGAGGTACTGCTACATCACAAGGTACACAGCAAAGAGGGTCATCTCTTGGTGGTGCTTTATCAGGAGCATTATCTGGGGCTGCTGCGGGAGCTATGATTGGTGCTCCTACTGGAGTGGGTGCTCCTATTGGTGCAGTTGTGGGTGGTGCTATAGGACTAGCATCAGCATTTATGTAACTTATAGTTCAAAATTTAAACATTAACTCGGAGGAAATATGCCAGTACCAAAGCAACAACCACAGGTTAAGCAGAATAAAAATAAGAATATAGTACCAGTATCACCAGCAGTATCTCCAGATATTAATTCGGGTGGATTCAACATCGGTGGGAATGTATTACAGACAGCACAGTTAATGAGTGCGTTAAGTGGTACTCCAACTACACCCCCTGGAGTACCTATGGGAACAGCAGTTGCTCCTGCACCGGATATGACTGGAGTGCCGGTTGGCATAACACCTGGAGATACAGGACAACAAGTTGCTGGAACAATAGTACCAATGCCAGTTACTAATCCACCTGATGCAACACTTACGCCTATACAGCCACAAACTATTATGGGTATGCCTCCAGAGCAGTTTGCTGCTATGGCTGGTATGTTAGGTAGTGCACTTGCGCCTAATGAGTATGGACCTCAAGGACAACTTGTTCCATCTGCATTAGGAAAGTTAGGTGAATTATCAGGAGGTTGGGGACTTGCACAGATATTAGCTAAGAAAAGTGGTGCGCCTCGTACTACTATTCCTCGGACAGGGGGTATGTAATGCCACAAAATATGAACTTTGCGGAAATACTTGCTGGTATATCTCGGCCATGGAAAAATAATACTTTTAATATCCCATCTGCGGGAGGAACAACTATTATTCCTTTTGCCCCACAACCTGCTGCTAATGCAGAACATCCCTTTCTGTTCTTATCCCCTCCAGAACCATCATATCCAGTAAGTAGAATGCCTATTACACAACCAGCACCAGCGCAGGCAGTTGCATTACCAGCACCTGTTATATCTGAAGCACCTACTGCTAACACTGGTATGTCAAGAATGCCTAATGCAAATATTCCTGATATACTTATTCCTCCCGCAGCCACTATGCCAGCTGGCATAACTATTGAACAAGCAATAGCAATGGGAAAAGCACTTGCTCCTAATATAAACTTACAACCACTTACTAAACAAGATATATTAGGTACTGAGAATACAAATGAATTAATTGGACTCCTTCCTGAACACTTGAAAACATTGATTGATACGAGGACTAACTTAAGAGCAAATAAAGCAGCGGAAGATACAGCAGCAGTAGCCCTTGCTAAGCAGACACAAGGTCTTGATTTTGCACAAGACATTGCTAAGGATATTCCTCGTCAACAACAAGAATCTGCACGTGCTGAGTTTACTGCTAAGACAGAAGAGAGAAAGCAAGCACAGAGACTACAAGCAGAGAAGAATATCGCAGATAGAGCATATAGATTGGAAACATGGAAAGCTGTGGCTACAGTAGGTAAACAGGCAGATACAAATAAAGAAAGATTAGAGCAAATTGTTGCTGGTCTTAAGATAAAAGTATTAACTGACCCTAACGGATTAGCTAATCTATCCGCAGACCAGGCTGCTATTCTCGGTCTTGCAAAGACATTATCAGGGCCAGAGGCATTACAATTTAAGGCAGACTTTGAGAATAGTTTTGGCTTGTTACCTCCTGCTATGCAGGCAACCTTTAGAAAAGCTATACCTCAAGCGACTTGGGATATGATAGATAGTAAGATTGCAACTATGAATATAGGAGCAAATCCTGGAGTACAAACTACATTCACACCAAAAACAGGAGTAAAATAATGCCTACACCATTGCCTACAGTAACTCCATATGGAACAAAAGTGAATATTCCTGGATACGATACTACTTATCATATCGGCGGTAAGGAAATGAGTGAGCAGGAGTATGATGAGTATATCAGGAGTACTCAGGTTTCCATAACAGAGCCTACTGTTCCAGTAGAAGAACCATCATCTGGTATACCTCGATTTGCTGAGCAATTAGGAGTAGGCACAGTACAGATGCTTGGCACTATTCCAGGCGCTGTAGAAGCATTAACTCATTCTGATTTTCTTCATAATATAAATAATAATATAGAAGAATGGACTAAAGAACATACGCCAGAAGATTTTAATCTCAGTGATATGACTGCAAGAGGACTAGGTTCCACTATTCCTTTGTATATACCTGGATTTGGAATACTTAAAAGTGCAGCATATGCCTACAAAGCTGCAAGTGCAACAGCTAAAGCCCTTGGTATGGCTAAAGCACTTGGTCAAGCTAAGGCTGTTGCTATTGTATTGGAGTCTATGTCAGAAGCAGGTGCTACGTATAGGGAAGCACTTGCTGACCACGGAGATGCTGATAAGGCAAGTACATCTGCAGCATATACATTTGTGGCTAATCTTCCAGTCAACGCATTAACTGAATCATTTGGCCCTTTAAGTAAGATCTCGAGAACTGGTATAGCGGGAGCAGTTGAGAAGATTGGAAAAGCTGCTATAAGTGGTGCAATAGAGGAACCAGTACAAGATATTATATCTAAAGTATCACAAGGAAAAGTTCCTACAAAAGAGGAATTAGGTACATCTGCATTAGTTGGTGGGATAGTTAGTGGAATAATAGGTGGTGGATTTCATGCAATAGATTCATACACAGGAAAGAAGAGTGACTTTATTGATGATAAATTAGATGCTACGCGAAATGAACATAAGGAGGAAACTAACAAAGAGGTTCCTCTTATATCAGTAGATACTATGGATGAAGTAATTAATAAAGCAGAAGAGGAGTTTATAAAAAGTACAACAGCATCAACTGCAGTACTCCCCACCGATAAGTATGCCCCTGAGCCAGAAGGAACTATGCCTCAAATAGAGGGAGGTCCTATACTTCCATCGGGTAAACCACTTCCAGAGACACAACAAGAAATAGTATTGCTTACAAAAGAAGTAAAAGATGGTATTCGAATTAATCTACTTGAGGGTAAAGCTAATGCTATTGACCAGATAGCACAAGCAAGACAATCTGATGCTGAAGGAGCATATAGATTATATAAAGATGCAGTCAATCGTGCTATACGAGAGAATAAACATACGGGGTTTGCTGCTATAGACGCTGCAGTAGCTGAAGCACTTGGAATACCTCCTATGCTTGAGATAGAACTAGGTAATAGGATACAAGAGTCGCCTATAAGTAAAAGGATTGCCTTCTTAGAGGCTACTCCCATGGAGAGTAGAACCCCTGAAATACAAAAACGTATTGATGATAATAAGGCATTACTTGCTAATACTACTATTGCAAAGCAACTTGCTGAGGTAAAAGAAACAAAGAAAGCTACTAAAGAAGTTCGTATTGAAGGTGAACAAAACCTAAAGGCAAAACCCGTCAGCAAGGAAAAGCAATCTGGTACTCCGGCGGAGAGTGCGGAGCCATCTAAGAAAGGCAAGAAGACATTCGCTGCTACAGATAAGTTCTCTTCTACTTATGTGGATGGATTAATAGAAGATAAGGATATATATAGTCTGCGACGGTTACAAGTAATTATGGAAGATGAGATAGATAAGTTGGATGGAGATTTACTTGACCATAAAAAAGACTCACCTGAGTATACTGCTATTAAGAATAGAATGGATGCACTTCAGGTACAAGCAGATGAAATAAAAAATGCAAGACTAAAAATTGCTGGTAGTGGTGAGTTTATTGTTGATACAATGGGGCTACAGAAAGCATATGAGTTACTTCGTAATCCAGACCTCCTGGCTACGCAGGTAATGGATAATTTGAAGATTATTGGATATACTATATACGATGCGAGAATGAAAGTAGGTGATTTTGTTGCGAGAATGCAAGATAAATTAGGTTCACTATATGATGGATTTAAGCATCATCTTATTACGTTATTCGATATTATTAAGAACCAGCGTGGTGCGTGGGGGAGTCTTCCTGCAGCAGGAAAGGTTAGACAAGAAATACGAGGTAGGGCGTTTAGAGACCTTGGGGACAAGCAATGGAAGATGTGGATAGAGGATGAGAATGTTACACTTAATCAAGATGTTATGACTAATTATAATGGGATACTTACATTAGATGACCCTAATGCACCTGGTAGGCCAAGCATAGATATAGGACAATTAATTAACTTAGAAGGCACATTTACTGGATACCCTGAATTAATGAATATACAAGTTACAACTATTGTATTTGAAGACCCTGCTATAATGGGATCATTAATTGTTGATAAAGGGATAATATATATAAATGAGACTATTACAGACCAAGCAGAGATTATAGAAACAATCGTACATGAGTTACAGCATGCAATACAGTATATAGAAGGTTGGTCAACTGGAACAAGTCCAAAGGACATAAAAAATAGGATAGTGCTATCAAAAGAACATAGAGACACAAAAGCAGATATGGATAAGATAAGTATTAATATATACTGGGAGCATGTTGCAGAGAGATTATCAAGAGATGCAGCCATGCGTACTGGTAATTTTACATTTCAAGAACACAGTAAAAAAAAGGCGTATGGTTTTGAGGCCACTAATAAGGAAAGTTTTGTTGATATTGAGCAGAACGAAATAATACAAGTATATGATGATGCACCTTATGGAGTACGAGAGAGTCGACTCTGGTTAATTACGAAGGACACTAGTCCAATAGTAGCAGCGGAGCGTTTGATTAAACTTGATACTATGCCACTTGCAAAGAATGATATTCGTAAGGACTTAATTCCTGCACAACGATATGAGGATGGTACTATCGTAACTGGTGAAAGTCAGATGAAGATTGGATTTCATTCTGATATGGAAACTACTGAACTTGGTTGGGTTAAACGTACATTTGAGCATGAGGACTTCATACCGGAGAGTGCATTTGCACCTCACGAGGTACCTAATATACAAGATAAACTATTTGGAAAAGAGAAAGTTACTATGTTAGATGTTGTGATGAACGCAAAGAAAGTAGTAGACCCCACTGGACAGGCTAACACTGAGACATTTAATGATGAGAAAGTTGATACGCAAGAGAAGGTTAGAAAAGCCCTTATTCGTTTTGAGAAGACAGCAAATAAAAAGGGTATGGCACTAGATAATTATCTACGAGATATTGGTCTTTCTGAGTCTGCTATTAATGAGCTTATGAATCTTCGTAATGCGTTACCTAAAGGAGCATCGTATATTAAAAGAATCACTAAATCACAGACTGAGTTATTGCATAGACTTGAACAAGATAAAAAAATAGACTTAGCCACAATAAAAGCGGAATTAGGGATTAAAGATATAGAAGGAAAGAAGATGCGTAAGGTAGATTCTGATAAACTTATTAATTATATTCAAGTTAATAAGGGAATTAAGATAGACCAGATTATTGATATTGAGGTACTACTGAATAATATAGAGAATGATATTATAACAGCAGACACGATAAATGAACTTAAACGAACTAAGGCATTCATTATGCAGATGTTTTTATCTCCTGACATAGTGCTTAGTTCTACTACCACAGGAAAGCAGATATATAATGTTATGGATAAAGCAATTATCCTTATTGGAAAAGGTAGGGAACGGACATCAGGAAAAACTGGATTTAATATAGATGCACATGAGGAACTTATTAAGATAGATTCTCTTTCATCTAAACGTATTGGTATGGTACTAGATGGAAAAGCCCAATATAAACTATTAAGTGCAGAGGAAAAGATTGTTGTGGATAAGATGCGCTCAGCATTTAAGTATACACTTAATGAGTTTGTAGATAAAAGAAGTGCGGATGCAAATGAGGCAATACTTGTTAGGCAACTTGCACCTAGCGTAAAGTATGAAGTAAGTGAGACTGTCAGCATAATGAAGAAGAAACTTCATGACATACAAAAAGAATATAATATATCAAAAGGAGGTATGGAAGCTCTTGATTTACTTCGCATGGAACGAGAGAACTATTTGCCCCATTTATTCGATAGTCAAGAAATCATAAAAACAGCAGTGCTTAGATTAGAAAAACTGATTCAAGTAGACCCATTATCCCCCAAAGTAATTCAGTTAAAAAATACAATCGCTCGTCTATCTGGAGGAGACTTTGTATTGCAGAGTGAGATACCTAATGAACTGTATTTTGCTCATATGGAAGAACGCACAGAACAAGAGGGTTATAAAGTAGATGCAGGACTTGCATTTCATACTTACATGAATAGCTGGCTACGAAAAATGTACCTAGAACCAGCTGTTAATGTAGCTAAGGACTTATATGTTCAACTTCCAGCATCACAAAAGCCATATGCTAAATGGTTTATACTTGAGGTTGCAGGTAGGAATAAAAGAACTCCAGGAGCTAGTTATGTTAGTATGGCTGAGTGGATACGACTTATAGGATTCAATGCTGGTTCTGCCCTTACTAATGCCACTGGAATACTTAATACATTTGCGGATGCAGGAGTACATGGTATAGAAGGAATGAGACGAGCGATGACACCAGAAGGACGTACTGAATTTTATCGTGAGGGATTAGGTTATGAGGTACGATTTAAGGCATCTCCTGTAGAGGAACTTCATGGAAAGTTGGAGAAACTTCGTAAGATATCTGGAATACTATTTGACCAAGTAGAGTTAGGAAATAGAATGCACGCATTTCATACTGGAAAAGCTATGGGAGAATCTATAAGACTAAAAGGAGATGAACTTACTTCTTATGCAATAGATTTTATGCACAAGGTACAGTTTAGGTATGGGATAACTGGCATGGCAAGAGGTATGAGAGGGTGGCCTGGAGTAGCTACACAGTTCTCATCCTTTACGGTTAAGCAATGGGAGTTAATACTTGGTAAGTGGAGACGAGAACCTGAAGGACTTAAGAAGATAGTAGCATACCTTATGCTGAGTGCTGGAGCTAATACTATGCTACGGTTTGTTGGTATGGATATATCTAATGCTGCAGGTATACCACTTTCATATGGAGATTTACTCGAGGCTGTAACAAGTGCAACTGAGGGAGACTGGGAAAAGGCAACAAAGCATTGGAAGTTATCTGCGCAGGGAGGTACTGGAATACTACCTCGTGAGGTTATAATGACTGGACCTGCGGTTAATTTACTTATGCAAATAAAAGACTCACATAGCCCAGACAGGCTTGGTAGGATAGCTAATGAGTTATCCCCACCACTTGCGAATAAGTTAGTTGATTTCTACTATGCACTAAAACATGGGGATAGTAAGAATGATGAGTTTCCTATATATGGATATGAGAGTAAAGATCCAATAAAAAAGGCATTGGAAGGACCTAGCGACTTGAAGTATACACTCAGTTTATATGGAGTCATACTTCGTACATTCGGTCCTAGGCCATCGGAAGAGACTGAGATACAACGAAAGGAATTTGCTCGTCTGCTTACATCACAAGAGATTACCTCAATACTTAATAAGTATGATAAAGCCTTATCAACTGGAGATACTGATAAGTTGACTGAATTATTTAATTTGTATCCAGGCATAGTATATGATAGAGGAACTGGTGCACTCAAACGCAGAGCAATGGACTTGACTCTCACAAGAGAGCAAAGAAGTCTATTCAAGCGTAAGAGTGCGCAGCGAGCAGCTTCATTGGATGCTGAGTAATTGTTTAAATTTTGATTAATTACTCTTCATCCATATAAAGTAGTACAACACCAGCTTCATAGTACATTATATCAGCAATACGGAAATCATCTTCCCAACGTTCTAACTTATCTTCGGGTGGGGATACTGTTACTATTTTCTTTATCCCTGCCTGTATAATTTGAGCTGCGCAACGACTACAAGGTGGCATAGGTACTACGTACAAAGTACAATCTGACAAGTTAGTGTTTGCGAATAGTAAGGCATTAATCTCTGCGTGAAGAACCATTTTATACTTTAGTTCTCTATCCTCTAATCTATCCTCACAGTCATATACGCCACTCGGAAAACCATTAAATCCCAGACTTACAATCATATTTCCTCTTGTGATAACTGCACCACATTTTGTACTTGGGTCTTTAGACCACTCTGCAATATGACTTGCAAGACCCAAAAATCGTTTAGTCCATTTCATATGTTCTCCTTATTAATAATTTTCTTAGTTCTTGGATTATTGTTATCCCACTCTTGCCAACGACATGTCTTAGAGCAGTGTTTATGCCAACTATTTTTCTTTTTAAACTCTTTTCCACAGTAACAAATAGCAGTGCCATACACTTTTTTCATGTAGAATACCTCCTTAGTTTCCTATAACGCCCAAATTTTGATTTAATTTTATCGGACATAGGCACGTGGCATTGAATCGTTTGCAATGCATCGCAGTGGTATTGTATGTTGTACCATGTCATATACATTATATCACACCAAAATTTTTGAAACAACACGAAAACCTTCTGATAGTACTCTATCATCTATACCTATCATCTTATCCTCCTTATTATTTCCATTTCGCATCCCGTCAAGTATAACTACATTACCAACTATATGTCTTTGTGCAATATCAGATGCTTCCATATTAAGAGGCATACCCATTATTCTTCCATCTGCATTAATAAGCATCTGACGACTATCAGGAAGAGTAATTATCTCTACATATCCCATACTAACTCTTCTGCTTTTTCTAGGGTACATTGTTCATTACTAAAATATGTTATCATAACTTACCTCCCTCAACAACAGAATATATATGGTCTCCAGTACGCATATTCATTTGTAGTTCAATCACTCTCATACTTTGTAATGTTTTAGTAACTATATCCATAGTATATTCATCTATATCCATATGGAACTTACGCATAATCTCACTCTTGGTTACTTGTTTCTTCTGCACAATAAAATCAAAAACATACATAGTAAGCTCACTGTACTTAGCACGGCCAAGTCCACGAAATACACGAGGCATGGCTATCTCAGTTGTTTCAAGAATAATTTTTGCTCGATTAAAATCAGCAGCTGTTATTATCAAGTTATTATCTCGTGATGCACTACAAACCATTGCTAATTTACGTAGGTGAGTTGCTCTACGTTCTCCATAACCAGCAAAGCGAGCATCTTTTACATAAGGATTATTATGTTGTTTCTCATACCAATCTACGTAAAGACTAAGTGTCTCATCCGTAAGTTTAAACTCACCACATACAGTTGTTATGTCTTCAAGGTCATGTACTATTGCATCCTTAAGCACATAGTCAGGAATGAAAGGAGATGCAACTGCTGCTCGCTTGTTGTCTTCGACTACGAAGATAATACGAGATGTAAATCCTCCACCTACTGCTTCCTGCGGCAGTATGGAAGTTAGCCAGTCAGGTGCCGTTGCACCTAGGATATTAAGACACATACTACTTATCTTATCAGTACCCATATTCTTAGTGCGGTATGTCCATTCAGACTTGCAGTTATACCAATCAGTCAGGTCAGCAAGAAAACGAACATCTTTATTACCCAGAAATATACTGAGTTCTTCACTCAACACCAGCATACTACAATGATATTGTATACCAAGTTCTGGGTCACTAAAAGAGTTTACACTTTCCTTAAAGTCTCGTATGAGTGCTTCTCTTGTTATACTCTCCGCAGCACACTTAATACCAGCTGCCTGGACTATATCATATAGAATACCCATAGCTACTCCCTTACGACACTTACCACTAGCACCTATGAGTACGATATACTGATTAGGATATATAGTCTCTACTCCCCAAGGTAATCTACATCGACGTTGCAAAGCAGATGCAATGGCACTAATACTACACCATAGATGATATTGAGTAGGAGATTCTGTATTCTTACAGTATTCAAGATAGCCAGATATAAAATCATTTAGTTTACGTGCCACTTAATCCTCCAATTACTCATAGTTTCGTATCGTAAGAAATACAGGAAATCTAGGCATACCATCATCAGTTAGATGTTGATACTTGAATGTAACTATACTGCCTTTAGGTAGTGGTGTGTCTCTTTGATTATCATCAAAACCAGTTCCTATATATATAATCTTATTCTTCCACTCACATATGAGTGCACCACATTAGTTGACATCATTATCTCCTATGTATTTCTGTAGTATCTTATTAACACTATTAATATTTATATCAGATACTTTCGTCATGTTTCCCCAGCTAGTTCCAATCTTCACGTCTGTAGGTATGATAAATGTACGACCGCTATAGGTCATGGGTATATCAAGGTACTCAATACAAGTCTTTATAGTGTTACATAAATTAGATAAATTATCTATTGGATATTGAATAAGGATAGAATCATGTACCTGTCCGAGGAAGTCTACTTTCTTCATATAGAATACATCATCATTATATATAGCAGGTATGGCTATATTAACCATATCACCTACACTTGATTGAGGTATCTGTGCATATGCAGCCTTGAATAGGTCATCTCCCCATCTATCCATAAATATACGCTTACGTCCAAAACAATTTGTGATGGTTCTATTTTTACTTAATTGTGTACGAATGCGGTCATGGAAGGTATTACGAATACCAGGATATGTTCGATGGTACATCTCTACTATATGTTTACTTTCTTTCTCTCCAATATCAGCAGCCATTGCGAAACCTTTATACCCTAAATCGTAGTTAAGTCCATGATTACACTTCTTTCCGATTTGCCGACAAGACATACTAGCTATTGGGTTATACTTTAGTATATCAGGACAATGTTCTTTACGAGCAGCTAGTATTGCATGCTCACCTGATACGTCCTTAAGTGCCTTTGCTTCTATCTTTATGAGTTCTTCAGGCACACCAAACATTAGCGAGGCAGTCTTAACATGGGCATCTTGTTTCTTCTCAACTACTTCAATCATGTTCGCATCATTTGCGAGATACGCTACAACTATCCACTCAGCCTGTACCTTATCGAACTCAATAAGTATATGTCCTGGGTCTGCTATTAAGAATGTCTTGAATTCTGGAGGAATATTTTGGAAGTTGCATCCCGTGCCAAATATTGTTTGTGAACTTGATAAGCGACCTGAGCTTGTGCCTGCAAGATTGTACGAGGAACGGAGACGACTATCGGAGTCGAACGCAATATCAAGGTATGTCGAGACAAGTTTACGCTTTCCCCTGATGTCCCTGATAATCGCAGCTTCTCTATATCCCTTCCTCGCAATGCGGAGCATAGCATCATCATCTGTCGTGATAGCACCTGTCTTCCTTGACACATATGGTTTTATCTCCTTTGTAATATAGAAGTATTCTTTGCATTGTTTACTACTTACAGGGTTAAGTGGGAAGCCACACATACGAGTGAGTTCAGCTTGAAGAGTATCTATATCAGCAATCACCCGCTTCTTACTTTCTTGTAATGCAACATGGTTAGTTGCCATACCCCTAAGTTGTGCATATAACATAGGTGTGAAGTTCTCCATGATTTCCCTTTTGTAAAACTCCATGAAGCCCTTTGTTAGGAGTTCATATCGTATCTTTTCCCAGCACTCAAACGTAACAGCAGCATCCTTTGCATTATATAAATAGAATTTATTGATGTCTTTTTCTGGCGTCTTCCATATCTTACCATCATCCTTATAGTATGGTTCGTTTGTATAGATGGAACAGAGGAAATCAAGACCCTTTGGAAAGTCCTTATAGATATAATTATGTCCAATCATTGTGTCATCTATAGGACCTCGAGTAATAATGTTATTTTGTCGTGCTAGAAATGAAATATCAAACATAGCATTCTGTGCTATCTTAGCAATTTTTGTGCTATGTAGGATATTATCTATAAGACGCCATATAGTATACTCCTCCATCTCAGTCCAACAATTACCGAGCATAGGAATACTCATACACATAGTTGGAGATGTAGCGAATGCAATACAGGAGACCTCTTGATTACAGCACTCAATATCAAATGCAACTGTTCTTGTATGGTCTATTATGTCTTGTAAGTAATAAAGTACTTCATGATATGATGGGTTAATGATAAGGGTACGAACTGGGATAGACTCAGTTCCCTCCGAAAATCGTATTGCTTTACGAAGGTCTGATATTATGAAGTAACGGTTAATAAATACTTGTGTTGCCATGCTTGGCCGTATGATAGGAATGACGGTATAGTCAGACATTACGATAGGAGAACCACGGTACTTAAAGGCGCTATCGTAACCAGTTACCTTATGCAGTGGTGCATCATCTATTGTTACTACTACCCTTGGATTATACGATAGGATTGTTTGCAGTAAATTCTCTTTAAGATCTGATAAGTAAATTGTGTGAGTTCCACTTCTTGTAATACCAGCTGTATGCATACATTGCGTGAAGATTCCTTCCTCTACTGCTCCCATAGATGCTGTGGCTACAAATAGTAAATCACAAGACTTCTGCGGCATTGGTTGCACGCCTGTCGATATGAACGACATAGATACCTCCATAGTTATTGATTAAAATTTGATCGATTAGTTATCCGCATGAACTACAATTCGTATAACCACAATGAGGACATTTCCACCTACCATTATTCATTATCATTGCAGCTCCACACTCAGGACACTTGTGATATCCAATACTACGTATGTATTTGCTTTTCATATTAACCTCCCACATTGCTCACATATCCATGCCATCACCCCATATCGTTGGTCTCTATCCCAACGTACTTGACGCTTATATTCTATACCTGATTGTTCTGCTTCTTTTCTACAATATCCACAATCCTCGCATTCATAATAGGCACCATCTGTATAATCTCTATCTACTTCATCCTTTTCACTCATATTTTCTCCTCATTAATATTAGGTCTATCGTCAAGCTGTTTCATCTTGCGTAGTTCAAACGCTAGCAAGAACTCAAGCTCACATATAGCATGAGCAAGATGATGTATGTTTGTTTCTCTATCTAAATTCTCACCCATCCACCAAGATGCCATATGTCTATGAGCAGCCCCATAAGGACGATGATACGCAAGACCATTTTCCCAGTTTCTATCTCCGTATTTATTAGCACCAAAGGTATAGACCTTTGCTACTTCTTCCATAACATCAGCGGGCATAAGGTCATAACGTAGCTTTCCATTATCAAGTTTAATACCACCTATATTAGGAATACACTCCTTTATTTTATTTTGTATATATATTTTATCTATTACATCATACATACTCATAGTTATTCTCCTTTCTCATATAGTTTATTTTTAATATCTTCCTCGACCCGCAACAGGAAACGAGATCGAAGTTCCTCATCAAGCTCATACCCGAAACCATTACATTGATTAATAAACAATGCACGAAGAGCATTACCACTACCAAGAAATGGAACTATAGCAGTTGCCCCAGGAAAGCATATGGTGTCTATCAGTTCAGTATACATAGCAAGGGGCTTCTCAGTAGGATGTATTTTCTTGTCAGCATCTACCTTAGGGCATTCAAACACATTATGTCTACCTGGACGATGTAAGACAGGCTTACCCTTACGACATAGGAAGAATGTATCATATGACTTAGCAAGAAGTATCTGTGGTTGATTAGTTTGCGCAGCCTTAGATCCTGCATACCACATGCCTGGGAGAGGGTCAAGTGAGAAGCCTACGCTTGTAAGGATTTCTTTAAGTGGTTCATACCATTGCATACCAAACCACCAAGTACACCAAGCATCATACTTGAGAATACGAAATATCTCTTTTGCTACGGTCTCAGAGAATTGTAAGAACTCATCCTGTGGAATTTCTGTGTAGTTTCCGTATGCTTTAAGTTCTGTTGTAGTTTGCTTACTCTTCTTATTATATTCTAAATTAACTCCGTATGGAGTATCTACATCTGCATAGTCCATTATATTGGAGGCAAGATTAGGCAGTGCATCAAGTGCATTACGAATTATGAATTTATTCTCTGCAAACTCATATGACTTAGGCCCAGCGGACTTACGTCTCATAAGTTCATCAAGCATAATCTTTTCTTCTATTTTCTTAACCATTTTCCTTGCATCATCTTCTGTCTTTGCATTACCTATTTCTGGGAATATCTCCATGACTTTTGCCAGCTGTGAACTCATACTAACACTAGCCTTACTTTTTCCCATAAGGTCAGCTGTGTCTTGTAAAGACCAACCGTCTTGTCCACGACCAGCGCCCTTGGTTCCTAACTTCTCCTGCTTTAGTGTGGTGATAGCCTGCACAAGCATAATACGTTCTTGCCAAGTCATATCCTTACGTTTAATATTCTCCTCAAGTTCAATCTCACGAAGTGTAATATCATCGAGCTGGTCTGAGAATACAGCAAGGACTGGAATGTTAAGGAGTTCACACGCCCTCAGACGTCGTTCACCTGCCACAAGTTCATTATCACGAGTGATAAGGATAGGATTTATCTGCCCAAACTGCGTAATAGAGTTTGCCATCTCCTGTATATCACCTAAGTCCTTACGGATACGAGTACAGGTATCTCTGATAACTACGCTGCGTGGGTCAATTTTAACTGCATCTATACTACTTAACTCTATTACTTTATTAGTATCCATCTACTTAACCCCCAATAATTTAGAAAGTATACGTTCCTTTTCTCCTGATGATAATGCACCAAGTAAGTCTAGAATATTATCTTGTTTCTTCTCTTTTGTTTTTGGTCTATCAGCAGATTTATTAGATATTTCTTTTTTAGTTCCTCTACTTCTACGAAGTAGTCGTATTTGTTCCATCAGTTCTGCTTCTGACATACTACTTACACTTTGCATAATATCAGATATTTGCATTACTTATCCCCCTTATACATTATATGGCATTTATTGCTAATTATATCGGGTACTACTTGAATGCCTTTTTCATTTACTGCATGTATACTTAACTCAATAAGAGCACGAATGAGCTGAGACTTATATCCCCAGGGAATACTTTCTATAAAAGCATTATGTATTTCGTCAGATATATCTACGTTCAGTCTCATTCGTGCCCTCCTATATTAAGAACAATATTTATTCTGTGCTGCTACCGGGTCTGCCCAGTATTCTCCAAGGCATTTTTTAATTAAAATTAATTGCAGCGGCCAGGATTCGATACCTGGACTCAGTGCAAGGCTGGGCCACTGAGGACTATCTAAATTGCGTCTACTTATCGGGTGATTAACCGCCTGCTTTCGCCATAGGATGCACCCGCTTCCGCCAACGCTGCAAACTTACTATAGTTTTAACTTATTACTTACAATACCATTGTACTCATCAAGTACGACCTTACAACGACCAGTCTTACCAGGAAACTCTGTTGCAGCCCATACCATAGGGTCTATAGTACCTACTGGAGGGACTATGTGGAACTGTGCAAGGAATCGTTTGATGAATAGAAGTTTATTCGTAATCTTCTCTGCATCATCCCCTACACTTGGGAGACTAATATTGTGGAGTATATTCGCAGCATCAAGATTTCCCTCTACTCCCAGTATCACAAGAATATTATCTTTTCCATCCTTGCTCTTACCCTTAGCGGACTCGATAACCAAGTCATACATACCCTCTGGTACAACTGCCTTCTCTTTTACATTTGCTAAGTCTGTTCCTAGATCAATAAAGCTCATTTGTTTTCTCCTTTTGTTGGTCGGTTAAGTTTCGTTGTGTGTGAGTTATCGGTCAGAATTTGAATGGTTACTCTTTATCATTCACCGAGTTCGTATCAGGCGTCTCCATCGCCCCACTTAATTTCTTCTGCAAATCTTTCCAATGATTAATAATAGTTTTGTCTACTTCTATCGCTTGTGTCTTTAGTTCCTTAATATCATCCTGCATTACACTTTGTTCTTGTTTTATTTCTAGTATTATTTGTGCGTCATCCATATCACCATTAAAAGTATAGATGCTATATATTAGTATCGAACACGCTACTATGTTCGTAATCAATAGTATTATGACCCCTGTCTTGTCCAGTGATATTATCATCTTTTTCATACGCTACTCCTCCCATTTTCGGTAGTTTCATTACTTGTAACCTAGTCCAACCAGTGTCTTTTCGATATTTTATCTTCATCTTAAATGCCTTACTATCTGGATGATACATAAGTGCAGTTAGGATTTCCCACTTCTTTGTATCTTCATGGTAGCCCACAAGAAAATATAGACGCCTATTTGGCCATGCGCCAGGTGTGATAGGTTCGGAGTACTTAAATACCATATCTGCATCTTTCATTATTTCACATCAACCTTTCTCGATGGATGCTCAGTAAGAATCTTACCGAGTCCGTATGCTGTCGGGTTCTTCATGTCATGCACAGTTACATCTACATACTGGTCAAGACCAAGAGTACAACGAGCAACAGAGTTATACCGATCTGGTTTAGTCTGTATTCTATACGTGTGTGCGAGCTTATCGTCAAGCACTACTTCAGTGTGATAGATTTCACTAAACAACAATGGTAGTTTAACTCGTAACTGTCCTGGTAGGACGATTTGATATTCTATTTTTTTAGTTAACTCATCTTGCTTTAATTCTTTATGTGCAGTAGCAAAGAAAGTTATGTCTATACTTGTAGCAGTACGGAATATATTCTTAATGGTATTAATCTGCGCAGACCAGTCAGGCTGTTCGGGTTGTTTCCCGAAACGACCATTAAGATATAGAACTCTATCCATAACTATGTCAGCAAGTGTAGTCATGCTATCAAAACCCAGCACGTCATAATTATTAAAGAAACCAGATGCAATCTTACTCTCAAAATCCCTCTCAAAATCTACATATGTCATAGGAACCTGATGTGAAGGTGATTTATCTCCAACACCCTTTGTCAAGGAAACTACATTCATATTGAGTATGTCAGGAGTATATAGTTCGTAATCAATATCATGGCCCGCAATAGTATTAAGTGCATTAGGGTCAAAGATATACATGAATTTCTTGCCTGGAAGTGTAAGGAATTGTGTAGTCTTACCACTACCAGTTGGGCCGATAAGTAGAAACTTTTCTTTTCTGCGTACTATGTCTTTAGCATTAGGCATATGACTTCTCCTTAATTAGTCTGTTCTTAACATCATTTATTGCAACTATCTCCTCGTTGAGGAGACGTATTTCAATTGATAATGCTTGTATTTTTCATTTGCTTCGCATAAAGGACAACGCTTGGCTATGGGATACTTATCAAATACTATTGCTTGATGTATATTATTACATAGTATCATATGTTTACTCCTATATCTTCAGCTTTCATTGGACTCCATTTACTCTCAATAAATCCATCTGGAACTGTAAGTTGCTCAATGTGGGGATTAGCAATCATCTTACATATATCCTTATATATACAGGAGCCATAACAAAAACAAGATGTTGTATTCTTAGGAAACGTAGGCAAATAAGGTGCATCAACCATACGGTCAAGCATATCAGTGTCTGCAAGTATAGTAGATATTGTATCAGTAACCTCCCAATGCCAAGCATCAAGTTGATTTAACTGTCGTGATATGGGTATACGAGGAAAGGAGATACCAATCGGCATATCTCTATCGCTCCTCTTTTCCTTTCCTTTAGTTCCCTTCATAACAGTAGCACCATCTATAAGCATACCCCAAAAGTCGTCTCCATATAGCATCTTACCAGCATATAGATAGCCGTCAACTTGACTATTCGGAGAAAATGACTCATACCAGCTTGACGCATCACTACTCGTTGTCTTGTGGTCACAGATTACTACTTGATTATTTAGTCGTGGATCTTTGTATACTTTATCGAGACGGCCCATATACAGAACTTGATTTGTATCAAGAACATTATTGTGTCCAAGCGGTACTGAGAAAGGAACTTCCACATGAATAAGGTCAATAGCTTTTAGCCATTCCGAGTACTTATCCATATAATATGTAAGCATCTCATGCGCTCGTCCAATACTACGAGGATATAGTGTCATCTGTGTTGCATCATCGGTAGACATGCCCTCTTTTTTCCACGTAACAATAAATGCATCCATCGCATCTTTGATAATAGCATTCTTGTCAGACTTATTAGTTGCCCACATTGAATCCATTGCTTCATGCCAACTAAGTCCAAATACAAGTGCTGGACTTATAGACTGAGGAGTCCAATGGCGAACATGACGGAAGTAATACTTACGTGGACACCTGCGGAAACACTCTACCATTGTGTTATCAAAGTATTTAGTCTCTATCATCTGATTCTCCTGGATTAATCTTGATAGGTTCCTCATCATTTAGATGAAGTTGCCGCTCTATGTATCTGTCTTTTCTCCAAATAAGTATATTACAACGACCATTATGCCGCAGTGCAAATAATGCTATACCTACGGCGTTAAGTATGGATAAACTGGTCTGAAGAATATAATCATCTGAAGATGAGTCAATAAGTGCGTGTTTCCAACAACGTATCATACTGCCTACACTATACTTATTCTGATAGCCAGATGTTACATAGGTAAGTTCTCCGAATCGCTTAGCATCTGTATAATCATGACTGCCTTTATTAGGCACAAATACGTTAGGCATCTAGAGTCTCCAATTTTGTTTTAGCTTGTTTATTTAATGCAGATATTAATTCAGCTTGTGTTGATATAGCATTTGCTACAGTATATATATCTCCTACTATCTGTAGTTGTGTCTCACATTCTACAAGTGCCACTAGTTCTTCTATCTCAGTTCTCATATTTACACCCCTTATATTTTTATTATTATGTAGGAGTCAGGTATATCCTACTACCACTTTGCTTCCAACATCGTACTAGACGGTGTAGTGGATTTTTGTAATTTACATACCCTGAAGCTTTGCAATAAGAGCTACCTTTTCCTCGGTAGTCATACCATCAAGAAGCTTCTCGAGCTTGCTGGTCTTAGATACTGCACGAGGTGTACGGGTACCTGGCTTCCAATCAGTTACAGAAGCAAGAATAGCGTCATCTGTCATCTCAATGTCTGCAAGTTTTGCCCTTATAAAGCCCTGAAGGGATACCTTAGCACCCTTTACAAACTGATTGTATACTGCTTCCTCACCGAAAAGCTCCACTGCTCTGGCAGTTGTATCTCCAAAGTCAAAATCTACATCGATTGATCTTGCGTTGTCTTCATTGCTTTCTGTTGTTTTGAATTTCTCACTCATTTGTAACTCCTTATTATTTTAATGGGTTATTGTATCGGGGCCTGTGTGCTTACGAATAAGTATGTATCACATATATCACCTCCTTATACGATTTAATGAATGTGTATGCTTATATAATAACATCATTTATATTGACTTGTCAACACTTTTCTTTATACTCTGTGATATTATTCTATGCTTATTGAATAATAATATAATTATGAACATCATGTTTTCTAACCAGTTTAGTAAGTCGTTTATCCGCTCGTATCTTAAATGATACGTTATTGCTCTTTACTTTAAAGTGAAATTCATGGGCCAAACCACAGTCGCAACAGACGAGTCGAAACTTATTATCTTCTGTGTGTTGAATCTCACTCCAACCATTACGACCTTCGTATATGACAGGGATATTAGTCATTTATTGCTCCTCCTTTGCTTCATTGTCTCACCGGACATTAATTCTATTTTGGTTCTAGTGCGGCCAGTTTATCTTCAAGTTTTTGATACGCTCCATTAGTCGGTCTTTCTCACGATCTTGCTCATATCTTGATGGGCCAGCTTGATATTTAACATCATAACCCATATACCCACAGGTACATGGAGTATTCCAGCATCTTGGACAATCCGACATTGCCATATTATTCTTCCTCCTTATATATGTTAGTTTCCTTAACAACTGCAAGCATTTTATTAAATTCATCATCTTCTTCTTTTGCTATAAACTTATCAATAAGACTAATCATATGTTCTTGTTTACTCTTCAGCACATTGGGGTCAACTTGTTGTGCTGGTAAGGATGAGTTATCATTCAAATTTTGTTCAATAACTTGTTCATTACTTACCTCATAGATTGGATGGGAAGTTCTTTCTACATTACTTATTTGTCTGTGTATATGTTTACTCTTAGTCCCTCTGCTTCTTGGTATAGGAGATATTCGTTCTGTTGCATTAGGTAAATAAGCACCAGCAACATAGTTACCCCCTTTACCGATACGACTTAGTGCATCATTATCTGTTTCATACAGAGGGAGTTCTCCCTTGCGTCTGAACCACTCAACTATAGCCTCCATAGCTACTTGTGTAGCAGTTGATATGGGTAGATGAGATGTATCATAAGAACATACATGTTCTAAGAAATCATACACACCAGCAAGGGTCTTAGCTTCTATACGAATTGACACTACTCTTTTCATTCTTCTACCTCATATTCATGGTGGATAAAATGGGCCTCACCAACTCCCATTAAATCTGCGGCTTCCTTGGTATTGTAGATTACATTATCACAAGCAGTATCATTATACAAATTTATCCATCCCTCTATCACCTTTTTAACCGTCCTCTTTGGCGGAGGAGGGATATCAAATATAGGCTTAGAGTAGAATAAGGATTGGATGGGGGTAGCATTAATAGAATATCCTTCCAGAGTATATAATAAAATATGCCCCCCCTGGGTAGTAACTTTTAAATAATAAATATCCGCCCTATTTATCGAGATTATTGTCACATCCCCATATGTCGTACTGTACACTGAGTCTCCTACCCTTGCATCTGCAAAGTAGGGTTGAGGCAATAGGTCTATCTCCTCCTCATCTACCCACCGGCAATGTCCGTTTTTGTATTCTATTGGATTATCAAAGTCATGGCCACCGCTGATGGGTTCGTCAAACTGGACTCCGTAATAAGAATAACCAGCGAGAACGGCCATCACTGTCCCTACCTTCCCCCCTATTTCCGGGACGCCTGCCTTCCCTTTTACCCTGTCACCTAATTTGAATTCCATTTTAGACCTCCCTTTTTTGACGTTCACACCGTTATGCAATCTCATTTAGCCATTGGATATCAAATTGCCGACACGCAGCATCTGGGGTATTGCCAAATCCACACACACCATCTTGGATATTGTCGCCTTCGAGAGCGCACCACTTGTCACCATCATTGAACACTTTAGGTTTACGTATTGATGATGGTCTTGCTAACTGCATTATTGCTCTGTTCGCTCCCCGCTGTTCTGCCACGGACTCAATTTTATCAACCTGAGAGTTTAACCCCTGCATTGCATTTTTCATAACCCTCCTTTTTTTTGGCCGTAATAGGCCTGGTTTCAGGTGACATCCGTTACTTTTTTGAACAGTTCCGGCTTCATCTTAGACAGTTCCGCTCCTTTTAGTTATACTATAAAGTGTAGTATATTGATAATATACAAATACAGATAATTATAATAACTACACAAGTTATAGCAACTTGTTTATACCAATCTTCTTCGTATTTCATATTCTTTTCTATCTCCTTATCTTTCTTCTGGTCATATAGGTAATCACCATAGTTAGGGTCATACCTCAGCCGGTCACGTCTGGACGGCCTATGTCTATTTTCATATTGCTCAGGGTCATCTGCTCTTCCATCATCAAAATCAGTCATACTTTCTCCTTATTATTTATTCTACTTAAATAATGCAGTAATAATTGCTTTCTCATTATCTTTTTTCAGCTTACGTTTTTTTTCTTTTGCCTGTGTAACAAGAAATGCTACGCACACAATTAATAACACTATCCATATCATAAGTTCCTCCTATTGTATAGCATGATGATTATAAGCATGACGAATCTTACTTATAAGTTCTTCTTTCGAGCAGTCGAGTAGACGAGCATCACACTCATGACACATATGAACTGAATAACTAACCTGCATACCACGACGATTAGTATTAAAGGTTGAATCAAACTCATGTCCACAAGTATCACAGGTGTATGTAGCCACACCTTTATACATAATATCTGGCTCTCTTTTTTTATTTTTCTTATGTTCTTTTGTTTCTGCGCAGGCAAGTTTTATCATCTTATTTACATCTTCAAATGTAATACCTTGTGTTTCCATCATAGCTTGTATTGTAGCAAGTGTAGCATCTAAATCTGTACTATCTGTATTATCTACATTCATTTTTTCTCCTTTGTAAGGTATTAAGGCACTTTAAGCAAGTTGGTTTAGTACGTTGAATGTATAATAATGCCATCTTTTTTCTTTGTGCGAGTACCACATACAGGTAATCCAATGCAAGTAACCCTATGCGATTTATATTTACTCATTAGTATATACATTTATTTTCCCTCCTGTTCCACTTTATTGCCAATAAATATACTAATCTCTTCACTTAAAGCACAATAAGGACTATATACAAAATACCTGTTATCAGGAGTTTTCCTATCTAATATATTACTCCCCACAAACATAGAGCAAAGTGAGCTACAATATTGCGCTTTTAGGTGACATAGTACATCATCTTGTATTCCATGCTGAGTATTTGTTTCCTTGGCTGATAGTGCCTTTTCATAACTATTATCTTGTAATACAAGTTTACGATTAAACATTTGTGCCTCCCTTATAACATACTTTTGAGTTCTGCCTTTGCACGTCTTGCTATTTCACCTCGATACGTACCTGCATTAGCAAGAAAGTATGATACTACCGTATGTCCACTATCCATGCCATATTTATCGGATATAACTCGTAATGAAAACATTGCATTTAGATACGGCTTAGCTCCAAAATATGGATTCTTCCAGTCTTGTGTAATTTCATTTGCTATTTCATGTATATATCTTGGTTTTTCCTTTGCATGCATATTTAATCACCCCCTTTCATAATAGATTCATTGCACCGCAATGCAATGTTATTGAACATGAAACATAATAACATGAATTGAAACAAGAAGCAAGTAAAAAAATGCATAGATGCACGATTGTTCTAATGCGTAATGTTGTAATGTTGTAATGTTGTAATGGCGTTGGTCGTGTCCCGTTGACGTTATTTGAGATGCTACTCACATATTCCGTCTCACCTACTCAGGTGTAGTGAGTTGTGAGTTGCTTATCCTTCTTATTTAAAAAAAAAATAAAACTAACAACTATATATACCAACTCACCTACTCACGGATACCTACTCACGTCTCAAATAGCGATGGGATGCCGCCATGCACCATTACGACATTACACAATTACGACATTACACGTTAGTAGAATAAAAACATCAATGATTTCAATATGTTATACTGCGTATAGATAATAAATATCGAAACTGTGCGGTAATGTTCCGACGGATATGTAGGATATTATTGATCAAATTATTGGTTTTGATCGATTAGATTGGTTAAATAACCAAGGTAATTGATCAAATTTTGACCAATTACTATAATATCATCATAGAATCGTATATGTTATATAACCCTGTATGTTTCCGATTAAATTGTTATTGTTTAGACACCATTTTCATTGCTTCTGCCTCAGCCAATCGCATCAATTCTGACATTGAAATACCGGTTGCGGTAGAAATCGCTTCCATCTGAGCGATAAATGGATTTTTTGCCTTTGGAACCCGTGTTGTTTCAAACTCAACACTACAATCAATATCCGTTGGTAATGCACGCACCTCACTTTCCGTTAAACCTTTAACATCGTTGTGGGCTCGCCATGCAATTACCCGGTTTGCTGTAGCCCATTGGATTAATGTCGCTTTAGGTGTGTTGGTAAAATTGTATTGCTGTTTTAATTCCACCTTCACATCATCCCTTACCGTTGTTGTTTGTATCATTGTTACAATATCCCCGTTCATTGATATCTTTGCCATGATGATCCCCCTTATTTGGATAATCATACAGGGTTATATAACATATACGATATTCGATTATCAAAGACCAATATTAATTATGTAAACATCATAACATAAATTGAGGTGTTTGTCAATAAAATAATTTTATTAGATACATATGATTAGATTTATTAATAATCTAGGACTATTTTCCACCTAATACACTCCCCTAGGGGGAAATTAGATATATTCGCACGGTAAGAGGCTATTTATTAAAATGTACAACTTTAAGTGATTGAGTAATTATACTAAGATTTATATTATTTTTCAATCTGCGAAAATAATTCTTGACATCTGGTTCCATACGTGTTATGGTTGTGTTAGGTTACAATGATTTATAATACTATATGGAGATACAATCATGGGACGAGTGCCGAGAGTAGCTGTTGCACAGCCGATTACGCACTTATGGGAAAGGCATAGGGAGATACTTCGACGTCTTGTTGCTGGTGACAGGCAGTGTGATATAGCGAACTCGCTTGGCATGACGGAGTCTCGTCTATCAGTTATATGTAATAGTCCAGCATTTCAATCGGAGCTCAGACGTCTATCAGCAGGAGCAGATGCATCTGCAATGGACGTAAATGAGCGTATACGGGAGCTTAGTCATGACGCAATCACAATTATGGAGAATGCAATACTTGACAGAGCTGGTTACGTACCGATAAAACTGAAGGTAGATGTTGCAAAGGACATACTGGATAGGTCTGGCTTCGGTGCGGTTCGTAAGCTGCAAGTTACGGATGTACACCTAACAAAGGACGACATCGAGGACTTGAAGCGTAGACGTTGCATGGATATAGCTACTGATGTAACTGGAGTATCTGCATGATAGCAGATAATGATAAGGAAGAACTGAAAGAACTCCTTATCGAGCCAATGGTCAGCACAAGAGCTATGGCTACTATGTTCTTTCCTCACCATGTATATCGTCCATTTTGTGGTTTACATAAAGAGATCTTTGACATTCTGGATAATGATAGTATTCGAGCAGCAGCACTTGCCTGCCCTCGAGGTTTTGGGAAGACCACATTAGCATCACTTGTTTTTCCCCTTCGTAAGGTATTATTTCAGGAGTGCAAGTATGTACTATTGATTTCATCCACATTCAAGAAAGCTGTTAGCGATCTCAAGACTCTTGCAGCGGAACTTGAGGGTAATGAGATGATACGAAAAGTATTCGGGGATATGAAAGGAACCCAGTGGGCTGAAGGTTCAGGAGAACTTGAACTTAGCACAGGCATTAAGATAGAGGCAAAAGGTGCGGGGAATCAGATACGAGGACTTAAGTATAGACAGTACCGACCTGACTTGATAATCATAGACGATTTGGAAGATCCTGAAGAGGTACGAAATGAAGATAGACGAAAGATACTTAAGGAGTGGTTCTTTGCAGACTTGATGAACTCCATAGACTTGAAACGAACTCGGGTAGTTATAGTCGGTACGGTGCTTCACGAAGACAGTTTAATTTCTAATCTCCTTGAAGAGAAGAATGAACTCGCAGCAAAAAATAACCTTATTATTGGCGATGATAATAGGCAATTAGAAATAAAAGAATCTTTTCATGTAGTTCGACTTGAGGCTTTTGATGATAATCTTCAAAGTAACTGGCCAGAGTATATATCAAATGAAGAGATAAAGGCTAAGTTTAAACTATATGAAATGCGTGGGATGCTTGATGTGCTATATAGGGAATATAGAAATCTTCCTATGTCGCCTATTGGTGCGCTCTTTGAAAAGAAGAACATGCAGTTATATAGTGAGCAAGACAAGAACATTCGCTTTGCTGGGATGGAGACTGTAGTTATATATGACCCAGCTAAGACAATCAACCCGACAGCAGATCCAACAGCTATCGTGTGTGTGTCATTTGATTCAAAGAATAATAAGATATATTTTCGAGACTGCGTCAACAAGCGTATTCACCCAGATGAGGCATATCGAGAGGCTTTGGACATGGCAGACCGGTTCGGTACAGCAAATGTTGGTTATGAAGTAACATCTTTAAATGAATTCATTACGTTTCCTTTTCAGAATTATGCAAAGACCAGACGACGCTTCTACAATCTGGTTGAATTGAAAGCAAGAGGGAAGAAAGAAGACCGTATTCGTGCACTTAGTCCTTTCTATAAAATGAATGCGATGTATCATAATGAAGATATAAATATACGAGGTGCGTTGGAGTCACAACTCCTTAGTTTTCCAAAAAGTAAGCATGATGATGTAATGGATGCACTTGCATATATCATAGAGATGTATGACCTAGGAGAACGGTTCTTTTCTGGTGGCTATAGTGATAATGATAAGGAGACTATGGAAGCAGAATATAAGGAGTTAGAAGACCCCGATGAATATAAATCACTAAGGTTTGGATGCGCACCATGAGTTATACATCAAATTTTGAACGATAACTTAACATAAATCGCAGCGGTATTCTCTTTGTAGACGCCTTGCTCTTTCTTTTGACTTACGCCCCGGCGCGGTTTTTAGACATACATATTTATATACTAAAGGAGGAAGTAATGGCATTAATAAATGGTTCTTTTGATTCAGCTAATAGTCCAGATACTAATATGTACGATATGGGATGGGTATCAGATACGGATACGGATACAGATACTGCCTGTCCTGAGCCTGTGTCTATGAATAATAGTAAGACAAAAAAATATCCTTCTATATATCTCGATAAAGTTCCTGATGGTCTTTTATCCAACATTAAAGTAGGTGAAGTAGTTAAATTCACTGCCACAGGTATGATAAAAAGAATATCTATTGATACAGATAATGAGGGTAAAACTATAAACACAGCACTTGAAATACATTCTATATCACAATTTAAGTCTGATAAATAGGAGTCTTTATGAGTGTAATTAAGACTGGTGATTATACAGAACCAAATAGTGTTTCTTATACTGGTTCTTTTAACTATAAGTATCCAGATAAAATGGACTTACGTCCTGGGTCTAAACTACATGACTGTATTATACAACGAGTAATGCTTCGTGCTAAGAGCTCTTTTTCTGCTATGCAGCGTAGACATAAGACATGGAATAAGATTGATGAAATGATGACTGCGTACATTCCATTGAGTACAGAAGAAACTATTACTAAAAAACAAGACCCCAATCGTCCAGTATCTATTATAGTCCCCTACTCGTATGCCAATCTAGAAACAATTCTTGCTTATCAATCTAAAGCATTTCTATCTTCTCCTATATACTCCTACGAAGGTGTAGGTCCAGAAGATACGGTAGGGGCTAAATTACTTGAGTTAATCGTAAATCAACAGGCTCGTAGATATAAACATATGCTTGCTCTTCATACAGGATTTCGGGATGGACTAACCTATGGGATTCATGCAAGTTATGTTACATGGAATACTCGTAATGGACATAAGGTTAAGAGTACTAAGCAGCAACTTTTTGATATACAAGGAAATGTTATAGGAGAAGAGGATAAGAAAGAAAATGTATCTACTATCTTATTCGAGGGAAATAGGATTAAGAACATTGATCCTTATAAGTATCTTCCAGATATAAGTGTATCTGCTGAGAATATACAAGATGGAGAATTTACTGGTTGGTATGAAACTGATAATATATTTAATCTTCTAACTGAAGAAGCATCAGGAGATATATTTAATGTAAAGTATGTAAAACAAGAATTAGGTCAAGGTATATTGAAGTCTATTTTCGATATTGATGCATCTAAACGAGATCGTTTTGGTATTCGTAGTAATCAAGGAATTACATCTGAGCGTAATAATACTGTGTATTTAACTAATATGTATGTTAATCTTATCCCAAAAGACTGGGGGCTTCCAGGTTCTGAAGGTAATCGTTCTGGCTCGTTTCCTGAGAAATGGTTCTTTTTATTATCAAACGATAAAATAGTAATTGATGCAAGACCTCTTGGCCTTAATCATAATATGTTTCCGGTTGCAGTTAATGCTCCTGATTATGATGGTTATAGCGTAGCTCCTATTTCTCGTATTGAAATGAGCTATGGTCTTCAGGAGGTACTAAACTGGGTCTTTAATAGTCATATAGCTAATGTACGTAAAGCTCTGAATGATATGTTTATAGTAGATCCATCCCTTATTAATATGGAAGATATGGCAAATCCAACTCCAGGTAAACTTATTCGTTTACGCAAGCATGCTTGGGGACGTGGAGTAGAGGGAGCAGTAAAGCAGTTTAATGTAACTGATGTAACTCGTGGTAATATTCAAGACGCATCGTTTGTGATGGATTTAATGCAGAAAGTAAATTCAAGTAGTGATGCTGCTATGGGCGCTGCCAGAGGAGGAGAACGACGTTCTGCTGCTGAGTTCTCTGGCACATTCAATAGTCTTATCTCTCGTCTTGAGCATTTGTCAAGTATAACATCTACTCAGTACTTACAAGACATAGCATATCTATGTGCATCTCATACCCAGCAATTAATGACTAAAGAAACCTATGTTCGTGCAGTAGGTGATTGGCCAGAGGTACTTATGGCTGAGTTTGGTGATACTGGAGGCACAAAAGTAAGTCCCTTTGATATACAAGCTGAGTTTGATGTGATGTACAAAGATGGTTCTACTATGAATCCAGATGCATCAGTACTTCAGTTTTGGAATACTATGTTTGGTGCAGTTACAAAAGATCCAGAACTTCGAGGTGCTTTTGATATTCACAGAATATTTAAGCATATGGCGCGTATGTCAGGAGCTAAGAATGTAAATGAGTTTATTAAGCAGACTCCAGTAAATGCACAAGTTATGCCTGATGAGTTAGTTGCACAACAAGTTCAGGCAGGAAATATAGTTTCAGTATAATTGAGGGATTATGACAGATTTAGATGTGACAAAAAGAATAAAACCTGTTTTAGCATTAGTAAGTAGTTATTCTATTAGGTATGATTATGATGGCAATGGTAATTTATTATATGTAGGATATACTGATTTAGGTAATTTTAACGACACAAATAACTCTGTATGGTCTATTATTAAGTACTCATATGATGGAAGTAATAATTTAATAGGTAAGACATATGCTGATGGGGACTTATTATTTGATAATATATGGAATGATAGAATCACATTATCTTATTCGTAGTATAGTAAGGTTACATTTACTGATTTAATAATGACAGTGGGGAAGTCGGGGTTAAAGAGGCTATCGAGAGATTAAGAAGAGAATACGGAAACAAGGAGACATAGATGGGGATGCCAAGTTATGAAATATCAGTCAACCTTGCAGATAGTGATGCTTCCCCATCTTTTATAGTGGTTGATACTACTAACGATAAATTAGTGTTTTGTGATACAGGGGGTTTAACAGCAGACCAATCTGCTGTGACTGACATAACACGACCTTCTCCTGCGGCCCAAATATGGGCACCTGAATTATGGTTATATGATGCATCTAATTCTCCTAATTTTTATAGACGGGTTCAATCATATAAAAAACCCGATAATACAACACAAAGGCAAAAGGTTGTAAGGGTTATCCAATCCCAGATAGATGATGTTATTTCTCATTTTTTAACAGCGTACGATTTAACACAACGAGATTTGACAGGCTCTTATGATGGGACTTCGAGCTTTAATTATCCACTTATAAAAATATATCATTCAACAGCATCAGCACCATCTCAATACTGGGGGCTGGGCAGCGATACTGCAATCAAGCAAAAGGATGTGGTGGGACATGTTAATCCTAACGGTGTGCAGGATACAGATAATTATGTAGCGTTTAGTCTTAATTCGGGCGCAACAGAGTATTTTTGTGTTACATCTGTAATTGCAGGGGATATGACAGCAGCAATAATAAGGCTATCCATAGCCGCAACATGGGCATAAAGGGGGAAGAATATGGCATTAGACCCAAGAGTTAATTTTGGCAAAGTTACAGTAAGCACAGGATATGATGCCTCTGCCGTATCTATTGTGTTGTCAAGTGGGGAAGGGGCAAAACTGCCCAGTACGCATAATTATAATCTTGTTTGGTGGAATTCCACGGATTATTCTGACCCTACAGATGACCCAAACGCGGAGATTGTTAGGGTGACGGCAAGGACAACAGATACGCTGACTGTTACAAGAGGTCAGGAAAGTATCACTGCCAGTACAAAGAACACAGCCAGTAAGACCTACCGGATGGTTTTGGCTATTACCAAAAAGATGATTGATGACATAGAAAGCCAAGGTGCTGATATATCAGCAAGGGTATACCACAATACTACACAGTCTATAGCTGATGTTACATCTACAAACTTAGCGTTTAATTCCGAGAGATGGGACACAAACGTAATTCATGACAATGCTACAAATAACTCAAGACTAACCTGCAAGACCGCTGGCAAATATTATATCCATGCTTCTATTGCCTTTGCGGGGAACACTACAGGGGTAAGACAAGTCACATTATGGTTAAACGGGGCCACAGCTATTGCTGTGAATAAGCAAAATGCAACAAGCGATGGGGGGCAGTGTACTCTTTGCATTTCAACCTGTTACGATCTGGCAGTTAATGATTACGTTGAGGTGCGTGTATATCAGTCCTCAACTATATCCTTGGGTATAGCCAGTGGTGGTAATTATACTCCAGAATTTGGCATGATAAAGGTGGCATAAATATGCTTGGAATGACGGCGTTAGGCTCAAGAAGTTTAGGCGGAAATATATCTGGTGGCGCAAGCTCGTCTTTCTGGCCTAAGAGCATGGATTTGACCTTTGATACAACTTCTGCAAGGGCCAATGTAGCGGGGAACGTAACAAATGCAATCGTTAAGGTTGCATTGAACGCTAAGACAATCCCCGATAACACACAACGGGCAAATATTTTTAATCCATTGGAAAACGGGCAAAGTCTTCTGTTTACAGATTCAGATGGAACAACTCTTCTTCCTCATGAGTCGCTTGTTTGGAATAATGGAGAACAACAAGGAATTATATTTGTCAAAGTCCCACAAATTAATGGCAATTCCAACACTGATAAAATTATAATGAAATATGGCGGGAACAGGGTAAGACCCAACTATTATGCAGGGCCAGCAACGAATGTTTGGTCTGATTTCTGGATGGTACAGCATCTTGAGGATACACTTGTTGATGCGACATCCAATGCCTTCACTCCTACAGCTAACGGCAATCTTACGAGCGTAAGGGGCAGGGTAGGCAAAGGCCGCTATATTGATGTTGATGTTTCCCCTTCGGATTCATTGGTTTATCCGGCAAGTTCATCTTTGAAAAACATGACTCAGGTGTATATATCAGCATGTATCCGAAATATACGAATTAATGCTGCAAATTGCTTTGTTTTTGAGGAGCTTGTGGGTGGCTTAACCAGGGTTAATTTTGGGATAAACGGGAATCCTAAATTTATTCGTATGGGTGGCAGAGATGCAGATGCAGGGGCGTATACATATGTTAATGGGGCGACATCCGTTGTTGGTATGCCATCAGCATGGCATTATGTTGGTGGGTCTTGGGATAGTGTAGCAAACGAGATAAAAGTTTGGTTGAATGGTGTGGTTGATGGGACAAACTCAGTGGCTATTGGAGCATTTACCGCCACTTCCCCTGACTCAGGGTATCCTAAAACAGCACCATCTACAATACCATATTTTCTTGATGAAATAAGAGTTTACAATGGGATGCCGACTGCTGACTGGATTAAGCTGGATTGCGAAACCTTAAGGGATAATTTAATAATTTATGGTCGAGAAACCCCCCAAATAAAATTAACAAAGACACAGGAACTGTTTATTGACCTGGGGGATATAGAGAGTCAGACAAGTATAAGTTTGCATGTTGGGAGTGGGACAAAACATCCATCTAATCCGCTTCTTAGCGTTGGAACCGCCGCCCAGGGGGACGCTGATGGGGCGTACGGTGGTCATGTATATGTTATGCCGGATGGACGCTACAGGTGTTATTATCATGGCGTAAGGGAAGCAACTAATGCTTATTATAGGCTGTTTTACGCAGAATCAGTTGATGGGGTAACTTGGACTAAGCCAAACCTGAAAACAACCGGCGACTATTTAGGGACATTGAGAACAGCGGATATAGTATTTAATGGGGACGGTGGGAATAATAATCTTTTGCACAATCCAGGCACACCGGGCGGAGGAAGTCCTAACTTTGATGGTTCTGAAAACTATGCCGTCTTGTATGACCCCACGGCACCAAACACCGGGACAGATACGGTATGGAAGGTTATCTATAATCCAATGGATGTGGACAAAAGCTCTGGAATGTATCATTATTTCAGCTATTTATACTCCACAGATGGGATTAATTTTGTGGAATATGCCTCGAATCCTGTTGCAACTGCACTCCAAGCAAATTCATCCCCCGGCTCATTAGAGGCCATTGGGTTTAATCCAATCGCCTTTACCCACGATTTAGATGATGTGGACAGGCCATATAAGCTTTATTTCCAAGCACAGGAAGGTTCCGGTGTCGTTGTTTACCCTAACGGCGGATTACGCAGGACAGGGATAATGTATTCAACTAATTGTCTGTCTTGGACAAGAGATACACTCAGCCCAAACATAGATGCAACTACAATGGATGTTGATGGGGAGACCCAATATCACGGAATGTTTGTTAATAGGCAAGGAGACTCTTTCTATGGGCTACTTCAACACTTAGATATTACTAATAACAGGTCAGACATTGGCTTGTATACCTCTCGCAACGGCAAAGGGGATGGGTGGACTAAAATCAATACAGGAGCGCAGGCCGCAGAAAGATTAATTTCACGCGGGACTTATGGGACAGACTGGGACGGGGGGATGGTATATGCAACAGCCAGACATCTGCTTGTTGGGAATGATTGGAGGCTTTATTATTCAGGCGACTTTTACGACAACACATCCTTTGTTGGGCCGTCTAAGATGGGGCTTATCACCTTCCGCAAAAATGGTTACACTTATGTCCAGGGTGGGGCCACAGGGGCCTATCTCCTGTCCTACCTTTACGACTATACGGCCATGTCAGGTAGGGTTTTAAACCTGAATATAGACCCGAATGGACAATCGCCAAAGGTGGAACTGTTAAATTCCAGTGGGGCTGTGATTACAGGGTACGCAAAGACAGATTGCGACAGCTTAGTTGATAATGTAAGTCAAGTTGTAGCATGGTCTGGTTCGTCTGCGCTCCCTTCGCAGGACTTTAAAGTCAAGATATACCTTGAAAACGGTGCAAAAGCATATGCTTACTTTTTCGGAGGGACGAGTTATTTCGATGTAGAGATGCAAACAGAATTGACAGCAAATATGGGTTTCCCTATTCCATACCTATGGTGGTCGGAGGAGTAAATGCAAACTTTTAGAATTGAAAAAGGGACAACATCCAAAATCCTTCTGATAGACATTTATGATAGCTCCTCGGTTGTGGGAGGGCGGCTATCTGGGCTTGTTTACAATTCGGCGGCACTTACAGCTTATTATAATAGAGAGGGTGCAGCAGGGGCGGCTACTGCCATAACCCTTGCCACAGCAACAAAAGGAACATGGGCTACTGGTGGGTTTATCGCGATTGATTCGACAAACATGCCAGGTCATTATGAATTGCATATCCCTAACGCTGCATTAGCTACAGGAGCCAATACCTGTATGATAGAGTTAAAAGGAGCTTCAAATATGGTAGCTAAAACTATTATGATTGAACTTGTTGAACCGGCGGCCCTGGAAGCAACTTTGTCCGCAATAAAAGGGACAACCTTCGATACGGCAACGGACAGCCTTGAAGCCCTCCGCAACAGAGGTGATGCAGCTTGGATTACGGCTACAGGATTTTCAACTCATTCGGCGGCAGATATATGGGCTGTAGCTACAAGGGTCTTAACCGCTGGGACTAATATAGCTCTTGCCAAAGGCACCGGAGTCACTGGTTTTAATGATCCTACAGCCACAGAAAATGCGGATGTTTTACTAAATAGGGACATGTCTGCTGTATCAGACACAAACGCTCGCAGCCCTCTGAGTGCGTTCAGGTTTATCAGGAATAAATGGGCTGTTGCGGCAGGGACTCTAACGGTCAGGAAAGAAGATGACACAACCTTAGCGTGGACGGCAGCCGTATCAACGGATGCGACGGCAGTCCCGATAGTAGGGACTGACCCTGCATAGGAGAGGTTATGGCAGGTGGCGTTAAATCTCTCTTAGCTCCCTGGATAGGCGGGGTATCATCTCCCCCCGGCGGCGGGTATAGGTCATTGTTGGCTTTCTGGGCTGGTGGCACTTATGGGGATGTTGTCCCAACTCCTGCCGGCGGCTTATTATTTGTGGATGGTAAGGTATACTTTCATAAAATTGATTATATTAAGAATGGAACGAAATTAGAGTTATTAGATGGTACACTACTTTTTGTGTTATCTAAATTCAATTATATAAAATAGGAGATAATATGTCAGACGATATGTCAACAATAACATTACAAGAATGGAGAGACTTTAAAGGTACTCATATCTATACAGCATTAATAGCTGAACTTAGTTCTCGATATGATATAGTACTATCACAATTAATAAAAGGAGGGGATGAAGTATGGAGTGATGATAATATGAGGGGACGACTATCAGAAATTGAATATACACAAGGCCTTGTAGATGCTATTATATTCGATTTAGAGATAGCAGAGAGGGAAAAGGAAGAAGAAAAAGGTAGTTCATTTATGCAAAATATACTAAATAAATTTAGATGTGATGAGGAGTAATATGGAAATCAAAGATGAAATTGATGGTATGTTAGGTGCAGGAGAAGATAATATTAATATAGATTCAATTATATCACCGGATATAAGTACAGAAGTAATTGTTCCTCCTGTAGTAGATGATAATAATATAAGTGCTTCTGAGTCAGACGTAGAAGCACTTCGTAAGCAGTTTGCAGACTCTGTATCTGCAGCGGATGAGTCTATTGTAGTTACTAATCCACTCGATAAATTCAAAGATGATATTGAATTTATGAAACAAGTTGATTTAGATGGCTTAGCAGATAATCCAGCATTACTAAATGTTGCATTCAATCAGGTAAGACGACAAACAGCTGAGGCATTATTAGATGCTTTTCCTCAGTTAATAAATCAAGCTATACAAGCACATCAGGTTAAACAAGATATTCATAATACATTCTATAATGAACATAAGGAATTAGTTCCATATAAAAACTTTGTTGTAACTATAGCAAAAGAAATTGGAGAGAAAATGAAAGATAAACCAGCAAGTGAAGTTCTTGCTGCAATAGCAAAGAATGCAAAGGAGAGATTGAAGTTACCTATTTCTGTGACTCCAACTCCAGTTAATGGTGTAAAACCAGCATTGCGTGACAGTAAAGGTAGTGCTCGTACTGGAAGTCAGCAGTCGAGTGGTGGTAGTACTGCGCAATCACAAATAGCTGATATGTTAGGGCTATAATACATTAACAGGAGGTTACTATGCCATTTTTAGGTATGAGAGGAACAGGAGATTGGGTAACAAATCAGCGGCCAGAGAATTGGAGGGAGATGATACTTTATCTCTATCCAAACGGAAAGGCCCCACTGACTGCTATTATGTCAATGATGGGAAGTGAACGTACAACTGACCCTATTTATCATTGGTGGGAGAAGGCTCTTCCAGACCAGAGAGCTACAATAACTGGGGTATATACAGATGCAGGATTATCTGCTGCATATACTAGTGGTGGGGTTGCTGGTAATACACTGTATATCAAGATGTCAGCAGCCGATGCTGGTAAGTTTGTAAACGGACAGCAAGTTCTACTTCGTTGTGCCGCCGACTTAGCTGTTGATGTAAACGTAAAGATAATTGCTGCTCCTGTTATTAATGGTGCAAGTAGTTACCTTACAGTTAAACTCTTAGAGGCTGATGATAATAGTGCTTCTAATGACCTTAGTAATGCAGATGTTGCATGGGTAATAGGTACGATTAATGCTGAGGGAAGTCTTTCTCCTGATAGCATGATGTATGACCCAGTTGAATACTCAAACTTTACGCAGATTTTCAAGACTCCTCTTGACCATACTCGTACAGCTATGCAGACGAAATTGCGTACTGGTGACCAGGTACAACAGGCTAAGAAAGAAGCTCTTGAGATGCATTCTGTGGAGCAGGAGAAGGCATTTATATTCGGGATTAAGACTAGTAATACTGGTAGTAATGGTAAGCCTGAAAGAACAACTGCTGGTGTTAAGAGTTTCCTTTCTACAAACAAGGCAGATTATAGGAAGGAGGCTGGTACAGCTACTTGGCTTGTAGGTGGTGAGGATTGGCTTGACACAATGTTTGAGCAGATATTCCGTTATGGGTCTCAGGAGAAGATAGCTCTTTGTGGTTCTGGTGCGCTTCTTGGTATACAAAGACTTGCCAAGATTAATGGCATATTTGACTTGACAGCTAAGACAAAGTCTTATGGTATTAATGTTCTTGAGTGGGTAACTCCATTCGGGATAATTAATCTTAAGACACATCCTCTCTTTAGTTATGAGGCTACAACTAGGAATAGTATGCTTATTGTGGATCCCTCTAACCTAAAGACTCGTTTCATGGAAGACACAAAGTACGAGCCAAATATTCAGGCTAATGACCTCGATGGTGAGAAGAGTCAGTATTTGTCTGAGTCTGGACTTGAACTTCATTTTGAGAAGTCTCATGGTTGGTTGGATGGAGTAGGACAGGATAATCCATAGGTAGTATATGGGGGAGTTAATAGCTCCCCCACAATTTAATGGGAGGTTACTATGGGGATAATGCAGAGAGTAAAAACTTTACTCGCTACAGTGGAGAGTGGTGGAGGTTCTGGTGCTGAGGACTCAGTGCAGGTAACTATACCATCTGGTATATTTAGAACTATTCCTACTGGTAGTCAGCAAGTAATATTTGGGGAACTTGATGTATCAGGTAACTTAGATGTATCAGGAGAGTTGTATGTTAGTAATAAGAGTGTATTAAGTTAATTTAAACTAGGAGGTATAATATGAGTGTTACAATTACAGATACTGTTGTTAAGGTTGCAGGTGTTCAGGTAGTTAAAGCTCAGGAGGCAGTTGTTGCAGCAGTAAGTGCTGCTACTGCAACATCTATTGCTGCGGTTATGCCCGCTGCTGCTCCTGCGGGGGGTACAGGAGCTACTGCTGGTGCGTATGATACAGCAGCGCATAGAGATGAATTGATTGTTACTGTTAATGACCTTAGGACATGGGCTATTGAGATGGATCTAGACTATGAAGCCCTTGTAGTAGATGTGGCAGACATCAGAACAAAAGTTAATTCAATACTTACTAAACTTAAGACTCATGGTCTTATTGCTTCTGCGTAGTATATGGGGGAGGGAACTCCCCTATATTTATCTTGTAGGGGGTATAAATGGCAGAAGACATGATGATAGGAGATGTACGACGACACGAAGATTTTGTGCCTATTAGAGAATGCAATAATACACACTTCTATACTAATAAAACTATTACTGACTCTGAGCAAAGATTAGAAAATCGTATGGATAAAATCGAGAGTAAGATGTGGGCAATTATCTTACTGCTTATAGTTAACCTAACAAGTGTGGTAACTGGTATTACTATGCTTATATTAGAGAAAAATCCATGAAGATAAATAAAGGAGTCAACATTCAGGGAATAGATTTTAAGTTACGTCCAGCGCTTATGTATGCAGAAGATATATGGAAAAGTCATGGGCAAGAGTTAGTTATAACAGCAGGTATGGAGGGAGAGCATTCTGCTAGTAGTCTTCATTACTATGGACTTGCATTAGATTTACGAACTAATTATTTTTCACTTGATACAGCAAGAATAGTGTGTTTAGAGTTAGCTAATAAATTAGGGAGAAATTTTGATGTTGTATTAGAAAAATCACATATACACGTAGAATATGACCCTAAATGAGTTATTAATCAAAATTTGAACGATGAGGAGGAAATATGAAAAACTGGAAAACAACACTATTTGGAGGTACTTCAGGAGTTATGATAGCGATAGCTGGAATACTCACACAGAATTGGAGTGATGTAGTTCTTGGTATTGGTATGATACTTGTTGGCTTATTTGCTAAGGATGCAGGAGTATCTGGCACTGATTTTTAATTGTAGGAGGTCCTATGTTAATTAAAGTAGATAATGGATATAAGATAAAAAGTCATGTAACAGGAAAGGTACTTCCAAAAGTGTATCCTAGTAAGGAAAAAGCTAATAAGAGAATCGAGCGGATGGAAATGCATAAGATGATAAAAAGTAAAAAAGTGGAGTAGAAGTTATATGCCCATTATAATTAAGACAAATCTACATCAAGCATGGCAAGACGCATCTACGGAAGATAGGTTATTATTCATGCAAGATATTTGTTTAAGATATAAGTTACATATAAAAAATATACTACATATAAATGAAGATGATGGAGAAGAATAGATGGCAACACGTTTCGTAAACTTTGCTAACATGGTTGTGACTGAGTATGATGATGCAGATATTGATGATCCGGCAACGGAGATGTTGCCAAAGTCAGCCATAGATACTCTTGCGGATGCAAAGGTAGCGGCCCATGTTGCGTTATCTGACCCTCATACGCAGTATAAGAAGGAAAGTGAACTGGGGACTATAGTATCTCAGAACCTGGGAGTATCTACAGCTACATTTCTTTCTGCCGATAGTCCTGCGAAGACCGTTACGGTCGTGAATGGCATTATAACCACAGTTGTATAAGGAGAAGACATGACCCTACAAGAACTAAGAATTTTATTTATAGAGCGCAGCGGTGATATAAATATAACTAATACTAAGATGGATAATTTTATTAATCAAGGAGTTAAATTTCTTGATGAACTTACAGATTATATACATACAGCTGCTAAACAGTATATAGAGATTGCTATCAATAGTAGTATATTAAATCTTCCCAGTAATTGTAGAGTTATTGATGAGGTGTGGGTTATATCTGCGACTACAGGTAGAACTCAGCTTGCGAAAGTTTCAACTGCTGTGCTTCGTGCTATGTATAATGATTTTACAGATATAGACTCTGGTAAGCCAGTGTATTACACACTAAGAATTGTTCGAGCAAATCCATCTGATTTTGACCCTACAGATTTTCCAACATATGCTGCTTATATGGATACAATAATAGCAGATTATAGTGCTAAGGGTATTACTATTATGCCTCCTGCAGATACTACATACCTGATAGAGGTTATTGGGAAGTTTTATTCTCCCACACTTACTGAATCATATAATAATAATTGGTGGAGTTACAATCATCCTGAGTTAGTTATAACTGCTGCTTTGTATAGGTTAGAGATGAGTTATAAAAATACAGAGGGTGCTAATGGATATCTTACTGCAATTAACACTGAGATACTAAGTATCATACATGATAAGATAGATGAAGAGCAAGTAGGTATGAATATGATGGAGGGATAATTGAGAGTATATAATCATAAGTTTCATGACTTATATAAGAAAGGACTTCGACCATTAGAAGATGTAGACTATAATGGAAAGTTCTTAACTCTTGCTCAAAATGTTAAGCCTAGTCCAGCCGGACTGATTGATATTGAGAAGTATGTTCGTTCTTTTGTTTTAAATGAAGATGCTCAGATATTTGTTACTTACAAGGAAATATATGTATTAACAAGTACACAAATATATAAAGTTTCTGGAAGTAGTTTAATTTCTGTTTCTACTACTACAACTGCTGGAGGTCTTTGGAGTTGTGCAGATTTTAGGGAGTATATAGTATTTACAAATGGACTTGTAACAGCCATAAGAAACATAACAACAGGAGTTTTTGCGTTTGATGCTGGGACTATACTTCCTATATCGGGATGTTGCTGTAATTATAGAGGAATACTTATGCTTGGAGCATTAACTAATTATCCAGCATCTGGTACATATAGTAATTGGGTTGCTTGGAGTGATGTTGGAGATGCTTCTTTTCTTGACCCAACTGGGGCTACTAAACTAAATATAGCAAGAAAGAATCTTGCTGGTTACATACCTATGCCTTGGAAAGGTACTATATGGCATGTTATTCCATTAGATAAAAATGTAATAGTATATGGAGATAATGGAATTACAGTATTATATCATACACAAGTTGATCCCGTAGCAGCTGGTACTTTTGGTATTAAACATTTATCTGATATGGGTATAATGAATAAAGGAGCAGTAGTAAGTAATGGAAAAGAAGATGCTGGTTCTATTCATTACTTTATAGATAAAGCTGGTTGGTTTTGTATGATAGATAATAATCTTGAGATTAAACGACTTGGATATAAGGAGTACATGGCATGAGTAAAAGAATACATTGGGCTTTTGATGGGACGGTTGCATCCAGTATTGAAACTTCAGCAAAATATGCATTGACAACTAACCAGAAATATTTTCTTGACGGTGATCAATACAGTTTAGATATGTTTGGGGTAACTAATCGTGAATATTTTATATTCAATTTCCCAGACACTTTATTGTTAGACAAGTTCGCCTTCCGGCGGTCTCCTGACGGGACAAGCTATTGGGCGTATATACAGGCATGGGTGTCTACTAATAGCACAGATGGATTTGATGGGACATGGACAGAAGTGTTGGCGCAAACTGCGTATGCGACTACCGACATTACATATAGAACGTTTTCCTTTACGCCCATTAATGCGACATGGCTAAAAATAAAGCCTCCACAAGCATATAGTGATTTGATTTATCACTCACGGTCTATCCATATCTTCGGCGAATACCAGGCCCCTCGTTTTGAGTTCTGGGACACGACAGAGACTACTAAATTTACGGCAAACTACCCTCTGGATATGGCTGATGCGCCTAACTATGCTGATTACAATGGAAGCATATCGTTTAAGCTGAAGAACGTTGATTCCAGCACACATAGTTATATGTTTGATTTAAACCCTATCAAGTGGAATGATACCCTGGACATAACAAAAGACTCAACTATTAACAATTATTTCCAAATTACTAAGTCCGGCTTACCAACAAATGTCTCAGATACTTTTACAGGAAGCGATGGAACCGCACCAGACACTGCAAAATGGCTAAGAACTCTTATTTCAGGAGACACTTGTCAAATTTCAGGGAACAAACTTTATCTGGTTTCGGCTGTTGGCGGTACCTATATTCGATCAATGTATAGACTGAGTGGGAATTTTGATATTCAAATTGATTTTTCAACCCTTGTAACAGATAGTATCAACGGGAATTATTTTGAATTTGATCTCGATTCTCCAGAACTTATCAAGGACAATGTAATACTTAAAGCCGGATATGATGGTGGGAATAAGTTCGCCAGTAATTATAGACTTGCCGGAACGTGGGGGACAGAGGTAACGGTAAGCAGAACAAATGATTATGGTGGGTTGCGAATTATAAGAAGCGGAACATCCGTTAACCTGCAATACAAAGATGGTGCAGGATCATGGGTTGACTGGCGGACATTCACAATGACAAGTGATGACTGGTTTGTTCGTATAACGATGTATAGAGCATCCGGCACTCCTTCGGTTTATGCTGATAATTTTACGATAAACACAGTAACCCCCGCAACAGAAATAGCATGGGATAAGATACTCATGGATGGTATCTTGGCAGGAGCCTTCACCCCTACAATAACGGTATCTGCGGTGGTTGCGATAGCTAACAATCCTGCTGACGGCTATCACCAGTTCGCGGTTGATGTAATCGAGTACGCGTAATGGCGTTAACTTATCAAGGAATTTTTGGGAGGACTCTATTCAAGAACGAAGCACGGAATAGAGGAGTTTTTGG
>ERZ1292625.750-Hain-H41-01um-R1-750-length-44570-cov-22_pt1 | contig 44570 bp, 38 predicted proteins | sample MGYA00564400_ERZ1292625 | MGnify/ENA primary metagenome ERZ1292625 (study PRJEB36523, sample SAMEA6512639) | groundwater metagenome | collected 2019-01-08 | study: AquaDiva: Metagenomics assemblies of 32 groundwater samples
GGGCGATGTTGTGCGATGACATGCGCTACCAAGCCGATCATCCAGCCGTCTACCTCGCCGCCGACGTAGACGCCCTCCTACGGCAACGGGAGGAGGACTTTACCATGGCTGAGGATGAACGTATTGAGGCCGTGCGGCGCTACGAAGTAGCGGAGCAGCAGCTCGCCGCGATGACGGCGGAGCGGGATGAGGCGAAGGTTATCGTTCGCAAGATTGCGGAAGGCATTGATCCAATGGTCGCGCTCGTGAACGGTATGGGATCTGTGATGAAACTAGAGCAGCAGCTCTCCGCCGCCCATGCCCGCTGTGCACAGCTGGAGACGCTAGCCACAAAACTACTTGCCGAATGTCTGGAGCACAACCAGGAATATCACTACACCACCAAGCCAGAACTTATACAAGAAGTGCGACAGGCCCTCACCCCCACCGAAAGGCCGCCAGCAGCGGTGAAGCCATGACCAAACATTTTATCCGATGGTCCTTACCATCACCATAAAGGAGTGCGCAATGTTAAATACCCCCTCACTCTATTGGATCAAGTCGAAGAAGGATCTCCACGCGAGCGCCCCAACGGTCGTGAGTGTGGGGGTCTACCTCGCGGAGGACATCCGCGAGTGGGCCGTGCGTCTCAACACGGTCGTAGCCTCACTCCAGGATGATATTGAGAAATGCCCCCTGGACACCACGCAGGCCGACACTGCGATGGTCGCGTGGCGGCGTGACTCGCTGCAGAAGTCCGTCGAGCTGGAGCGCATCACGAAGGACGCAAACTCCCGCGCGCAGGTGATGCAAGAGCAGGCGACCCGATTGAACACCTACGCGGAAGTGGTCGATCGACAGAACGAGGAGATACGAAACCTTCGAGCCGCGCTCGGGAGTATGGTCACCGAGCGGGATGAATGGCGGACGCGCGCGACCTACACCCAGGAACAGCTCGGGGTGCTGCGAACCGCGAACACGGACCTTCTCGCGCGATGGAGCGAAGGGTACACGGCCAAACTCGAACGGATGATTCTCGATCACATCCAGAAGGGGGCGTGACATGGCGTACGAACCGTTCCGCGCGGCCTTCACGGGCCAGCTCTCAACCTTCTTGGCGTCAGACGGCCGGCGCTATATCTTCTCGAAGCCCTTGCCGAAGGTGCAGAAGGACCGGGCCTATGTGATGGAGCTCCTCGAGGGTCGCGTCCGTCTGATCCCCGTGGTGACCGTATGACGCGGGTCCGCGAGTCCGCGGTCGAGGCGCACCTCGTCGCACGCATTCGTCTGATCGGGGGAGAATGCCTCAAGAATGACCCACAGAGTCGCATCGGGATCCCCGACCGCCTCGTCATCCTCCCTGGTGGGGAGGTGATCTGGGTCGAAGTGAAGGCCGCAGGCGGCGTGCTGTCACCAGTGCAAGAGCGGGTGCACGCGCGTCTCCGTGAGCTCACGCAAGAGGTGCGCGTCGTGTGGTCGAAGTCGCAGATCAATCGGTTGTTCCCCATTGAAGAGACGGAGCCCGAGGACGAGGCTGGCTGTTGAAGATCCTCCGCGGGTATCAAGAGACGATGATTGACCTGCTGGTCTCGACGCCACGCTGCGCCCTGTGGGCCGGCATGGGGTTGGGCAAGACGGCGGCCGTGCTGCATGCGCTGGATCGTCTCCACCTCTCCGGGGTCGACGTCTATCCCGCCTTGGTGATTGCCCCGCTGCGTGTCGCGCGGGACGTGTGGCCGGAGGAGGCGCGAGACTGGCCTGAGACCGCTGGCATCCGCGTGTCGGCGATCGTCGGGTCGAAGCACCACCGGCGTGACGCGATGCGTACACCGGCGGATCTCTACACCGTCAACTTTGAAAACCTCGTGGATCTGATTCACACCTGGGGCACCGCGTGGCCCTATAAGACGGTCATTGTGGACGAGGCCACGAAGCTGAAATCCCTGCGGGCCACGATCCGACGGAACGCTCAGGGAACCGAGTGGGTGCAAGGGCAAGGGGGGAGTCGCGCCAAGGCGTTGCTCCAAGTGCTGCGGGGGTCTGTGACCTCCCGCATCATCGAACTCTCAGGGACCCCCACGCCGAACGGACTGTCTGATCTCTGGGGGCAGGTGTTCTTCCTCGACTACGGCCGGCGACTCGGCCGCTCCTTCGACGCGTACCAGACCCGGTGGTTCCGGCCATCCTTTGACGGCTACGGGTATGAGCCACTGCCGCATGCGCAAGAGCAGATTCAGGCCGCGCTCGCTGACGTCTGTCTCTCGATGCGATCGGAAGACTACTTCGACTTGGAGGCGGTGATCGTCCATGAGATCAAGGTCGCGCTCCCACCCGCGGCGAAGGCGCAGTATCGGGAGATGGAGCGCGCGTTGTACACAGAGATTCAAGAGACCCCCGTTGAGGCCTTCAACGCCGGGGCGAAGACACAGAAGCTCTTGCAGATGGCCGCCGGCTTTGCCTATACGGGGCATGCGAGTGATCCAGGTCCACGGAAGTGGGTCAACGTCCACGAGGCGAAGCTCGACGCGCTGGAAGAGATTGTCGAAGAAGCGGCCGGCGCCCCGCTGCTCGTGGGGTACCACTTCGAGGCGGACCTCGCGCGGATTCTAGCCCGGTTCAAGCAGGCGGTGCACTTTAGCCAAGCAAAGGGGATCCAGGAGCGATGGAACGCGGGGAAGATCCCCATGCTCCTCGCCCACGCCGGGAGCATGGGCCACGGGCTGTCCCTCCAGCACGGGGGCTGCCGGCTCGTGCGCTACAGCACCGACTGGAACCATGAACAGTTCGCGCAGATCCTCGAACGTATTGGCCCGACGCGGCAGGCGCAGTCCGGGTATACGCGCAACGTCTACGAGTATCGGATCATCACGGAGGGGACGAGCGAAGAAGACGTCTACGACTGTCATGCCACCAAGGGATCCGTGCAAGACTCCCTGATGAAGGGGATGCGGCGACGGCAGGGGGCTTGACATGAAGTAAAGATCCATGCTATAATTCGCCATCATGTTGCATCACCTTTTCACTGGAGGGAACGATGTTTACACCGTGTGACCGCTATAGTCTCCGACGCACCTGGTGGCTCTTAGGACTCTTCGTGGTCCTGTTCATTCTGGTACTCCTGATCAGCATCTGGGCGCAGTCCTCGTCAGCCCAATCACCCCCGCCCGCGGTGGTGATCACCCCGGGCCAGCCTCCCGTCTTCATTTATCCCGGAACCCATGGGTCACCCACTGTGATCCTCCCATCCACCGGTGGCGTGCCGACCTTCGTCTGGCCAGGCAGTCCGTCGACCACGACCCCGATCGTGGTGCCTCGATGAAGGATGTCCGATGGCTCATGACCTACACGGGGCGCATCTACTGGCCGTTCTCTCCGAATGCACATGACGTCCGGATCGAGGACATCGCTCACGGGCTGTCGAACCTCTGCCGCTACGGAGGGCAGTGCCGACTGTTCTACTCGGTCGCGGAGCACAGCGTGCTCATGAGCTATATGGTCCCCCAAGCTCAGGCCCTCGAGGCCCTGCTGCACGATGGGTCGGAAGCCTACTGCGGCGATGTCATCCTCCCGATCAAGCGATCACTGGAAGAGTATACTGAGATGGAGCGTCTCAACATGCAGGCCGTGCGGAAGGCGTTCGCGCTCGACCCTGAGGAGCATCCCAATGTCAGTCGTGCGGATCGGCAGATCGTGTCGACCGAGTATGAGACCCTGTTCGGCCCCATTCCCGAGTATCTCGATCACGCGTTCCCCTATGTGAAGGACCCCTTCGTGAAGCTCGAGCTCTGGTGCCCGACCATCGCGGAACACAAGTTCCTCCAACGCTACCACGAGCTGGTCAAGGTGAGAGTCTCATGACCCCTGACCAGATCAACGGCGCGTTCGAGTTGACCGGTGGGATCGCGATCTGTTTTAACATCTATCGACTGCATGGCGAGAAGCAGGTGAATGGGGTGGCGTGGCAGTCGATGCTCTTCTTCGCCCTCTGGGCAATCTGGAATCTCTACTTTTATCCTGCGCTGAATCAGTGGTGGTCGTTCAGCGGAGGGGTCTTTATGTTCGTGACACTCGCCACCTGGATCGGGCAAATGCTCTACTACACATGGAGGAAATCATGAGTGATGTTGGTGGACCGTGCAATCACGTCTCGCTCTTGCCACAATCCGCCGACAAGCGGAAAGCTATCCCCATCGGCACCGGAGTGCTCGACTACTTTCCCGCGGCGCTGATCGAGGTGGCCAAAGTCTCGAAGGCCGGCAATGATCAGCACAACCCCGGTGAGACGCTGCATTGGGCGCGGGGGAAGTCGATGGACCAGGCCGACACGATGATTCGGCACTTCCTCGAACGGGGCACGAACGATAGTGACGGCCTTCGTCATAGCGCCAAGATGGCCTGGCGTGCCCTTGCACTCTTGCAGCTCGAGTGCGAAGCGGCAGGGTCGCCGATTGCTCGAGGGGCCCACGATGCCGTCGTGATCAGACCGGGGACGGTCGATCGTCGTCGGACTGGTCTACGCGATTACAACCCCGCTGATCCGTTCGGAGGGGTCTAACCATGGGCACGAAACTGACCGAAGACGACTTGCAGTCTGTGCTCGCTGCCGAGCAAACCTACTCGACCCATATCGAGGCGGCGCGAGCCCTTGGGATCGGGGTCTCCGCGTATTCGGAACGACTCCGGAGGGCGCGTGCGCGCGGTATCAAGCCCGGCGCCTCAGTCGTGGCGACGGATAACCTCGACCTCCTCCGCCGGCAGAACGCCAGACTGGAGGGGGAAATCAAGTCGATGGTGAAGCGACTCGGCGAGCATGACGACACCTTACATATCGTGAAGAATTTGATTCACGATTGTGACGAGCCGGCGCGTCCGCCGAAGTGGATCACCAAGCCCACGGTCGGGAAGAACACCGGTGTGCCGACGCTCTTCCTCTCCGACATTCATTATGACGAGGTGGTGAAGGCGGACCAGATCAGTCGCGTCAACGCGTATGATCGCGCCATCGCCAATGTGCGGTTGGAGCGGCTGTTCACGAAGGCGATCGACTTGTTGATCCACCACATGGCGAAGCCGCAATACGACTACTTCGTGCTGAACCTAGGCGGAGATTGTTTGAGCGGACTGATTCACGAAGAACTCCGGGAGACCAACGAGGCGCCGATCTCCCAGTCGATCTTGGCCCTGATGGACCAGCTGATCGCCGGGATTGAGATGCTGCTGGTCCACTTCCCGAAGATGATCGTCAACGGCGTGGTGGGTAATCACGGGCGGTGGGACAAGAAACCTCGCATGAAGAATCGGGTCTATGAAAACTACGAATGGCTCCTCTACCAATTCCTCGCTCGACACTTCGGAGACAACAAAGATGTGGTGTTCAATGTCGCTGACGGCGCCGATCTTCCCTATACAATTTATTCCACACGCTATTTGCTTACTCACGGAGACCAGTTTAAGGGAGGCTCCGGAATTGCGGGAGCTCTTTCACCCCTCATGCTTGGTGACGCTCGGAAACGGAAGCGTGCTATTGCGATCGATCAGCCCTTCGACTACCTCATGATGGGTCACTGGCACACGCTCTGGATGGCGAAGGGGATCATCGTCAACGGCTCGGTGAAGGGCTATGACGAGTATGCGTCACAGTCGAACTTCGACTTCGAGCTTCCGCAACAGTGGATGTTCGTGACGCACCCGCAATGGGGGATCACGGCGCGATGGCCGATCATTCTGGAAAAGCCTGGGACGAAGTTCTAACATGCCACACGCAAGTCGTGCGCCAATCGAGGACCGGCTGGATCGCCGGTCGATGCTGGTCGACCTCGGGTTCGACTCGCCGTGCCGTGTGTGGACTGGCTCCATAACCTATAAGGGGTATGGGCGAATCGTCTTTCTTCGGAAGAATAAGTCGGTCCACGTGGTCGCGTGGGAATTGAAACACGGGCCGATCCCCACGGGGTTGCAGATCGATCATAAATGTCGAGTGCGGCGATGTTTCAATACTGACCATTTAGACTGTGTCACCCCGCAAGTCAACACGTTACGTGGGGTGGGGGTTGGAGCCGTCAATGCGAAAAAGACGGAGTGTCTTCGCGGGCATCCGTTCTCCGGCGAGAATGTGATTGTGGGATTGGGGGGTCGTCAACGCAAATGCCGAACGTGCAGGAACGAGTGTTCTCGGCTATGGCGCATTGCGAAGAAGGAGGAGGAGGTGGCTCGTGGATGTGTTTCTTAAATCCAGACAAACCGGTCGCACGACGAGGATGCTCGAGGAGGCGATCGGTTTGGCGAAGAAGGGTGAGTCGGTGATCGTGATCATCCCGGCTGAGCGGCATGCGGATCACATGGTGCAGCTGCTCTTGACACTCGCGCATTCGCCAGGACTGCTGGTCGAGCGAGCCTTTAACAAATGTGTGGTACGGGTCGGGTCAGGACGCATCACCTTCGTCTCGGCTCGGAGTGACAACTTTCTCTGGGAGACACGTCGAGTCGCGGGGCTCCCCATCGACTCACCCGTGCTCATTGATCATAGTGCGATCGAGGACCGGTATGGAAAGATCTTGAAGGAGTGGCTACGATGGGGATGAACCAAATGAATCGACCGCTCGTGGTGCCGTGGGTTCGTGAGAGCAACCTGATCGAAGGGATCGATGATCACGCCCAAGACGTGCGCAGCTCGAGCGTGTGGTACGAGCTCACGGCCGACCCCGCCCCGCTGTTCACGAAGGAAGTGACCGAAGGGTCGATCCGCTGGATCCATCTCCACCTCCTCGCGGAGCTCAGCCCGAGGATCTGCGGGAAGTTCCGGACGGTCGACGTGACGGTGGGCGGGCGCCTCTGCCCGCAACACCTCTTCGTCCCCGGTCTGGTCGAGCAGTGGGTGCGGAAGTGGGGGAAGCCATTCGAGAACGACGCCTTACACATGAGCCGTGTGCACATGCGGGATCAGGCGATCCAGAGCCACGTGGAGTTTGAGAAGATCCACCCGTTCGAGGACGGCAACGGCCGCACCGGGCGGATGTTGATGAACTGGCAGCTGCATCGAATCGGACAGGAGGCGATGCCGATCTCGCACGAGGACCGGGAGGCGTACTATGAGTGGTTCCGATAACTGCAGACCTCCCCGAGTCCCACCGGACGCCACGTTCGAGTTCCCGTGGCTCGCGTTCGACTCACGAACCATGCGGATCCGGGAGCTGCAGGATCACATCACGTATATGCAGACGATCAGCACCCTCCAGGTCGAGACCATCCGCCGACTACAGGCGGAGATCAAGGCGCTCCGCGAGACGCGTGGCCCCAAGCAGTTCATTATCGAGCGCGCTCCCGCGCCCCCTCGATGATCGTGTTAAACCGCTCCATGAGATTCGTGATCCGCTCTTCTTGAAACCGCACCGCCTCCGCTGACGCCCCCCGGTCAATCGCCAGCTGCTTCTGCTTCTGCAAGGCCTGCACCTGGTCCTGGAACTTGGTCGCGGCCTTAGCGAAGCGCCCCTCGGGGTGCTCCCTGAAGAAGTTCTCCATCGGCTCCCGGTGTGCGGCCCGCCCTTGGAACTCGTTCCACGCGATGTTGACCTCTTTGACGTTCTCATAGAATCGACCCCGTGTGGCGCTCGATCCGTCCCCTGAGCCCACGAACCGCCCGGCGAGGGGGATCTTATGGGTGGGGAGTTCGGTCCCCGTGTAGAGGCTCCTGGCGACCTGGGCGGCCTTCGAGAGTTCACGCCCTATCCCTCCCGTCGCTTGCCCCACGAGATAGTCGATGGCATCCGGTGTGGGCGAGAACACCCCGGGGGTGTAGTCGCTGCCACCCGTGGCCCAGTTGATCATGGTCGAGAGCCCGTTCGCCCAGACCGTGGCGGTGTCGCGTGCGCGCATGCGTCCCGGGGTGGGGTCGAGGGCCGAGTGATCCTCCTTCGAGATCTTCTTCCCCGTCCAATCGGTGTTCGTCGCCAGAGCGAGGAACGGGTCGACCACGGTCGGGCTCAGTTCCTGCACCCCACCGGCTCCACCCGTGGGGGAGAGGGTGCCGAAGATCGAGGCCAGGAGGGCGGCCCCCTTCTCGAAGGCCTTCCCCGGGCGCCCGTGGATCACATCCCGCAAGGCCTCAGCGGAGAGCCGGCCGACGTTGGGGAGGAGGTTGAACCCGAGCGGCATGGGGATCATCACATAGGTCTTCCCACCGGTCGGGATAATCAGGTTCTTCGCCTTCACAAACTCCGGCGGTTCATCATCGTCAAAGCCGGCCATCGCCAAGGCGAAGGTCTGCAGGACGCCCAGCATGATCCCCCCGGTGACGAGCTGCTTCCCTTTGGCGCTCAGGCGGAACCCCTTCGGTGTCCGTTCAAAGAGCGTCTCCGCGATCCGCGCCGTACCCTGCACGTTCGCATTGAAGAAGGCGTAGAGCGCCCCCATCTGGGCGCCGACTTGCCCCTTCTTGTTGAAGTTCACGGTGATGTTCTTGGCGAGTGACGCCGCCTCGAGATCGCTCAACCCGTCTTCGACGGCGGTCATGAAGACCCCCAATCGGATGGAATTCTCCATCGTCAGGTTATAGTCCGAGAGCCACTTGAAGAGGGCGGTATCCTGGGGGTTCCGGAGCTTCGTCATCAGGGTCGGGTCGAGCATCCGCTGGAGTTCAGCGGCCCGATCCGCACTGGTGAAGAAGAGATCCCGATACCCGGTCGGCCCTCCGACGTGCTCAAATCGTTGCCACATGCGTCCAATGGCCGACGTATTATGCCCCCCGGCACGGACGTCCCGTGCCTCCTGGTAGATCCCTCGAAGGGCGCCGATCGTATGCCGCATGACCCGCGCCTGCTGGCCCGCGAGGGGCGTGGAGGAGAGGGTGAGCATGGCGAACTGGGTGTCTCGGACGAAGTTCACGATGCCGAAGATCGGGTTGTACTGGGTATTGATCGCGGCGAGGTACCGGGTGAAGGGGGCGATGGCCGCCACCACCCCGGACAACTTCGCCGTGTCGAGTTCGCGGAAGGCCTTGGCGACTTCGATCGCCCGGGCATTGGTGTCGTTGAAGACGATCGCGTAGTCCTCGCCCTTGATGCGGAAGTTCACCACGTTGTCTCGACCCTTGTAGGCCGGGTCGGGGTAGGTCTTCATCGTCCCACTGGCGGGATCGAAGCGACGGACGGTCGGCACCTCATAGGCCGCCAGGTTCCCGGGCACGAGGGTCTTCAGTCCGGTGATGGGGTCGATCACCTCCACCGGTGCGTACTTATCGAGCGTCGCGAGCGCGGGGTTCGGGTGCGTCATGAGCAACCCGGCCATGGCCACCACCGGGCGCATCTTCTCGCCACGTGTGATGACCTGATCCCGTTCCTGGGCGATGTTCGCCAGGATATGTTCCACGGCGAGATTCGACCCGCCGCGGCCCTGGACGGTACTCCCACGCACCGATCTGCCAGTGCCCGTCGGATGCCCGTCCGCGTCGAACCCTTCACGGCGAAGGGGGACGTAGGAGGTGTATTGTCGTTTCCAGGTGTCGATACGGCTCTGCTTCTCGAGGCCATAGTCGACCATCAGTTTCCTGGTCGTGTCGACGATCTGATCGATCCTCGCCGCGAGGCCGTTCATCATCCGGTGATTCGTCTTCGGATCATTCAGGATGGCGGTGGCCTCCGCATCGGTCATCCCGGAGAGGGCGTCATTATTCGGGAGCGTCGGGTTCATCGCCTTCAGCCGGGCATTCAGTCCGTCATTGATGACGTGCCGCGCGTGGAGGTAGTCATCCATCTGCTCGAGGGTCACCTTGTTCAGCCGCATCGCATCGAGGAGGGGGCGCAATTCGTCGTCAGTGAAATCCTTCGATTGCTGCTCGGCCCGCTTCTGGTACATCTCCTCGGCGAGGACCGGGTTGAGCGCAGAGTGGATGGTCGCCCCGGTAGCCCGGATCGCTTCGACCACGCGCTGAATGTCGATGTTCTTGTTCTGGAGGATGCGAATAAACTTGTCCAGTTTACCCGGTGGCTCAATTGCATACGTGGGAACGGCATTGCGAGAGAACGCGACACCGTCCTCACGGGAGAACATCGGCTGCCCCCGTGTGATGAAGGCGGCCTTCATCGCGGGGGTGAGTGGGATCGAGTGCACGGGTTCCTTCTTCTGAGTCGTCACGTGCTCACCGGTCCCGCCGAGGATGCGCGCGATCGCGATCGACCCCATCCGACTCATGGTCTCCTCAAACGAGCGGCCGGTCTTCATGTTGTAGGCGATGTCCTTCAACGTGGCGTCGTTCGAGACGTTATTGATTGGGTAGTCCAGCGTCTCATTGGTGAAGGGGCTCACGTACGTATTGCCGACCTGCTTCCGCATGGCCTTCCGCCCCGTCTCAAGTTCCGACTCGGTGTAGGTGGGCCCGCGGTAGACGAAGTGGGTGAGATCGTCGGTGCCGATCTCTTGCACGCCCACGGTCACGCCGAAGGGCTTCAGATACTTATTGAGGTAGCTGGGGATCATCCTATCGTAGAAGTATTTCATCCCAGACCCACCGACCTGAAGATCTACACCTTCGAGTTTAGTCAACCCCCAGAGATCCAGTGGAATAGAGTCGTCATCGTAGGGCGTTTTAGCGCCTTCCCCTTTGATGATTTTGTCAGACAGCTCTCGTCCAACATGCTGCGCTAAATCTGACTCCTGTACACCAGAACCCATGCGGACCACATTGCTTCCAGGGGTGATCGGTTGCGCCGCAAGCATGTACGTGCCATCTTGTCTCTTACGATAGAATATGGCGGTGACGTGTGTGCTCAACCCGTACCGTAGATTCTGCTGCGCACCGGTGGTCCACGCGAGCCGGTCCATCCCCTTCTCGGCCGCCCACCTCAGCATGCGTTTCAGCACGAGCTCGGGCCAGGTCTTTGAGAAGGGCGCGTCGGCGACCGCGTTGAGACGTCGTGTCGATCGCGTGAGCAGCTCGACGAACGAGGCCGCGGCGGTGGCTGTATCGGGTGAGAGGTCCCATCGAGTGGCGTAGTCCGGGTGGTCCAGAATGGCCTGGAGCGCGTCGGTACCTGAGTCGAATCCCAGGTGGTCATCCTTCTTTAATTCGGCGAGGAGCGCCCGCCGTTTGGTATCGATCTCCTCTTGGGGGATCGTGGACCCATCCCGGTACCCCTTCTCCCGCCCATGCTCATGCCAGTCACTCTGCACCTCTTGAATGAAGAGCGTCGTGCCACGCGTGTCGAACCGAACATGGGCCACGACGTTGGGTTCATTCCAATGGGAGGATTGAAACTTCTTCGCCGCGGGGACGGTGTAGGAAATATCAGGCGGGAGCTCCCCCCTCCGTCGCGCGTCCAGGATGGCGTCTTGCCTGTCCTGCGGGAGTGACTCGAGATCGTCCATGGTGAATGGCCGTGTGTAGGTCTCGACCCCCAATGGGAGTGTCAGGAGCAACTCCGTGTAGTCCTGTCCACCCGGGGTGGCGTAACCCTCATACTTGGTCGAGCCCACGCTGGTGTCGAGGGACTGCTCGCGCGACGGGATTTCAACGGCATATTCGTACGCGGCCCGCTTCGCCTCATCCAATGAGCCGAATAGCGCGCCGTTTCGCCTCACGTGTCCATCGAGGTTGAGGGCACCGACCCACCGGCGTGGGAGCACCGCGGCCTCGTAGACGTTCACGACGAACTGGCGTTCACGCTCTTGTTCGATATCGATGGTGGGAAAGTCCGGGTGTGTGTAGAACGGCGCAGGGCTGTCTTCATTCTCCTCGTCGGTCCCCCACCCGCTGTTGAATTCATCCAGGCTCATAGGCTCTGGTGCCGTCTCGCCCGTGTACGCACCCTTGATCACTTCGTTGACGACGACCGCGTGGTCACGGAGCCAGGTGAGGAGCGCCGTTTTATTCACGACATCCGGCTGCGCATCGAGGTACGCCTGGATCCCGGTCCACTTGATCTCGTCCTGCTTCACCCCTGGGCCGGCGAGGAGATTCCGCACCTGCTCTTTCGAGGCGTTCGTCGGCATCTTCGCGTTGAGCATCGTCTCAATCCCGGAGAACCAGGTCGGCGCGACCTCGTCCTTGGACGCGTAGACGGTCCCAATCGTGGTACGAAAGTCGACCACGTAGGCGGGGAAGTGGGTGAAGCCTTGACTCTTCCAGAACGAGGCGCGATGATGCCCGTCCTCGAGCTTCTGCGCGACGCCGTTCTTATGGATGACGATCACGAGCGGAGGGTAGGTGCCCCCCTTCGTGAACCCGCTCATATCATCGACGAGGTCGTTGATCGTCCGCATCTGTGGCATCTCGGCGAGCGGAACGTACGATTTGTACACTTTGGGTTTCCCGGATCCCCACCCGGTGTTGATCCAATCCTTGATGTCGATGCTCACCCCCGGTGTGGCTTGTGGGGCGTTCCAGTCGACCTTCGGCGCCTTCGCCTTCTTCGGGAGATCCTTGACGCCGAGCGTCGGCTCGTCCTTGGAGAATCGGAGACGGGTCTCTTCCCCCGTGTCGAGCACGCGGGCGACGAACGCTTGCAACCCTGTGGCGTCGATCTGTTCATTCGGGATGTCGAACTCTTTCGTCGACAGGACCACCCCGCCGACCGGACCCACGACATCGACCTGCATGGTGCTGTGGTACACGATCCAATCGTCGATCAACGTCTCGGCCTGCTTCGTTGTGAGGGGCGCAGAGACTTCGATGCCAAAGTGTGGGAGATACCGCACCACCCCGGCCGCGGTGGCGTCCTCGAGTCTCACACCGGCGTGCTGGGCCAGCGCCGAGTGACTACTGTTACTGATCATCGAACGGGGCGCCGTGAGCCGCCGTCCATCCGGGAGGAGATAGTGCGTGTTGCCAGGCGTCGTCGTGAGTGGGAGTTTCTTCGCCAACTTCCGAATCGTCTCGTCATGCTCCTTCGAGAAGGACGGGCCGTCCGACGGTGAGATGGTAGGCTCACGCTTATTGAACTGATGGCGGTCGCGAGTCGTCTTGTCCGCTAACGCGTCGACGATTCGTTGACGTTGTGGACCCGTTAAAATATCTAAATGCGTCTCACCGGTGATGGCAGAGGTAAAGGCCATGAACTTCGCATCGTTGTCCCAGACGATACCGTGCGCGTCGGCGGCTTGCGTGATATCGGCGATCGTGGCTGGCGCAATACCATCGATGACCGCGCCAGTTAGGTTTGGGAATTGAGGGTTGTACGCGATACGCATCGGATCGATCGAAATAACCGTGTCCCCTTCAACAAACCCCGTCCCGTCCAATTGACTGTACGCTTTGACTTGTGCGCCATCGAATACGTGCGTCTCCCCGTCAACAATCGCGCGATCGTAAATTCTCGCGTGCCCGTAGACGCGAGCGTCACCTCGTACGTAGGCTTTTCCAAACACCCCGGCGTGTTCAGAGATTCTCGCCCGGTCTTTGATGAATGCTTGATCTAACACTTGTGCATTACCAAACACGCGAGCGTTGTCTTCGACAACCGCTCTCCCCATAATCTTGGCGTTCCCGTAGACTGTTGCTGACCCTCGGACCACCGCATGACCTTCCACGCGTGCGTGATCGAGCACCTGAGCGTTCTCGTAGACTTGCGCGTCTTTCGCGACATAGGCGGTCGGGGCCACGCTCGCAGTGTTGGCGACCCATCCTCCGAGCCACCCGCTAGGATTGCGATGCCGATGCGATGGGACGGGTTTTCCAGATCCAAACGCATACTGCTCATCCTGCGAAAAGGATGGACCCTTCACCCCCTTCGGTACCGCTTTCTCCATCACCCACTCGGGGAGGAGTCCGGTCTTCTGATCGGCGTACACGGTGGCATCAGGTTTCGCGGTGCGATTCTCCGTGCCACGGGGCCCGAAGTTCACCCAGCTATTCTGTCCTCGTGTCTCGGTCGTCATCGCACGGCCGGCGAGCGGGCTGAACATCTGCACGTGGGAGTACCACGCGTTGTCCTCACCCTCGGCGCGGAACCCAACCCCATCCTTGATATGCCCGAAGTAGTCGTGCACCACCCGGAAGAGGTCGTTCACCAGTGCTCGTTGCCCACTGATCATGACGTCGGTCTCCGCGAGCAGCGGATTCTCCGAGGCGTCGAATGTGGCATCAGACCCGAACCCGGCGCGGGTGCTGAATGAGAAGAAGTGATTGTGCTCGACGACGTCGAGGATCGCCTTGCGTGGATTCCCATACGTGTCGATGTTATCCGGGAAGAACTCGACGTCCAGCCCGGTCTTCAGAATCGCGTCATACTGCGCCCGCACTTCCTTGGCGAGCGCGGCGTAGGCGGCCTTCACGTCCTTCTCCTGCGGCTCATGTTTCATGGCCGTGTAGGCGTCCGCGATCCGCTTCGCGCGGGCCTTGTCCAGCCGGTGATACTGGGTCTCCGGCGTGTACGTGAGCCCGGCGCTCGTCATGTAGTCGCGGGCGGCGTCTTGGGCGGGCTTGAATCCGTGGAACTCGACGTCGTCTCCGTCGACGGAGACGATGCGGGGGAGTCCGACGAGGTCGTCTCCGACGTGACCGACGCGTTCATACGGCCGGTGTGGCTCCGATAGTGGCTCATTGCTTCGAGAAATTCGTCCTCGTTGTGAAACGCGGGTCGTTGAGGCTTTTCTGGTAGTGGCATAGGTACTCCCTTCATCGAATGAGACGCCGCCCTCTTTGGGTGACAGCCCGAGACCTTTGTCCTCCCAGGCCATCTTCTTCATTCCACCAGTGAGGAGCTGAATCTTCTCGCGTGCTGACGCCGCCGTCCGTGTGCCTTTGCGCACCTCGTTCCAGATCGCGTCGACCTTCGGCTTCAGCTCCTTCTTCGAGGCCCAGGGGAACAGGGCCCGGATTGCTTCCCATGTGACGGATTGAAACTCGTGCACCGGCATGTTCCGTTGGCGAGCCGCCTCGCGATACGCATCCGCGAGCAGGCCGTAGGAGCCGCGGGCGCCTGTCTTGGCGTTCGACCCGGCGGCCCCGAAGGCGTGGCTCACTTCCCGTGAGCCGCCGGCGACGACGCCGAGGATGGCCGCACCGACCGCGTGCGTGTCGATGGTGACGTGTCCTTCCGCACTCTCCGGATGGGCCATGTTGTTGAAGAAGTTCCGCACCTTGTGCGCGTTGCCGAGCTCGCGGTCGATGGTCTTGTGTGACCCGTCGCGGAGAATCGTCACGGCCTTCTCAATCGTGTCGAACGAACCCCAGGCGATTTTGGAGGGTTCACCCTCCACTGCGCCAAACAGGTCGGTATCATACTCCACCTGCGCCCGAACGTAGTCGCCGAATCCCCCCTCGGGGGTGACAAGGCGATAGGCGCGGGAGTGATGCACTTCATCGTAGATCCGCACGAACTTGGCGGCATCGGCCGCGTCCATCTTGCGGAGGGGGATCCCTTCCAATCGTCGTGCGTCGATCAGGACCTCTTCTCGAGAGTCCACGTTCGCTTCGGTCTGGGCCGCGTCTCGCCACCGTTCGACCCACGACGTCATCTCGGTCGACCACGTGGTGTCCGCGTGGTGGCGCATGACCGACCGCACCCGGTCGGCCAGCCCCATGTTCATGAACCAATCCTTCTGCGGCGAGAGCACCGCCATCACCCCGGCGTGTTGCTGGAAGGTGTAGCCGTCCTGTGCCGCCCACTCTTTCGCGATGCGATTCGCCCCGCCGTACCACTGCTTCGCACGCGCGGCGACGGCCGCCGGCACGAGGTCGTGGAGCCAGAGGAGGTTCTCGACCGCCTTGTCTTTGAATTCTGTCAGCACGTTGGCGGCCGTCCCCTTCCCGGTCATCATCGGGTAGGTGCGGAGCGCCTTGACGAGCGCCTTCACATGCGTCTCGGACTCGGTAATCTGTGCGGTCCCGATGGTCTTGGATTGCACGCCACCGGTCTTGGCGGTCGGGACGGTCGCGCGCACGGTCGTCGACTCCGGTTCGGTATCGGACTTCGACTGCTGCACCGTCGGTTCGGGTTCAGGTGTCGGCGGCGCCTCGACCAGTGTGGGCTGGAAACGACGAGTGCCCAATTCCTGTGCGGTCACGACGGTACCGATCGGCTTCCCCATCGCCGGCTCTTGGAGCACGTAGGCCATGGGCTCTCCGAGCCTCCGGCCTGGGTGTCGGGAGACGGTGACGGGGCGAAGATGTTCGGTGATCAGCCCGGGAGCGGGCCGAACGGTATCCAGGGCATCGAGGTCAAAGGTCGGGGCGCTCGCGAGCGTGTCCAGTTCCGTGAGGTGCTGGCTCAGATCGTCGAATCGCTTCTCACCCAGGGCGATGGCCGCTTCACGCGCGACCCACTGCGGGCGGTTATAGGCACGGAGGCCCTTGTGAGCGGTGGCGTATTGCTGCAAGCCGGCATCGATCGCGACGTGGAAGTCCTGGGGCGAGGGGCGCTGATACTTCGTCGCGAGCTGTTGCGCATGCGCGGCGTGCCCTTGCGCGTACTGCGCGAGCTGCCCCTGGGCCTCCCGGATCTTCGTGCGAAGATAGTGGGGGTTCGGTGCGCCGCGCTCGACGTGCTCAACCAGCTGCCGGCTGAAGTCACTGATCGTCTCGGCGAGGACGCTCGTGGGTCCCCCCTCGTCAAGCTGTTGGAGCTGAAGCATGGACTGCAGCGGGGCCCCCTCGTGGGCCTTCGTCGCGTTCGTGAACGCGCGCACCGTGTCGGGATGGACGACCATCGGCTCGGAGGATTTCACCGGTGGAGGAATCGCACCCCCTGTGGTGATGGGGGCCTGCATCGTGGGCGCCGGGGCGAGCGCGGAGGGGAGGCCCTGGGCCTGCTGCGTGCGATAGATGGCATTGGCCACGACCGCGGCGATCGCGTCGTGGGTCTTGGTCAGATCGACGACGAGGGTCTCCGCAAAGACCCGCTCTTGGCGCGGCCAGGATCGGGTGGTGATCAGCTCCTTCACGGTGGTGATCATGTCTTTCAACTTTGAGACAAACGTGCTCGTCTGCTTGATGGCCTCCTTGGATCCGACGCGTGCCTCGAGGTTCTGGTACACCTTCGCCATGACTTCAGGTTTCTGCAGTTCTGTCCCGGCGAGATCGGAGACCATCTCGTTCTTGAGGCGGTCGACCTTGAGGTTGCCATGCCGGCCGATCAGGAGCTGCTTGGCCTCTGGCGTACGGAGATCCCAGGCCACTTTCTTGAGGGCGTCGTGGAGCGGGGTGCCCTCTTCGGTGTGAAAGAGTTCGTGGACTAAGACACTGAAGGCGTCGGCCCCTTTGGTCGTTCGGCGAAGATAGACGGCGTCCTTGTCCGCTCGATCGAAGACGAGTCCGTCGACCCCTGGCGCGTCGAAGATCACCAGCCGCTTGTTGAAGACCGCCTTGGCAAACTGTGCGAGGACTCCGACGCGTTCTTGGCTCAGCTCCTGTGAGTCTGGCTCGACACTCTCAGGGAGTTCGCTGACGTGCACGGCGAGCGCCGGCTTGCCGCGATACAGCACGCGCCCCTGGTCATTGAGCTCGAGGGGGGTCTTGTCAATCTGGTTCATGACGGAGAAGATCTGGTCAATTTGCCGCTGGTCGCGGGCGCGTTCCTCAGCCACGGTAAAGGCCGAGACTTTCGCCTTCGCGTTCGCGACTGCGCGAAGCCCGGTGACGGACTCCTTCTCGAGCATCGCCGGGGTGCTGTCGGTCACGATCGGTTTCGCGAGTTCGACCTGTGCGCGCTCGATCACTTGATCGGCGGTGGTCACCTCCGGGGCGATGATCGTCTTCGCGCTCTCGATGAACGCCGGCGTGGTCGACTCCGTGGTGAGCGTCTCGCGCACGGGCGGCTGCGTCCGCGTCGTCTCCGTCACGTGCTCCGCGATGACCGACTCGACCGCGGGCGTGCCGCGCGTGGGCGGGTTATTCAGGATGGTCGGGGTGGTGATTCCCTGCGCCTCAGCGGCCTCGTCCTTGACCTTCTGCGTTTCGATGAAGGTGTCAAACGTCGCGGGGTTCGTGAGATCGAGCGGGGCGGGGCCTTCGCGGCCCATGCCTTCTGTGGTCAGGGTCTCAGGCGTACGCGTGCCGAGGCCTGCGGATTCGACCTGCGGTTCGGCCGGCTTGCTGATGACGTCGCGAATATCTGCCAGAATCGTGTCGGCCGTCTCGACCGTCTGCTCCTTGGCGGACGGCGCCTCGCCTGGGACGACGGGCTCGTCCGTGGGGACGACGTGCATGGGCGGTGCCACCGGTGCGGTGTCATCCGTCGGGACGATCGGTGTCGGGGCCAGCGGATCCGACACGACAGGTGGTTGCTCATCGGCTGTACGTTGCGCGCGAGACATCCCCGCGGCGACCGCAGTTTCTCCTACGCTGGTGCCAAATCCTGAAAACGCTTCGATGAACGCTTCGGTGACGTCGGCCTTTCCTGTGGCGGCCAGTTCCCCAAAGTATTCGCCGACACCTTCCCCGATTGATTCGAGCCCCAGTTCGCCAGATCCGCGGATGACACGTTTTCCAAGTGTGGTAACCGCACTCGCGGCCGCCCGTTGCGCAGTGATGACCTTCTCAGCGATCTCAGGGGTGGCCCGAGCGGCGGCGACGGCGGCGTGGTCTGTCACATCGACCCCCGCGTCAGTCAAGACGCGACTGGTCGCATGCTCTGTCGCGCGAACGACCGTGCCGGTCAACCATTTGGTTCCACCGAACGTCGCCATATCCACCGCGGAGATGACGGAGCCTTTGACCGCACCTTCGCGAAACGCTTGTGATCGTTCTTCGGGGGTGAATCTGGCGTCACCCGCGGCTTCAATCACTTTCCCACCAGTCTCGAGACCGATGTTCGCTGCAAAGAGTCCCGCGAGTCCGCCGACCACCGTGCCGATCCCGGGCGCGATCGCCGACCCGATTCCCGCGCCGATGGCGGCCGATCCGAGTGCAGCACCGGTGTTGGGGAGTTGTTCGGTGAGAAAGAGTGCTGACCCTTTCGGGTTCGTCAGGAATGACTTTCCAATGGAGGCGCCGGCCTCGTACCAGGTACGATCAGGAGACTCAGCTTTATGTCGACTGATCTCTTCGAGGAGGGCGTTGACGGAAGGATCGTGTGGAGCCGCGGTCGATTGGCGGGCGGTCTCAACCACTCCTTGGTTGTTACCCGCGGCTGCTTGACCCACGGCTAGAAGCGATCGACCGGTGCCTTTGAGACCTTCAAGGAGTGAGCCCGTGAACCCGAGGTCAGCCTTTGGCTTCGAGACGGGTTCGGAAAACTCAAGAGGCGTGAGTGTTGACGAGGGGGCGGTAGACGGAGTGTCGCTGAAATCCAGCGGAGCGAGTGCCATAGATCCTCACACGATAGGGTCGGAAAAAGAGCTACTTCCCTGACGGCTTGATCGTCGTCGGGCGGGTTTTCCCTTGTCGGTTCAATCCTTCCTCAATCTCGGCTTCGGTTTTATCTTTGTACATTCGTCGGTACGATCCCCAGTCTGCGAGGGAGATCTCTTCGAGCCCGTTCGTCGGGCTGGTCGTCTTCGCCGCGACGGGCGGACCCGGTACCACGCCGAGTTTTGCGTCGAGTGTCCGCTTCGTGTCCTCGATATTGGCGAGCGCCCCTTTGACCACGGCGAGCGATTGTTGCACAGCCGGGTTTGAGGGGTCGCTTTTCACCGGATCGCTCAAATGTTCAAGGAGCCCGGTGACTTGAATACGCTGGCTCTGAAGTTCTGATTGTAGCACACGCGAGTCAGAGGCGGTCGCCGTGGCGATATGAGCTTTAGCCGTGAGCGCCGCGACACGCTCCGCACTCGCGTTCGAGGCCGCATGGATTTCTTTGTTACTCAGGTTGGTCATCGAGGTGGTGACGATGTCCCCTCCCAATTTTACCTGCTGTAGCTCCTTATCGGCTGTGATCCTCTCGGTGGCCCGAGTTTGCTCCTGCGTGTTCTTGACATCGGCAGCCGTCAGTCGCTCAGCGGAGTCGATCGTATGGAAGTCCAACGCCTGTTTTCTATTGGCACCCTGCTCAGCTGACGTCGCCTGAAGCTGGGCAGTGGCAAGCCGCTCGGCCGCTTCGAGTCCCTTCTGATGACGCGCGTCTTCGTACTTCTGGCGAGACTCGTTTTCCGCTCTATTGATCATGGCCTCTTGATTCTTCGCGAGGGCACCCTGAAGGGCCTTGCCACCCCCTGAGAGAATCCCAGCTAAGGCTAACGCGCCCATGTTAGAGCCCTCCTACCGGTGGCGGTGGTACGTCTGTGGGCGGTGCGCCAGCTGGCGGCGCGGTGGGGAGCCCTGGGGCGGTCCCCTCAGCACCCTCGAGCACACCAGGATCGGTGTCACTGAGTGGCTCAGGCTTCGGCGCGAAGCCTTCTTGCTCCACAGGGAGTGGCGCAGGGGTCTCGTCATCGGCGAACCCGGTCTTCGGGTTGACCTCGTTGAGGGCCACGCTGCGTCGAATCTCTTTCTCGCCAATGTTGTAGAACTTGAAGACCCGCTGAATCGTGAGCCGAATCGCTTCGCTAATCTCCGCATTCTCGACCGTGAGGCCGCTCAATTTGCAGAACTCCAGAATCTGGCAACACAGCGTAATCGCCGCCGGTGGGGAGGCGGGCATCGAGATGGCGCCCTTCGATTCACGATGGAGGATCGAGATAATCGTCCCGGCAATCTTCGCCGAGCCGGCGGCGACGCCTCCCTCTTCGCCCAACTTCATCTTCTGGGTCGCGATCTCGAGCAGATGATGGGTCTTATCCGAGAAGAGAATCTTCATCCCCGCGGTCACGATCTTTTCATAGTCGACCTTCACCTCGGGTGGCAACTTCTCTTCCATCTGCTCCACAATCCGATCGAGGACCGGGTCGTTCAGATCGTCCCCTTCGGTGAGTTCGGTCTTGCTGCTGTCAAGAATGCCTGCCATAGAGACTCCTTATACGACGCGTGTCGTGGGGGCCGCGGGGGCCGGCGCACCGGGGGCGGTCGGGGCCGCAACGGTCGGGGCGACGGGTCGTTGATTGCGTGCCAAGATGCCGGAGCCTGCTGCGGGCTCAAGGTCGCCCGGCGTGCGTCCAAAACTGATCTCGCCACCGACCGTGGCGGCTCGGGCTCGACGCTCTCGCTCAAGCGCGGCGTTGGCCATTTCATCTTGATGAATCTGTTCTTGCAACGCGACCTGTTTTTCGGTCGACTTTCCTTCAAAGTATCCGCCCAACATGCCGGCGGCTGCCTGACCTCCGGTGTTCCAGAGCATCGCTTTGCTGAAGGAGTCCATCCCTGCCGCAGGGGTCGGAGCGGTTGCCGTGACCCCTCCACCTGCATTGGTGATCCCACCCACACCGGTGAACCCGCTCACACCCGGTGTGATGTTCGTGGCCATCCCGCTGACGACAGGCGCGCCATTGACCACACCCGGTGTCACGGTCTGCCCAGCGTTCAAGATCGACTGACCTACGCTCTGGGTGATCTCCGGTGCGGCTGCCGCACTCGTGACGGGTTGCCCCGCGGCTGCGGCCGTTTGTAAGGCGGCGGGCGAACTCACTCCGACTGACGGAACGGCATCAAGTCCGGTTGACGCGGCGGTGGTGCCAAGCCCGGACGACGTCGCAGCGGGTGCGGCGATCAAACCGGTCGCGGCGCCGATGCCAAAGAGGGTCCCGCCGATCGCCAACCCCGTCCCGATCTTCCCGAGTGTCTCATTTTTGGTGACCTTCGCGGCGACGGTGACCGCCACGGCCGCAACGGCGATGGTGATCGCGACGGCGGCCACGGTGGCGCCAAGCGCGACCGCACCCGCGCCTGCGGCGACGGTGACAACGGCGACTCCTGCTACGACGAATGACATACAACCTCCATACTACCAGGCCGTCGATCGAAGGGCAAGGGGCCCGCGTCGATCTCCGGATAGATGCGCGTGGTGAGCGTCTCGGGGATCCGTGCGATCTCCGTGAGCGCGGTGGCGTGAATCGTGGTCCAGGTCGTCTTCGCGTGGGCCCAGCCGACGCGCTTCATCCCGGGTTTCGAGATCAGAATATGATGGCCTGTGAGGCGTTTCGTATCATCTTCGGTTGCAATGGTGATGTCTCCGTCGACCACGCTCACGTGCCCGCGGAGGTGAATCTCCCCCGTGAGGACGGACCCCTCGGGGATCACGATCGTCCTGAGGTAGAGCCCATCGACCAGTTGTTCGGTCGCGGGGAACTCCTCCTGACGCTCGCGAAGGAGCCATTGCTCGAACCAGGCGATCTTCTCGCGTCGGTCGAGCCGTTGGTAGGGGGTCAAGGTCTCAGGGCCCGTGAGGACGAGGAGTGCATCGATCATGTGCCCGCCTGTTGTGCAATGCCCGCTTCGGTGAGGTGCTGCATCTTCCGGAGCCAGGTTGAATCCCCACCCCGGTTGACCGGGGGTGCCGGAGGGAGCGGCTTCGGATGGAGCCGGATCCACTCGAGCAGCATGCGCGGCTGCATGCCTTGCTTCGCCGCGCGCTGGGCCTCCCACTGTGTGACACTCCTGTTGTACGCCGCGGTGGCGGCAGCCGTTTGCGCAGGAGTCTGCGCACCGGAGCGGTTCGCGGCATCAATGGCGTCCGCTCGTGACTTGTAGCTGTGGAGCCACGCGGCGGCGTCTACCGGCCTGGCCGTGGCGACTTTTTCAATGTACGCATCGTCGATCGCGTCGTCCTGCGTGTCGAGTTGGTTCTGCAATTCCACCACGCGAGCGCGCTCCACCGCGTACTTCGTGATCGGCCCCTTGCCTCGGAGCCAGTTCTGCAGATCGGTGAGTTCGTTGTAGGTATCCTTCCGGCTGGCGACCGCTCGATCGTACGTGACCACGGCCGCGGTGGCGGAGCCCACGCTGTACGGAGTGGCGACGCCGCCACCTCCGCCGAGGCCACCCGCACCCCCGGGGGCGAAGAAGCTCCCGAGATTGAGGTCTGAGACTTGGGCTTGCTCGGTCTTCGCGACCGCCGCGGTCGTGCGGAGCCCTTCGTTAAACATCGCGATCAGGTTATTACTCCCCTTGGTCTTCTCCGCCTCGGAGAGCTCGGGGTTGTTCATGATCTGCGCCATCCCCGAGATCGTGTCACTGAACATCGAGTTCACGTTGGTGTTCGCCTGCAAGAGCTGCTGGTTATCCGCCTGAATCTGCGCCATCTGCACTTTATTCTCATTGCCGATCTGCTCCAGGAGGATCGCATTCTGCTCGCTCGCCTGTTGGCTCTTCGCGGCGTTGTTCGCGTCCATGTTCGCCAGGCTCATGGTGTTCAAGAGCTGGGTGTTCATCTTCGCCATGTCGTTCTTCTGCCCGGCGTTGTACTGCCCCGCGGCATCGGCCGAGTTCGCGTTGCGCTCCGCCATCGCGGTGCCCAATTGCGCGTTGAGTCGCGACGTCTCGGTCGACAAGGTCGCGTTGGTCGTCGAGATATCCGTGCGCTCCCCCGCGTTGAACTGACTGATCGCGGTGCGATTCTCGGCGTTCTGCAGGCTCGCCGTATTGGCCGCATTGGCCCCGAACTGGGAGGCCTCGCTCCGCTGTTCCGCGTTGAACTGACTCATGTTCGAGAGGATCCCCGCGTTCGTAAGAGACGCCTGGTTCTTCGCATCGGCTCCGAACTGCGCGGCATCGCTGCGCTCCCCCGCGTTGAACTGACTCATGACGGTCTGGTTCTGCGCGTTCTGGAGGTTCGCGGTGTTGGTCGCACCCGCCCCGAACTGCCGGGCGGCTTCGGTCGCCGCGGCGTTCCGTTCATTCATCGCGGTCTGCAGCTGGGCATCCAGCGCACGTGCATCATTCTGCTCGGAGGCGGTGAACTGCTTGGCCGCGTCGGTGGCGTTCGCGTTGCGCTCATTGATCTGCGTCTGCAGCTGGGCCGTCAAGGCCTTGGCATCGTTCGCTTCGCTCGCGGTAAACTGGGAGGCTTCGTTCTTCGCGTTCGCGTTGAACTGGTTCATATCCGACAAGAGCTGAGCCCCGAGGCGCTTGGCCTCGTTGGACTCGCCCGCGGTAAAGGCCGCGGCATCGTTCCGTGCGCCCGCATTCCACTCGCTCATCGAGGTGAGGAGTTGCGCGCTCAGGGCCCGAGCCTTGTTCGATTCGGTGGCATTGAATTGGGACGCCTCATTCCGGGCGTTGACGTTGACTTCTTCCATCGCACTCTGCAGCTGCGCGGTCAAGGCTTTGGCCTTGTTCGACTCGCCTGCGCTGAACTCGGCGGCGTTGTTCGTGGCTTCAGCGTTGTATTCGCTCATGGCCGACGCGAGCTGGGCGTTCAAGGCTTGGGCCTTGTTCGATTCGCCTGCGGTGAACTGCTTGGCGGCGTTCTGCGCGTTCATGTTCAACTCGTTCATCTGGGTCACGAGTTGGGCATTGAGCGAGTTCGACTTGTTCAGCTCTTCGGCGCTGAACTGCTTCGCCATGTTCTGCATGGTCGCGTTCGCTTCGGACATGGCCGACTGCATCTCGGCGTTCAAGAGCGAGCTCTTGTTCGCGGCATCGGCGGTGAACTGCTTGGCCGCGTTCTCTTGCGTGAGGTTGAGCTCGTTCATCGACTGCTGGATCTGCGCGTTCAAGGCCGTGATCTTGTTCGTCTCCCCGGCGCCGAATTGGGCCGCGGTGTTCATCGCCGTCGCGTTGAACTGTTGCATCTGGGTCGAGAGCTGAGCGTTCGAAACGGACACGCGGTTCGCCGCGTCGGCGCTGAATTGCGAGGCCGCGTCGGTCGCGTTCGCGTTGCGCTCATTCATCGCGGTGGTCATTTGTGCGTTGATGGTCGAGGCGGCGTTGGCCGCTTGGGATTCAAACTGGGCCTGGGCGTTCTTCGCGTTCGCGGTGTTCGTCATGGCCGTGTTGTAGGCCGCGGCATCCGCTTGGGCGATCGGCGCGGCATTCGCGATCACGGCTTGCTGGCCCGCGTTCACGTTGATGCTCGAATTGATCAAGCCCCGCTTGTTCATTTCCATGGTCGCGTTGTCGCGCGCTTGCTGCATGAGGGGGGAGTCGTTCGCGATGATGCCCTTCAAGCGGTGCTCGACGAGGCCATCCTTGGTCACGGTGTAATCCGTGGTCTTGTAGCCTTGCGAGCTCGTCTGTGCGGCGTCCGCTTGCGCGGCGTCGAAGCCCTGGGCGGTGGCCTGGGCGGCGTCCCCTCCCAATGCGGCATCGTAGCCCACGGCGGCTCCCGCTTGATTCGCGACGCCCTGCGAGGCGTCATAGCCCTGGGAGGTCGACTGTGCGGCAGTCCCCTGTGACGCGTCGTAGCCGACCGCGGACGACTGCCCGGCCTGCATCTGTGAGGCGTCGTAGCCGACGGAGCCGGCAACCCCTGCGGTGCCGTGCGCGGCGGTGTAACCCTCAGCGGTCGCGACCCCGGCCTTCCCTTGCGCGGCCGTATAGCCTGGGACGGCCTCGACGGTCGAGGCCACGCCTTGATTCGCGGTGTAGCCGGTCGAGCCGACGTTCGAGACGGGGGCGCCTTGTGCGGCCGTGTAGCCGCCTGAGAGCACGCCGACGGCCTTCGCCCCGGTGGAGGTGAAGCCCCCCGCGGTGACGTCTTGGGCCTGCCCGGTGACGGAGTTGTAGCCAGTGGCGCCCGCGTTGACCGCGGCGCCTTGCCCCGCGGTGAAGCCCGTCCCTGTGGCGAGCGAGCCGGTGCCCTGCCCGGCGGTGTAACCGGTGCTGCCCGCGTCACTCGCGGCGGCCTGCCCAGCCACGGCGTTCGTGGTGTTCGCCTTGGCGGCGGTGGCCGCGGTGGGGTTGTACCCGACGGCGACCCCCTGCGCGGCGACGCCTTCGTCGGGGTTATACCCAGGGGCGGTCGTATTGAGAATTCCTGTGGCCATGTTAGCGCCCGCCTCGTCGGCGCGGGGCCTTGATCATCGTCGCGCCGAATCGTGGAGACGGCCCTGGCGGGAGACCCGCTTCGGCTCGTGCTTGCACCATCTGTGCGGCGTTGATCGCCTTGGCTTTGGCACTGTGGCCTGGGGCGAGTGCGAGTGGTGCGCGACCCTGCTGCGCGCGGATCTGATTGATCTGTCCCAACGCACGGCCTCGACCTCGGTTCGCGTTCGCGACTGCGGGGAGTGTGGTCATCGGAATCGCCGGAGCGGGGGCTGGTGCCACCACGGGGGCGCGACCGGGGCCACTGTTCGGGATGCGTGACAACGGCGGGCCGTTGGGCTGTGCCGGTCGGATAAAGTCTGGTTGGGTCGGATGGACAAAGTTCGGGTTGTCGAACCGTCCGCGGCCTTGCGGGTTCACCTGTTCGATGGTCCTCGGGGCTGGGCCTGGGAAGATCGTCTGCACGGGGCTCCCGATCGTCGGGGCCGGCCGGGCTTGCGCTGCGGCTTGCTGCGCGGCCAGGACACGTGCCCGGTTCTCCTCATTGGCGTTGAACATGATCGCGGCGTTCTGCGCGTCCAGGTTGGCTTGCTCCATCTGCGCCCGCGGGTCTTGGGGCATGGCGACCGCCGGTGTGGTGAGGATACCAGGAGCTCCGGTCGACGGAGGGGCGATCGGTTGGGCGATCGTCGGTCGTGCCACGGCGACCGCGGGGGTGATCGTCGGTCGTGCCACGGCGACCGCGGGGGTGATCGTCGGTCGTGCCACGGCGACCGCGGGGGCGATCGTCGGTCGTGCCACGGCGACCGCGGGGGCGATCGTCGGTTTCGCGACGTTCAACGGATTGGTCGGCGCTTGCGGTTTCACAAACGCTGGTGCGGTGGCCGCAGGTTTCGGGGCCATCGTTGAGGGCGGCTTGGTCGTGGTGGCGGTGGTCGACGGCGCGGCGGTGGCCGTCTTCGGTGCGGTCGGGGCGATCGCCGGTGTGGGGGCGGTGGCCGGGGCCGCGTACGTCGTCGCGGTCTGCACCTTCGTGGGATCAGCGATGGTGTTCTCTGGGACAGCCATGTTACTTCACTCCTGCGAGTCGGTCGATCGTCTTGTCCTTCCGCTGCGAGCCAGAGGACGAGCCGAAGTAGTAGCTAATCACGGCGACCCACGCAGTGCCGAGGGTGCCGAGCATAATATCGATGACGCGTTCGGCTTGGGGTGGGACGGGGTAGTTGAGCATGTACGCGAGGACGCCGAAGAAGCCGGCGGTGATCGCCACCGCGAGATAGAAGACGTGCCGGGTATCGCCCGCGTTGACTTCACGCAACCGTGCAGACGCACGGTCGTCCGCGTCGATCCGGGCCATCCCGAGTTCGACGTCGGTCTCCATCTTCTTCATCGACTGTTCAAACTGCAGCTGCTGCTCCGGAGGGAGCTTAAACGTCTGTACGAGATCTTTGATCGCTTCGAGCGGGCTTCCGCCCAAGAGTTGCGCCAATGCTGCCCACATAGTCGTCCCCCTCCTCGTAATCGAGCCTCCCCTACTGTATCACAGTGCGCTATCGATGCCCGACGCCCGAGCCTCGATCCGCTCGATCGCTCCGCTCGGCGCGGTCCTCGCGATCCTCGCGATCTTGTCTGTCTTTGCGGTCACGTTCGCGCTCGGAGAGACGACCGGCGCGGTCCTCGAGCTGGTTGTCTTGGAGTTTCTCAATGGCCTCGCGTGTGCGGCTCAGCTCGTTGGTATTCGCGGACTGTCGAAGTTCGTCCTTGTCTTCATGCAGGATTTGCCACTGGCTCACCATCTCGAGGTTGCCACAGATCTTGGCCACCGCGATGTCGAGTTTCGAGAGCTGGGCGCCGAGATGCCCCTGCCCATCGACGAGTCGACGGATCCCCCACCAGACCAGGGTGCCGAGACCGCCGAGAATGATACTGAGAATGGCAATTTCAAACGGATTGGTGAACATCGGACGGCTCCTTTACCGGGTCGAGAATGTGGAGAGTGAACGACGGGCCAGTGCCAGCCGCTTGATTGAATTCGTAGAATCCGCGCTGACTCGAGACGATCATCGGGCGATCCCACGTCCCGCTAAACTCCTCCCCGACGAGGATGCACCCTTCGGTATCCTCAATGTCGTTCCCTTTGTGGAAGAGGATATGCGAACGCCCGGGCACCCGCGTGACTTCAAACGTGTCTCCGAACTTCGGTGACCGGACGCGCGTGCAGGTGTACGTGCCCGCGGGGATGCACGAGAGATTCCGGGCGTTGTCCTTCCACGGTCGCTCGCACGTCACCGCGAAGGGGACATGCCCCACGCGGAGCACCCCAAAGGTGCCGCGATCTGACGAGCCGACTCGGGCGAGGACCATGGATCTCATGGGGCGCGCCTCCAAAAGAGCCACCCGAATACCCGCACCGTCACGTAGACGAACCAGGCAAAGATCGGTCGCGTCGATTTCAGGCAGTCGTAGAGTGCGCGGTCGGCCTCCGCTCGTGTACCCGTCCTCTCAGCGTAGGCACGGTCGTGGGCGGCACAGCACGATTCGACGGCCATCTTCATGCGTGGGATCCCGGTGCAGTAGGTCTTCACCCCCATTTAATCACCCGAGTTTCCATCAGGTTGACGGTGTCGCCTGCGCCCGGTGTGGCACAGTACACGTCGAGGACGTTATTGGTCCACACCCCGATCACCGGGGTGGATCGCACGGCGGCCGCGGTGACCACCAGGAGTTGATCGGTGAATTGGACGTAGCTGGTCGCGTTGTTGCACCAGATGGTGACCCGTGCCGCCCATGTCTGGGTCCCAGTGGCGAGGGTCAATGTCGTAATGGTCACACCGCCCAGTCGTAGGAGAATGGTCTTGGCCCCACCTGTGGCTCCGGTTGAGGTGCCCGTGAGATACACTTCGATGTATTTCCCGTTGGTCGTCCCCGAGAGACTCTGGAAGGTGCCGGCGTAGAGCGTACAGAGCACCCGCATCAAGGTGGACCCTACGGTACCCGTTTGCAATGTCGTGATTCGTTGATGGCAGATGTCTTGCGGACTGATCGAGCTCGGGTGCGCGAAGACTTCTTCGGTCGTATTGTTGTAATAATTGAAGTTCTCACCGTTGCCACTCCCGGCGTCGAGTGGCGCCTGGGTGTAGGTCGCGCCAAAGTTGTACTCAGACAGACCGAGCACGGAATCCCGGCTCATGAAGGCCATCTGGCCCTTGAAACACACTTCATTCTTTCGGAAGATGTTGTGACGGTCGTCGAATCGCGCCGACGTATAGGCCCAGATGGCTAGCTCGTTGGACTGATACGTGACGTAGGAGGAGACGCAGTGGCTCATGGACTTACCTTCATAGCCCGACTGCGCCATGTTCTCAATGATCGTCCCCGTCTCAGGAGTCGTCCCACCGTACCCGAGTGACACCACGGTCCCCGCGTACCCCACAACCCCGACACTGCCGCCCCCACTCGGAAACGCCCCGGTGGTCCAGTCCACACCGTGATAAATGCCGCCTGAGATATAGAGCTGGCAGCTCGTGCCGACGACCCCTTGACGACAATAGCTCGCATGGACGTTATCCGCCCAGAGCACGGAGCCGAGGTCAGCGTTGAGCCCGGTAACGGCGGGGCTGAGCCAGTCCGTGAATTTCACATCTTTGACCTTGACTTTGTTCACCTGATTGATGTCCATCCCGACGGACCCGCTCCCTGGGTAATCGATGATGGCTGTGGGGATCTGCCAGTTGGTGGTGACGACCGTGATGGCGGTCGCAGACGCGGGAATCGCGGAGACGAGGCCTGGGACAAACGAGAGGGTGCCACCGCCCGACACGTCGGCATCACCGGCCGTAATCCGATACAGCTGATGTCGAGGGGTGATGGCGGTCGCGGATGCGGGAATGGCCGTGGTCAACGCGGGGGTGAAGACGATCGTCCCTCCACCGGACACGTCCGCGTCCCCTGTGCTGATGGTATAGACCGTGAGATCACCCGCGAGGGTGAAGAAGTCACCGACCACCAACGCCCCTGTGCCGGCGGCGGCGAGCGTGAACGTGGTCACCCCAGCGGCGTACCCCGCGGCGTCCGTCGTGGCGCCAGAGGCGGTCGAGGTGATAAAGCGTACCGTGTCGCCGATATTGATCGTGCCCGTCCCCGCGGCTGCTAATGTGATGGTCGTCGAATTGAGGGCGTACCCCGCGGCGTCCGTCGTGGCGCCAGAGGCCGTCCCCTTCGTGAGCGCGGGGCCACGGATGGTGAGATAGTCGTCATTAAAGGACACGTGTGACGCCAGCGCCGACGCTTCAGCGTACGTCCCAGCGGCGAGCCAGACGGTCCACCCGAACTGGAGTGGCGCACAATGCTCGAGGACGTCGAACGCGTGTTGAATCGTCAGCACGGGCTGTGCACTGGTGAGCCCGTCGTTCGCGTCGCTCCCTCCGGTGCTGACGTAGAGGTTATTCAGCGTCGAGGACGAGGTCTGCGTGATGTAGAACGTGTTCGCGCCACGCGTGACCACCCCGGGGCCGCGGTGCTTCACGTCATGGAAGTTCGGGATCGTCGCTGTGGTGAGGTACGTGCCATCAGGCCAGAAGATGTGTCGTCCATCGGCGAACGCCGCGGCCACGGTGGCGGCCGCTGCAGTCTGGTCGTCTGTCACCCCGTCGCCCACGGCACCGAAGTCTCTGGGGTTCACCTCTTCGGCGAAGCGCACGCCGACGGCACGAGCGGTCGTCGACCCCGTCGAGAGGACGAGCACGCCCGTTGCGGTCACGGTGCCTGAAAGAGTGTAGGTGCCACTGAACGTCGGGCTCACGATGGCCGGAGCGGTGAGCGTTTTATTGGTCAATGTCTCTGTGCCAGCGAGGGTCGCGAGCGTGCCTGCCACAATGGGGAGGGTGATCGTAATCGAGGCCCCCGCCACGAGTGTCGTATTGAACGCCCCGGTCGTCGTGAAGTTACCGGCGAGGGCGAGCGACCCGGTGGTCGTCGTGATCCCGGTGCCCGCGCTATTGACGACGAGGGCCTTGTTCGCGAACCCCGCGAGCGTCGGGAGGAGATTGAACCCATCCGCGATCAATTGTAATTCTGCGCGGATCACCGCGGATGCCCCCTGAGAACTGGTGACCGGTGCGCCGCTCGGATTGTAGTACGGATTGCTCATCGTAGTCCTCGTCGATCAGAATAGTGGTAGAGAAGCGAATTGACGGTGTAGGGGTAAATATAGTTCTCCGCCGACGTGATGACCGATTGAATGTTCTCAGCCGTGCCTTCCAACAAGACCTCCGTGGGGGTTGTGACGGCCCCGTCCCAGGTGAAGAAGTCCCAGGTGAACAGATCCCAGATGGGGGCCCCGCCGGTGCCACTCGTGTACGTGAGGCTCGGGGGCGAGGTCGCTTCCAGGGATCGGTATGAGAACGAATACCCGTAGCTGATTTTAGCATAATAATTGGACTGCATCTCGATCGAGAGCCGACGCATCCGCTTGCGCACGCGTGGGGATCCAAAGTTGTCCCAATTCAACGTCATAGACGCGAAGATCGGTTCCCCGTCGAATGACGGACCACGGTCCATCCGATAGACGAAACCCGAGTCCTCGGCTCCGCAAAACACCCGTTCGTCCGGGATGGTGGTCATGCTCGACCACGCGCAGTGCATCACGTCGAGATAGAGCACCTTCGCGTGCCCGAAGAGTTTCCCGTTGACGATCGTGCTGTACAAGGCGGACCCGTCATTGAAGAGGAGCCGATATTGATTCTTCGATCGGCTGAGGACGGACGCCACCACCTTCGTCCGCTTCTCTTCGATGAAGGGTTGAATGCTCGTCGTCATCGTGGACTGACCGAAGTTGCCGTAGTTCTGGCTCGTATACATATTCACCAGCCCTGGCGTGTCGAGCCAGTAGCTCTGATTCAAGAGCTGCGCGGTTCTCTCGATGCCTCCGATCCCGACGTTCATCGGCACGACGTTCCAGTCGGTCGCGACCGTGCCGTAGATCAGGACCGTGTTACTGCGTGTGGTGACCGCAAGGGTCGCCCCGGTGGAGGTGCCTGGTTGACGGAGGAAGTTGGTGATGAAGTCGCCGACGGCGATCTCCGACGTGCCTGCCCCGCTGTAGCGGAAGGGCTCGCCAGGCGCGCTGTGGAAGATCGAACTCTCGGCGCCGAGGAAGAGGTGTTGACGGTTGACCGTGATATGCGTCGGCGTGTCGACGGTGAGCCCGGTCACAATTGGCGCGTAGGTCGTCCCGTCGAATTCAAAGGCACGATTGGCGCCATCACACCCGTAGATGCGAATGGAGCCCGCCTGCCCGGCGAAGTTGTGGATGACGAATTCATAGGTCCCGTCGATGGCGATGGTGATCGCGGTCGACGCGCCGCTGAGTGTGAGGGTGGTCGCGCCGATTGTCGCGGCGCCTGCGGCAAACTCACCAGGAGCCGGTGCGGCGATGACCAGTCTGCCGGCGGCGCTTGCGCCAGCCCAGCTGCCAGACTCGAGGATCACCCGCTTGATCAGCGCAGTGTTCGCGCCCTGCGTCACGGTGGCCCCGTCCGCCGGTGCGGCGATGGCGCCCGCCGTGAAGGAGACTTCTCTGAACATGGGGACATTGACCCACCCGCTGCCACTGCTCTTGTACAAGTCGACGAAGGTTCCACCCGCGTTGTTACGGAACGCGTAGGTGAGCTCGGATCCGCTGAACGTCGCCGAGACGACGCCCAACACAGGGCCTGAGCCAGGGACTTCGAGGATGTCGGCGCGGTAGTTATCGGCGGCCAGCTGGAGGTATTGGGCGTTCTGCAGCGTGGTGATCTGGGTCGTCGAGGGGACGGCCGTCCCGATCGGGGTGGCCCCGACGAGGACCGCTTCGCTCGTGGTAAACGTCCCGACGGCTTTCGTGAGGATCATGAAATCCCCGCCGAGGCCGACGATCACCCCGGTGGCGCCACTGGTGCCGCCGGTGAGGGTCTGCCCAGGGGTCGGCGTGTTGGTGAACACCGAGACCTGCACGATGAAGTAGGTGGCATCTGAGGGGCTCGCTTGCCCGTCGAATCGCTCGTAGCCGTGGATGCGAGTATAGCCTCCGCCCTGAATGGGAGAGACTTCAAAGTTGACGTTGTCGCGTAAGATCCCAGGCGGGGCCGTGAGGGTCGGCGTCACCAGGTCGAGACCGCCCTGCATCGGAACCATGTGGTACCGAACAGGCCTGGCAGATCCCATAGGCATTAGGCGAGTGCTCCACCCGCTGTGATCTCAGGCATCCGGAGTGAGGTCATGCGGGTCATCATGCGATTGTAGCCCTCCTCGCCCGCGGCGTACACTTCAGGCGCGCTTTCGAACGATCCGTAGTAGGTCATGGCCTTATAGACGATCGTCATGAAGTAGCGCAGCGGGAGCGCGGGGATATCCGCGTCGGCCGACATCCCACTGGGGAGCGTGAAGTAGTCACCCGTGACCGTGTACCCGACGAGCGGGCACTGCAGCGCGAGTGAGAGGTTCGGGAGAATGCTGAAGATCATCGGCTGCACCTGCGCCGTGCGCATGGAGCCGAAGTTGTAGACGTCGCGCCACTCGTCGTAGGGCACCCACTGCATGTGCAGCTCGACGTCTGTCCCTCCGGTGGTGAGATAGGTGCGAAACGTGTCCTTATCCCAATGCCCGACCTCACCCCCTGGGACGCCGGCTTGGGTCGGGGTGTAGATCGTCTGAGCCGCTACCGTGACGAAGGAGACACCCGGCGTGACGCGGTTCCAATCCCAATCAGGATAGGCTTCGTTGATCTCGATCCAGGCCTGGTTGATCCACATCATGAGGCGACGAGTCTGCCCGGTCGCCCCGCTGAGGGTTGTGGGGCCGTCGCCAGGATCGCCGATCTCGATCGAGAGGCGCCGTACCAGATCGAGGAAGTTCGCCGGATTCTCTGTCGACATGACGACTCCTTACCGCTGACGAAGCAAGGAGGAGAGCCAGGCGCCGCCGCGTGGGTTTTTGTCCTCGATGACGGTGAATGAACACGTGGCCGTGGTCAGGCGATCCGCGAAGTTCCGCGGGCGCTCGGTCTCGGCGTCTTCGATGCGTGTCGTGATGTGGTCCATCTTGGCGTTGGCCATGGCTTCAACGGTCTTCCGCTTCACGACGATCTCGTATCCGCGCGGGAGGTAGCCCATCTGGATCCAGCCGTTTTTGAACAGCATCTCCGCCTTGACATTGTTATTGCAGATGAAGTCGGTCGTCTCCGGAGAGAACTTCTCCGCCGACCGATGAATCATGATCGTGACCGGCTCTTCGTTGAAGGCCGCCACGTCCAGTGACTTCTTATCTAGATCCACCTCGACCTTGATGATCGGGGATTCATGGTCGAGATCATCGCCCAGATCGGGGATCCGCACCGGGTCGGACTGCGTCGGGGTATGCTCTCGGCTATCAATCTCGGAGCTCTTGCGAATCTTCGTGCGCGAGGGAAGTGCAGGGGCAGTGAGGGCAGACATAGGACCTCCATGGGTGAGAGCGTGAATGAGGGGGCAGAGTGACCTCTGCCCCCGATCAGTCGGGTTGCCCGACGCTTATGCGACTTGTGGGCGAGTCGGGAGCTGGGACACGTTCACGAATACGGAGGTGAATCCGGATGCGTTCCATGACGCCACACCGACTACGACCGACACCGCCGCCGTGGCGCCAGCTTTATGGATGGCGTAGGCGAACGGGGTGAAGTCTGCAGGAATCCCCGGGAACGCCGGAGGACCATCCTGCCTAAAGTTTCCAGACATATCCAGGCCGCGGATGCCACCTTGGATGTACTTCACGACGCCGGCCACGACCCCGTAGACGCCAACGCAACCTTGTCCAGGTGTGTTCGCGACGGAGTTACCGCCCACGAGGGCGACCGGTGCCACGCCCGTCACGTAATCCGTGGTCGGGTGGGCTTGGTTGGTAATCGCGGCCAGGGTGGTCGTGAACTTACCATCGAGTGTTGGGACGAGTGTGACGGTCGTGGTCAACGAGCTGGTGGTTCCAGCGACTAATGCAGCGTTGGTGAGTGCGGCCGTGAGGCCCCTATCGTATGGGAAAGACATGAGCGCGTCTCCTTTTCATGCCGCCAAGCGGCCTACGTGTAAACTTTCAAGTGGAGTGACGACAACAATTTGCCGTCACCTCGTCAACTTCCTTAGATGATCGTGTTCCACGTCCCGTTCACCATACAGGTGAACTGGGCTGACGTGTTCGCGGCCATCGCAAACGCGGCGTCTGCCGCCAATGCGTTGATAACTTCTCCCGATGACGGATAACAGTTCATCGAGTTCGCGGCTGCGGCGTTCGTGACGATCATCGACATCCCTGCCACGGCCTTCGGCAATTTGACAGAGTCTGCAGCCGTCCCCACAGTCGTGACCCGGCTGTTCCGGTACTTCAGCTGCACGGCGCTTGCTTGACCACCGCCTGCGAACGCCGTGATGGCGTTCTGCGACACGGTCGCGGGGAAATACGAGATCGCCCCACTGCGTGACTGAATCCCGACGACGTCGCCATCGGGCGACACCAAGAAGGGTGTTTCAGTCAGTTTGAAATTGATCTTCCCGTTATGAGCCATACTGCGATTCCTTCCATTTCTCCTTACAGGTCAGATGACGGAGGGTGTGACCCCTCCGTCACCCGGAGACTGTGGTTGTTTATGCGAGGGTCTTCAGGCCAACGTGACCGACGGCCATCCACCCATGGTTTTCTACCAGGCCCGACTTGTACCAGGTGGTACCCGCGTAGCCCCTCTGACCGTGTGGATCAGACTTGCTCTTGGTGCCAGGCGCCAAGTAGGTCGGATCCACGCCCGTGAGACCACGGACGGCGATCTGGCTCCAGGCGTCCTGCCCAACCACGATGAACGGATAGACGTCGACGCTGGTCCCAGTTGTGCTGATCAGGCCCGTGGTCCCGATCGCGGCACCGGCATCCTGCAAGGACGGAAGATCCGGAGAGGTGAAGAAGCGCATGCGCTCGCATGTGCCGATCTCGTACTCCATCCCTTTGCCGCTGCCGTACTCTTCCACCGGAACGAATCCGGGGAGGTCGCGCACGTCCGGCTCTGCGTCCGTGTGGACGTAGATGGAGTAGCCCTTGGACACCGGGGAGGTGTTGAAATCCCCACTGGCCTTGAGCATGGAATTCACAGGCGCCGCGTGGTTGGCTTGCAGGTTCTTCGCGATCTTGCGGATCAGGCCGAGTGTAAACCCGCCGTTCACCGTCGCGATCGTGGTCCCTGTGCCACCGAAGAACTGATTCGTGCAGCCTCTGAGGATGCCCCAGATGATCAACTCGTTGACCAGCGTGACGCGCTCGCCGACTTGCTTGATCATCTCCTTGGGGATGTCATCTTCGTAGAGGTCGTAGGTCTTGTTCGTGAACCCGTACAGACATTGATACTGATTGATCTGCGCGGTCACGTCCACCGGCGTGATGCTCTCCGGGGAAGGTGTCACACCTTCCTGCAGCAAGTGGGCTTGCACCAGGACGTTCGCCCGATCGCCAGTCCCGTTCGAGAAGAACTGGTTCTGGTTGGTGGAGGTGGCGCCGTAGGGCAAGAACCTCCGGGCGATGTAGGTATCGGATTGATTCTTCGGCATCTGCACCTGCCGGCCCTGCCGGCTCAGGCACTCTTGTGCCACGGCGTGCTTCAGGATCTCCGCTTTGTACTTCCCGATACGAGCGGGAGTGAGTGAAAACGTGTGCGTCGAGATAGGCATGATGTTCTAGTCCTTCTTTGGTTAGCTGTCGAATTTCACTGAGTTAAACCCGTCTTCCTCCGTGGTCGGGGTCGACTGCATCGGAGGGTGGCTTCCCGACTTCGGAGTCAACGAGGACCGCAATCGGTCTGCTCGGATCTCGTCGGCCGTCCGCGCCGCCGGTGCTCCGGTGGCATGATTCTTGAACTTCGTGATCGAGTTCGCAATGACGATACCGTTATTGGATGCCAGCAACTTGTCCTGGTACGGTTTCGGTTGTTCCCCCAACCACTTGCGGTACGGGGTGTCACTCCCAACCGGTCCTGTCACCGTCTTCCAATCCTCATGCAGTTCATCGAGCGTTTCAAACGCCAGGTCGATCTTCAGTTTCTCTCGCTCTTGCGCGACGAGATCCTGCGCCGATCGCTTCACCCGTTCATCGAAGTCCTGGGGGACCACGGGAACCGGTGGCACGGCACTCCCTTTGAAGCGTCCGAGTACATTCGTCAGGTCTCGGGCAAACTTATCTGCCAGTTCAGGAAACTCAGCTTTGAACTCTCGGAGATCATCACCAGTCACCTTGATGGGCTGCCCCACGGGTGTGGCATCTTGAATCTGCCGAATCGTTCGCTCAAGTCCCCCGATCTTCCCGAACGTGTCGCTTCTCGACTTGTCGATCGCGGCGCGAAGGGCCTCTGTGCCTTTCGACGCTGCGAGGACTTCCTGCCACTTCGCTTCCGTAATCTTCGCCGAAGCAGGTTCTTCGACCGCCGGGACCTCAACGGGTACTGGTGCAGGTGCAGATGCCTCGAGCTCGACCTTGGGCGTGGCGTCGGCTGTTGGCTCCTCGATCTCTGAAAGGAACGCGGTCTCCATCTCCTGCTCGGCCTTCGCACGATCCGCATCACTCACGGGTGTGAGGACCACTTCGCCTTCAACGAGCTCGTCAACAGGTGTCATGGAAACCTTTCTTCGCTGGCGTCAGAGACGTGAGCGAGTGGCACAGTGGCCGTATGGGCAGACCCCCAGGCGGCGGTTACAGATGCGACGGGTCAGCGTCATGAGTCACAATCACATCGTCTTCGAGTCTGATCAGATGCCGGAGTGTGGCGATTTCACCACGCACGATATTCGTATTCTGCTCGTCAAGCGTGCGTTCGAGTCGCCGTTGTGCGTAGTCCAACCGTCGACCTAAATGCGCGCGGATCTTGGCCCACAGGGGAGAGCTTTTGTCTTGGAACGTCAGTACGATCTCGTCTTCAATCGGGTTCTCGTCCACGTGTCCCCCTCTAGGAGTGAGTATACCACACCTCGTTTATGCCCCTTGCGTAAACGCCTTCCCCGGGCCCGCTTTCCCAGGCGTCTGGGTCGGCGGTTTCATGATGACGTCGGCGCTCGGCGTGTGATGCGTATGCGCGTCGAGCTTCATCTGCGCGGCCGCGAGTTCGCGTTGCACGCTCAGGCGCATGCTCGTGTCGGCCAATCGTGCCTTGACTTGATCGAGTGACAATTGATGCTTGCTCGCAAATTCGAGCTGCGCGAGCTGCTTCTTCAAGGCGAGCATCGCCATGTTGTGCTCGAAGGTCGACCGCGTACGATCGGTCTCGGCCTGGACATAGGCGGTGTCGCGATCCGTGTCGAGCTGTGACTTGAGTCGAAGCGTCTCGCTCCGGGTCTTCTCGTTTTCGATCTCCGTCTGTGCCTCGAGTTTGGCGATCTCCATCGCCAGGGCGTTGTCTTCCTTCGCCCGCGCCGCCTCGGCTTCGATCTGCGCCTTCGCCGTTTCGGCCTTGATATTCGCCACGGTGACGGCCGGGGCTTCTGGCGGTGGCTGCGCGTCCTTCTGTTTCTGCTCCTCTTTCGAGAACTGGAAGCGTGTCGGATCCAGATGCTTACTCCTAGAGAGTTCGGCAAACCACTTCTTCGGATCGACCCCGAACTGGGGGTCCTGTGCGAGTGGGGTCATCTCCCCGATCGTCCGATCTTGAATCGAACGCTCCACCAGGGCGATGGATCCATGCGCATGAATCCGCACGTCACCCTTCTCCTCGTCCGGCACATCCGGGTCGAGCAGGTGATACTCGTAGTATTGATGGACCAGCGGCTCCGTGATGTGATCATCGAAGGTATACCCGATGGCTCGGAGCAGCTGATTCGCGTTATTGTTCTGCATCTCCGCGGCGCCATACGTCTCCGGGGTAGTCCCCCCGGACTGGCCTTGCGTAATGAGCGGGATGTTCGTCGACTCTTCCGCCAAGCGCATCGCGTACTCAATGATCTTGAGCATCTGGTCGCCCACGTTGCCAATGTCGAAACTGATGAACGTCTTGCGGACGTCATCCATGTTGCTGTCTTTCGAGGAGTACCACACCTTGTTCGGGGTGATCTCCCAATCCCCGTTCGCGGGGCGGACGCCCTCACGGTTGATGACCACCTGCGGCCCCGAGGAGATACCGGCGTTGTTCAGCAAGGATCGCGTCGACGCGTTCACAATGCGCTGAGGCGCGGAAATCTGTTCACTCACCCCCACACCAGCCCAGAAACCCGATCGGCGCGTCCAGGGCATCGAGTGATACGGCAGATCACCGGAGTCGAGCACGTTCACGGTCCCGCGAATGACGATATCGTTGACCATCGTCACGGTCGCGTAGACTTGATCGACCTCCTCGTCGAGATCCGCGGCTGCCTTCGGGTTGATCTCCTTGAAATCCTCGAGACTCAGCGTGCCGTGATAGAACCACACTTCATAGGGGTCGTTGTTGTCAGGAAGGTTCGGATTGCTATTGCTGTCCTTCGTTCGGCGCGGGCCAATCTGAATCGCCTTGTCGATCTGGTCGGCGATGTACCCCTGCGCGGAGAGCTTCTTGAGGTTGCGCAGCTGTCGTTCGGAGTAGTAGTCACGCTCCCAGAGGTAGTCACCATTGTGGATGTTCTCACCACAGTTCGGATCCGGAAAGATGTTCCACGGGTCGACCCACGCGTGCGAGGGGACGATCGTCTCTTTCACTTCGATCCCGGATCGCTTGCCCTTCCGCCGAACCACCGATCGTCGCACCGTGGGGATAGGACCTTTGACCACGCCGACACCCAGCCGGGCGGCATCGAAGAGGACCTTCCGCATTTCACGTTGGTGCCCACACTCCACCCACTGGTCGTAGATGCGTGTCTCGGCCTTCTTCGCCCGCTCTCGTGCGATCGTCATGTGCTCTTCCACGACGTCCTTGACGGTCAGCGGAACGCGATCTTCTTTCGGCGCTTCTGCTTCAGGAGCCGGTGGTGCACCGGGAGGGGGAGGCATCCCTTCAGCCGGAGGGGGCATCCCTTCAGCCGGAGGGGGCACGGCCCCTCCCGCTGGAGGCGGAGGTGCACTCATCGGCCCAGCAGGAGCAGGCGCGGGTGGCGCGGCCCCAGTGGGCGGAGGAGTGGCCCCTTGTAAGACGCCCGCGGCTGGGCCATCCTGTTCGGTGCGCGGACGAGAGAGCCCGACTCCACCCTCGACGATCTGGGAGGTGTTCTCAGCCCCCTTGATCAACGCCGGGAGTGGGGTGGGCGTAAAGCCAAATGCTTTGTCATCGATAGGGAGAAGGATCTCGCCGACCTTCGCGGTGCCCACGTCCACGTAGCGGGTCGTGAGTCGTACGAAGACGGTCGACTTATGCTTCATCCCGCTCTTGCCTGGTGCGTCTTTCGTGAGCGGGGCGTTCATCGCCGTGGGCTTCACCCATCGACTCCCCGAGTGCTCTCCACGATTGGCGTCGTCGATCCCGTTATAGGCGTCCTCGCAGTTCGCCCAGGTCTCCTCGATCCCACTGGATCGACGGAAATTGACCGCCTCGGACTTTCGAGTCGCGAGCGCGAGCCCGATCGTGTCGAGCGCCTTCAACGGGACGTCTTCGCCCTGCAAGGCGTCGGCTACTTCAGTGCCACTCGGGGCGGGGCCTTTATGAATCGGCATAGTGTTCCTTCTCGCCAAGACGGTGTTAAGGGGTCGTCACTTTCAGGTTGAGAGGCGGATTCGGAATGAACACGCCAATGAGTGTCATCACACGGTTGCTTCGCCCCGATTCGCCCACCGTATTGACCGCGGTCGCTTCGTAGCACACCTGGCTCGGTGTCATCAGCGGGACCGTCGTGTCGGTGTAGGTCACGGCCGGGTAGACCGTGCTCCCAATCTGTGTCGTCAACGGTGTCGCTGCAGTACACTCGGCGCCCAATCCTCGGTAAATGCGGTTCGCGTCGATGGGGATGTCGGCGGTGGCGACGAACAAGTCCCATCCCAATTTCACGGTGCCGATCGTCGGTTTCGGAGCCGGCGGAGGCACTGGAGTCGGTGTCGGCGTCGGTGTCGGTGTCGGCGTCGGCGTCGGCGTCGGTGTCGGCGTCGGCGTCGGTGTCGGCGTTGGGGTCGGCGTTGGGGTCGGAGCTGGAGGAGGGCTCGGTAGAGGTTCTAGCGTCGTAGGCAGCGTCGCAGGCTCGCGCGACACGCCCATCGTGAAGCCGGTCCAATTCTCAGCGGTCACCATGGTAAACGTGACGGTCGTAAACGTACCAGTCAGCTGAATCAGCCCGTTCGATTCCTTCCCGTCGATGATCGATCCTCTCCGAACGAGATTCACTCCGCCTCCGAAGGCGCCCGTGCCAGTCGAAAGGATCCGCACCGGGGTGGTACCGAAGTCGAAGGACGTGAGAACAGTCCCGCCGAGACTGACGATCGCCATCAGGGGGTTCGTCACCGGGCTCGAGAAGGTCAATGTGTAGACGCCGGCCGAGGTCATCTTGATCACGTCAGCCGTGCCAGGGGCGTTGTCGACCACAGGCGGCGCCGTGTAGACGGTGGGTCGCCCTGCGTAATAGATCGGTTCACCGACGGCTCCGGTGAGCGGGGCGAGCACGAGGGGGCCGGTGATCTTGACCGTGATGGGCACACCCGTCACCGTGTTGACCGTTCCGGTAATCGACGCGGAGACGCTCCCGGTCACGGCGATATCACGAGACCAGTCGATCCAATCCACGAGTGCGGCAGATGCCCAGACTGGGCAGAGACACACGAACAGCAGTACCCAGAGCTCAATCAATCGAGCCTGTCGCATAGAATCCTCTCCTTACGATCGTGAACGTGGTGTCACAATCCAGTATACACTAGCGCCTGAAGTGCGACATGAAGTACCACGTGATCACGCCGCCACTCCCTCCGCCCGAGTCCTCTGCAAGAATCCCTGAGTACATGAACATCGCGGCCTGTCGTTCCCCTTGCGGGATGGCCACGTCTGGCACGACGTTGAGCCCGCGCCACGGGGACGAGATGTTCATCGCGGCGTAGCGTTTCGCAGCCGTGTCTGCAGCCATTTATGGTCCCGTGATCTGTTCCGACCGATCGGCCGTGGTGCCGTCGTCCGAGAAGGTCGCCTTCTGGTCCACTGTCGTCGCGTCATCGTTGTACAACTTGTACTCGGTGGCGGTCTGGGTCGTGCGATTGCGCCACGCTTTGTAGAGCCACCCGAGCATGAGTTGCAGCGTCGTCGTGGAGACCGGGGTGGATTGTCCCGGCTGCGCAAAGGTATCGACCGTGAAGACGTCGAGCACTTCGGTATTGACTTGTGCGGGGGTGGCACGGCTTGACACGGTCGCATCTAAGTTCGCGACGACGAGCCCCGTGACACTCCCCACTGAGCCGCTCAGATTTCCCGTGATATTCCCTACGATATCCATCGTCTGATTCGGCAAGTTGATATTCGTGAGTCCCGCGCCCGCGACCCCGATCTCGGCCGTGTCGACCAAAATGGCGTCCGTGGTCGTAATGAGCGTGGCAATTTCTGTGTCGATATAGCCCGCGACGATCGCGAGGTTTGCCGAGGTGGCAAGGCCGGCTTGCAGTTCGGTGGTGACGTCGGCCGCGAGCCCGGCCGCCGTGATGGCGTCGGCCGCGACGGCCCCGATCGAACTGTCCATCCGCCCGCTCACCAGGGCCGCCGGGAGGCGTGTCTGAATGTTGTCCGTATCCGCTTGAACCGCCACGACGTCCACCCCGACGGTGGCACCGGTGGCGTCCGTGACCACGGCTTTGAAAATCGTATTCGTGTCGGCGACCGGATCGCCGATCGCTTGACCGAATGTGCCTTGCGTCTGATGACCCGTGGCGTCTTCATCCCAGACGGCATCGGCGATCTCGGCGCTCGCGTCTGCCGCCATGCTGGCGGCCGTGATCGCATCGGCGGCAATAGCCCCCACGCTCGCATCGATGCGACCGCTCACCAGTGCTGCAGGAATGCGAGTCTGAATATCGTTGGTGTCAGCAAGAATGGTGACCGTCTCCGCTTTAATCGCGACCACGTCGACGCCGACGGTCGCACCAGTGGCGTCCGTGACGACGGCTTTGAAGATTGTATTCGTGTCGGCCACGGGATCACCAATCGCTTGCCCGAACGTCCCGAGCGTCTGATGACCGGTGGCGTCTTCATTCCACACGGCGCCTGCGATTTCTGTCCCCACGTCGGGGTCTAATCCTGCGGCCGTGATGGCATTGGCCGCCACCTCCCCGATTGAGCTATCCATGCGTCCGCTGACGAGGGCCGCCGGGAGGCGTGTCTGAATGTCGTTAGTGTCGGCAAGAATGGTGACCGTCTCCGCTTTGATCGCGACCACGTCGACACCCACGGTTGCCCCAGTAGCATCGGTGACCACCGCCTTGAAGAGCGTATTCGTGTCGGCGACCGGATCGCCGATCGCTTGCCCGAAGGTGCCTTGCGTTTGGTGAGTCGTGGCGTCCGTGTCCCAGACTGCATTGGAGATATCGTCATAGATGTTGGTGCTCACCCGGAACTGTTGATTGATCCGTTTCGTACTTGCATGGGAGAAGGAGAGGGTGAGAATCCCGTTGGTATCCGAGTGACTGGTCGATAAGGGATACGAATAAAACCCGTTCTCCATCTCGGTGATGGTCACGGTCATCGCGGCAAACGCGCCGCCGTTCTTACTGATCCGTTTCGTAAACCCCCCATCGACGAGCCCTGTCACCCCGTCGCCGTTCGCGTCATGCGCAAAGAACACCCCGGTAATGGCGGTTGATTGCTTAATGGGATACATTTAATTCACTCTCCCAAAGATGCGTCCAAAGATTCGTCGATGAAATCCTCGCTCCATCGCCATCAGGGTCGGGCCTCCCCCCGCGGTGTCCACGGTGAACGTGGGGGTGGCTGTGATGGCCGTCGCCAATACCACCGCGGATGCCGGGACGGTGACCGTAATCACCTCCTGCGCGGAGATATCGTAGCTCGCCTTGGCTGTGAGGGTGATCGTGACGACCGTGTCGGAGGTGCGAACGACGGCCGCGACCCCTTCCACATCTCGAACGATCGTGTTCCATGCGGTCGCACCCCCGGTCGCCGAATCGAGCCCCTGCAAGATATCGGCGCGAACCCCGTCAAACGTCGCGCCAGAGGTGACCCAGGTCTCACCCGTGAGGGTGATGATGATCGTTTCGCCGCCTGCGACGATCTCCGTTTCGGTCGTCGCCGTGATGATCGTCCCGGTGACGACCGCGGTACCCCCTTCGATCGGGAGGAAGGGGATCGTCGGGTCAACGGCGGCATTCCGAGCACCGGGCTGCCAGTAGTTTCTGGAGGCCCAGTTGAATCGCTTATTCAGCTCGATCATCGGTCGACCTCGCTATGAGCTGGTCGACGCCATGTAGATGCTACCCGTGTAGGTCGTCGCGGTCGTCGCTGGCTTGGTCATTTCCAAAAACGAGATATACGCATCGGCGAAGATGCGCGGGGCTTGATTCCGGTTCGTGAGCCAATCGAACGGGATGACGTAGTTCGCGATCGGCATGAGACACACGCCGAGCGGATGCCCGATACAAAAGTTGATCAGCCCTGTGGCAACGGCTGCAGAGCACTGCATCTGCGTCCACGCGCGTATCCCGGCGTCACCTGACGCCAAGGGAGCGAACCATTGACTCGTCGGTTGATCGAGTCGATGGACGATGGCCCCGCTGTTTCCAGTTAGGGATGGAAGGGTGCTCGACGCAGCCGCCTGATCCTCATACAAGCACACCGTCCAGTTATGTGCGGTCGCGGCCAGTGCTGTGAGCCCGACTTCGATGAACCCGAAATTCCCACCGATGTAATCTTCGTTCGTCGCCGTCGTGCTTTGATATCTCGTTGGGTCGC
>ERZ1292625.153-Hain-H41-01um-R1-153-length-115269-cov-8_pt3 | contig 44569 bp, 41 predicted proteins | sample MGYA00564400_ERZ1292625 | MGnify/ENA primary metagenome ERZ1292625 (study PRJEB36523, sample SAMEA6512639) | groundwater metagenome | collected 2019-01-08 | study: AquaDiva: Metagenomics assemblies of 32 groundwater samples
CCCTCAGACTCTCTAAAAATCTAGATCCACAGCGCCAGCAGGCGCGAGGACTGACCGAGGATTTTTTGAGAGTCTGAGGGGCCTTTTAGGTAAACAAATCCGCATTCATTCAATCGCAAATAAATTTCGGCTGAACAAGCCACAAAAGTTGCGAGTGAGTAGTTTCTATTTCTGCCAGAGAACCAATCTCGACTGCGGCCATTCCAGATTTTTTTATTTCCACAAAGGATTCATTTTTTGAGCTGAGTAAATAACTTAAAAAAAGCGACAAATGAGGTTCATGCCCAACGGCAATTACATTTTTTTTATCTTTAGCATGAGCTTTTAACCACTTCATAAAAGATTGAGGAGGACTATGCGGAACAAGCTCTGCGGCCTGATCAATTTTTATTTTACTCCATATCCCTTGTAAAATCTCGGAAGTTTGCATGGCTCGGACATAGGGACTGGAAACGATCATATCAATTTCACCAAGCAAAGGCGAAATCCAATCCAACATCTTCACCATTTTTTTACGACCCTTAACAGTCAGAGGTCGTGAACTGTCTTCCAAATTTTTTTTGGCAAACTCTTCGCGATCTTCAGCTACAGCATGACGGACCAATATCAGATTCATGAGTCTTTCGTTTCCGGGTTATTTTCATCGACAAGTTTAACTCTTAATTTAGATAAATTCATCAAAATTTGATGAACCCCCTGATCCAGGGTTTTTCTTTGTTGAAAGTGACCTTCCGAATCCATGTCCCATGCTGATCTTTGATCTTTCAAACAAAACTGCAACATCTCCCAACATTTTTCTCTTAATGAACGATCCAGAATAGGCACTATAGCTTCAACCCGTGAGTATAAATTTCGATACATCAAATCGGCTGAACCTATATAAAATTCGCCATCAAGCGGATCCTCGGCCCCATTTCTAAAGTAAAATACTCGAGAGTGCTCAAGGAATCGTCCAATAATAGAAATCACGCGAACTCGGTCTGAAATTCCAGGCACCCCTGGACGCAAACAACAAAATCCACGAATGATCATATCCACGTCACAGCCTTTTTGTGAAGCTGCGTACAAGGCTACACCGATGTCATTCTCTTCCATATTATTGCACTTGATGATGATCTGAGACGGTTTACCCAGTTTGGCATTTTCACCTTCTCGTTCAATCATCATTTTGAACCTTTGAAACATATTTACCGGAGCAATTAGTAATTTTTCATAATTGGTCTTCAGCGATCTGCCCGTTAAATAATGGAAAAACTCAACGATTTCGTTAGTAATTTCTTCTTTCGATGTGAACAAACCCAAATCCGTATAGAATCGAGCTGTGCTGGCATTGTAATTTCCAGTGCCGATGTGAGCATAACATCTCAGTCCGTCTGGCTCTTGCCTCACCACCAAAGATGTTTTAGCGTGAGTTTTTAAACCGACGACTCCATACACCACGTGCACACCTGCATTTTCCAAAGCTTGAGCCCAATAAATATTTCTCTCTTCATCAAATCGCGCTTTCAATTCCACCAAACACACAACTTGTTTGCCTTGTTCAGCAGCTCGAATTAAAGATTTGATAAACGGACTGTTTTCGCCGGTCCGATACAAGGTCATTTTGATTGCCAAGACCTTGGGATCTAATGAGGCTTCGCGAATAAAGCGTTCAACCGTCAAACGGAAACTTTCGTAAGGATGGTGAAGTAAATGATCTTGGTGACGAATAACCGTAAAAATTGATTGGCTCTCATCAGCAAATGGCATCGGCACCCCAGCTACATAGACTTCATATTTCAACTGAGGAATATTTAAATCACCAATGATATTCAGTTCGGTATAATCAAGCTCGCCAGGATGCTCGTAAAGATCTTCATTCGTAAGTTCAAGCTCGTCCTTTAAAAACTTTATCATCCAAGGATCAGGATTTGGGCCATGCTCTAAACGTACGACTTCAGCAAATCTTCTTTGCCGAAGCTCTTCTTCAATAAGTTCTAACAAATCTTCGGCATCTTCTTCATCGCGATCAATATCGGCATTTCGAGTTAAACGAAAAGGCATCACTTGCAAAACTTGCATCGCTGGAAAAAGATCAGATAAATTTTCTTTAATGACCTCAAGAAGACTAACAAAAATTTGTTCATGATTTTCATTCTCGACAGGAATCCATTGAGGTAAAACTTTTGGAATTTTTACTCGTGCAAAAAGAATTTCTTCGCGTTCGGGATGCTTCAATGTGATTCCCAGCGAGGTTGATAAGTTTGAAATAAAAGGAAACGGATGCCCTGGATCCACCGATAAGGGAGTCAATACCGGGAATACATTTTTAATATAATATATTTTGACGTTTTCTTTTTCTTTAGCCGTTAATTTTTCCCACTTACGTAAAAAAACTTTTTCTTTATCCAGTTTAACTTTCAATGTTTTGAACACATTTGCCATTTGCTGCAGCATCGGCAAAACAATTCCACGGATCATGTGCAATTGTTCGATGGGGGTTTGGCCATCCGAAGACTTTGGCGTTAAACCAAAAGCCACATGTCGTTTCAAACGGCCAACCCGCTTCATAAAAAACTCGTCCATATTTGAACCACAAATTGATAAAAACTTTATGGCTTCCAGCAAGGGAGTGCGTGGATCTTCGGCTTCATGAAGAACTCTTTTGTTGAAATTGAGCCATCCCATTTCACGATTGGTAAAGTCTTTAGCTGAAGTTAAAGGATGGTCGGCCGCTGCAACTTTTCGACGTCGTTTTTTTAAATTCTTTGTTCTTTTTTCGTCCATCTGCGTTTACAACCCCTTTAGGGCGTGTCCTCATTCAAATGAGGACACGCCCTAAATTCGACCTCAAATTAGATTCAAAGTCACGTTTTGCTTTTCTCATTTTGAGGCACATGCCATAATCACTACAGTGAGCTCTTTTTTGAGAAGCGATTCTTTGCTGAAAACACTTAAGGTTCCCTAGATTTTCCTCCGATCCAGTAGGGTATGACCCAAGGCTTTGCTCGATATCATGCTCGCTCACCAAGATACATTTTGGACACACAAGATGATGAACTTATACGCGTAGCTGGCCCTCGCCAAGTTCCTTGGGAAGAAGGCACGGAAATCCGAAATGTTTCACTGACGGGCCTTGCTTTCACCGCCCCTGAAGACTTGTGTCCTATCCTTGGTGAAGTCATAAAAATTCAATTTCTTGTGCCCGGGGGAAAGCAGATGGCCTGTCATGCTATCGTGACTCGCCTTGATCCTGACCGGCCTCATAAAATCCTGGTTGGCGTGCATTTTTACAAATTAGAAATGCCTCATCGAATCGCATTGGCTCAGGGCTTGACACAAAAACTCAAATTGAATCCACACTCATCCGAAAATCTTGAAGACGCGAACTTACGCCCTCTCAAAGTTGTAGGACAAGTTTTTATGATGAGTTTTTTGCTCAGCATTTGGTCGTGGCTTATGCTCACATTTCTCGAGCTTGGCTATCATGGTTACCTTCAGCTGTTTACTCAACTATTTAATCAAAAATGAAGACGGGTCTGATTTTTTTAGCTTCGATGTTGTGGCTCGCCAATTTATTTTTGATGATGCAATGGCGCTTTTCACCTGCCTGCCATGGAGAACTCAAAAACAATCAACGACAAGGCTCATGGATTTGTCGCGATGCTCGCGATCACAAATCCGCCGAGCTCAATTACGTCGACGGCAAAAAAGAAGGTGTAACCCATTTTTGGTATGCTGATGGGAATCCCGATACAACATCAACTTGGAAAAATGGTTTCATGGAGGGCGACTTCCAATCTTTTCACCGCAATGGCAAAATTCATGTTCGCACAAATTATTTAAATGGACGTTTTCATGGAAAACTCAATGAATGGAATAGCCGCGGACAAATTATCACGGACTGCAATTACGAAATGGGTCTCAGACAGGGCTTCTGCCGAACCTGGCACGCGAACAATCAGCTGGCGAGCGAAATTAACTACAAAAAAAACAAAGCTCAACCACCAATAAAATTTTGGAACAAGTCAGGAGTTTTGCAAGTGGCGCCCCAAGATTTCGACCAATAAGATTATTTTTATTTAACCCAAAATTATTTTTACCCACACTGAAAATCCTCGGTCAGTCCTCGCGCCTGCTGGCGCTGTGGATCTAGATTTTCAGTGTGGGTAAAAATAATTTTTGGAAATCAAACTAATTTGTGTTGGGTTTTGGACACGGTTTGTTGTGACTTATTTCACAGCAAAAATTGTTGTTAATTTTTTTGTTAACTTTTAATTGTAAATTAAATTAACTTATATAGTTTGCCAAAACTATGAAAAATTTAATTGTATTGTTTGTTTTATTTTTACTTGCTGCTTGTGCCGGATCTCCTCAAAAAGACATTTACTTTCGAATGAGACCACCCACCTCTGAAGTGCCAACCTTTCATAAAAGCAATGGCTTTGGCTTCAAGATGCAGGCAGAGACCCAAAGATTTACCGTTAATCCAACGAAGAATCTTGTTAATAATTTTAATTTTGATAACAACTTACTTTACGCAACTGATTCAGAGAATACCATCCTGGGTCTTGCTGGACTTGATCTCTCTTTACTATATACTCGATATATCTACGATATTCCTTTTGAACTCTCTATTGCTCCCGATTTTGCAAAAACTTAAATTTAAAGTTATTGATCTCCGAGAAACTGGAAAAGGTGTTTTTATCACTGCCAATTTAGATCAATCTGTTGTCGCGGCTTATAAATCAACAAGCTCTTGTGGATTCTTGTGTTTTGATTCGGTTGGATCTGCAAAAAACACTCAAGTTGAAAATGGCATTGAAGCAGGAGCTAGTGGTCGAGAAAATAAAATTGGCACAAGCATTGGTTATTACTTCAACGAGCAACACGGCGCTTTTGCCTCCTACAACCGTTTTGATGCAAAATTATCCATGTACGCAAATCGACTTACCGCACCCGAAGCCAATATAAATTCTTCAGAAAATGTCGGCGCGGTTTCAACAGGTCTCGGCTATTTCTATCATCTTGAAAAAACGGATGTCCTATTGGCTATCACTATGAACAATGTCAATATGGAATGGCGTGATGAGAAACTTTCCGGTGCCGTCCTTGGCATCCACTACACTGCATCTTTTTAAAAACCTTACGCCTAAAAAAATTCCTCGGTCTGAATATTTGCAAATGATTTTGCACAGTCAGCAAAGGAGCTAAGTAGATTTTCTTTCGGGCTTTAGATTAAGATTTACCCACACTGAAAATCTAGATCCACAGCGCCAGCAGGCGCGAGGACTGACCGAGGATTTTCAGTGTGGGTAAATCTTAATCTAAAGCCCCAAAGAACTTACTTCCCCTGCTGACTGCGCAAAAGCATTTGTAAATATTCAGAACGAGGAACTTCTTTGCCGCCCATTGCGGCCACAACAGGCGTCACCATTTGCGTATCCATCCAAGTCAATCCCAATTCTCGCAGACGATTCACCGTTTGAAGTAAGCACCACTTCGAAGTGTTATTTTCTTTATGAAACATGCTTTCCCCACTAAAAACTCCTTGGACTAATACTCCGTAAAGACCACCAACCAATTCGCCTTCGCGCCAACACTCAACGGAATGAGCAAAGCCCTCTTGATGAAAATCCGAATAAGCTTGTTTTAATTCAGGCAAAATCCACGTGCCCTTTTGACCCGGGCGAATTTGCTTCTGACATTCGGTGATCACCTGATCAAAAGCTTTATTGAAGCTAAATTCATACTCAGAACTTTTCTTTTTCCATTCTTTTTCTAGACGATCCGACAGATGGAAATCTTCAAAAAAAAGAACGCCGCGTGGATCGGGCGAAAACCACAACATCGGCAATTCTTCTTGTGGCCATGGAAAAATACCATGATAATAAGCTTGAAAAAGCGTACTCACGTCCAAACTGCCGCCCACAGCCACCAACCCCTCAGCCAAATCAAATTCGGCCAAGTCGAAGTCTAAAACAGCTTGGTAATCTTTAGGATCGACAAATGTCACACTGTTCACATTCTACTCCTTGATGACCAAAATATTTATAGATCTTTTGCAAACGACATTGTTCTTTTTCTTTAGCATATCTTAACATTTCAAGTAATTTTACATTTTGCGATTTTGTCAGCAGCACCGAGTCCTCGAGCAAAAACATTTCTTCAGTCGGCTCGAAATGCAAGATCCAAGTGCCGTCATCACCTGATTTTTCCAAACAACCCCAGCGCTCGAGGATATTCACAGCGGCCTCAACACGAAAATCTTTTTTATTTTTAAAGCTGATTTGTTCTCTTAAGAAATCATTTCCTTCTTGTTGCCAGCGATCTTTATTTTTACTTATCAGTTGATAAATTTGACGAATGTAAGATTCTTCAGGATGGGACCACTTGATAAATTCCATTTGAATATGAACATCTTCCTCATCAAATAGGAAATGGCATTCCGAAGTCTTCCCATCCCGACCGGCTCTTCCTGATTGTTGAAAATACTCTTCCAAAGAAGAGGGGACTTCAAAATGAAAAATCTGCCGAATATTTTTTTTATCGATACCAAGCCCAAAAGCGGGTGTCGCGACCATGACACTGTTCGGTTGGCTCATAAAATTATTTAAAGCTCTTCGCCGCTGATGCGCCTGCAAATCTCCGTGATAAGTCTCGAACGGGATTTTTTTGCTGGACAAAAATCGCGAAATTTGCTGCACAGTATGAATCAGCACGCTGTACAAAATCACCGAACCTGAACCTCCTGATTTTTTAAACTCAAGATAAAGTTCATGAAATTTTTCTAGCTTTTCATTTAAACCATAAACTTCATGAACATTAAAAGCTAAATTCGGCCGCTCAATTCCAGAAAAAATAATTTCCGAGTCCTGATCAATCCCTATTTTTTCTAAGATGTCTTTTTGCACATCCGGCGTTGCTGTGGCGGTCAGAGCCAAAACCGGTGGATTCTTTAAAAATTTTCTAATCTCAGGAATTTTTGCATAATCGGGACGAAAATCATGACCCCACAAAGAAACGCAATGAGCCTCGTCAACCGCCAATAAAAAAATCTCTCGATCTTGCAAGCACTCACGAAATTCGGTTTTTGAAAATCGCTCTGGAGTGACAAATAACAAATTATAATTTCCTGCTTTTAATTTTTTTTGCCGTTGAATTCTCTCTTCACTGCCAATATTCGAATGAATTTCTGTCGCCGAAATTCCTAATTCTTCCGCTTTCGCTTTTTGATCTTGCATCAACGCAATCAAGGGTGACAGCACCACCACTAATTTTTTTTGCAGTTTCGCGGGATATTGATAGCACAGGCTTTTCCCCGAGCCCGTCGGCATCAAAGCCAGAGTGTTCTTCCCACCCCACACTCTTTCAATGATTCGGGATTGATCTGCACGAAACTCGGGATAAGGAAAATGTTGTTTGAGCTGAGTGAGTCGTTCTTTCGCATCCATCTGCTGAATTATCCCAGAGGCGCTTCGAAGTGAAAAGCCGCACTTGGCGATGTCCTTTTTTGCATTGCGTAATTAGACAAACATTTCTTCTTTTGCCCTCTCACCTAATTAGTGATAACCACGATGGTTCTTTCAACAATTAACCCAACGAACAAGGGCTAAAAATGGCAAATAAATGGGACATCACCAAAGTTCGAAATATCGGTATTTCCGCGCACATAGACTCGGGAAAGACGACACTCTCTGAACGTATATTATTTTACGGCGGAAAAATTCATCAGATCCATGAAGTTAAAGGCAAAGATGGCGTCGGAGCCACCATGGATTCTATGGATCTTGAAAGAGAAAAAGGAATTACAATCCAATCTGCTGCGACTCAAGTTTACTGGAAAGATTTCACAGTTAATTTGATTGATACCCCGGGGCACGTGGATTTCACCATCGAAGTTGAGCGTTCATTGCGCGTATTGGATGGAGCGATTCTTGTTCTTTGTGGAGTTGCTGGAGTTCAATCCCAATCCATCACAGTTGATCGTCAGATGAAACGTTATGGAGTTCCGCGCTTAGCTTTTGTTAATAAACTGGATCGTCAAGGCGCCAACCCTTTTCGCGTATGCGAAGCTTTGGTTGATAAACTTCGTCTGAATGCCGTCATGGTGCAAATTCCCATCGGCTTAGAAGAACATCACAAAGGTTGTGTGGATCTTGTCACCATGAAAGCTTTCGTCAACGAAGGCGCTAGTGGTGAAGTCATAAAAGAAGTCGACATACCCGCAGATCTTGTTGATCAAGCCAAAGAATACCGCCAAAAAATGATTGGTAAACTTGCTGATATCGACGACGCCATTGGTGAAAAATTCTTGATGGAACAAGAACCTACTCTCGATGAACTTCGTGCTGCTATTCGAAAAGGCGTGATCAGTTTGAAACTTTGCCCTGTTTTCTGCGGATCCGCTTTTAAAAATAAAGGTGTTCAATTATTGTTGGATGCCGTCACTTATTATTTACCAACACCTCAAGAGAAAAAAGAGCACGCTCTTAATTTGGATAAAAACGAAGAAAAAGTTGATCTAACACCAGATGATAACAAACCTCTAGTCGCATTGGCTTTTAAACTTCAACAAACTCAATTTGGTCAGCTCACTTACATGAGAATTTATCAAGGTAAAGTTTCTACTGGTGATTTTATCACGAACACAACAGATAAAAAATCCCTTAAAGTTCCTCGCTTAGTGAGAATGCATTCTGATAAAATGGATGAAATTAGTAGTTCTTTGTCAGGCGACATCGTTGCGGTGTTTGGAATTGATTGTGCTTCAGGTGACACTTTTACAGATGGTAAACTTAATTTTGCCATGCAATCGATGTTTATTCCAGATGCAGTGATCAGTTTGGCCATTGCTCCAAAAGACAAACAAGGTTCGAACAATTTTTCGAAAGCTTTGCAAAAGTTTAGAAAAGAAGATCCCACATTTCGAGTTCACCGGGATGAAGAATCTGCTGAAACCATTATTTCTGGAATGGGCGAGCTTCATTTGGAAATTTACGTCGAGCGGATGAAACGGGAATTCAATTGTGAAGTTATTGTTGGACAACCGCAAGTGGCTTACCGTGAAACGATCGGCCAAGGGGCCAAGTTCGAATACACTCATAAAAAACAAACGGGTGGTTCGGGACAATTCGCTAAAATCAGCGGTGAAATTGTTCAATTGGAAGAAACTGCAGAAACAAAAGAGAAAAAAATTACTTTTGCTTTCGAAAGCCGCGTTGTCGGCGGTCGTATTCCAAAAGAATTTATTCCTGCGGTTGAAGAGGGATTCGAAGAACAATGTGCTAAGGGCCCATTGATAGGTTTCCCTATCGTTGGAGTTCAAGTTTACTTGGATGACGGCTCTTACCATGATGTCGATTCCAGTTATATGGCGTTCAAAATTTGTGCGATGGCAGCTATGCGTGAAGTTTACATGAAAGCTAAGCCAACAGTTCTTGAGCCTATTATGAAATTGGAAACAACTGTTCCCGAGGAATATCAGGGACCAGCGACAGGCCAAATCAATCAGCGACGTGGTGTTATCACTGGCACAACTTCTTTCGAAGGCAGTGTCGTTATCGAAGCGGAAGTTCCTTTAACTGAAATGTTCGGTTATTCGACTGATCTTCGATCTGCGACAAAAGGAAAAGGCGAGTTCTCGATGGAGTTCTTAAAGTACAACGCCGCTCCTCGAAATGTCCAAGAAGAGCTGTCTAAAAAATATCAACAAAAGCGTCTCGACGAGCAAAAAAAATAATTGAAGCTGACGGGCTATCCTATTTTTATCAAAAGAGGGCTAGCCATTGAGTTCAAAATAGAATCCCATAAGCATCACAAGCGCGATTGCACTTAAATAAATAAATATTTTAATGCCATTATTCAATGACCTGCTCCTGCTACCTTCGCTTATCGGATTTTCAAGGTTCGACTTTAGCATGTCCTGCCGAACAAAAATTATTTTGTAGCCATCTCAACAAAGAGCTGGGGACTCATTACCACCAGCTGAAAGAATAAAACCACTGCAAGAGTCAAAGCCCCCAATATTAAGAAAAGACTAACAGTTTGTAGATCTGATCTCTTTTTGTCTTGCATCAATTAGTTTCTCCCACCAGAAATGCTTCTCAAAGGTCTTTGAAAAGCATAATTTAAGCCAAGCTAAAGGAGCCAAAATGACTCGAGACCAATTAGGCAAGGCCATTTACGATATATCCCATCTTACTGGCAGCTTTAAACTAAGGTCTGGGCAGGTTTCCAATGAGTATTTCGATAAATACAGATTTGAAAGTCAGCCGCAATTATTAAAAGCCATCGCTCAACAAATGACTTCCTTGTTGCCCTCTAACATTGATGCGCTTGCTGGTCTTGAAATGGGTGGCATCCCAGTGGCCACCGCCTTGTCTTTTGAAACTGGACTCCCCGTTTTATTTGTACGAAAAAAAGCCAAAGATTATGGCACCTGCCAATTTGCCGAGGGCTTCGAGCCCAAAGGAAAACGCTTTTGCATCGTTGAAGATGTCATCACCACCGGCGGACAAGTTTTACTGAGCACACAGGATCTGCGAAATGCTGGCGCCTTTGTTGACCACGTCGTGTGCGTCATTCACCGGGGCCAAAGCCCAGATACCAAGCTACAAGAGCTGGGGCTGCAAATGAAGAGCCTGTTTACAATGGCCGAACTCAATTCTTTTAGAGTTTGAAAGTTATTTCTCGCAAAAGCAAATGCGCCTAATCGTCAATTTTAGCTATTTAGTAGTTTTTTAAAATTTTGTTTTCTTCTCAAAAGCGACCTCGGCGAGGCAGGATGCCGAAAGCCGGCAACCATGGATGGTGAGTCGCTTTTGAGAAGAAAACAAAATTTTAAAAAACTACTAAATAGCTAAAATCGTTGGGTAGCGGGAGAACTTTTGCGAGAAATAACTTTCAAACTCTAAAAGAATTGAGTTGGGAGTATTAAACAGGCTTGTGTTTAAGGGAAGGGCATCGCAAGTAGCTGGGCTTGGGTCTTGGGCTAGGTTTTAATTTTGAATATTTTTGGTAGGATAATAGAGGAAGATCATTTTTTTTGCTTCGGATTGAGCAAGGGGAAAATTATGTTGAAATCGATACTTATTATTTTTGTGATGCTTTTTGGGGTTGGTATAAATGCGTTGGCTGCACCACAACCAGCACCAACACTCATGCTTGAAGATGAGGATGACAGCACCTTTTATAATGTCACGCGCTTAAAATGCGTTAGTGGTGGAGTTCATAAGCTAACTGGTAAAGATCCTTCAGAGAGATACCTTGCTGCTTTAGCTTTACAAGCTCGAAATACTCCAATGGATGCAAATGCAGCGAGCTTGGATCATAGACTAAGTGACAGGGAGACCATTAATAGAGTTCGATATAGTTACCTTGCAAGTGTTGTTGATTACGTTTCGACTTATGGCGTTTGTTATTATAACAAAGCCGATAAAGGATCTTACAAGGAGAACAAGACAAATATGAAGCCTTTGACGAATTTCATCGTTAGCAAGCCCGAAAAAACCGATACCAAGGTAAAAAGAGAAAATCATGAAGCTAAACTCAATCAATTAACTGAAATAATCTTTGGCCAAAAAAACTACGAGCTTCTTGATACACTCTTTCCCAGAACAGCTCAGGAAGATGACGAAGAGAAGGAAGAACACATCTTCAAAAACCTTAAGCCAGAAACGCAAAAGCAATTGGCTATAAAGGGTATAAAAGAAGCTAAGTCGGAACTAAACACGCTCATTGGAAAAAATGATCCATTTTTTGGCTGTGTTGAGGAGCTAGAGAAATATCAAGAAACAGGTGGCCTAAAAAGCTCAGGAAAACTTGTAACACCCTATGCTCTCTGCACGAGCATGATGACAAACTGTGGATATCCAGCCCCTGCTTACTGCAAGAAGTTTGACGACAGGAAAGATGCCCCAGCAGGAAAACAGGAAGGCCACAAGGGCGGTAGCTAACCTTACTTTTCCGCGACAATATAAGCAATCCAACTATCGCAAGGTTCTCCCTGCTCCGTCCTTGTAAAAACTCCGTTCCCCTCGCCTTTTCTATTCGTGCCTTCCCAATAAACATGGGTTTTGCGAAAACCAACCTCGTCCATCAATTCACGAAGTTCGGGGATTGTCCAAAGACGCCAATCGTAAGAAAAAACTTTTTTAATTTTTTTACTGCCAACGGTAAAATGAATATAAAATAAAGCTTCATTAGAAATCGGATCAAATCCGACTTGTTCCCAACGATAACTGAAACCTTTAAATTTATGGATGTCCATAGCGGCATCCTGGCAGGCGCCACCACCAAACACATCGATGAAAAATAATCCATCTTTCTTTAAGCTCTTCAAAACTTGCTGAAAGTATTTTTTCATTTGCTGACGAGATTTAAATATAAAATACGAAAAATTCACTGCTAAGGAAATATCGGCTTCCGGCAATTCAATATCTAAGACATCCCCCTCGACCAAATGAAGACGATTCTGCTGAGGCGGTTTAAGTTTACTCAATAAATGACGACGTCCATAATCCACTGGCTCGGGATCTAAATCCACACCCCAAGCTTGATGTTTGGAATTGAGCTTCACCCACTCGCAAGAAAGCGCAAAGGTTCCACAAAAATCTTCTCTTAAAATTTGTGCTTTCTTTCCCTTAAGATCTTTATAGGTATCACGTAAAAACTCGGCATCAGCGTCGGGTGATTGAACCGATTTCATATAAAGATCGTATTTATCAAAATTAATAAAATGGGATTTTTTTTGAACTCGCTTACGCGATGGAGCCGATTTCTTGGACATTTTTAGGGAACCTCAGAAATAATTTCTCGAACCGCTGCCGCGATTTCGGATTTCTGAGGAACCGAGTTATCTTCAAGATAAGGATGAAGACCAATGCCAGGAAGATTTTTTCCGGCAAGAACTCGCGGGCGCGCCAACAAATGGTAAAACATTTCTTGAGTTGTTCGATAAGCCAAATGTTCGCCAAAGTTTGTCACTTCGGTGTCTTCATTCACGAATAAAATTCGCCCAGTTTTTAAAATAGATTCTTTAATCATTTGCCAGTCATAAGGATAAATTGAACGAAGATCAATGACCTCAACCGAAATATTTTCACGAGCTAACTCATCAGCGACTTCATTACAAATCAATAACATTCGACCATAACTGACGACAGTAATTTGTTCGCCCGAACGAGTGATCTTTCCCTGACCAATAGGAATCATGTGAGGTTCAAGCTTTGGCCATTTTGGTTTCCACTGACTGCGATCACCAATGGGAGCATCAATCATCGCTTTCAATTGTTTTTCTTCGCTGGGTTCGCCAGGAATTAACTCTTCTCCACGAACACGCATCAAAGCTTTTGGCTTCATAAACAAAACGGGATTGGGATCTTCGATAGCCGACAACATCAATCCATAAGAATCTAAGGGTGTTGATGGCATAACCACTTTCCAGCCAGATAAGCGCGAGGCCCAAGCATCAAAAGAATGGGAATGATAAACGCTACCACGAATGCCTGCACCTACCGGAGTCATCACCACCATCGGTAAATTGTATTGTCCGTTTGTACACCAAAGAGTATTACCAGCAATTTTTAAAAGATCGATGGTATTGAAAATATAATCACAAAATTGAATTTCAGCGACACAACGATCGCCTGTCATGGCAATCCCCATAGCCATGCCAATAATTCCACGCTCATCCAAGGGCGTGTTCCAAGCGGTTTTTAACCCTTGAGTTGCCGTAAAAACTCCACCCAAAGGAGCCCCCACATCTTGACCAAAAACATCTTTTAATCCCAGGTGCGTTTCACCATAATGAAGTGCCATGCGAATGGCTTGTGCCATATTGGACATTAGAATTTCCTCCAATCGGCATTTTCATTATGAGCATAAATATGATCCCAGACACTTTCCGCTGTCGGAAGAGGTTCACTTCGTGCAATCTCGACCGCACGTAAACCTTCTTCTTCATATTTATCCCATACAGCCTGGGCCTTATCTTTCGAAATGTAACCATGATTAATTAATTTTTTTTCAAACTCTTTCACACAATCGATCTCGTTGCTCACAGCATTCGCGCCGCTGGCCGAAGAGTGCCCATACAATCGCGACACTTGCGCTTCGATAAATGCAGGTTTGCCTGTTTTACGTATATACTCCATGTCTTCTTTAAGTGCTAAGTAAGACTCAACTGGATCATTGCCGTTAATCACTCGCGATTTAATATTAAAAGCCCGAGCGCGATCCGCAATTTCTGTCTCGCCATGTTGTCCGTCGAAACAAGTTGAGATTCCCCATTTGTTATTTTGCACTGTGATCAAAAGTGGAAGTTCGTTACCTTTTCGTGAGGCCCAAATTAAACAAGAAGCGAAATCACCTTCAGCTGTACCAGCATCACCACCGGTAACAATTGAGATCGTTTTTTTCCCGGCCCGTTTTTGCGCATGAGCCGTCCCACAAGCAATTGAATACTGCACTTCGATGGGTGAAGTGACGGAAGCCAAATTCCACTTGGGAAAACAATAATGATTTGAAAAATTTCTTCCACCCGTCGAAGGATCTGTCGCACGATTCATCATCAAGCGAATAGAATCAACCATCGGCATCCCCAAAGCAATCAGAGTTGGCGTGCAACGATAGTGCAGATGAAAAAAATCATGATCTAAACCTTGTCCCACTTTAGCCAATAAACCAATGGGAACACCCCAAGCCTCTTCCCCCGGCCCCCCGATCCAAAAATACGATTCACCAGCACGATAAATTTTTATCAAACGCTCTTCCAATACACGAGACTTCACCATTAGGTCGTGCATCTGCACGAGAAGCTCTTTAGAAAGACCCGAAAAGGCATCTTTAGCAGAGCCAGATTTCGGCGTTTTTAAAGACTTCTTTTTATTTAATTGAAGCCTCGATTTTGGCGCTATCTTTAAGCCCGATTTACTCGATGTTTTCAAACAAAACTCTCCTTAGGGGAAGTCCTTCTTGTATCGGCATCTCTTCGTTTTGTCTGCGCTTTTTTATATGTTGAGGCGCGTAAAAGCTGATCTTAAGTAAATCTTAATTTCAATAGCTCAAAAGTATTAAAAGCAATGGGACAAACCTTCAGGTTTCCCAGTACATTTCCCAAACGGGCGATCACATTGTTTTTTTCCAAATGAGGATAAGTCCGACAAGTTTTGGGCCGACTATCATAGGCAGAGCAAAGTCCATCCTTCAGCAAGGGACAAGGTCTTTGCTTAAAAACCATGTCACCCTCTTCATCCCGTTTCATGTATTTTCTTTTAAACTCCAGAGTTTCCAGCTCTAGGGCTGCCGCTAAATTTGAAATATCTTGGTAATCAGGCGATACAGTTAAAGAGCGACAGCAATTTCCACACTTTTTACAATCGATTTGCCGAGACACCGACTGGCTGAGCTCGGCTACAACATCATCAATTTCAGCAGAATTTTGTGTTTTTAGAAAGGTGGCAAAGGCTCGATTCTCTTCTGTCATCTGATGACTGAGCTTTTCGATCTGTCCAAGATCTACGATAAACGCAGATCTTGGTTCTCTTTGCATTTCCATCATCAATTATTTGCCTGAGGTGGCAGCTTCGTATTTCCAGTCTGGATTAAGTCCAAAAGCACATTTGACGCTTCTTGAATGTCAGCGCGTTTCAAATATTCTTTAGTTTTTTCATCCTTACTGAATTTCTTTTTTGCTTTATCTTTTTTATCTTTTTCATTTTTATCTTTTAAGACTTCGCTGACCTTAATGACTTTGCCACGCTCTTTTGATTTTTTCATTTCCTCTAGAACTTTTTTGAAATCATCTGATTTTTCCACGCGCACATGAGACTTCTCTTTCAAAGATTTTAACCAATCCGGTTTCACTTCTAACCACATGCCCTCTCCTTCATGAACATAAGATTCGCTCGATATGAAAGAGTCGATTTTTTTTGGGGGCAAGCTGTAATCCAAAGATTTTTCACCAATTTCATCAGTACTATAAGGTCCAGGCAAAACCACATCGGCCTCAACCCCTTGATGTTGAGTGGATCGACCACCAGGGATGAAAAACATTCCCACTGTTACTTTAATTGCTCCAAGATTGCTAGGAATTGGCATTACCGATTGAACGCTGCCTTTTCCAAAAGTGTGATCGCCGCCAACGATGACAGCTCGTTTGTAATCTTGCAAAGTTCCCGCGACGATTTCAGATGCACTTGCACTGATTCTGCTTGTTAGCACAACAAGAGGACCTGACCAATCAACAGCCGCATCTTCATCAGCCAAAGTTTGTTCAGCTTTACTTTCTCCCTTTGCTGATTGTTTAACAACATTTCCTTTTTTGAAAAAAAGTCCGGCGATTTTAACAGCGTCTTCTAGGCTTCCACCGCCATTATTCGACAAATCCAGAACCAATCCATCTGCCTTACCTTCTCTGGCCTCTTTAATTATATTTTTTAAATCAGTCGCACTCGATCTTCCCCCTCGTCGCGAATCCGCATAAAAGGATGGGAAATTAATTACGCCCAATTTTTTCTTAACGCCATTGACATCTTTATTGATGTAATGAATTTGCGCAGCTTCATCTTCCAAGTTCACTTTATCTCTCGTTAAAGTCACTTCGAATCTTTTTTTGCTATCACTGCCTTTTCTCATGATTGATAACTTAACTTTTGTTCCCTTTTTTCCACGAATTTTTTTAACAACATCCTTTAAATCTTCATCGATAACATTTTCCATTGAACCTGTTTCTTGTCCAACAGCAATAATTTTATCTTGTGGTTCAATTAAGCCCGAGCGCGCTGCTGCTCCCCCTGGAACCAACTGTTCAACAACGGTGAAGCCATCTTGCGAAGAAAGAGTGGCACCGATGCCCTCTAATGAAAGTCTCATTTGAATTTCGAAATCATCAAGAACATCCCGAGAGAAAAAGCTAGAATGAGGATCTAATGCTCGAGCAAAACTGTCTAAATATCCAGCGTACAAATCGTCTTGATCAGTTTCTCGAGTTCGCTTCAAGGCTCTTTCATAGTTTTTTATAACGTTGGATTTAGCCTCATCCAATTTCATATCCGTCGCTAGATAATTGGCTATTTGAAAATGAATGTATTTTTTTAAATACTCGTTAGCCTCGTCTTTGTTTTTAGAAAAGGTCTTATGGTCAGGATCATAAGAAAATTCTGTTTTTGGATCAAATTTATAATTTTTCCCTAAAAATGTTTTAGCAAAATCAGCACGATCACGAACTCTTTCTAAAATAATTTTTTGCGATTCTGCTAAAAAGCTACAATCATTGCTTTTAGTTTTATCAAAAACCCCAGTCATCATTTTTTTTACTTTAGCAACGTCATCTTCGGTCAGATAAATTTTTGTGGCGTCTAATCTTTTGGTGTATTGATCAATGAGCTGAGTTTCCAGTTCTTTGTCACGCTTGCTATACTTGACATGATTACGCAAGAAACCTTCCTCGATCATTGGAAGATATCGGCACTCCAAATTGCTTTTACTCTGAGCAAAGCTAAAATTAACCGAGAGGACCGAAAATGAAAGTAGCAAAATCGAAAAGTTACGTGGTTTCATCAGAACCTGCCTTTATCTTATGAGGATAATGGACTCATCGGAAAGTGTCCTGAAAATTAAAGCGACCACGACTTTTGGCTACAGTGTTTCAAAAAGGCTCAATTGATGATGCGAAAGTACAATTGACTGCGTCGAGGAAAGAGTGATCTCGTGCTTTATAAAATCACCATTGTGCGTCTCAATTAAAAAAAATGACATTTGTGGATAATCTGACTTTAAACGCTTCATTTCATCGTATATGAGCTGAAGATTTTTAGGGTCATCGTCTGACATGCCAAATCGATGGTGATCATTGTAACCATAAATTTCAACAGCACGTTCAACCGAAGCTCGAATAGCTTTCTGTTTTAGTTGAGCCGTATTCATTATAAATTGATCATCACCTAATTCGAGACGCGTCTGATTATTACTCACCGCGAATAAACTCAAATAATTCGGTTCTAATGGCAACACTTTATTTTCTACAAAGATCCGAATACCTTCTTTAAGAGTTTCAGCACTATGTCCCCTCGCTGTAATTACAGAAATTGGGCGTTGATTAAATGTTGCATGGTAGAAACATTCCCAGGATGGTCCTTTCCAGTCGAAATCAGGAAATTTCAGAATATCTTTTACATCCTTAACAAAAATTTGATGTTCATAACCAAGACGTTCTAATTCGCTAAGCTCTTGATCGCGAAAATAGCGGAAGGTTCCAATACGATCATCAAAGCGAATTTCGTAGTCTTGATAAATACCTGAAAGCCCAATTAAGGAGTGAGCTTTTGCCCATTCTCCACTTGAAATGTGAAGCTCTTGATCTGTTTTCTTATGGAAAAGTACAAGTGGAGTGGTCAGGAATGCGATATTATCATCGAAGTCGAAAAAATAAAAACTACGACCACCCAAATGGTGATTACGATCCTTTTCACGGGCTCTTTGCATGCCTAATTCAAGCTGACCTTTTCGTAGATTATTTTCCATAGCCCGTTGGTTTTATCATATTTGCACTCTGCAATCTATGGCTGGGAAGAGTCTACATGTTTGTCTGAAAGTTTGACACTTCTGACTTTGAAATGGTCTCAATTTGAGACAGTTTTAATTATTTTATAAGATCCAAATCAACTTGGTCTTCAAATTGAAATTCACTAATGAAAACATAACAAGAGGACTCTATGAAAAACCTTATTTGCATTATGATGATTTTAGCAGTGATTTCACCCGCTCTGGCGGCTAAAAATGAGTTTAATTACAACTCAAGAGCTCAATCCAGCAAACAACTGTACAAAGAAAATACAGGTCATTGCTATTATACGGAAGCTGTTCACAAAACCAATATTGGTTGGAAATCTAACGAAGAAATCAGTCACATGTCCCCTCGACAAAGAGAATTTATTAAATTCAAAAAAAATGAGGTTAATTCGCGAAAAGTTTATGTAGCGAAGTCGTTATGTTCAAATAAAATGGCCGTACGTAATCTTAAAAATCGAATTTAGGTTTTTAGTTTTGTAGCTTTTTTAGATTTGTATTTACCTTTACCAGCGACTCACCATCCATGGTTGCCGACTCTCGCCCTCCTGGCTCGTCGAGGTCGCTGGTAAAGGTAAATACAAATCTAAAAAACTTAAAATCCAAAAATCTAAGTTAGTATTGCGTAGCATTTATTAATATTGATGCTTCAAATTTAAAAGTTGCTTGTCGCAAAAGCCTCTCCCCGTACCCTACCCACCAAATCTAGTTATTTATATTTTTAATTTTTTACTTCCTTCTTAACGAGCGACCTCGGCGAGGCAGGATGCCGAGAGCCGGCAACCATGGATGGTGAGTCGCTCGTTAAGAAGGAAATAAAAAATTAAAAACTATCTAAATACCTAGAGCAGTATCATTTTGAGATCGATCCATCTTATTTTGATACTTTTTTAGAAAAATGCTGTGATACCGATTTAATTACGTCAAAATGTCTATGAGACTAGTTCTGAATGGGGGAGACATTTGAAACAAGCCGTCTTATTCTCTATTTTAATTTTTAGTATTAGTATTCAAGTTTCAGCGCAAGTTGAAAATCTAAGTGAGCTTGCTTTATTTAATCGCTGCTATGCCAATATAACAGGAACACGACTTCCATTTAAACATCCACTCAGAGCGAGTGTTGTTAGCAGAACCCTAACTGCAGTGAATGCCTGCATGCAAGTTCTTGATAGTGGTAAACTTAACTCATCACCTGCAAGCGCTGAGGGGCGTATGGCTTCAGATACACCCCAAGGGCGATTGGTTTTACAAAGATTTAACGATTTTCATCGAACTTGGTTTCCGACTGATGATTTCGGTGCAGCTCTTCCTCAAGGTTTAACTTTTAATGCATTGACGCGTTTTATTTATGATCAAGGTGAAAGTGCGCTTCATGTAACAAGAACTTTATTTACTGCTGGAGTAAACTATTCAGATGTTGTTGTGGGAAAATACTCGATGGAAGCTTTGCGAACAAGTGGGCCAATCCAAAACCCAGGCGCCCCACCAAAGCCTACTCCCACCACTTATTTTGCTAATAAGAGTATCGGATTGAAAATAGCTTTAGCCCAAGCTACATCTTATACTGACCCCACTCGAGTTTATTTGCAGACTGAATTAGTTCAATTTGGAGATCTTTTAGGTCTACGACCGATTAATCTAAACCCTGTGAAATATAATTTAAGTGTTATCGGGACCCATAAAGAAGGAAACTATCCTCGCTATATGGCATCGATTAAGACCCACGAAAGTTTGGGTGGTGGATTTTTAGGTACTAAATCCTATCTATTAATGAATCTTGGAAGGTCGGAATATTCACCGATGGATGGCGGGCTGCGGGTTCCACGCCGCTGGGCTCGAGCCGCTATTAACACATTATTGTGTCGAGATCTTCCTGTTATTCGTCGTGCAGATTCTGAGCCTTTTGTGCAAGCAGCTGGAATTCCTTTCAGACAAAGTACCAATTGCATGCAGTGCCACGCCAGTATGGACCGGTTCTCTTACACCGCACGTAATATTTCTTACAATACAATTCCAATGCTGACTGATGCGGGCAATATGCAAGCATCCGTTTGGCCTGCTACAGAACCAGCTGAAACTGGCCAAGTGACAGCAGATAACAAGTTTCACTTGCGGCCAACAAATGGTGTTTTATTTTACCGAAGTTATGATGGTCGTTTGATTGATCAAAATGTAAAAAGTATTGCAGAGCTAGGTAATGCTTTTGCTGCCAATAATGAAATGTATGTTTGCGCAGCTTCTCGTTATTTTAAATTCTTCACAGGCATCGACGTTAATCTCAACGATATAGGTGACACTTCTAAGCCCACTATGACTGCGGCTGAAATCAAATATCGAGACCTGGTGATTGCTTTGGGTATCGAGCTTAAGTCGACACAAAGCTTAAGAATTTTGATTCAGAAAATTTTAAGTTCTGATATTTACCGGAGGTCATCTTTAGAATGAGTAAACATCAAAAAAAGCAAACCTTAATGAGTCGTCGAGATTTGATGAAGTCTATGGGCCGCATTGCTGCGGGTGTTGCTCCAATGCAATTATTGATAAATGGTTTGGTTGATGGGCTAGTCAATAAGGCCTATGCTCAATCCGTTAATACAAATCTTCCTCCGCGCAACTATTTATATTTGATGATGGGCGGAGGCATACCTCGATGGCAATGGGATCAGCCATTAGTTCCATATGAAAGTAACACGAGTATTATCCAATCCAATCAGAGGTTGTCACATGTCTTTACAAGGTTCACCGATAACGGCGGCACTTATGAAAGACCGTACTATGCAACTAAAACCATTACGCGAAATGGGGTTACTCTTAATATGCCTCATATTTGGGGCAACTCGATTCCAACTGCTAATGGCGGATCAGTTCCCATGGAAAATCTTTTAGACAATATGCTAATGATGCGCAGCTTTGACGGACTTATAGATTTTCATGCAGAGGCACAGTCTATTCAAATTAGACCTTCAGGCTCTGCGCCTAGTCTTGATGGCTTGGTGGCAGATCGCTCAAAAAAGCCCTTACCTGCAGCTTCTTTTGGAGGCGCTGATAATTTTCGATCAGGTAAGGGTGCAGGAATTGCAACTTGCAATGGCAACGATGCCTTGAATCAGCTCATGTCACCGTTTGCCCGTTCCGGAGATTACAATCCGTTTCAACAAGGAAAAACTGTAAATGACGGGCTCTCATCTACATTTTTATCACGACGTGATGCGATTGATTTGGCAGTTAAAAATGCTCTTACTCAGTTGGGAAGTGTAGCTAAATCACGTTACCCGGGGTCAGAGGCATTATATTCAGTACGAAATTTAGCTGAACCATTGATTAAACAAGGTATTACGAATTTACTTCCGGTGTATACAGGGCTCGTAGCTAAATATAAGGCTTTGATTACTCGTGTAGCCAGCGTTGGTATGCCAGGAATTACCGACAAATCGGTTTCTACGTCTAATCTCGCACCTGAAAGTGGTAACGAGGCGAAATATAATGGTTATAAAATTCAAACAATGATTCCAGATATTATTGAAGTTCGTAATCCAAACCTTGCTAGCATTATTCAAGCGAGCACAAATATAACAGAACTTGCAGAGAGCTTTGCTGTAGCGGAATACTAATTACCAATGGCTTATCGAGTTCTGTCCGAATGGGCCTTGGTGAAGTTAAAGGTTTATTAATTCAAAGTGGAATTGACTTTACAACGCTTCAACCAGTTTCTAAAAATGGTTATTGGAATAGTGATTCACACGCCGGTGGAGCTTGGACGGGGCTTATTATAAATTCATTTATTTTTACTTCGCTATCAGCCTGCCTCTATGAATTGATCGCACAGCTTAAAGCAAAAAATATATTTGATGAAAGTGTGATTCAACTTTCGTCTGATTTTGGTCGAGGTCCAGGTTCAAATGGTGGAACCGGGCACGAATCTCGAAATTCTACAACAACACTTATTTCGGGAGCTATTAAAAAGCCAATGGTCCTTGGTAATTGTTATCATGCTTACAAGGATGCTTTTGGTAATTCTTGGGGCAGCTGGGGATTGGCTGCCCCCGTTGCAATAGATGGAGCAAATACAACTCTAGGTATTGGACATATTTCATCGACAATATCACATTTGTTACGGGTTGAGCGGATCAATCCAAATAATAATTCATTAGTACTAGAAACTACAAACGGTATCGTGGGCAACGTAGAGTTGGCAAAAAATAAGTAAGACCGTAAATATGGGGGATTATGAAAAATAAATTTAATCCAAAAATGATAATAACGTTTGTTGTATCAAGCTTCATACTATTATTTGGTTTCCAAAACTGTGGTGGTGAGTTTACAACCAAAGATCCTGAGCAGACAAATCTGTCTAGCCAGGCATCAACAACACCGCCTGGTACAAATTCTTCCCCTACTGCCGATCAATTGCTATTAGCAAAAAATATATTCCGGACTACTGTTCACGCAGTGGCTCTAAAAAACTGTGCCGGTTGCCATGGGGCCAATCAACAACCATTATTTGCGCAAGCTGATGTGGAAGCGTCTTATGAAATATCTAAAGCTGGGGTTAATTCTGCAAGCAAGAAGTATGCTGATTTTGCTAACGTTTTGAACTCTTATTTTATTGAGCAGTCCAAAAATAATCATTGTCGCAAGAGTGAGCTTGCTAATGCCAAATTTTGCACAACCGATGGAGCCGAGATGTTAGCTGCAATTAAAACTTGGGCTGATTACGAAAATAAAAATATTAGTGGAGGAGTAAACCCTCCTCCTCCTGCTGGTGGAGTGGCCGGTGTTAGAAAATTTGTCCGTTTAGAAACGCGAAGTTATGTGGCAACAACTTTAAATGAAATTTTTGGTCCCACCGCTGTGCCCTTAACTAATTCTGCAATCGCAAATGATGTGATTAATTTTGGTGGCGCCTGTGATTCTTATTCAAACAATTGTCGCTCAAATGAAAGTCAGGGGGCCATGATTCCATCCATGACAACACCACGTGCGGCATTGGTCTATCGTATCTGCGATAAGATTTTGTCTAATGATGCGGCTGTTGACTATGCACGAGCCCTTACTGGTGCAGCTTCTAGCACGACTTTGCCAACAGCACTTAATATTTCTGGAACTTATGGATTATTTTATGTAGGTCGAACACTTTCTGTGGCTACGAGCGGCGCTTTGCAAAGTGTTGTCGATCAGACCACCAGCCTAGCTTATCCCGCAATTGAGGCGTGGCGGGCCTTATTTTTAACTTTGTGCCACTCGCAAGATTGGCAAATCCCGTAACTAGAATTTAATTTTTGGATTTTGCATTTTTAGATTTCTATTTTCCTTTACCAGCGACTCACCATCCATGGTTGCCGGCTTTCGGCATCCTGCCTCGCCGAGGTCGCTGGCAAAGGAAAATAGAAATCTAAAAATGCAAAATCCAAAAATTAAATTCACTCCGTGAATAGTGATAATCCACGACTTAAGTACTACCAAAGGGTTTAAAATTTTAATATTTAATCGCGTTTTCCGATAAGCTTTCTGAAGGATCGTCTGGCGCAAAGGTCTAGATACAAAAAAATTGAGACAGTCATTTCTGGACCATCGGTTGGTATACAAAAAAGCTGAGAAAACCGAATAGTCCATGTATGAGAAACACTAAATTGCTATTTTTTTTATTACTATCATTTTCTACAAAATTGGCACTTGCAGCTGATTCAGCAGTAACTAATTCGCTGGAGACATCACCTACTTGTGATCGCGAATTTGTAAGCGCCTACCAGGCAAAAAAAGAATGTCTTTTTAAGAGTGACGAGAATCAGTGCGTAAAACTAGGTTTATCAAATAAAATTCAAATTGCTGCCGCAGGAGGCCTAGGTTTTCTTGCCGGTAAATTCCTTGATAGTTCTTTAGAGGTTAATCCCACCACCAAGGAAAAGTTTCTCACTGTCATTAACGAAATACGTGCGGCAAATAACGACTATAGAAAAGCCGTCAATATTAAGAACGCTTTGCAGGATAATTTAGCCAATGACCTTTCAAAAGGAAAATATAAAAAATTTGATGATATACCTATGAGGACAAACGCCTGGCATACAAAAATAGTTCCAACCAAACAGGATACTGCGTTATGGCATAAGGCTTATGATCTTGCGAATGAGAAATACAAAAAACTTACTGAGGTAGAGACGAACGCAAATCTCAAAAATGCTATGAAGGGTGTCGCATTTAGTTGGAACATTGCGGATACCTCGGAAGCGCGCGTGTTAGCTAAAATTTCTGAAGTCTTTCCTGAAGAGTATAATAAATTAAAACCCTCCCTTGATGACAGACAAAAACTATACGAAGAGAACATGCGCAGCAACGAATCAGCTAATGATCCAAAAAGTTATGAGAAATTTAAAGAGGCAAGTAAGGTCTCGGCAGAGAAACTTAGAATAGTGATGGAAAAATCTCCTCAAACAAAATTAGTCTATGATCTTTTGGAAAAAGGCTGGGGTAGTTCGTTTAGCCAACAATCGAGAAATTCGTTATTCAAAACCGCAAAAGATGCTGTCAGTAAAGAAACCGCAAGTAGTATGTTTAGTAAAGCTTCTAAAGTCGCAAAAAATCTTGGCTGGGGGGTGGCTGTTGCTGTGGGCTGGGATTCAGCAGCATCTTACACCCACCACAGTCATTTAACCTACTATTTAAATTCCTGTAAAACAGCTTTGGGTCTATCTACTGACGAGATAAGTTTTCTTAGTAATTATCACCTTATTGGCGATCAAAGTATTGTTTATCAAGGCGCCGAAGGGATGAAGTTGGATTGCAAGAAATTTAGCTTCAATCACTCTGAGGTAGCAATCGAAGATGCCTTTGAAAAATTTGGTGGAATTCCAAAAGGAATATGCAACATGATGGTAAAGGAATCTAATTCTCTTGATGCACTGGCTGCAGAAGGGCCACCAAAAATTAGTTGTAGTCATAACAAGTATGTTGAAACAGTCAGTACCGGAAAAATTTTTGGTAATGTTGATATGTTCCGCGGTGGCGGCGCTGTAGCACCTTATAGTGAGGAACTTCAGTGGCCGTATACACGATATATTTCTCAAAATATTGGGTTTGAAGATTCTAATAAAAACTCACCATGTGTGGTGTCCCCCGATTTCAGTAAGGAACAAAATCAGGAATGTATAAAAATGCAAATTGTATCGTGCTATGGGGTTAAGGATAATCGATGCAATGTCGTAGCAGAAGCTGTCAACAACCGAATTGGCTCAGTAATGGGATCCCACCTGTGTCCTATTGAAAGTAAAACCGCAAAAACGAAAGAAAAATTGACTCCAAAGTAAGTAGGATTTTGATTCTGAAATCTAATCCTTCTAACTCTTACAGATACAAACACACCAATTGACGTTGATAAAGGCATTGGAACTTTGATTAACGAAAGTGAAGCTTCCCCGACTTTCAAAAGAACAAGCTCAAGATGAAGTTTCGCCAACTCGTTTCTTTTGTTACAACCGATTCAAAAAAATATATGCCCCAAATAAAGTATTTGAATCACAATCATCCAATAGAAATTTTAAAAAAGTAACTCTACCAACCAAATCCGAACTTGCCGACCTTGAAAAAATTAAACCCAAAAAGCTGTAAATAAGCTAATCCCCTCAAACTCAAAAGTTGCTCCCGCAAAAGCCCCTCCCCGTTCCCTACCCAAACAATTCTACTTATTTATATTTTTAAAATTTTGATTTCTTCTCAGAAGCGACCTCGACGAGCCAGGATGGCGAGAGTCGGCAACCATGGATGGTGAGTCGCTTCTGAGAAGAAATCAAAATTTTAAAAACTATCTAAATAAGTCGAGTTGTTAGGCTCGTTTGCTTTTACGAGAAACAACTTTTTTAACTCCTAGGACCTGCGCTTTTTGCTGAGGAGTTTTCGCTGTTTTTAGTTGTGACTTTGGATTTTTTTTCTTTTCGGTCATAGTGAGTTTTTTTGCGATCATATTTTTAACAACCTGCTTGATAGGTTCTTTAATTGCTTCCTCAGTCGAGGGTATTTTCGCTAATTTTTTATTTGATTTTTTCCCGGCAGATTTCCCACTGATATAACCGCGATCTCTTAAAAGATCGACGGCTTGCTCGATGGTTAATGTATCCGGCGTTGTCCCTTCGACCAGCGAAGCATTCGTTTTTCCACACTTAACATAGGGCCCATAAGGTCCATTCATAATTTGGATTTCATCTTCAGAATCTGGAAATTTTCCCATAACTTTTAAAGGCGCCGCACGACCACGGCCTTTTTTCGGCATATTTAAAAGTTCCATCGCTCGTGCAAAACTCACTTCGAATAAATTTTCGCCTTTAGGGATCGAACGATAGTCCCCGTCATGAAAAATATAGGGGCCAAAACGTCCCAATCCCGCTTTGACTTCTTTCCCGGTTCCAGCGTGAGCCCCTAAAATTTTTGGCAATGACAAAAGATCAATCGCCATTTTCAAATCAACATTTTCAGGAAGTACACCCGTCGGCAAAGAAACCCGTTTCGGTTTTTCTTTTTCATCTGAAATTTCGCCCAATTGGACATAAGGTCCATATCGCCCACTCAAAACATAAATGGCTTTTTTCGTTTGTGGATCTTTACCGATGCTATCCGCTCCATTTATTTTTTGATCGATCAGTTTTTCAACAATTTCCGCAGTCAAATCAGCCGGAGATTCTGAATCTGGCAGTGAAGCACTGACATCGGCACCATCTCTTTTCGCAGTTAAATAAGCTCCATAACGACCAACATGGAATTCATACTTTTCCAGGCCTTCTAGCTTTATCGTGCGAGCCTCTTCGGGATCAATTTTCTTCTCTTGAGCTTCGACCTGGGATTTCAAACCTTTAGCTCCGAAATAAATCGATTTTAAATACTTTTCCCAATCCAGTTCGCCATCCGCAATGTGATCCAAAGATTGTTCCATTTCCGAAGTAAATCCAAGATCAACATATTCAGGTAAATAATTTTTTAATAATTTAGATACAACGAGAGCCGTAAATGTTGGTGCTAAGGCTGTCGCCATTCTGCGAACATAACCTCGATCAATAATCGTCCCGATCACAGAAGCGTAAGTAGAAGGTCTGCCAATTCCTTCTTTTTCCATAGTTTGAACCAAACTGGCCTCGGTAAATCTGGCCGGTGGTTTTGTTTCGTGGGAAGTCGGTTCCAGCTTTTGGCATTTCACTTTTTCTTTTGCTTTTAAAGACGGTAAGCGAACTTCCCGATCCGAGAGTTCCGCTTCGGGATCATCACTTCCTTCAACATAAGCTCTTAAAAAACCTGGGAATTCAATCGTCATTCCAGAAGCTGAAAACAAAGCTTCGCCGGATTGTATTTTAACTGAAACTTGTTTTTGTCGAGCGTCGACCATTTGTGAAGCGACTGTTCTTTTCCAAATTAATTCGTAAAGTCGCAATTGAGTGGCCATCAATCCGGTTTCATCGGGATCTAAAAATTTATTCCCGGCTGGTCGAATCGCCTCATGGGCCTCTTGTGCCCCCTTAGCTTTTTTCCCTTCGTAAGTACGTGCTTGCGCGGGTAAATATTCTTTGCCAAATTTTTTCTGGATGCAAGAACGGGCGGCCCCAATCGCTTCTGTCGAAAGCGAATTCGAATCCGTCCTCATATAGGTGATAAAACCCTGCTCATAAAGTTTTTGCGCGACTTGCATGGTTTCACGAGAACTCAATCCCAGTTTGCGATTCGATTCTTGTTGCAAAGTTGAGGTGATAAAGGGCGGTGCTGGTTTGCGATTGACTGGTTTTTCTTCAACTTCTTGAATCACAAAATCATTATTGGTTAATTTTTTTTGTAAATCTTCCGCTAACTTTTGCTCAAGAATAAAAACTTCTTTTCCAGCAAGCAATTTTCCAGTCGTACCATCAAAGTCTTTCCCCGTCGCCACTCGTTGATTATTATAGGTTAATAATCGGCTTTCAAAATCAATATTATCTTTATTCAGTTGAGCAAGGAGGCCCCAGTAACTTGATTTTTTGAATTTAATTCGCTCGTGTTCCCGCTCAACAATGAGCCTAAGAGCCACTGATTGCACTCGCCCAGCCGACAAGCCATAAGCGACTTTCTTCCAAATCAGCGGAGAAATCGTATAACCCACCAGGCGATCTAAAACTCGCCGAGCCTCTTGAGCTTTAACTAAATTGAAATCAATTTCGCGGGTGTCTTTTAACGCCTTCTCGATCGCTTCTTTGGTAATTTCATGAAACACCATTCGCTTCATTGGAATTTTTGGTTTTAGAACTTCCACTAAATGCCAACTGATACTTTCCCCTTCACGGTCTTCGTCCGTCGCTAGATAAAGAACAGAAGCATCAGCCATTTTTGCACGAAGATTTTTTACAACTTTTTCTTTGTCACGAGGAATACAATAGAGGGGCTCAAAGTTTTTATCGACATTCACGCCCAACTGCGCCCATTTTTCTTTTTTTACTTTTTCAGGAATGTCCTTTGCCGATTGTGGCAAATCGCGAATGTGTCCCATGCAAGACTCGACAACATAGTCTTTGCCTAAAAACTTTCGAATTGTCTTGGCTTTAGTCGGGGACTCGACAACAACTAATTTAAACCCACTGGTCTTTTTTGACATCATTTCAAAATGAGGGTTTTACGGCGCGGGCGCAAGTCGATTTTTTTGACTTTGCGCTTCAGGTAATTGCTGGACTATACTTTAATCATGAAAAATATTTCTGAATTCAAATCAAAAATTAGTTTTTTGTTTACGGACATCGACGACACCTTAACCGAACATGGCCGACTTGGACCTCAGGCTTATCAAGCCTTGTGGGATCTTTCCAATGTTGGAATTCATGTCATACCTGTAACAGGAAGACCCGCCGGCTGGTGTGAAATGATTGCAAGAGTTTGGCCGGTCACCGCTGTCATCGGCGAAAATGGTGGTTTTTACTTTAGATATGCCAAACAAAAAATGCATCGGCACTTTCATTTTGATGAAAAAACTCAATCAGAAAATAGAAAAAAACTCGAAATTATTAAAACAGAGGTCTTGTCATCTGTTCCGGGTTGCGCCGTTGCCAGCGATCAATTTTGTCGACTTATGGATTTAGCTATCGATTTTTGCGAAGATGTCCCCAAATTAAAAGAACAAGACGTCGCAAAAATTGTGCAAATCTTTGAAAAACACCAGGCCGTCGCAAAAGTGAGTTCTATTCATGTCAACGGGTGGTTCGGAAATTACGACAAAGTTTCTATGGTTTTGGAGTTCCTTGAAAAGGAATTCCAACTGAAGGGGCAACAAACGCTTGAGCAATGCGCCTTTGTTGGTGATTCACCCAACGATGAACCGATGTTTGAGGTCTTTCCACATTCTTTTGGCGTAAAAAATATCGAAGACTTTGCAAGCACCATCAAAAAAAAACCGGCTTACATCGCCGGTCTTCGCGGAGGACTTGGTTTTTCACAAATCGCTCAACAGATTTTAAAAAATTAACCTCTTTGTTTCGCGCGAATCATTCTTTTCTTTTTTGTAATTCTTTTTGCCTTTGCTCTTGCGCCCTTTTTTGCTTTTTTTGCTTTTTTTGCCATGAGATCTCCTTTTTAGGTTTATTTTTTGTTGTTTATATTTATAAGCCCAGCAAAGGGATTATTGAATGGTTGCGAACTTCTTCGCTGATCGCGATTATCCCGATTGTCTCGAGGATTGCGATTATCCCGACCACCTGCTTGCTGAGTTGGACGATCCCCACGCGACGGATTTGGCCTTCGATCGCCTCTACCGCCGCCATCAGGTCCTCGTTGGCCACCTCCACCCGAAGGTCGTGGACGATTTTCAGAGCGCTCTTGAGTGGGCGTTGGCCGCTGCGTGGAACGTTGCTGCGGAGGTCGTCGATGTTCAACTGGTGCTCGTTCTGGAGCCGCTTCCAATTTCATCGTCAAAGAAATCTGATTCTTATCTTGATCCACTTTCAAAACTTTAATTTTCACTTGATCGCCGGGATTCACATGCTTTCGAGGATCCTCAACAAACTGGTGGGACAACTCAGAAATATGCACCAATCCATCTTGGTGAACACCAATGTCAACAAAGGCCCCAAAATTAGTAACATTGGTCACAATCCCAGGACAAATCATGCCTTCTTTTAAATCTTTAACTTCAAAAATATCATCACGAAATTGAAAAATTTTAAATCCGTCACGAGGATCTCGACCTGGTTTTTCTAACTCTTTCACAATATCATCGAAAGTAAATTCACCAACCAAAGCCGCCCACTTAGTTCGTTGAACCAAAAGTTTTTTAGCCCCTTCACCAATGAGTTCGCTCATATGAATTCCCAGATCCTGAGCCATATCACGCACCGCTGGGTATCTTTCGGGATGAATCCCGGTGGAATCCAAAATCATTTTTCCATTGGGAATTCGTAGAAATCCGGCAGCTTGTTCATAAACCTTAGTAGAAAATTTGGTTACTTTTTGCAACTCACTGCGATCAGTAAACAAACCTTTAGCTTTGCGATGTTCGACGATGTTTTGAGCCAATGCGGGACCAATGCCTGCGACATAAGATAACAATGCTGATGACGCTGTATTCAAATCCACACCAACATTATTCACGCAGCTTTCGACGACCGCTTCCAATGATTTTTTTAAATGCGTTTGACTGACATCATGTTGATACTGCCCGACACCAATGGATTTAGGATCGACTTTCACAAGCTCAGCCAAAGGATCTTGCAGACGCCGCGCTATTGAAATGGCTCCCTTAACAGTGATATCTAAGTCCGGGAATTCTGCTCTAGCAATATCTGAAGCCGAGTAGACAGAAGCTCCTGATTCATTCACCATAATAACTGGTATTTGTGAGTTCAGATCCTTTAGAATTTTGCGCAGAAAAATTTCAGTTTGCCTTCCCGCCGTACCATTACCAACGGCAATCGCATCAATCTGAATTTGTTTTAGCACTTCTGCAAACAAAGCTTTGGCCTTCACATCAACGCCTTCGCCCAAGATTTGCAAAACCGTATGAGAAATAAAATTACCGCCTTTATCAATCAGCGCAACCTTACAGCCCGTTCGCAGTCCAGGATCAACTCCCAAGACACATTTTGGACCATAAGGTGATGCTAATAATAATCGTCGCACATTTTCTGCAAAAACTTTTATCGCATCCTCATCTGATTTTTCTTTTAAAACCCGATGAACTTCATTTGTTACAGAAGGAACAACGTAAACAGTTAATGCGGTTTTCGCAGCGTTAGATAAAAATTCACCAAATGAATTGTCGGTGGTCTTGGTCGCAAATCGCACAAAGGATTTTAATAAATCCTCGTCCTCGGCCTTAATATCCACACTCAATTCTTCTTCCTGCCAACCCCTTCGCATCGCCATGTAACGGTGAGAAGATTTTGTTTCCAGCAGACTTTTCACGGCCTCATCAAATTCTTTGTACATTTCAAATTTAGAGTGAGGTTTATAACCCTTGGCCGCTTTTGAAATCACTCGGCCTTTTTCTAAATAATTTTTTTGCACGAGAGTTCGCAAATCAGGTTCATTAGCGATTTTCTCGACAAGAATATCCTGAGCGCCCTTCAAAGCATCTTCGTAAGTTTGTATTTTATAGGACGGATTTAAAAATGATTTTGCCTTCATCTCCATCGTCATGTCTTCTTTTTGCACACCATGACCAACATCCCAAATCCAATTCGCCAGAGGCTCCAATCCCGCATCGCGGGCAATTGTGGCTTTGGTTTTTTTCTTTTTCTTGAAGGGTCGGTAGATTTCTTCCAAATCCCCTAAATCCCAGCTTAAATCAATTCGCTTTTTAATTTCGGAGGTCAGATTTCCCTGTTCGCCAATTTCTTTAACAAGAAAAGTTTTACGTTTAACAATTTCATTGTAAGTCTCATGCGCTTCCAAAACCGAGCGAATTTGAACTTCATCCAAATTGCCGGTCTTTTCTTTTCGATAACGGGCGATGAAGGGAACAGTGCCGCCTTCCGCTGAAAGCTCAATAACTGCGTGGGCTGATTTAGCAGCAACTGTTGGCAAAATACGGGAAAGATAACTCTGTAGAGCCTGATCCATTAAAACCTCAAAAATAAATTAATTCTTAAACTATTTATGACGGTACATGATCAGACCATGAGTAGGATCATAGGGTGATACCCCTACGGTCACTCGATCTCCGACCACGACACGTATGTTAAATCTACGCATTTTCCCACACAATTTGGCAGAAATTTCGACATTATTGTCGAGCATAATTTTGTAGAGCCCTCCAGCGAGGGCATCCACGACTTTACCATCCAATTGAGCCAAATCTTCTTTTGACATTATTTATTTGTTTCCTGTGCGTGCGTTAAGATTAACGAGGTTTATAATTACTGATCAACATTCTTTTTCCATCTTGGAAGATGACTTCAAGTCGATCATTCTCAACGGACATGATCCAACCCCAACCTAAAACCTTATGTTGCAAAGGCTTGTGAGCTTCAAACTGCGATTTCATATCATAGACCTGAGGTTTCTCAGAGCTGTGTTTCTGATGCAGATCCGACCAATGAGCTGTGGAATCAGCTGCGGCCTTATCTGCTTTTCTTTGGGCAGCTGAAATTCGCTCTGGTTTTATCTTTGGCACTTTTGGAACTTTTGGGGTCTTCGGAGCTTTTTCTTGAGTTGCTTCCGTAACCTCAGTCATCTCGTCAGCACCATCTGCAACTACAGTCAGCTTAGGAGCACGCGCTGCTTTTTCAGCTGCTGGTGCTTTTTCTTTCCCGGCAGATCTGTTTGCTTTTGGTGTCGCTAATTTAGCTGACTCCTTTAATGCAACTTTGCCTGTAGTTTTTGCGGCTTTCGGTTGTTCTTTCGATTTAACTGCAGATCCTTTTTTGGCGGCTTTTTTGGCCATCAATGTCACCTTCCCTTTAGGTCTTTAAAATAACTGATGCTCTCTATGAGTAAATAGACTAAGACTAGATTAGAGACCAACTCTTTTTTCTATTTTCTTACGCGGAGCAAAACTATTTTTGTGGAGATTCAGGAACACGAAATTCAAGGAAACCAAATTGAAAAGGCTGGCCAGGGCGTTGTAAATTGGGTTCAAGGGCCCCAAAAAAACTCGGTTTTCCAGGTATTACCGCCTGATCATGCCGGCCCGAAAGATCTCTCTTTTGTATCCAATTCATCTCAGCTAAAGGAAGCCCTCGAACGTCATGTAAAAACCCTGATAGTTCACGAATTTTGCCTAAAGGAAACTCCCCAGCTTCCTGTCGACCTACTTTTATTTAAAACAAATAATATTCCGCGAGCCATGTCGGTTATCTTACCTCTTTTTGATGATAAAAAACTCCGCTTTGAATGGGGATCTGACTATCATCCCTCTTCTGTTATTCATCAAACCGCTCATCTTGGCAAAAATGTAAAAGTAGGCCCCCTTGCTGTTATTGGCGCCCACGTTAAAATCGGCGATAATAGTATCATTGGAGCTAGCTCTGTGATCGAGATCTCTGCCCGAATTGGCGCCCGCAGTCTGATCCACTCACAGGTCTTCATCGGAGCTCGTTGTGAAATAGGGAACGACTGCGAAGTCCACCCCCACACAAGCATCGGTTCTGATGGTTTTGGTTTTGTTAGCGATGAAAAATTCAAACATCACAAAATTCCTCAACTTGGCCGCGTCGTCATCGAGGACAAAGTCGAAATTGGCGCCAATTGCGCCATCGACCGAGCCACACTTACTGAAACTAGAATTCGATCGGGCACTAAACTCGATAACTTTTGCCATATTGCACATAATTGCGATCTTGGTGAAGATAGCCTTTACGCTGCCGGCTTTTTTGTCGCTGGATCGTCAAAAATTGGCTCTCGGTTTATGTGCGGTGGAAATGTTGCGGTTACCAGCCATGTTGAACTTGTCGATGGCGTTATCTTAGCCGGTCGCTCAACTGTTACAAAAGATGTTACTGAACCTGGTCAATACGGTGGTTACCCTTTACAGCCCGTCAAAGACGCTCTTAAGACAATTGCAAATTTATCCCATATTACTGAAATCAGAAAACAAGTTCAAAAAATATTAAAACACCTTCAACTGTCCGATGAAAAATAAGGAGATCACATGCTATCCTATGAGTTCTATAAAGTTCTGCATCTTTTGGGCTTACTTCTGACCTTCACCGGGCTTGCCGGAATTTTTATGGCTCGATGGAATAGTCCTGAGCTCAGAAAACCCGTCCGATCTTTAGGCGCAATTGCGCATGGTGTGGGTCTGTTATTTCTTCTTGTCTCGGGCTTCGGGCTCGCCGCTCGCCTAGGATACATGGGTGGACTTCCCGGTTGGATCTACGGGAAAATAGGAATATGGCTCTTAGTCGGCGCCTTGATGGTTCTCGTTAAAAAAAGATCAGACCTTGGGTGGGTTCTTTATTCTCTAATTGTAGGAGCTGGATTTTTGGCTGTGTTGCTTGCGGTAAATAAGCCTTTTTAGTAAATTTATCTATCCGATGAGCAGGTCCTATGTTGAGTTCCTGTTTTTAAATATTAAGTAGGACTTCAATCTACCGATAACTCCTTTACTGAAGGAGTTTCAACGTGAAGTCCTTAAATAAATTTTTCTTTATATTTTCTATGATACTTCTCCTCTTTGCTTGCGGAGGCGAACCTCCTGTTGCTAGCTCTGACTCCTCTTCCAACGGCGACAACCCCAAAGTAGGACAAACGCAAGAAGACGCCGCCTGGGTCATTGTTCGAGACGATAAAACATTTCCGTTTTTTATGAATAAATTGGGTACTTTTGGCCAAGCTTGTGAAATTAAGGCCGGAGCTGCCAACCAAAATTTAGATTGCACTGTCGATATCAACGAACTTGATTTGTACTATCAAGGCCTCACCCTTCAAGCCAATTTTCCAACCTCTATGTGCACCTATGTTGTTCATAAACCTTATTGGCATTACAACTATGAAACTGGCATTGGTCCTGCAACTGTAGCTATCACAAAAACGACACTCAACGGAACCGCCACAGGCACCACATGTTTAATGGATGGTGTCGCGGGATGCAATGGTACCGAAGTTACCTACAGCGCAACAGAGGGACTCCAGTGTATTTATAATCACACAAAATTTGAGGGTCCAAATTGCTGCTTAGGTAAGTACACTTACTCGGAAACACTCAATGAAACTGGAGCTACGCCTACAGTAACTACAACAAATACAATTAGCTCCTGGGGTGGAAACTACAGAGATTGCATCGGTGGCCAAGCAAAAACGGATTGGGAGCTTTTTGCAAAAGATGGTTTTCCGATTGGTGAAATATCCTATGCCCAAGGAAAAGGCTACAATAAGGCCTACCAATTGAAATCAATCCTTAAAACAACTGGCTCCTCTTACAGCCTTGCCATTGCAAATAACTATAAACGATACGACGTCGCAACCCCACCCAATCATCGACATACGGGCTATGTTGTTGCAACCTCAACCGATGTTCCTTATATGGTTAATCCTGTCGACGATCGAAACGGCACCTCGATGCCTTCAGGCAATATTGCTTACGCTTGGCAATGTTTAGATCGTGATCACGAGGTTGCTTACTCAATCAATGTGTATGTAAGAGAGTGGAATACTTACGCTGAATTTTTGACATACGGCACAAGCCTAGGAGTTTCAGGAAACCCTGATATCACCGGAGTTGAGGGCACAAATTGTGATTATACCCTGGGTTCGGGACAATGCGACGACTACTATGATTTGGATACGGCCACACCCTATAATCTCTTTGGCCCCCATACGAGTGGAAATCGATCTCTCTACTTTCCTGCAATACCCTACATTAACTAAAAACTATAAACGCCGAATTATACCCCTGGTCAAAGGTCGTGGCATTTTTCTTGTGTCGATTTCCATGTTCGTCTAGCCTCTCCGCAGGTTAAAAACACAAACTCAACGGAGGGGTTCTTATGAAGATACTATGGACACTGGCTCTTGTTTTAATTTCTGGAGTTGCCCAAGCGCAATTTCAATATGGTTATCAAGCTTATGGAATGCGTGGCGGAAAATGGGCTCTTCCACCTAATAATTTGCACAAATTTGATAATCCATCTCGCGCTGCGAACATTACAGAAGAAAAGTTCAATCAGATCGTTGATGACGTTATGAAATATTGGACTCCGATTGCTCAGGCCAAAGGGGTTACTCTTGTTGGCACTAAAGCTTGGAAAGATTCAACCGTAAATGCCTATGCTAGCCAAAGTGGTAAAACATGGACTGTTGCTATGTTCGGTGGACTCGCTCGCCGACCTGAGGTCACTGAAGATGGTTTTGCTTTAGTTGTTTGTCATGAACTTGGTCACCACTTTGGTGGATATAACTTTTATGGCAAAACGGACTGGGCTTCAGCAGAGGGAGAATCAGATTTCTTCGCAACTAACGTTTGCGCTAAAGTCGTTTGGGGAATGCAAACTCAACGTAATATGGCTTTCCGTGGTCTAAGAAATGTTCCGCCATCAGTAAAAACAGCTTGTGATACTGTATGGACTGGAAATCCTAATGCCCAAGGATGGTGTGTAAGAGCTGCAGCGGGTGGATTTTCACTTGCATCTCTTCTTGCAGCCCTTGGTGGCAGCCCCGTTCCTAATTTCGATACTCCTGATCAAACAGTGGTCGCAAAAACAAATGTGGCGCATCCTAAGGCTCAATGTCGTTTAGACACTTATTTTTCCGGAGCATTGTGTACAAAAAAATGGGATATGAATATTATTCCAGCTAAGAATTTCCCACAAGGTCAAGACACAGCTCCTGCTGAACTTGAAGCAATGAAATTCTCTTGTTTCCAAAAAGAAGGATTTAAAGCCGGAACCCGCCCAAACTGCTGGTTTAAAGCTCTGAATTAACATTGTAAAACTCAAGGCGAAAGTTTTTTGCTTTCGTCTTGAGTTTTTTTATTTTAAAAATGCAAGGAGTCCCTATGAATAAATCGTCGATAAAAAATCTTTGTGCCATTCTTGCCATCGCTTGTTTCACTCAAAACTCAAATGCCCACGATGGACACAATATTCCTGCAGAAGAAAATCGTGCTGTTAATGTTAACTTCTTTGGCGGGATCACCGGCTTTGATCAAAATGCTTATAAAGCGCTGAAAGCCTCTATGTCCACACTGCTCGTTGAAGGGACCATTGATCATTACGTCACCACAGGTCACGGCTTTGAGGGTGGCACATCATTTTGTGTCGAGCTCACTAAAGATCCAGCACTTACAATCAATAAAGTGACTGATCTTTTGCAAGTAATTAAACCAATTGATCAAAGTATTTATACTTATTCAGTTACAAAATCCTGCACCAAAGAAAATTAATACTCAGATATTTGAGTGGTTTCAATCTTCCTTTTTTGCTGAATCAACCATTCAGCAAAAAGTTTCTCTAGAACATCCATAGGCAAAGATCCATGGCGCAAAACTTCATCGTGAAACTCACGAATGTTAAATCTATCTTTAAGACTTTTTTGTGCCTTTGATTTCAACTCTAGGAATTTAAGTTGACCGATTTTGTAGGAGAGGGCTTGCCCCGGCCAAGTGATATAACGATCAATTTCATTCTCTGCTTGAAGCCGATCTTTCGGAACATGCTCCATGAAATAATCCAGGGCCTTTTCTTTCGACCAAGATTTCATATGCATTCCTGTATCAACAACTAAACGCACGGCTCTCCACATTTCATAACTGAGCTGTCCATACTTGGAGTAAGGATCAACATAAAGACCAAGCTCTTCTCCCAAGCTTTCTGCATAAAGACCCCAGCCCTCAGTAAAAGCAGTGTAACGGCCGTGTTTCCTAAATTCGGGCAATTCACCCATTTCTTGAGCTAAAGAAATTTGCAAATGATGTCCTGGAACTGCTTCATGTGAAGTCAGCACTTCCATCTCCCATTTTGGTCGTGAAGTTAGCTGATAAGTGTTGGCCTCAAAATAGCCAGCTCGGCCCGTGGCTCCGCTTCCGGGCATATAATATGCTGTTGGAGCATTTGGAGCTTTATAGGCTGGCATTTCTCTTATCCCATACGAGAGCCTCGGCAATTGTCCAAATAATCGGGGTAATTCAGGATCAATTCTCTTGGCGATATCTCTGTAGACCGAAATTAAATCTTTTGATTTCTCAAAAAAGAATTGCGGAGACGTTCTCAAAAAGTCATGAAAATCTTTGGTGTTTCCTTTAAACTTCACCTGATCTCTTACTTTTTCCATTTCGCTCTTTATTCTCTGTACCTCAGAAATGCCAAGATCATAAATTTCTTGAGGTTTCAGATTTGTGGTGGTGTGTATACGTGCTAAAAAAGCATACCACTCGGCGCCCTTGGGCATGGACGACCAGGCAATGTCTTTGCGACATTTTGGAATGTATTCTTTAACTAAAAATTGGCGCAATTTTTGGAACGCAGGATAAACTTCTGTTTCAATTATAGCTCGAGCTTCCTTGAGCGTGTCTTCACGAAATTTTTCTGGAAAAGAATTCGGCATTTCCAAAATGGCTTTGTAAAGAGGGCTTTCCTCTAATACAAGAGGAATAATCACATCTATTTGTGCGGGAACTTTCTCAATTAAAAATCGAACTGGTGTGATTTTTTGCTTCAGACCTTCTCTCATTAAATCTATTTGCTGCTGAATAGCTATCGGCGCTGACTTCAGTCTTTTCAGACGATCTTCATAATCAAATGTCTTTTCTTTAGGAGCTGCAAACAATAAATCCGCAATCTCCAATTGAAATCCCGACATCTGATCAAAGAGCATATATTCGGCAAAAAACTTTTCTTGTTCTTTGTTTTCATTTAGTTTTTTAAGTGCCAACTCAAAAGTCAGCTGATCATCTTTTCCAAGTTTATCTTTTGCAATTCCCTGAAAAGTTTTTAAATAACATTGGTTTAGTTTCTTGCGCATTTCTCTGGCTGCTGCGGAACGGTCAGTCCACAAGTGATTATATCCCGAAACTCCAACATCGGTGGCTGACTCTGGCGATTCAGACATCTCAGTTTTCCATTGTGTTTCCAATAGAATTTTTAGCTTTTCACTATCGCTTAATTTGTTGATCGCCTTAGCCGTTGCCTGACAAATATCCAAGCTGGTTTTAGTTGGACCTGCCTCAACTTTTAACGAAAATAAAAGAATTAAACCTAAATGTTTTAACGAGAATAATATGTGTTTCATCCCCCCAAAGTCTTCGAATTTCAAAAGGGAGTCAATAAGATGTCTCACTCAAAGCCTAATATCTCCAATAGGCATCTAAAAATGCATAATAACCATCGCTTGGCGATAGTTTAAAGGATCTAATATTTGTAGAATTTATACTGAATTGCAAATGAGTCCTATCCCAAATCTTAAGATAGGAAAAATATCCACCAACACTTTTTTTCTCAAAATTAAAATTAGGCCCGACCAGAATGCGACTCCAGTCATTCATAATGAACTCATAACCCGTCTGCAAGCTACTCGTTCCTAAAGATTTAATGGCGCTAGCATCCTCAGCTTTCTGATACGAAACTACAGCCAAGGTCATAAAGTTATGGGTTATAAGATCTTCATTTGAAATTGAATCCCACATAAAGTTAATATTAAATGTTGCTGAATCTGTATTGGGAATTTTTGTATAACTAAGACCCGTCGAAACAATATTTGTGGCTGATCGGTGCAGGCGAATCTTTAAAACGCCATTCGCCGAGCCCACTAGATTCAATGGCAGGACTGTCCCAATAGAAATAAAATCATAAACTCCATAAAAAATTTGACCATAGTAAGTAAAAAGAAATTCATCTTTCCACAAAGTTTCCGCTGTTTCACCGATACTTAATCCTTGCGTAAATAAAGCCTTATAGCGGGACGAAACAGCATCACCAGCTCCTCCGCTAATGATGTGATCGGCACGACCTAAATAATTTTTTTGCTCTGAACTCAAGTCTAAGCGAACAATTTGATCGCCAACCCGAACGGTGTGTTTCGGCGAAAGTGAGATGATTTCCATTTCACCTTCAAATTTTCCATCTGGCATTGAACTTATTCTTTTTACAATTCCAGTTCCATAAACAGCTATCTTTTTGTCTTCAGAAACAAAGGATAATTTTTCATCAACCAGGGGTTTTATAACTAATGAGATAAATTTCAAACGTGTATTCGAAAGAATCTCTGTGACTTTTGCCAATTCCTTTGGATCTGCCTTACCCAAGTCATAATTAGAAAATATTTTACTATCTTCCTTTTCTACGGGTTGGTGGGTGCAGGAAATTTGAACCAAGCAAAGAAGCAATAAAAACCTGATCATGAATTTAACATTAAATTAAAATAGATCAGACAACAAGCCTTCATATTTGAATGAAAGTTTCAAGAATTAAGCAGTTTTTCTAATTTGTTCAATTTTATTTTTAAGGTCGGCTAACTCGTTTTTAACCAAGATCAACTCGTTCTTCATCTGCTCATTCTCAGCGCTCAGTTGATGAATTTTTCTTTTCAAGGATTCATTTTCTTCACGTAAATTTTCTGTGCCCACGGCGGCAATTCCACTCGCGACGAGCTTCGTCGACGAAGGTGCTACAATCGGACTAGACTGTTTTTCAACATTTTTTGTTTTCACTTCAGCAGGTAAATTGAGAGTGGGCGGAGAACTCAAGCTTTGAATCAGAGCCTTTTGCTGTAACTTTTCTTCAATATTTTCTGGAATAACCAACTCAGGATCAATTTTTTCCATTTTCAAAATTCCCGCTTTCATAAGCTCTCGAACTTCTGCAAATAATTTCATAACGCAAGTTTGAATTTCATTCGGCGAGGGATTTGTTTCAGTGATAATATTCTGAATCTTGCGTTGCTCACTTTGTATAAAACAATTTAATACCTTATCCATTTGAGGCTTAGGAAAATTTCTTAATGCCACCGCTATGGTTAAAGGCTGAACTCTAGAAAAAATCTCGGAAAGATAAATCGAATCCCAAGAAAGAATTTTATCTATTGTGAGTGTTTTCGATTTGATGACTTCTACCCAGTCAGGATTTTCCTTTGCTATTAAACTAAGAAACTGCTCCTGCTTTTGTTTTGTTGAAGTTTCAATCAACACAATAAGCTGGATAAAGCCGCCTTTTTTTTTATATCTGTCTAACATTGCCATGGGATATTTATCGGAGTATTTGAGAAAAAATAAACGAAAAAAACTCAATCAAATTGGGCAAGAGTACCGATATGATACAGACGTCCCCACCGGAAGTTTTTTATTAAACTTAAGAGTTTTTCCAATCATTGAATGAGTAATTGTGGAATCCGATGTTGATAAGGTTACAACCAAATCTGTAGGGTTTTCACATCCCAATTCAATACTATCTTTAATTTGCCCACTGATATTATCAAAAATCTGTTTTAACTGAGTGGTATAATCATTTGAGCAGATATCACCAGCAACCATTTTCGAAGCTACTACGGTACCACCCATTGCATCCATAGCCGTTTGCGCCAAGTGGACGGCATTGTTATATTCGTAACCATAACTTGCGCTCACAAGACCTTGTGTTTGGGCATTCTGCTGAGATAAACAAGCTGCACTTTTCACAATCATAGCGTGAACTCCAAAAGATTTTCCCGGATACACTGTTTTTATATTGGTAATTAAGGAGGACGCCTTGTCCGAATCATCAAGCCCGTAACCAGGTTGATTAAAATAATAGAGCTGACTTCGCACATCTTCATCTGTCAAAAATATTATTGCTAGATCCGCCTCGGCTCGCAAAAATGAATTAGGATTATTTTTTAATACTAAGTTTGCTGAATAAATCCCTCGTTCATCGGTCGAAGGGCAGTTGGCGATATATTGAGTCGAGTAATCAAGCGAATCGAGGCTGTTACCGTTGTTCACCCAGTTCAGGATAAAATTTTCGCAATTCAAGGTTTCTTGTCGATTGATAACAGAATTAAACCAGCTTGCACGCTGTGTTAAATCTCCATCCTTTTGCGTCGCATATTTGCTTCCGTTTGGAAAAGTAATCAGTTGGCCATCTTGCAAAGCGCCATTTTGGTTGGCCGCCCGAGCTGGATTCCCAGAAGAAGACACATCGGTTGTGGTTACCGCAATCCGATAGTCCATTGATTTACCGTCAAGTAAGCTTATAAAGTTATTAAATCGGCCCGCTAATCTTGCTTGTTCATAGGACATCGAGGCCGAATTATCATCGACAATAAGAATGTCTACTTTTCCGCCCGCAACGAATTCCGTTCCTTCACAGTAGACTTTAGTATCACCTTGTTGCTGGCAAGTAGCGCCGTATGCACCTGCATATTGAGTAAGGTCGACTTGTTTACTGAAGCGCACTCCAGAACAAGCTGTATATGAACCTACAAAAGCAATGAGCCCTAGCCAGACCCAAAAGATTTTCATAAAATACCTCTACCCTTAAGGATACAAAGGACATACCAACTCATTAATAATTTAGTAACTATTTGATATTTATTGATTTTATTGATTTTATATATGCCATAACCTGGCTGGAAATAACTGTTAAAACTTTAGACGAAAAAATCGGCCTATTTTAAATAAATTAGTATTTTCAATATGTTAATAGGCTTATAAAAAAAGTCACAGGCCCAAAAAAAGGCGCTCCTATATAGTCAGAAGACTAGAATATTCACCTCCCAAGATTCAAGTTATCGCGAACCCGAAGAATGAAATATCCTATTAACTGTATGACATCAGATGCAAACCCTCTCATAAATCAGGAAATAAAGAAGAAATCTTTTTCTTTTAAAAGAGTTTTTTTATCAGTGATTTTTTTGAGTTTTTTTATCGGTGCCATTTTTTTCATCGAAGAAGACCAGGTTTTTCTTGAAGATTTCTCAAGCACATCTTCAACAACAACCACACTAATGAGTCTTATGAAATATGATTTCCAAAAATTAAAAAAATCAAATTCACTTCCACCCACCCTTTATAATGTAAAACAAATTCAATTTTTCAACCGTTCAGAATCATTAAATCTGGAAAAGAATAAACTCGAAAATTTTATCAACCTCAAACAAGCAGGAAAATTTAAGCTCACTGTCGAGTTTTATCCATTTCCCGAAGATGAATCGGCTCATCTGGTTCAATTTAATTGGATCAACGTAAAAACAAAAGATAAAGTTTGGGAAGTTAATCGAGTCTACAAGCTGAATCAAAAACGTTAAAAATTTTAAACAAAAAAAAGCCCGGTCATTTCTGACCGGGCCCAAATTAGAGCTGGCATCGTGCTACTCTCCCACATGGTTGCCCATGCAATACCATCGCCGCAAGCGGGCTTAACTTCTGAGTTCGAAATGGGATCAGGTGTGACTCCGCTGCTAAAAACACCAGCAAAATATTAAAATGTATTTTGGTCTTTAAAAGTTGAATGATTGATTTAATTGATTTTTAGCAAAAAGGTTAATTCCATTAATTTCGTGTTAAACTAGAAAAACTAATTTTCTGTAAAATTTGAAATTAAAAAAGCCTCACGACCTATTAGTACGGATCAGCTCAATCTATTACTAGACTTACACCTTCCGCCTATCAACCTCGTAGTCTCCGAGGAGTCTTTAGGGGGCCGAAGCCCCAGTGAGATCTAATCTCGCAGTTAGCTTCCCGCTTAGATGCTTTCAGCGGTTATCTATTCCGAACATAGCTACCCTGCACTGCCGCTGGCGCGACAACAGGAACACCAGAGGTTCGTCCATCCCGGTCCTCTCGTACTAAGGACAGGTCTGCTCAAATCTCATACGCCCACAGAAGATAAGGACCAAACTGTCTCACGACGTTCTGAACCCAGCTCGCGTACCACTTTAATTAGCGAACAGCTAAACCCTTGGGACCTGCTCCAGCCCCAGGATGTGATGAGCCGACATCGAGGTGCCAAACTCCGCCGTCGATATGGACTCTTGGGCGGAATAAGCCTGTTATCCCCGGAGTACCTTTTATCCGTTGAGCGATGGCCCTTCCACGCGGGACCACCGGATCACTTTGGCCTGCTTTCGCACCTGCTCGACTTGTAGGTCTCGCAGTCAAGCCCCCTTATGCCAATGCACTCGACGC
>ERZ1292625.751-Hain-H41-01um-R1-751-length-44531-cov-7_pt1 | contig 44531 bp, 40 predicted proteins | sample MGYA00564400_ERZ1292625 | MGnify/ENA primary metagenome ERZ1292625 (study PRJEB36523, sample SAMEA6512639) | groundwater metagenome | collected 2019-01-08 | study: AquaDiva: Metagenomics assemblies of 32 groundwater samples
CGCTCGGAGAAAGCCCCACGCACTGGCGAGTACGCCAGCAACCCCGAAAGAAAAACACCCTTTCCTTTTTCAAAAGAAATTGGTCGCGCGCAAATCAGAAATCGCAAACAAAACTTTTCTTTGGCGTGGCGAGTGGTAGCGAGCGGCGGCGAGCTGGCTTCCTTGGTCAGTTTCGTTCAAAAAAGGTTCGCGCATTTTCAAACAAAGGGCACCAGAAGTAACTTTGATATATCCTTCATGTTAGCTGAATCAAATCAGCAGGGGAAGTTATTATTTTTAGAAAATAAGGATAGTATCGGAGCTATTCTGATGGACGGTAATTTGTCGGACGGAGATAGCCTGTCTCTCGTATCGGAAATAATCAACGAATATGATTTCCCGCCAGAGAAAATAATTTCTATATCCGGCAATGATTCAATCCAAAGAGAGATGAGATATATAGGATGCGGGGTTTGTCCCAAACCCTTTTCCCTGTATGATATTCTCAAAGCCATCCAAAAAGCGGCTACAGAATCTTAATAAGATAAACAAAGGCTTTTCCAGAAAAATGGAAAAAGCCTTTATTTTTTCTTGCTTGCATTTGAAATATTTCCTATTCTGAAATCAGCCACTTATTAACCACAACCCGAGGAGGGAACATGAAACGAATTGCAATCCAGATCGCTTGCGCCGTTTTTTTCTTCTTTTTATCTTTTAAATTAACTATTCGCACGCCAGCGCCGTCGGACAAGCGCGTAAAAACAATGAACGGGGGAATAGATTATGCCGCCAAATACGCAGGTATAAAAACCCGTAGGGAGTATTTCGCCGCCGTGTTTTCCGACCCCAGACTGCAAATCGACAGCGGCATCGTGAAAATGGCAAAAAGCAGAAATAAAGGGAAAGGAATTAATTATCAGTTTCTCTATACCGAATCTTCAATCCAAGCTGGAAAAAGATTCATCGAGGATCGCGGCGAAGTTCTCGAGAAAGTCCGCCAAAAATACGGCGTGTCCCCGAACTTCATCGCCGCCATTCTTCGGCTGGAAACGAACTTCGGCAGTTTTATCGGCAATCATCTCGCGGTGAACGCGCTTTATACCGTCGGATTGGCTTATCCGAAAAAAAGCCGCGATGCCCGCCGCCAACTCAATTCTTTCATCGATCTTTCGAGAAAGTATGGCTGGGACCCTTTCTCGATAAAAAGCTCTTGGGCCGGCGCTTTCGGCATCCCGCAATTTATGCCCGGTTCTTTTGCTTATGCGGTTGATGGCAATGGCGACGGAGTTATCGACTTATTCAATATGGACGATGCCGTTATGAGCGCGGGTAACTTTCTTAAAATCCACGGCTGGCGCAACAATGACCCTTTGGCGGAGAAAAATGCCTTAAGGAGTTATAATAGGGGAAGCTATGCGGATGCCATCATTAAATATGCCGCTATGCTTAAGAAAAATAACAAACAAACCCGGTGAAAAGATAACTTTGCCGGGTTTTTATATACCTTGACAAAATGAAAATAGCGTGCTAATCTATAACCAAGCAATTTGAAATAACGTTTTAAAGTTTTAAATTAACTTTTTGAAAGGAGGCCGCTATGACGGCTCTGTTCAACAATACCAGGATTTTACTTCTGCAATTTAATTTTTCGAATCCGAAATTGATTCCTTCGGGAATCCGTTTCGAACCCAATAAATCTGCGGAAGAGGAGAAAAAAACCGGCGGCGTAATGCTCATATCGCCGACTGAGGAAGCTTCGCTTTCACTTCTGCTCGATCAATTCGGAGAGGAGGGTTATGAGCTTACCGATGCATACTATCGGAGGCCAAATAATCCGAAAAATCCTGGCGGTAAGTTTAATTCCCTTTTCTTTATGTTTGCCAGTCATGAATATGCGAATATGACAGGGGAGTTTAAGAAAACCCGCGGGCTAGTCTATAAAGAACTCCGGAAGATCTGTGAGACGTCCATATGGACGGTCAAGATCTTTGAAAACCCCTTCTTTGAAAAAGAAGGGGAGGAGATTCCAGGTCAACACGCAATGATCGTCAATTGCGTGGCGCGAGTGCCACTGTTTCAGCCGGATGGAAATCCGGTTCTGGAATGGAAGAAGAATGAGCACGGCAATCGGATAGGCGATAAGCCGGTCCCGATTGAGCCTGATAATTATGTCCTCGTGATTGACGAAAGCGAGGATAGGGATATGGCAGAAGCAGTATAAATATATGGACCGAATGTGCAATATGCATTCGGTCCATTATCTTTTTATAGCGAAAATGCCGCGATTTAAGCCCGCTAAAGCGGGTTTTTCGTTTGTTTTTGACCCTAAAATCTGATACAATTAAAGAGTAAATTAGACAGGAAAAATCAGCCCCAAGGCTGCATTTTCTTCTTGATTCCAATGGCAAAAAACAAGGAAAACAAACCGAAAAAAGAGGTTTCTTATGACGCCAAAGACATCTATGTTCTTGAAGGTTTAGAGCCTGTTCGCAAGCGACCGGGAATGTATATCGGCTCCACGGGAGTCGAGGGATTGCACCATCTCATCTGGGAAGTTATGGACAACTCCATCGATGAGGCGATGGCCGGCTACGCCAAAAACATCCGCATCGAAATATTGAAAGGGGAGCGCATCGTGGTTGTGGACGACGGCCGCGGTATTCCCGTGGATATTCATCCGCAGACGAAGAAATCCGCGCTCGACACCGTCTTGACCACGCTTCACGCGGGCGGCAAGTTCGGCGGAGAATCATACAAAGTTTCGGGCGGTTTGCACGGCGTGGGCGTCTCGGTCGTGAACGCGCTTTCCAAATGGCTGAAAGTCGAAGTCTACCGGAACGGCGCGGTCTATACCCAGGAGTATGAGCGGGGCAAGCCGAAGTTCAACGTGAAAAAAGTCGGCACTTCGAAGCATACCGGCACGAAAGTCATCTTTGATGCCGATCCGGTAATTTTCCAAAAAATCGAGTACGACCGCAAAAAAATCCTGGACCATCTGCGCCAGCAAAGCTATCTCACGAAAGGCGTCCGCATCAGTTTCGTGGATGACCGCGACGAACATCCGTTCTACTACGGCTTTTATTTCGACGGCGGTTTGAAATCTTTCATCCATTATCTCATCGGCGACGAGCCGACGCTCCAAGATGAGCCTTTTTACGCACACAAATTTTACGAAAATATAGAAGTGGAAGTCGTCTTCACATATGCGGACGACCAGGAAGCGAAGGAATTAAGTTTTGCAAACAACATCCATACGCCGGACGGCGGCATGCATTTGACGGGTTTGCGCTCGGCGATGACCCGCGTTTTGAACGATTATGCGCGGAAGGAAAATTATCTGAAAGAAAGCGAGGAGAATATTACCGGCGATGATATTCGCGAAGGCCTGGTCTCGATCGTTTCCATAAAGCTTCCCGAGCCGCAGTTCGAAGGCCAGACTAAGGCTCGCTTGGGCAATCCCGAAGCGCGTACCGCTGTCGAGATGGTGGTGAGTGAAACACTCAAAGAATTTTTGGAAAAGCACGGCTCGGACGGACGGAAGATAATCGAAAAGAATCTTTTAGCTGCGAAGGCCCGCAAGGCCGCTAAGGCCGCCAAAGACACCGTTCTCCGGAAAGGCGCTTTGGAGGGATTGACTCTGCCCGGCAAGCTCGCCGACTGTTCTTCCCGCAAAGCCGAAGACTCGGAATTATTCATAGTCGAGGGAGATAGTGCTGGGGGCTGTTGGTTTGGAAAAACTGAAGTTGCGTTGACGGACGGCAGAAATTTATCCTTCGAAAAAATAGTTGAAGAACACGATCAAGGTAAGAAAAATTATTGCTATACAATAAAAAATAATGGCGACATTGGAGTTGAGTTGATAAGAAATCCGAGGAAGACGAAAAAGAATGCGGAAGTAATTAAGGTCATTTTGGACAATAACGAGGAGTTAATATGCACCCCCGATCACAAATTTATGCTGGCCGATGGCTCATATAAAGAAGCTCAAAACCTTCAGAAGAGCGACTCTTTGATGCCTTTGTATCGCCAATACTCGAAATTGGGTAAAAAAATCACGATCGAAGGATATGAGATGGTTTTTGATCCGGCGGAAAAGAGATGGATCTTCACCCATCTTCTCTCGGACAAATACAATTTGGAAAACGGGAAATATTCCGCGGTTAGCGGTTATTATCGCCATCACAAAGATTTCAACAAGTTGAACAATGATCCGGAGAATATTATGCGTTTATCCAATATGGCCGAAAAATTCTTGGAATTTTACAACTCCAACGAAGAATACCGGAAAAAGAACAATGAATTATTGGATGAAAGCCAGCGGGAATATTGGAATAGTGAAGAAAACAGAAAAATCCAAGCGGAGCGGGTGAGGAATTTCTTTGCCGCGCATCCGGAGAGAGTAAGAGAATTTTCGGAACTCGCACAAGCTCAATGGCAGAATGAAGATTTGCGTAAATGGCGCTCGGAAAAGACCAAGGGTCAATGGACGCCGGAGTTCCGTGTGAAAAGGAAATACACTTATAACGAAACCTACCGTGAAAAAGCGATGCGGGTTTTGCGCGATTTATACGATCGTACCGGCGCGATTTCAATCGAGAAATACGACGAATTCCGCCGGAAGACGAATGACAAATCCCTCCTGCGTTTTGATACCATTCTGAACAGGTTCTTCGAGGGTAGGAAGGAACGTCTTTTCGATGCGGTGATTCACTATAACCATAAAATTATTCGCATCGAGAAAATGTCGGAAAGAATCGACGTCTACGATCTGGAAGTACCTGGCACGCACAATTTCGCTCTCGCAAGCGGCATATTCGTTCATAACAGCGCCAAGCAGGGCCGCGACCGGCACACTCAGGCCATCCTGCCTTTGAAGGGCAAGATCTTGAATGTGGAAAAATCCCGAATAGATAAGATGCTCGTGAACAAGGAAATCCGTTCGCTCGTGATTGCCTTGGGTACCGCTATCTCGGATAACTTCGATATCGAGAAGCTCCGTTACCACAAAATAGTTTTGATGACTGATGCCGATGTGGACGGCGCGCACATTCGTACTTTGCTTTTGACGCTTTTCTTCCGCTACTTCCCGAAGATAATCGAGAATGGCCATTTATATATTGCCCAGCCGCCGCTTTTCCAATTACAGAAAGGGAAGGAGAGCCACTACGCGTACAGCGATGCCGAACGCGACAAGATCCATAAACAGATGGGGAGCGAGGGCATCAACGTCCAGCGCTATAAGGGTCTCGGCGAAATGAATCCGAGCCAGCTTTGGGAAACTACGATGGATCCGGCGAAAAGGATATTGAAGCAAATCAATGTGGAAGACGTGGTTGCGGCCGACAAGATGTTCGATATCCTGATGGGCGAAATCGTGGAACCCCGCAAGAATTTCATCCAGGCGCACGCTTTGACCGTGAAGAATCTGGATATCTAGGAATTGGAATTTTCTTTTCCCCTCAACCCGTTTCGCTCGTCCAGCGACTCGCTCGCTTGTCCTCGGCGGGCGGCCGTCGGAATATTAAACGACGGACCATGCCCGCCCGCCTGCGGGGTTTCGGAGAAACAAGAATTCCAATTCTTCGTTGACATTTATAATTGATTTGTTATGATAGTTTCAATCCGTAGACAGTAGGCAGCCGAAAGGCAGAGGTCCTACCGAGGGAAAAAGCTTATGCTTTTTAACGCGTCTGCGGCCCAAAAGGTCGTATTTTTATTTCTCGAACAAATTCATGAAAACAAAAGAACAGAAAAAAGAGCAGGTTAAATTGGGAGAAGCGGAACTCGCCAAAAGCGAGACCGTCGTCATTACCGATTTCAACGGTCTTACGGCCAACAATATGAACGCGTTCCGGAAAGCGGTGCGCGGGCTGGGCGGCGTCGTGATGGTGATAAAGAAAAGACTTCTGAAGCTTGTTTTTGCCGCGAAGGGGATTGAGTTCAATCCCAAGGATTTCGCGGGTCAGGCGGGCGTCGTTTTCTCTCCGAAAGATATTGTGGAAACGGCGGGTGTCATCTACAAATTCGGCAAGCCTTTCGCCAAGAAAGACATCTTCAAAATCCTGGGCGGTTTTGAGATAAAAGCGAAGAAATTCATGGCGGGAGAAGAAGTGAAGATGATTGGACAGCTGCCCTCCAAAGAAGCGCTTCTCGGCCAGTTGGCTTTCATGCTTACCGTGCCAATTAAGAAACTACTCTTCGTAATGGATGCAAAAGTTAAAAAACAATAAAAAGGTCGTCAAAAATAGAATAAAAAAATTGAAATATAAACATGGATAAATTCAAAGATATAATTGAAAAAGTAGAGAAGCTCTCGGTCCTGGAATTGGCCGAGCTCGTAAAGGCGCTCGAAGAAAAGTTCGGCGTCTCGGCCGCCGCGATGTCGGTGGCGGGTCCCGCGGCCGGTGCCGCGGCCGGAGAAGAGAAGTCCACCTACAACGTGGTCTTGAAGGCGGGCGGAGACCAGAAGATCAATGTCATCAAAGCGATTAAGGAAGCTACGGGCCTCGGCCTCAAGGAGTCCAAAGATCTCGTGGATGGCGCTCCCAAGACCATCAAGGAAGGCTTGAAGAAAGAAGAAGCGGATGAGTTAAAGAAAAAACTCGAAGACGTTGGAGCCACCGTGGAGTTGCAATAAAAGGCGAATGTGTTAATATTTTTCAAATGGTCAGATTAACCTTATCGATATTGGTATTGCCGATTATCGTCCTCCTTTTGCCGGAGCGGAAGGTTAGTTTTGCATAATCCATAGAATATCGACACTGAACAAAACCAACCTTCCCTTAATAGGAAGGTTGGTTTTTTCTTCAGCGTGTGGGGAAAATAGATTGTCCCCGCGGCACCTTGAAAATCAAATCACCGATTTCATCAGCAAGCGTCAAATATGCCCATTGGATTGACGGAACTTTCTCCCATAGGCTGAAAACATCGGCCAGGAGAACATCAAAGAGGAGGCGAGTCCATAAGATTCGCCTTTTCCTTTTGGATTGCAATCGAAAGAATATTTGTTTATGCTGAATTTTAAATGGGCGTTTAGTTCAGTGGTAGAACGTTGCATTCACATTGCAAAGATCGCTGGTTCGATCCCAGCAACGCCCACAAACGGAATAAATCCGGTTTCTCTTGACGTTGAAAGCAATTAGTGAAAAACTCTTAGGAGTTCTTAAAATCACTTTTGTTAATAACTAAAAAAGAAAGGGTTAAAAATGAACCTATATGTTCCTACCAAAATGTTCTTCACAAAAGGCGTTGGGCGACACAAGGATTATCTGCAATCATTCGAGTTGGCTCTTCGGAACGCCGGCATTGAGAAATGTAATCTCGTAACCGTTTCGAGTATTTACCCTCCGAAATGCAAGCGTGTTTCGCCTGCCGATGGAATCAAATTTCTTGAAGCGGGTCAGATAACGTTTGTTGTTATGGCTAGGAATGCCACAAACGAACCAAATCGTTTGATTGCCGCTTCTATTGGCGTTGCTCAAGCAGCGGACGATTCCCAATATGGTTATCTTTCGGAACATCATCCGCATGGAGAGACCGACGAGAAAGCCGGCGAATATTCCGAAGATCTCGCCGCAACCATGCTCGCGACGACGCTTGGCTTGGAATTCGATCCCAATCTAGCATGGGATGAACGGGAAAAGCATTTCAAAATGAGCGGGAAGATATTGAAGACTTTTAATATCACCCAATCCGCGCAAGGGGATAAGGATGGCAAATGGACAAGTGTGGTAGCCGCTGCGGTTCTTCTCCTTTGATGATTCCAATGGAAAATTCCATTGTCCCAATCCGAAGATTTATTTCGGATCGGGGCTTTTATTTTTAAAGTGGTATAATAATGACATAAATAAAAGGCCGTTAATTATTTTCTTAAAACAATGAACTCAAAAAAGGTTATCTATATAATATTGGTGTTAATCGTGATTGCCGGTTTGGCGGTTTGGTTTTTCCAAAAGAAGAGCGCGGCGCCGGCATTTATCGGCGCGCCGGAGAATGAAGCCGGCTTAGGCGGAGATATTTATAATCAGGTCGCGCCGAAAACCGCAGGGAATCTTCCCGAAACCAATCCATTCAAGGCCGAAACCAATCCATTCAAGGCCGTTCAAACCAATCCTTTCGGACAATAAAAACAATGAATAAAAAAACAATGAATAGCGTTCTTTCGGCTACTGTTACCATTACAGCAATTTTTACCTTCGCCGCTTCTGCCGGCGCGGTTAGTGAACAAGTTCAGGACATCACCCTAAAGCCGGGTGAAAGCTGGTCGGGAACAATTCCTTCGGCTTCAACCCTGTCTTTCGATGGGAGAATTATTTATTCAAACACAGCCGGAGCCAATTACGTTCTTCAGGTGAGTGTAAACGGTCAGATTATAACTTCTTCTCTTTTGAATAAAGGCCAAACATTTAAGTACAACGATGGTAGAACATTCAATTATAAATTAGGCAATGCGTGGATACTCTTCTATAGTCCCGATTATAGTGCGAACAATTCTTCGGCCGGAGGAGGCTATCAGGTTCTAACCAATCCGGGACAGGCATACCGTTATAGTTGGGATATCTCCTCGATTACGGCCGGCAAAGAACAAGCGAATATCACGATTAAAAACGTGGGTCCGACTTATACAATAACAGGACGGCTTATGTCCAAGGATGCAGTAATTTTCCCGATTAAGGAACTTGGAAATTGCACCGATCAGACGAGCTGTAAAGCATATTGCGGCGTAACGGCCAATATGGCGGCTTGTCTGGATTATGCCCAGAGCCATAATCTAATGAAGCCGGAAGAAATAATCCAGGCGAGGAAAATGACTGCGATAGCGGAAACCGGCGGTCCGGGCGGATGTAAGGACAAGGATTCCTGCGCTACCTATTGCGAAAACAGCACGGACAATTTGAATGAGTGCGTGGCTTTTGCGGAAAAAAGCGGCATGGTTTCGGGGGATGTGCTAAAGGAAATGCAGAATATCCAAGGCGCTTTGAAAGCCGGCGGCCAGCTTCCCGGCGGATGTAAAAACAAAAACGATTGCCAAGTATATTGTTCCGCTTCCGCGCATATGGAAGAATGTATTGGTTTCGCGGAAAAAAGCGGCATGCTTAAGGGTAAAGAATTGGAGGAGGCGAAAAAAATTCTGCCGTTCATTAAAAGCGGTGAGACACCGGGCGGCTGTACAACCAAAGAACAATGTCAGACTTATTGCGCCGATTCTTCGCGCGCCGTCGAATGCGTGAGTTTCGCCGAAAAAGCCGGTTTGATTTCCAAAGAAGAAGCTGATATGGCGAGAAAGACCGGCGGCAAAGGCCCGAATGGCTGTACCTCCAAAGAATCTTGCGATGCTTTCTGCAATCAAAAAGCGAATCAGCAATCCTGCCTCAATTTTGCGAAAGAACACGATTTGATTCCGGCGGAACAGCTTAAACAAATCGAGGAGGGGACGGCCCGGCTGAGAATGGGGCTTAGTCAATTCCCGGAAGAAATCGTCCAATGTTTGAAAGAAAAAGTGGGTCCGGATACCGTTGGAGAAATCGAGAGCGGAAATTTTGTTCCCAATAGGGAATTCGGTGAAACCATTCAAGGATGCTTTAACGCTTTCAAACCCAAGATGCAGGCCAAGATCCAGGAAGGTTTGAAATACGCCACGCCGGAAGTCACCGGTTGTTTGGAAACCGCTTTAGGTACGAGCGGGTTTCAGAAAATGCAGCAAGGCGATATCAGTTCTCCCGAAGAGGGTGATAAGGTCAAAGTTTGTTTCGAGAAAATGAAAGTTCAGGCGAAAGAACAAATGCAAAAAGGAGCGGAGCAGATGAATCAGATACCGGCCGAAGCGCGGGATTGCGTGAAACAAAAACTCGGGAGCGACATATTCAGTATTCTTGAATCCGGTGATGCGGAAAAAATGAAAAATGTCAGTCAAGGAGACATACAATCGGCCATTATGTCGTGCATAACCAAAAATATTCCAAGTGGCGGAAACGGAATGGGTCCCAGTCAGGAACAAATTCAGGAAATGATGAAGAGCGGCGCTCCTCCGAACCAGGAACAGATACAGGAAATGATTCAGAAAAATATTCCGTCGGGAGTTCCTCAAACGTCGGGAGGTATGCCATCGAATATTCCGGGAGCGCCGACTCAGGAACAAATCCAGGAAATGATTCAGAAAAATATGCCGTCGGGAATACCGCAAGGTATGATGCCACCAAGCGGTTTTCCAACTCCAACATACCCATAAACACAACTGTGCATAAGTAGATTGTTTCGATATAGGTAATACCTATACAAACGGCCCTAGGGGCCGTTTTTGTTTAGTGGGGGATATGGTATACTTTGTGTATGTAAGTGGGGAAAAGTGGATAAGTATGGGGATAACCCTCGAATCTGGGGATAACATCAAAAATATTAATGATACTCGGAGAATTTAAACATAGTCTGGATATCAAAGGCCGCTTAGCGGTCCCGGCCAAGTTCAGAGAAAAGTTAGGCGTCGGCGCCATCATTACTCGTGGTTTGGACAAATGTTTATTTATTTTCGGAGCGAACGAATGGGAAGTTCTGGTTCAGAAACTTATGAATCTTCCGCTCGCACAGGCGAATTCACGGGCTTTCGTCAGGTTGATGCTCGCGGGTGCGAGCGATGCAAAAGTGGATGCGCAAGGAAGAATATTAGTGCCGGATTATTTGAGAAAATACGCGGGTTTAAAAAAACAGGCGGTCGTGACCGGCCTCTATAACCGAATGGAGGTTTGGGACGAAGGGGAGTGGCAGGCATACAAACAGAAGACGGAAGCCTCTTCGGACGAAATCGCCGAGAAGCTGGGCGAATTGGGAATATAGAATCGGAAATTATGAACAAAACTTTAAACATCGATTCGTTATTCATGATTCATAATGCGAATCATATTTCCGTTCTTTTGAACGATGTTTTGAAAGCGCTTGATCCGCAACCCGGAGAATTTTTTATCGACGGCACGCTGGGCGCCGGCGGACACGCGAAAGCAGTATTGGAAAAAATAAAATCCCGCGGTACGCTTTTGGGACTCGATTGGGATCAAAGGAATCTGGAAGATTTCCGCCGGGAAAATCCGGAGATGAAAGGCAAGCTGATTTTAATCCACGAGAACTATGCGAACCTGCCTGAAATATTGGAGAAGCACCGGTTGGCGAAAGCCGACGGATTGCTGTTGGATTTGGGATTCTCGAGCGACCAGCTGGAACATTCCGGCCGGGGTTTCAGTTTTCTGAAGAACGAGCCGCTCGATATGCGTTACAATCCAGGCGATGAAGACCGGCCGACGGCGGCCAGTATCGTGAACGGACGGAACGAAGCGGAGCTAGCTGACATCATTTATCGGTACGGCGAAGAAAGATTATCGAGGCGGATTGCGAAAAAGATAGTCGAACGGCGGAGAGAACGGAGAATCGGAACGACGGATGAACTCGCGGAAATTATTCGAAGCGCCGTTCCCAAGAATTACGAGCGCGGCCGCATCCATCCCGCAACGAGAACTTTCCAGGCTCTTAGGATATTTGTGAACGACGAGTTGGGGAACTTGGAGAGTATTTTGAAAAACCTTCCGGAAATAATCGGAAAGGACGGTCGAATCGCGATTATATCGTTTCATTCGCTGGAAGACCGCATGGTCAAACAATGCTTTCAAAACCTCGTAAAAGAAAAAAAAGCCCGATTTATAATCAAAAAACCAACGACAGCCGGCCGGGAAGAAAGCAAAACAAACTCAAAAAGTCGCTCGGCCAAACTAAGAGCCATCGCAATCATATGACAATAATCAAACCCATCGAAGCCAAAAACAATCTCCGTTTCCTGATTTTGTTTTTCGTCGCAATATTCGCGAGTGGAATTTTCTATGTCTTGGAGTATAATTCTCTTGTAAACGCCCGTTATCAGGCGAGTTCGCTCAAAAAACAGATAGCGGATGCCACGGCGGCCAACGCGGACCTCAAAAATAATCTTTATAAAATGACGGATCCGGTTAAATTGGATTTATTGGCCAAAGAGCATCACCTGATCCTGGAACGGAAACCGCAGTATATCAACCAATACCAATGGGTGTCCGATTCCTCTTACTCACGTTAATATTCGGCGTATTGTTCGGCCTTTTGGGCTTCCATTTATACACCCTTCAAATCCAGCAAAGCGATTATTATTTCAATAAAGTTCAAGCAAGAAGCGAGGCTTTGGCGCAACTCCAGATGCGCCGAGGCCAGATTTTTTTTACGGACCGCGCCGATACCCGCATCACGGTCGCTTTCAACAAGGATTACCCGATAATCTACGGCGTGCCGAAGGAAGTGGCTGATTCAAAAAAAACCGCTGAAGCGCTCTCGCCGATTCTGAATCTTCCGGCCGAATTGCTTAAGGGATATTTGAGCGATTCTAAAAGCCTTTTTCGTATGATTGCCGAGAAGGCGACGCCCGAACAGCTCGATGTAATCGGGAAACTTAATCTTCAGGGAATATACGAAGACACCAAGCAATATCGTTTCTATCCGTTCGAAAAGCTCGGCAGCCAGATATTGGGATTTGTGGGAGTGAACAAAGATACGAACGCGCCCAAAGGGCTTTATGGCGCGGAAAAATATTATAACGATGCGCTCGCGGACGGCCGCGATATCGGGCTTACCATCGATCGTAGCCTTCAGGCCCAGGCGGAAGAAACCATCGCGAAGCTCGTCACGGAGCATGCCGCCGTGAGCGGAAATATCATTATCGAGGAGCCGCAAACAGGCAAGATTCTCGCGATGGCCAGGTATCCCAATTTCGATCCGAACGATTACAAGAATTATCCGCTTGGAGATTTTATCAACTCCGCCGTCCAACTGATCTACGAGCCCGGCTCGGTCTTTAAGCCGATTACGATGGCGGCGGGCATCGATGCCGGCATTCTGACGCCGGACACGACCTACACTGACAAAGGTTCGATTACATTGAATGGCAAAAAAATCACCAATTGGGATCATAAGACCTACGGTCCGGGCACTACGATGACGACTGTCATAGAGCGTTCCATAAACACCGGTGCAGTTTTCGCGGAACAGAAAATCGGTCGGAAGATATTTTACGAATATCTGAAAAATTTCGGTTTCGGCGCGAAGAGCGGCGTCGATTTGCCGGATGAAGTCATGGGCAGTTTGGCAAACTTGGAGCGCAAGAATGCCCAGGACATCGATTATGCCACGGCGGCCTATGGCCAGGGCACGTCCGTCACTCCGCTTCAGATGATTAATGCCTTTTCCGTTTTCGCGAACGGCGGCCTTCTGATGCGTCCCTATATCAACCAAGATTCGAAGCCTTATGTGATTCGACGGGCAGTGAGCGAAGATACGGCCCGAAAAGTGAAGGAAATGATGCATTCGGCGGCCACCAAGGGCGGTGTGGCGACTATCCCTCAGTTCAATGTCGCGGGAAAGACAGGTACGGCTTACATTCCGACGCGCGGCGGCTATCTGCCGGATGATTTTATCCATACTTTCATCGGGATGGCCCCGGCTTCGAATCCTCGATTCGTCATTCTCGTGAAATTGGAAAAGCCGGAAATTGGGAAAGAACTCGCGGCCCTGACTGTCGTGCCGGCTTTCCGGGAACTCGCCACCTTCGCCTTGAGTTATTTAAATGTCGCTCCGGATAATCTGACTCAGTCAAAATGATGATGAAAAACATTATTCTAAAAATTCTGATATGGAAACTGAGCTTGATCGCGAGGCTCACGATTAAGCGCTACAAGCCGGCCGTAATCGGCGTAACGGGCAATGTCGGCAAAACATCCGCTAAAATGGCCATTGCCGCGGCACTTTCGGGAGAACGGAGTGTTCGCGCTTCTTCCAATAATTTCAACAACGAATTGGGTCTGCCACTCAATATCATCGGTGACTGGGAAAAGACGGGCGGCGCTTTCTTCTGGCTGAAGGCCGTTCTCTTCGGTGTTTTCCAGCTTATCGTGAAAAATCCGCGGTATCCGGAAATACTCGTCCTTGAGTACGGCGTGGATAGGCCGAATGATATGAATTATCTTCTGGACATTGCCCGGGCGCAGATCGGCGTAATCACGGCGATCGGGAATGTGCCGGTGCACGTGGAATTCTTTTCGGGGCCCGACGGGGTGGCGAAAGAAAAAGCGAAACTTATCGCCCAATTACCCGCGACCGGTTTTGCGATACTGAATGCCGACGATCCGAAGGTACTTAAAATGGCGGAGGACACGCGCGGACGCGTCATCACTTACGGCATATCGGACAAAGCGGATATCAAAATAATAAATTTCAGAAACCAATTGGATGCGGAAACCGGCGAGGCTGGAATTTCTTTTAAAATCGGTTATAACGGAAACGTCGTTCCCTTCAGAATACCGGGCGTTTTGGGCAAGACCGCCGCTTATGCCTCGGCTGTGGGTATTGCCGTGGGAATGACTTTCGGCATCAATCTCGTGAAAATCGCGGATAATCTGGTGAAGGCGGAGAAACCAACCGGCCGCTTGCGGGTTTTGCGCGGGCTCAAAGGCTCGATTGTAATCGACGATACCTATAATGCCTCGCCGCTCGCGATGCGGGAGGCGCTCGAGATATTCAAAACGCTCAAAGCAAAACGCAAGATCGCCGTTCTGGGAGATATGTTAGAAATCGGAAAATATACAATGGAGGCCCACGAGGAAATCGGCGCGCTGGCCGCGAAGCGCGCGGATCTACTAATTACGGTTGGTTTGCGCGGCAAGCTCATTGCCGAGGGCGCGTTTAAAAATAGAATGGCGAAAAATTCGATATTTTCCTTCGATAATATCCACGAAGCCGGCCGATTCCTGCAGGATAAATTAAAAGCGGGAGATATCGTGCTTTTGAAAGCTTCGCAGGGAGTGCGGCTGGAAAAAGTGGTGAAGGAGATAATGGCCGAACCGCTCCGCTCCAAAGAACTTTTGGTTCGCCAAGACAAGGCGTGGCTTGAAAAGGAGGGGATTTATGAGTAAGGTATAGCCATTGGCCCTATCGTCTAGTGGTAGGACATAGCGTTCTCATCGCTAAAACCGGAGTTCAATTCTCCGTGGGGCTACACTCAAGATTGCTAAATGACGGCGAGAGGTGCGGGCGATCCTCCGTGGGGCTACATGAAAATAGGCTTTTTGTTTTCCGGGGCAAATTTTCCCCATTTGTTGTAAAATAAAGGTATGGAAGACTGCATTTTCTGCAAAATCGCCAAAGGGGAGTTGCCGGCCCATAAATTCTGGGAAGACGCGAAGCATATGGCTTTTCTTTCCATCTTTCCGAATACGGAGGGTTTTTCCGTCGTTATCACGAAAGAGCACTATTCGAGCTACGCTTTCGACTTGCCGAAAGACGCGCTTGTTGGGCTTGTTGCCGCGGCGGGGGAAGCCGCCAAGCTTTTGGATAAAGCATTCGGGGATGTAGCGCGCACCGGAATGATATTCGAGGGTTTCGGCGTAGACCACGTGCACGCGAAGCTTTTTCCGATGCACGGGACGGAGGCGGCGGATTGGAAGCCGCTCCATTCGAATGTGGACAAGTATTTCGAAAAATACGAGGGCTACATCTCGTCCCACGACTACAATCGCGCGGACGACACCCAGCTCGCCGCCTTGGCGGAAAAGATCAAAAATGCCAAGTAAACTGATGACTATCTTCCGCGAAAAAATCCTTCTTATTCTCATCGGCATCTCGACCGCGCTTTTTGCCGCCAGCCTTCTTTTGACTTTTTTCCGGCTGAACGGACTCTCTTATCCGGTTATTCTCCATTTTGACGCCTTTCGAGGCGTGGATTTCGTGGGCAATTTGGCGGATTTTTGGACCATCTGGGCGGGCGGTATCATAATCGCGGCCACGAATCTCTGGCTCGCCGTTTCGCTCTTCCATCGCGAGCGCTTTCTTTCCTATCTTTTCGTTTCGGCTAACGTGCTCATCGCGCTTCTTACGCTTATAATTACGGGAGTAGTGGCGAGCGCGAATTAACCGGGTAGTAGAAATGCGATTATATAAAATTCAAATCATAAGATATTATTTTGAAATAAATACAAATCATGGAAGGTTATCAAAGTCCCCATAAAACTATTTATTTAATCGCGATTTGCAATCGCATTTTCACTACCCGGTAAACCAATGGATACAATCACAATCGCTTTAATAGTTGTCGTCGCAATATTGCTCGGTCTTTCCTGGCTCGTTTTTTTGCTCATCAAAAAGATTAAAGAGCCTAAAGAAGATAACCAAGCTTTTTCGATGCTTTTAAATCAGATGAACGAAATGCGGAATATGGTGGACAAGAAAATGGGCGAATCGAATACTTTCGTCCAGAGCCAGCTTGGCCAGAGCGCGAAGATAATCCGAGACGTGACAGAAAAACTTGTGCGCCTAGATGAAACGAATAAGCAGGTTGTGAACTTCGCCGACCAGCTTAAAAGCCTGCAGGACATCCTCAAAAATCCGAAGCAACGCGGCATATTGGGGGAGTATTATCTTGAGACCGTTCTTAAAAACGTTCTTCCGCCCGGCTCCTATAAAATGCAGTATCCCTTCAAAGATGGAGTGATAGTGGATGCGGCGGTTTTTGTGGACAAACGGATAATTCCGATAGATTCCAAATTCAGCTTGGAAAACTACAACCGGATACTGGAAGCGCGCGAAGATTCGGAGAGAAAGAAATACGAGTCCGCCTTCATTTCCGATTTGAAAATCAGAATCGATGAAACTTCGAAATACGTTAAACCCGAAGAAAATACGATGGATTTCGCTTTTATGTTCATACCGTCGGAGGCGGTCTATTACGATTTGCTCATAAACAAGGTTGGAGCGGTGACCGACGATACGAAGAATTTGATAAATTACGCCTATCAAAAAAAAGTGGTCGTAGTTTCACCGACTTCTTTTATGGCATATCTTCAAACCGTGCTTCAGGGGCTTAAAAATCAGAAGATTTCCGAACAAGCTCAGGTTATCATCAAACAAGTGATAAACCTCGAGAAACATATCGTGAATTATGACGAATATTTCAAAAAATTGGGAAGGAATCTAGGCACGACGGTGAATATGTATAACAGCGCCAACAAGGAACTTGGAAAAATAGACAAGGATTTTCTCAAAATTACCGGCGAAACAGCGGGAATAAAGCCGATGATTTTGGAGGGTCCGGAAAACGAAAATGAGGGAAACGAGTCATAATCCTCTGGACGCGCTCCGCCAAAAACTTATTTTGGACGTCAAGTGGCGGAAACTTTTGAAACTCGCCAAGTGGTTCCGTTGTGCGCCTTTCGTCCAATTCGTGCTCGCGAGCGATTCGATGGCACTCGGCACCGTGAACAAGAATTCGGATTTCGACGTTATAATTTCCGTGCGGGAAGGGCGCATCTTCACCGCCCGGTATTTCATTAATTTTATCTTCTCCATATTGCGGGCGCGCCGGTTGAATGATGTGAAAGGGAGTAGCCCCGATAAATTCTGCTTCAGCCACTTCATTACGCCCGCGTCTTTCAAAAAATCCGGCCTGGACGATTACGGCCGGGAGATCTACCGCCATCTCGTGCCGATCTGCGGCGACGGAAAATCGATAGAGGAGTTTTTCGAAGCGAACAGGGAGCTCGGAATAAAATCGGAAACCAAGTTGGATGATTTGCGCTTTTCGGACTCCGGGCCGAACTTCATCGGAAAAACTTTTGAATTTCTTTTGGGGGGCCGGTTGGGAAATATTATCGAGAAGAAAATCGCGGAGCCCGTCGCTCGACGTCGGCTTGCCCGGTATGTGGAAAAAAAGTCCAAACGGGACCGGGTGATAATCTCGGCCCAGGAGCTCGAATTCCACTTTGACCTGAAATGATTTGCTTTTTTCCAAAAAGCGTGCTAGAGTGCCTTTGTGTGTGTGCAGAGTTTTCCCCGTCTTCAATTCCGGCGCAAGCTGGAAGCGAAGAAATCCGAGGAAAGCCTTTCCAATCCTCCCCGGCGCAAGCCGGGAGGTTTTTTGTTAGGGGTTTTATTAATAGTGAAATTGCTTTATTCTAGATGACAGGCGGGTGGATTGAGCACTCACACAACAATTAAAAAATTGGAGGTCACCGCCACCCGCCTACCTCCAAAACTCCATATATGGCTTCATTTTTATCGAAAATATTTCCCAATGCCGCTCTTTCGGGCTACCAGAAAAAGGTGGCTCTTATAAACTCGCTCGAATCCGAAATCCAAAAACTGTCCAATGAGGAGATTTTGGGAGAATCCCGGAAGCTGGGCGAAGAGGCCAGGAATGGCGCTGATTTGAACGAAATCCTGCCGCGCGCTTTTGCGCTCGTACGGGAAACGGGCAAACGAGTTTTGAATCAAAGGCATTTTGACGTCCAGCTTATAGGCGGTATGGCGCTTCACGACGGCAAAATCGCCGAGATGATGACCGGCGAGGGCAAGACGCTCGCCGCCACGCTCCCGGCCTATCTGAACGGCTTGACCGGCAAAGGCGCGCACGTCGTTACCGTGAACGACTATCTCGCGAAGCGCGACGCCGTCTGGATGGGTCAGATTTATCACGCCCTGGGACTTACCGTTTCCTGCCTGCTCCACGACGCGGCTTATCGCTATGACCCGTCATTCGAAGCCGATTCCGAAGCCGACAAGGAGCGGGATATGTTCGGCAATTTTAAAGTCGTCGAAAAATTCCTCCGGCCGATAACCAGGAAGGAGGCCTACGCCTGCGATATCACCTACGGCACAAACCATGAATTCGGCTTCGATTTCCTGCGCGATAATCTTTCGAGCAGAATGGAAGACCGCGTTCAGCGCCAATATAATTTCGTCATCATCGACGAGGTGGACAGTATTCTGATAGACGAAGCGCGCACGCCTTTGATTATCGCCGCGCCCGACACCCAAGCCAGCGAATTCTATAAAACTTTTGCCAAGGTGGCGGAAAAACTCGAACCGGAAATCGACTATATGACGGACGAAAAAATGAAAGCGGTTAACATCACCGAGTCCGGCATCGATAAAATGGAAAAAATGACGGGCATCCAGAATATCTATGCTCCCGAAAATCTGCGCCTTGTCCATTTCCTCCAGGAGAGCCTCAAGGCCAAAGCGCTCTTCAAGTTGGACCGCGATTATATCGTCCAGAACGGGGAAGTGGTTATCGTGGACGAATTCACGGGCCGGATGCTTTTCGGCCGCCGGTATTCGGGCGGCTTGCACCAAGCCATCGAAGCCAAGGAAGGCGTTCAGGTGAAAGACGAAAATCGCACCTACGCCCAGGTGACCATCCAAAATTATTTCCGCCTTTATAAAAAAATCGCCGGTATGACCGGCACAGCCCAGACCTCCGCCGAGGAGTTCCATAAGGTTTATAATCTCGATGTGATAAGCATCCCGCCCAACCGGCCGATGATCCGCGAAGATATGGCCGATATGATTTACAAAACGAAAGACGGAAAATACAAAGCAGCGGTGGAAGATATTAAAGTCCAGAGGGAAAAAGGGCGGCCGATTCTGGTCGGTACGACTTCCATCGTGAACAACGAAATAATTTCCGAATATCTGCGGAAGGCCGGCATATCCCACGAAGTCTTGAACGCCAAAAATCATGAGCGCGAGGGCGCCATTATCGCTCAAGCCGGCCGAGCCGGTTCGGTCACGGTCGCGACCAATATGGCCGGCCGCGGCGTGGACATCGTGCTGGGCGGGAATCCCTCGACTCCCGAAGAAGCCCAGAAAGTAAAGGATGCGGGCGGGCTTTATGTGATGGGCACCGAGCGGCACGAAGCGCGGCGCATAGACAACCAATTGCGCGGGCGTTCCGGCCGGCAGGGCGACCCCGGCTCCACCCAATTTTTTCTATCATTGGAAGACGATTTATTGAGAATATTCGGCGGCGACCGGATAAAGAGTTTGATGGAAACTTTGAAATATCCGGAGGATATGCCGATCCAGTCGGGCGTCGTCGCCAAGGTGGTGAACCAGGCACAGGCAAAAGTGGAGGGCGCGAACTTCGACATCCGCAAGCATCTTTTGGATTTCGACGATGTGCTTAACAAACAAAGGACAGCCATCTACGGGCGACGGAGAAAAATATTGGAAGCGGGAGAAAAGAACGAAATTTTGCCGATACTGAAAGAAACGCTGGAACATTTCGCGGCAGATTACAAAACCGGCCTGGAAAATGAAATCCAAACGAATCCCGAAAAGCGGGAGGAGTTGGAAAAGCAGATTTCGCATTTGGACGAACACTTGGCGAAGATTCCGACGGCGCTTGAACCGGAAAGAGCCGTCATTATCGGCCGGCATCTCACGCGCATAATGGATACGCTTTGGATAGACCATTTGGAAAATCTGGAACAGCTCCGCGAATCCGTGAATATCCGCGCCTACGGCCAGCACGAACCGCTTGTGGAATACCGCCGCGAGGCCCATATGCTTTATAGGCAATTCCAAAACGCCTTTGAATCACTTACTTTCAACACCATCTTCGCCATCTTCCAATTGGATTTGAATAACATCCAATCCCAATTGGAACAGAGCCAGAAACAGGCTCCGCCCCCGCCGGAACACAAAGACATCGGCCGCAACGACCCCTGCTGGTGCGGAGCGAAAAAATCGGACGGAACTCCGATAAAGTACAAACATTGCCACGGAAAAAATGCTTAATTATTATAATTTGATTACCCCGATTGGCGGCTGGACAAAGAAGGCGCCTGGCTCCGCCTGCGCGACGAAGGGGTCGGTCGGGGAATCGGTTTTTTAAAGCCGTGTTTTATAGCAACGACCGATTTTTTGGCCAGTCCGGATCTTTTACTGGTATCACGCAAACTCTTTCCTTGGTCCAGCCAATAAAGCGCAAATAATCTCTTTTCTAGAATAGCAATTTCGGTTTCCGTCAGAAATTTTTTGGCGTTTTGCTCACGCCAAAAAACAGCCCAAATCTTTTCACGGATTCCATTATTAACGATATTTCTTTTGGCGATATTGGACATATGGTGGTGTCTTTAAGTATACCACCTTGCCTCCGAAAATCCGAGGCAATATAATGACGTTGGTAATAAAAACGGCTAATGACAAGGAAAAGCATCATTATAATCGTTTCTCCGATTGTCGTAATCGGCGGGCTGTATTATTTGTTTTTTTCGGCGCCGGGGGGGAATAGCGAACCGGAAAGATTCGTGGTGCCGCTTAACGCCACCCGCTCCCAGACTATAAAATCGCTCTCCGACCAGAGATTCATAAAAACCTCGCTTGGTGTGAATATTGCCCTTCTGACGCGCGGGAAATTCGGCACGATTGCGCCGGGCGGATACAAAATATCCAAGAATCAAAATGCTTTTCAAACCGCCGGAATTTTAACCAAAGAGCCGTATATGAAATGGGCGGTGATTCCGGAAGGGGAAAGGAAGGAACAGATTGCGAACCAGCTTTCAAAGATACTCGGCTGGAACAACGAAACGAAAAATGAATTTTTGAACGGCTATATGAAAATCGGGCAGGATTATAAGGAAGGGGTTTATTTTCCCGACACTTATCTTCTGCCCAAGGACGAAACGGGGGAGGAAATCGCGCTCCGCTTCATTGCCCATTTCCAAAACAAGTTCGGCCCGCTTTATCCCCAATTCACGAAAGATAATGTCAGGTGGCCGACGGCCATAAAAATCGCCTCGCTTATCGAGCGGGAAGCGGGCAAGAACGAAGAAATGCCGCTTGTGGCGGGAATTATCTGGAACCGCCTGCTTCAGGGAATGCCTTTGGCGATAGATGCGACGATTCAATACGCGAAAGGGAATGCGGAAAATGGCTGGTGGACGCCGCTTGTAAAAGGCGATACCAAATTAGATTCCTTATATAACACATATTTTTACAAAGGCCTGCCGCCCACACCCATTTCTAATCCAGGCCTGCCGGCAATCGAGGCGGTGCTAAAACCGGAAAAAACCTCTTGCTTGTATTATCTCCACGATAATGACGGTATAATCCATTGCTCGAAGACCTATGCCGAACACCAGGCGAATATCGAAAAATATTTGAAATGAACGGCAATCTGTTTATCGTCGCGACGCCAATCGGCAATTTGAAGGACATTACTTTGCGGGCGATTGAAACGCTCAAAAGCGCCAATTTGATACTCGCCGAAGATACGCGCGTAACCAAAAAACTTCTCGACCGATTTGAAATTTCTAAACCGGTCTGGCGATACGACGAGTACGCCAATAAAATCCTTTACAATAAAATCAGCGAAATGCTTTCGGAGGGGAAGGATATCGCCCTCGTGACGGATGCCGGCACCCCCGCCATTGCCGATCCGTGTTCAAAACTCACGGCTTTCATCAGAAAAGAAATGCCGGAAACGAAGATAATCCCGATCCCGGGACCGTCGGCCATTATTACCGTGCTTTCGGCTTCCGGCTTGAACGCGGACCAATTCACATTCCTGGGATATCCGCCCCACAAGAAGGGAAGACAAACGTTTTTCAGGGAGTTGAAGGAAATTAAAGTTCGGCCGATAGTTTTTTACGAATCTCCCCACCGGGCGGAAAAAGCCTTTAAAGCTATTGAAGAAACTTTCGGAAGTGAAACGGATATAGTCGTGGGACGCGAACTTACGAAAATCCACGAGGAGATTTGGCACGGCACCGCGAAAGAAGCTCAGAACTATTTCAAAGGCGAAAAAAAGAAAGGCGAATTCGCGGTTATAATTCCATAAACGCTGATATATTAATTCTTGGTGCTATAGTTGACGATAGCACCCAAACGACGGCTGATGATTAGATTTTAATACAAATGATAAAAAGGATTTTGGATATTATTGCTTCCGTCTGCGGGCTGGTTTTTATCCTGCCTTTCACGCCGTTTATAGCCCTGGCGATTTACCTTGAAAGCGGAGCACCGGCATTCGTGAAACTGGACCGGGTAAGCGAAGGAAGAGTCATTAAGGCATATAAATTCCGGAGTATGGTCCAAAATGCCGCCAAGATGAAAGAACAATTGAGGCACCTGAATGAAAGAAAAGATGGACCGCTCTTTAAACTGAAAAACGATCCGCGGCTCACGAGAACCGGAAAATTCCTCCGAAAATTAAGATTGGATGAGTTTCCGCAATTCCTGAATGTTTTGAAAGGCGAATTGTCGCTCGTGGGCCCGCGTCCCCACGAGCCGGAAGAAATGAACCAATATCCGCCGGAATTCAAGAAACTTTATTATGCAAAAGGGGGACTGACAGGACTCTCACAGATAATGGGCGCTTCGCTTCTGCCCTTTAAAAAAGAATTGGAATACGACTTGTACTATTTGGAATACCAATCGCTTTGGCTGGATTTGAAAATACTCGCGAAAACAATTTGGATATTCTTCTCCGACCCGACGGGAGTGTAGAAAAGAATAGGAAATTCCGGAAACTTAAGATAAAATCAGGGTAATGCGTATTGCCATTACCCACGATTATTTGAACCAGTTCGGGGGAGCGGAGAGGGTACTGAAAGTGCTTTTGGAAATGTTTCCGACCGCCGACCTCTATACGCTCCTCTATGACAAAGAAAAGACCAACGGGATTTTCGAGGGCCGGGTGAAAGGCACGAGCTTTTTGGATGTGCCGAGTGTGAAGAATCGGCATCGCGCTTTCATTCCATTAATGCCCTTTGCCGCGGCTTTTTTAAGACCAAAAAAAGAATACGATATTCTAATTTCCTCCACCGCCGGTTATGGCAAGGGAATTTCCGTGAAAGCCGATTACCATATCAGTTATTGCCATAGCCCGCTCCGATATGCCTGGGAGATAGATTATCTCAAGAATCTGCCCTTTTCGCCCTGGCCGCTTTCGCACTACGTTTCGCATCCGATCGCCCGCCTGCTTCGAAATTGGGACAAAAAAGCCGCCCAAAAGGTGAATGTGTTCGTGGCAAATTCAGATTTCATCAAAAGCAAAATCAAATCATACTACGGCCGCGATGCCATCACGGTCTATCCGCCGGTCGACACTGAAACTTTCCATATCGAACCGGAAACCAAACAAAAAGATTATTATCTGATGGTCGGCCGCCTCCTGTATTACAAAGGCTTCGATCTCGGCATAACGGCTTTCAATCAATTGCGGAAACCTTTGAAGATTGTCGGACGAGGACCGGAATTGGAAAAGCTCAAAAAACTCGCTAAATCCCCCCTCATTGAATTCATAACTTCCAATCCGAACGACCGCGAACTCCGGAAAATATATAACGAAGCTAAAGCACTTATCTTTCCCCAAATCGAGGATTTCGGATTAGTGGCGGCCGAAGCCCAATCCTGCGGACTACCCGTCATCGCTTTCGACCAGGGCGGGGGACGAGAAATAGTGAAAGACAGGAAAACGGGTTTGCTTTTCAAAGAACAGTCGCCGGAGGCAATCATAAAATCCGTGAAAAATTTTGAAAATTTGCCGTTCAGCCGGGAATCAATCGCCAAATCAGCCGAACGCTTTTCAAAAGACAATTTCCGGATAAATTTCATCACGGCCGCCGCCCAATCGGGGATAAAGTTGGATTAGACATGCGCACCTTCATCGATATCCGTTCGCTCGACACGAAGCAGATGACCGGCGTGCCGGAATACGTCCGCCTGCTCACGGAACATATCCTCAAAGAAGCGCCGCAAGACGAATATGTTTTTTTCGCCAACAGTTGGGGACGACGGCTCGAGAAAACTGATCTGCTTCAGAAAGAAAGGCGGGATTGGGTGAACTTCGGCATCCCCAATCGGCTTTTTGATATCTCAAACCGCCTTCTCAATTTTCCCAAAATAGACAAGCTTATTCCCGCCGATGTCTTTTACAGCCCCCATTTCAATATCTTGTCATTCGAAAATCCCAAGAAGCACGTTTTGACCATCCACGACATTTCTTTCGTTCATTACCCGGAATTTTTTTCTCCGCGCAAAAAACTCTGGCACTGGCAGCAGAATTGGCAAAAGCAGATAAAAGAGGCCGGCAGTATAATCACGAATGCCGAATATACCCGCGATGATTTGATATCCACCTTCGAATTGGACGAGAAAAAAGTTAAAAGGATATATGCCGGCGTGGACCCAACGTATAAAAAGATTCCCAAGAACGATACGGAGCTAATCCGTTTTCGGAATGAAAAAAGCCTCACTAGGCCCTTTCTGCTCTCAATCGGCACGATTGAACCGAGAAAGAATATCACCGCCACCATCCGGGCTTTCAACATCCTGAAAAATTCCTCGGCTTTCAAAGATTTGGAGCTTATTATCGTTGGTTCTTACGGCTGGCTCTATGATAAAATTCTGAAAGAGGCCGATTGTTCGCCTTATCGCAAAAGCATCAGATTTTGGGGCAGGTCAACGCCGAAAGAGAATCACCTTCTTTATAATCTGGCTTCGGTATTTGTCTTCCCGTCGTTCCTCGAAGGCATCGGTTTTCCGCCGCTTGAAGCCCAGGCCTGCGGATTGCCCGTCGTCGCTTCCGACCGTTCGTCTTTTCCCGAAATGCTAGGGAGTTCCGCGCTTCTCGTCGACCCGTGGAAAATCGGCGAGCTGGCTCTCGCGATAGAAGGAATAATGAAAGACGGCAAATTGAGGGGGGAATTGACGGAAAAAGGAATAAGAAACGCGGCGCGCTTCCAGTGGGAAGATGCCGCGAAAGACGTAATCAAGATATTAAAAGAAAATAATGGCTAAAAAAACCGTTCCCAGAAAAAACATCGAGCCGATCGTTCTGGATATCCGGAAGCCGGATTTCAACTATGGAAGATTGAGAAATTCGGAAAAACTGAATCTAGCGAAAATGCCGCGTTCGGCTCCGCCCCGCTTTCCCGTTCTCAAAAAAATGCTTCTCGGCCTGCTTTTCGCCGGTCTTTTTTCCATCGTCGCTTTTCTTCTTGTTGTGATTTTCAATCTGAATTCCGTCAAAGCGACTTTGTCCCAAAGTGGCGGCCGAATAATCGATAATTTTAATTCATCCGCCACGGCTCTAAAGGATTTCGAGCCAGCCGTGGCCGCGGGATACCTGAAAAATAACGACAAAACGCTTGCCGACATCAATAGCTTGGCGGGCAGTGGCGCCGGACGCTCTATTTTGGAAACCATTGGAAACGCCGTGCCGATAGTGAAAAGTGCCTTTGGTTTTCTCGGCCAAGTTACGAATTTGAACCTGACATTCCTTCAAATCGCCGGTAACCTTCAAAGTCTGCAATCCAATGGCTTCAAATATTTTCAAGAGGATGGGAATAAACTCGTCGCGCTTCTCGAAGATATTCGGAAACTGGTGGCGAAGGTAAACGACGAAACCCAGAAGATAAAGAACAACACTTCCGAACTCAAAAATCTTTCGCCGTTTTTCGGCAAAATCGACGACAATATCGGCGACCAGTATCTGAAATATTCCAGCGAGCTTTATAACTGGGACAACGCGCTTCAAAACTTGATTAATCTTCTTTCGGCATCGGGTGGCCGGCATATCTTGGTCTTTTTCCAAAATCCTTCGGAAATCCGCCCGGGCGGCGGCTTCATCGGCAGTTATGCCGATATCACTGTGGAAAATGGCCAGATGAAGAATATGGATGTGCGGGATATCTATGATCCCGACGGCCAACTGGCCATCAAGATAATACCGCCGGAACAGCTCCAAACGGTCACGACCGATTGGGGAGCGCGCGACGCCAATTGGTTTTTTGATTTTCCTACTTCCGCCAAGACCATCGTGAATTTCCTCGAAATGTCCAAAATGTATTCGGAAAAGAATGTGACATTCGATGCGGCTATCGCTTTAAACATCGATATTATCGAGACTCTTCTCGGCATTACGGGGCCTATAAAACTTGCCGATTATAATCTTACGATAGACAAAGACAATCTTCTTTATGAAGTCCAGCATTCGGTTGAAGCCGGCGCGGACAAGAAAGCGGGCGAACCCAAAAAAATCTTGAAGGTGCTCGCGCCTATCCTGCTTCAGAAACTCGGCGAACTGGCTCCCGAGAAACAAAAAGAACTCTTTGATAGCGTGAAAAAACACGCCGATAAAAAAGATCTGATGGTATATGCCAAAGATCCCGGCCTCGCGGGTTTTCTCGCGGGAAGCGCGCTCGACGGCTCCGTTTACGGCCTGCCGAACGGCTTTTGGGGAAGCTATCTCGCCGTCGTGAACGCGAATATCGCGGGCGGGAAAAGCGACGCTTTTATTGCGGAAAACGTTTTCGCGAATCTGGATATGGATACGAATGGGAATGTCTTTACTAATCTGACGGTTACCCGAACCCATAATGGCGACAAGGAAGTTGACCCGTGGTGGAAAGCGACCAATAAGGATTTTATCCGGATATTCACCGAACCCGGCGCCTCGCTCGTTTCCATTTCGGGCAACGACGCAAAGCCGAAGTACCAGACGATGAATTACGCGAATTCCAACTATGTGACAAACCCGGATATCGCGGCAATCGAGAAAAGTGAAGTTCTGATAAGTAATTATAAAACTTGGTCGCGGCAGGAATCCGGCAAGAACGTTTTCGCCACCTGGCTGATGCTCCCGGCCGGCAAAAGCAAAGCGTTGAATTTGCGCTACCAAACCAAAGGCGACCCGGCCATCTTCGGGCCCGATCGTGCTTACATTTTTATTTTTGAGAGACAGGCGGGCGTCAAAAATTCACTGGATGTGACGGTGAACGCTCCTTTCAGATACTATTGGGCGGAGTCGGGGAACTCGGCATTTTCATATCACAGCGATGACCCGGACAAGAGAATAATGCTCACGCTTACCCTGAAAAAACAATCGGATGAACAATATTAGAAATTTCTGTATCATCGCCCACATTGACCATGGTAAGAGCACCCTGGCCGACCGATTTCTCGAAATCACGGGCACGGTCGAGAAGCGGAATATGCGGGCACAATATTTGGACCAGCTGGAGTTGGAACGGGAGCGGGGTATTACCATAAAAATGGCGCCCGTTCGGATGGAATATTTGGGTTATATTTTGAATCTTATCGACACGCCAGGACACTCGGATTTTGGCTATGAGGTATCACGCGCGCTTGCGGCTGTCGAGGGCGGAATACTTCTCGTGGATGCCACTCAGGGCATCCAAGCCCAAACGCTCGCCAATTTCCGAGCGGCCAAAGCTTCGGGCCTGACCGTTTTGGGCGCAATAAACAAAATAGATTTGTTCAAAAACGCAGGAGATCAAGAAACTATATCCCGCCTCCGCAAAGAAGTGGTGGAACTTATCGGCGGAAAAGAGGAGGAAATTTTCATGATATCCGGCAAGACGGGCGAAAGAGTCGAAGAAATGTTGAATGAAATTATCCGACGCGTGCCGCCGCCTCGGGAAAACAACATAAAGAATTTGAACCGCGCCCTCATCTTCGATTCATTCTACGACGACCATAAAGGCGTAATGGCTTCGGTCCGCGTCTTCGATGGCGAGATAGATCCCAATGAGAATGTCTACCTGGCCGCGCCTGACACGGTCTCCAAAATAAAAGAAGTCGGCTATTTCAAGCCGCAGATAAAAGCGGCCAAAAGCCTCAAGACTGGCGAAATCGGCTACATCGCGACCGGCATTAAGGATACCTCGCTCATAAAGATAGGGGACACGGCCATCTCCGCCGCCCATCATCCGGACAAAATAAAATCTTTTATCCTGCCGGGATACAAAGAGCCGCGTCCGGTCGTCTTTGTTTCTTTTTATCCGGAAGAAAACGACGATTACGAACTGCTGAAGAAAAGCTTGGAGAAGCTGAAATTAAGCGACTCGGCGCTCACAATCGAGCCGGATCAGAACGAAGTATTGGGCCGAGGATACAAGGTCGGATTTCTTGGCCGACTCCATTTCGAGATTACCGCCGAACGGCTAAAGCGAGAATATAAGGTAGATACCGTGAGTACTTTTCCATCGGTTATATATAAAATAAAAAACAAAGGAAATTGGCAAACAATAATTAAACCCGAAGAACTTCCGATGGAATACGAAGAAATCTGGGAACCGATGGTGAAAATAACGATTCTCGTGCCGCCGAAATATCTCCAGAGCGTTTATCCGCTCCAGGCGCGCTTCCGCTTCAGGGATATTATGACGGAAACTTTCCAAGACCAGACGGAGCTTAAGGCAATAATGCCGCTGGCCGAACTCGTGAGCGATTTCGACGACCAGTTGAAATCCGCGACTGCCGGTTTCGCTTCGTTCAGCTATGAACTGGCGGATTATGCGAAAGCAAACATCGTGAAAACGGATATTTTGGTGGCAGGGGAGATAGTGCCGGGTCTTTCACGATTTCTGCCTACGGAAACCGTCGAGAAGGAGTCGCGGCGAATGGTGATAAAACTCAAAGAAATTCTGCCTCATCAGCAATTCGCCCAGCCCATTCAAGCCCGCGTCGGAGGCAAATTCATCGCCCGCGAAGACATTCCCGCGGTAAAAAAACAACTCGGGAATTTCGGCAAGAACGGCGGCGATCGCACCCGGAAAATGAAACTCTGGGCCAAGCAGAAGAGGGGAAAGGAAAGGCTCCAGTCGCGCGCCCAAGTCCGCATCAGCCCAGCCATATTCAAAGAACTAATAAAAAAATAAATGAGATATAATTAAGAGATGACAACGGATACCTGGAGGTGGGCAATATTCGGAGCGGCAATCACTTTGATAGGCTGGGGACTTTTCCGGCTTATAGATTCGAAAGGCGAGTTGAAATCCGAAATATCAGAACTTTCCGCCAAATCGGCCGACCTTACGGAAGAAAACCGCAAGCTGGCCGACCAGATTGATTATTTCAAGAATCCGACTAATCTTTTGAACGAAGCCAAGAAACAGACGAATTATCGCCTGCCAGACGAGAAGCTGATAATCATCGTGCCCGGAACGGCGAGCAGTTCCCCGACAAGCACCGGTAAAAATTAAATACGGTGCGGGTAAGGAGAATTGAACTCCTGTATCTTGCTTGGGAAGCAAGCATATTACCACTATACTATACCCGCAATGACGTTTTTATAGTATCATATTATAGGAGCAAGTAAGTATAGAATACGGGCCTGCCCCCACACCTATGCATATCAAGAAGTTTCTTATATAATATAAATGACATAATTATGGAATTTTTTAATTTCAACCGCGGAGAAATGGAGGACGCGAAAATAACCTCGGAAACTAACACGGAGAGGGAGGTTGGTAAGCCTCCGGAAAAATCGAAAGAGGAGGCGCTTGATGAAAAAATTATTTCATTTGAATCTCTTTATGGCATAAAAAGAGAGGAACTCGAATCAATCGAAAGCTTTAACGGTCTGACCGACGGGCAAAAAGCCATTGCGCTTGAAAATTTCAGTCAATTCGGACTTAAAAAAATAACCGAGCAGGCCATAATCCGGCAAACCGAAGGAAAAGAAAAAGCAAATATATTCGGAAAAATATATCGGGGCGTTTTTGCCAATCAATATTTAAAGTACGCCGAGAAAGAAGAAACGGATATCTTCGTAAGAGGGGGATTGGAATCGCATAAAAGCATAATCGAAAAAATCTCAGAGCAGATGAAAGACAGTAAGGTTGACGCGGATATCAATCCCGACGGTTCCTTAAACATTTATTTCGCAGAACGCGATATTAAAAATTTGAATCCCAAAGAACGGGAAAAAATGAATGAATTCAACGAAGCGGCGCGAATTTTCGCGACTACGCCCGCCGAATGGCAATACAGCGGAAGAGAACAGGATAAATTTACCGGAATAAAAGAGCGTTATGAGAAATCCCTGGAAGGATATATCGGGGTAAAAAGAGCGCACTCTAAAAACGACGGGGAAGCCGCAATCAGCGCGGCGGAAACAGACCAAGCGGTTCACATGCACCAGCTTTTAAACACGGATAAAGACGTGGAAAAATATATTCGTTCCATCGCCTCGGAATCATCGATTAAAACATTCTTCCGTTCGGCGGCAAGCCAAAATATCGGATTTACTCTTTTGGGCGGCGGAATACGCTCCGCAACCGTGGCCGCATGGGGATTAATCGCCGCTCCGTTTGTCGCCGCCGGCATGGGCGCATTTTTGTCGCGAAAACGCGCTATTTTAGAACTTCAACAAGAAGCTGTTTTGGCGCGCAGTGGGAAAGAAACGAAGATAAAAAGAAAAACTAAAGGAATTAAAATTAAGGGGGTTGAATTAGGCGAAAAAGAAGTTTCGGCTCTTAATTTTGTCGACGCCAAATCCCTTACTCAAAAGATTGACAAGCTTTACTGGCAAATTGCTTCCGTTGAAGCCGACAATAATAAAAAGGATGGGGAGAGAAAAAATGAAATCGCCGAATTGCGCGAAGAACTCGCGACGCGGCTTCTCTACACCGACATAAAAATGGAAAGAGGGCTGGTAAATTACGGCTCAACTAATGACCGGCTCGCCAATCAATACGCTCTTTTGAAATCTCGAAGCATGGCGGCCGTCGAAACAATGAAAAATGAAAAAGAGGGAGATGAAAATAAAACCGAAAACATCGCCATGGAGCGCCTTGAATCGTTTTTAGAGATGAAGAATGACAAAGCCCACGCTCACGTCCGGAGAGCGGCGATGCGTGGAGCTTATATGGGCGCCGGTTTCGCTCTGCTCGGCTATGAAATCCGCGACGCGTTTTCCGGATTTTCAGGAACTAAAAATGCCGTGGAATTTTTCAAACATACTTTTAATATCGGGCACGAGACGACTGCCGCAGTCGCCGCTATGCCGGGAATAACTCCGGCGCTGGATACCACCCACATCCCGCCAATTGCCGAAAAAACAGAAATAGCAAATCAAGAAACGCCCGCGCCGGCACCGGAGGGACGCGCGCTTGCGTTCATTGAGAAAAAAGGAAGTATTTGGCAAGCGGCGCGCAATCTCGTAAACCGCCGCGCGATATCAGAAAAAGAATTTCAAGCGGCTTGGGAAAATCCCAAATCGACCGTAAAACTTCCAAATGGCGCGACTCATCATATTTCGGAGATAGGCTTATCCCATGAAGGCGACGAGGTTATATTTATGAAAGAGAAGGACGGCGTGCCGGCTCATTTTGAATTCGTAGCCGACAGCAAAAAAACCGCCGGCACCGATAAAGACCTCATGGAAGTTTTCGCTAAAAAACGCGTAAAAATTCCCAAATGGCTTGAATCTCGCATGGATGCGGAGGAGCATGCGATTCCATCATCCGATATCTATCCAATGAAACCGATGCCGCTCCATCTATATCCGACCGGCCACGTATTCGAGCCGAAGGTTAATCCCACGAGCGGATCGAAGACAAATTATCTGCCCCCAGATTTCTTAGAATTAAAACATGAGCCTCAAATACCGGAAATCGGAGCTAAGAACGCACCGCCGATTGAGCACGCTATTCCCGACAAGAGCGGCAATATTATTGAACAAATAGAACCTGGTAAAATAAAGATTGGAGAAAAAAATATGTGGGGAATTATCAAATTTAATTATAACGACTCGAATCACTCTATAAATCTGGATGAAACATATTTTAAAAATTTAAGTGGGAATGAAGTCTTGAAATACAAACATTATGAAATATTGAAAGAAAAAATAATCGCAGAACGTATGTCTACTGAAATATCCGAATCTTACAATAATATGACAGTTGATGGCTTAAGACTCAACAAATATTTAAAAGTATACGAGAGCATCTCAAAGAATCCGACTTATACCAAAGAAACTTCCCTTGTCGCCAGTTCGATAAAATTTATGATAAGAGAAATGATCAAAAAATATGGCGATGTTATTGACCCGAATATAAAATACTTCCGATATTGATTTCTAACGTCATGCTCCACTCTTGAGAATCATGAATGATTTTCAATTAATTTCAAAAAATAAGCCCGCGGGAGATCAGCCGAGGGCGATAAAGGAATTGGTTTCCGGCCTCAAAAAAGATTACAAAAACCAGACGCTTTTGGGCGTCACGGGCTCCGGTAAGACCTTCACAATTGCGAACGTGATAGCCGAAATCCAGAAGCCGACGCTCGTCATCGCCCATAACAAGACCTTGGCCGCCCAGCTTACGAACGAATTTCGCGAGCTTTTTCCGAATAACTCGGTGAACTACTTCGTTTCTTATTACGATTATTATCAGCCGGAGGCCTATATGCCTTCGTCCGACACTTATATCGAGAAGGAGGCGATGATAAACGACGAGATAGACAAGCTCCGCCACGCGGCGACGGCGGCTCTTTTGACGCGCAAAGACGTTATCGTAGTTGCTTCCGTCTCTTGCATCTACGGCCTGGGTTCGCCTAAAGCATACCGCGAAAATATTTTCCATTTGAAACCCGGCGATCGGCTGGAACGCGATGAATTCATCAAAAAGCTCGTGGAACTCCAATTCACCCGGACGAACTCCGACCTGAAGCGGGCGACCTTCCGCGTGCGGGGCGACAACTGGGAAATAATGGCGCCGGACCGCGATGTTATCTATAACTTCCAAATAAGAAACGGTGCTATCAATAAAATATACGAGGTGGAGCCGGCCAAGGGATTTCGGCCGGGCAAGACGCCGGAATTGCCGGAAATATATATCGCGCCGGCCAAGCACTTCATCACGCCGCCCGACGACCGCGACCGGGCACTCAAAGCCATCAAAGAGGAGTTGAAAAGCCAATTGAAAAAATTCGAAAAAGAAAAGAAATTTCTGGAGGCGGAGCGGATAGAACGCCGCACCAAAGCCGACATGGCGATGATGAAGGAGGTTGGGTACTGCCACGGCATCGAGAATTATTCCCGCCATCTTTCCGGACGTGACACAGGAGAGCCGCCCGCCACGCTTCTGGATTATTTCCCGAGTTCATCGAACGGCGGATTTTTGACCGTGATAGACGAATCCCACGTGACCATCCCGCAGCTGGGAGGAATGTTCGCGGGCGACGCTTCGCGCAAAAAGACGCTTATAGACTACGGCTTCCGCCTGCCTTCGGCATCCGATAATCGGCCGCTGACCTTCAAAGAATTCGAATCTCGGGTTGGCCAGACGATTTACACCTCGGCTACGCCTGCTCCTTTTGAAATAAACAAGAGCGACCCTTCGAAGCACTCAGGGCAAGGGAAAATCGTGGAGCAAATCATCCGGCCGACGGGGCTCGTGGATCCCGCGATAACCATAAAGCCGGTCAAAGGGCAGATAGACGATTTGATTGTGAGAATAAAAGACCGAATCGAAAAGAAGGAGCGCGTGCTCGTGACTACCCTCACAAAGCGGATGGCGGAAGATTTGAGCGCGTACCTGGAAGAATTGAAAATCAAAGTGAATTACCTTCACAGCGATGTGAAAACATTGGATCGCATCCGCATCCTCACCGATTTGCGGAAGGGGAAGATAGAAGTGCTCGTGGGCGTAAACCTTCTGCGGGAAGGCTTGGATTTGCCCGAGGTTTCACTCGTCGCGATTCTCGATGCCGACAAGGAGGGTTTTTTGCGAAGCGAAGTATCGCTCATTCAGACTATCGGCCGGGCGGCCAGAAATGAGAAAGGGGAGGTGCTGATGTATGCCGACAATATCACGGGCTCCATCAGGCGCGCCGTGAGCGAAACCGACCGCCGCCGGAAAATCCAGCTGGCTTACAATAAAAAACACGGCATCACGCCCAAAACTATCATCAGGGAAATTAGGGACATTCTGCCGGTCGAGGATATTCTGAATCTGGAAACGAAGATACTACCGAAATCCAAATCGGTCTTGGAAGAGCTTATGAAGCAAAAAGAGAAGGAGATGAAAGAAGCGGCGAAGAATTTGGACTTCGAACTAGCCGCCCTCCTTCGGGATGAAATTAAAATATTGAGTAAGAAGACTAAAAACCACTAGGCAACCAAAAAAGTGTGCGCTCCGGGGCGCTAGCCCAAGTCTTACCCACTTTTTCTGATTGCCTAGTGGTTTTTTTGACTTCGGTTAATCTTTATTCTAAATTGGATGTACTATCCCTAGTGAACCGAACTAGAGGCCTTTCCCCATATATGGGGAAATTCGAAGCACGAAATCCGAAATCCTAAACAAATCCCAATATTTAAGTACTGAATACTAAAACACGTTTAGAATTTTTGGATATTTGAATTTAGTATTTGTTTCGTATTTCGATATTCGGATTTAGAATTTTATATTCCAATGCAAAACAAAATTATCATCAAGGGCGCCCGCGAGCACAACCTGAAAAATATAAATTTAGAAATCCCCAGGGATAAGATGGTGGTCTTTACGGGCCTTTCCGGCTCCGGCAAATCTTCCTTAGCTTTCGATACCATCTTCGCCGAGGGCCAACGCCGATATATCGAGTCACTCTCGGCCTATGCCCGCCAGTTTTTGGGCAAATTGGACAAGCCGGACGTAGATGAAATCGAGGGCCTTTCGCCGGCTATCTCTATCGATCAGAAGCACCACTCGGCGAATCCGCGCTCCACGGTCGCAACCATTACCGAAATTTACGATTATCTGCGGGTGCTTTTTGCGCGCGCCGGCAAGCCCTATTGCCCCAAGTGCGGGAAAGAAATAAAAAAGATGACGACGGATGAGATTGTGGATGTCGCCATTCAAATCTCGAATGAAAACAAAGAAAAAGAGGGGAGAAATATGGTAATATTGGCGCCGGTCGTCCGCGGCCGGAAAGGGGAGTACTACCAGATGCTTTACGATTTTCTGAACGCCGGCTTCTCTGAAATCCGGATAGACGGCCAATTCATGAGTCTGCGCGAACGGATAGAATTATCGCGCTACAAACAGCACACGATAGACTTGGTAGTGGACCGCCTGCCGGCCGGCGTGGACTTCACCGACAAGGACAAGCGCTTGCGGCTCGCGGAAGCTATCGAATCCGCTTTGAAATACGGCCATGATGTAGTGACACTCATCACCGACAAAGAAACTTCGCTTTCGGCTCAGTACACCTGCCCCGAAGACGGCTTCTCTTTTCCGGAAATAGAGCCACGGCTCTTCTCTTTCAACAGCCCTTTCGGCGCCTGTCCGAATTGCCACGGCTTGGGCACGGAAAGCGTCTGGTCCGAAAATATCTGTCCGGTCTGCCTGGGAAAAAGATTAAAGGAAGAAAGTCTGAATGTTCTGATAGAAAACAAGAATATTTGGAACGTCACGGAATTTTCCATCGCGGATGCGCTCGCGTTTTTCTCCAAGGTTGAAGAAAAAATAAGAAAGAATAAAAACCTCGCCCAGGTGGCCGAGGTGCCGCTCCGTGAAATCAAGAACCGCCTGAAATTCATGGCCGATGTCGGTCTGGAATATCTCACGCTCGGCCGGAAGGCGGGTACGCTTTCGGGCGGAGAATCCCAACGCATCCGACTGGCATCGCAAATCGGCTCGCGCCTCGTTGGCACGCTTTATATTCTGGACGAACCGACTATTGGGTTACACCAGCGCGACAACGACAAACTCATTAAAACCCTGCATAATTTGAGGGATTTAGGGAACACCATCATAGTTGTGGAACACGACGAAGAGACTATCCGTTCGGGCGACTGGCTCGTGGACATCGGCCCGGGCGCGGGCATCCACGGCGGGTATATTGTGGCCGCAGGCCCCATTCCGGAAATAATTGCCAAGGAACCAATGTTCCCGTCCTCATCCCGAACTGCGAAGCAGGAGGTTAAGGGATGCAATCCCGCCCACGTAAGTGTGGCGGGGCCGGAAATAATCAAAGATAAGAGCCAGAATTCGCTCACACTCGAATATCTTCGCGGAAAAAGATTCATCGAGGTGCCGAAAAAGCGCCGCTCGGTGGGGAAGAATCAGGAATCCATTAAAATCAGGGGCGCGACGGAAAATAATCTCAAAAATTTGAACTTAGATATTCCACTCAAGAAATTCACGGCCGTGACCGGCGTTTCCGGCTCCGGCAAAAGCACCTTGGTCTACGATGTGCTCTACAAAACGCTTGCCAACAGATTCAACGGCGCGGCCTACAAGCCCGGCGCGCATAAGAGCATTTCGGGAACCGAGAGCATAAACCGCGTCATTAATGTCGACCAATCGCCGATCGGCCGGACGCCGCGCTCCAATCCGGCAACTTACGTAGGCGCTTGGACTTTTATCCGCGATCTCTTCGCCGCGAGCCCAGATGCGCGCGTGCGCGGATACAAGGCCGGACGCTTCAGCTTCAATGTGCGGGGCGGCCGATGCGATAACTGCGAAGGTCACGGCCTTATCGCCATCGAGATGCATTTCCTGCCGACGGTCTACGTGGAGTGCGAAATCTGCAAAGGTAAGCGCTTCAATCGCGAAACGCTGGCGGTGGATTACAACGGCAAAAATATCTACGAAGTTCTGGAAATGACCATAGAGGAATCGGTGAAATTTTTTGAAGACATTCCCTGGCTTTACGAGCGGCTGAAAATAATCGAGGAGGTCGGCTTAAGCTACATCAAGCTCGGCCAATCCGCCACGACCCTGTCCGGCGGCGAAGCGCAAAGAATCAAACTCTCGGCGGAGCTCGGCAAGCGCGACACGCACCGCACGCTCTATCTTCTGGACGAACCAACGACCGGTCTTCATTTCGCCGATGTGGACCAGCTTTTGAAAGTACTCCAGCGGCTCGTGGACAGGGGGAACACCATTGTCGTCATCGAGCACAATCTGGATGTCATTAAAACGGCCGACTGGGTAATAGACTTGGGACCGGAAGGTGGGGAAAAAGGCGGAGAGATAATCGTGGCCGGCACGCCCGAAGATATCGCACGGAAGGCCAAGAGCGCCACAGGCTCCTATCTCCGGAAAGTGCTGAAATAGATTGACACAAACCGGCGCGGAAGCATATCTTAAAAGGAGTTTCAGTTAACAAACTATTTTCCCAAACAATTCCATTTGGAGGGTTTCTTATGGGACAGCAATTCTATTATTACTTCGAGCCGGGAGACACCAACACAGACAGGTGTCTTGCGGATTTTTTAACCGAGGATTCCCGCCGGGAAAAAGCGGAAGTTCTGGAAAAATCGCACATTCGTAAAACGATGCTATTTGAAACCGCGGATTTGGAATCCATCAGAAAAATCAATGCGAGCAGAAGGCAAAATCTGATGAAATTCAAAATTTTCCGCGGCAATATCGATAAGCAAGTGATTCCGATTCCGTTCAAATTGATGGACCCTAAAGTCCGCAAAAAAATGAAGACGGCGCATACGGCCAGAAAACTTCGGCAAATACGCAACATCGGAGCCCATATGATGTACGGACCGGGAAACATCGCCCATTAGCGAAAAAAGCAATTCATAAGCCATTCTCAAAACATCGGGAATGGCTTTTTTATTTACCCATTCTATTATTATGGGCGCTACAATTGATTGTAACGCCTTAATTATCATTATTTATCTGTATAATTCTTTGGAATACGTATAGAATAATGATCAAAAGTGAAAAGGAATTTATATAAAAATCTTCCCGAGACGCCTGGAGTCTACCTTTTCAAAGACGGAAAAGGGAGATTGCTTTATGTCGGCAAGGCGGGGAATTTAAAACGGCGCGTGTCGTCTTATTTTCTGCGACCGCATGATTATCGCATCCAGAAATTGGCGAGTGAAATAAGAAAAATTGAAGTAAGAAAAACCGACACGGCCATCGAGGCGCTTATTCTGGAAGCGGAATTCATTAAAAAATACCAGCCGCCCTACAATATCCGCGAAAAAGACGACAAGAGCTTTCTTTATGTCGAGATTACCAAAGACATATTCCCCAGAGTTTTATTGGTACGAGGCAAAGAAAAGATAAAAGGCAAGAGATATGGGCCGTTTACCTCTTCTTCCCAGGCGCGCGAGGCGCTCAAAATCATCCGCCGTATCTTCCCGTTCAGCACCCACGAGACCAGCGGTCCATTGAGACGTCCTTGTTTTGATTATCAAATAGGACTTTGTCCCGGAACATGCACCGGAAACTTCAGCCGAACGGAGTATTTGGAGAATATAAAAAATCTGGAGCTTTTCTTCGAGGGAAAAAAGAAAAAAATCATCGGCAATCTCAAAAAAGACATGGCGAAGGCGAGTCGGAAAACGGAGTATGAGAAAGCCGACAAGATAAAACATCAGCTCTTCTCTTTACAGCATATTCAGGATGTGGCAGTCATCTCCGATGACAAATTCCAAAATCCAAATGCCAAATTCCAAACAAAACGAATTGAGGGTTACGATATATCGAACATATCGGGAAAATTTGCCGTAGGAAGCATGGTGGTTTTTAAAGACAATGAACCGGACAAAAACGAGTATCGGAAATTCAGGATAAAAACGGTTTTTGGGCCGAATGACACCGGAATGATAAAAGAGATTTTTACCCGCCGCTTTCGCAATTCCTGGCGCAAACCTGACTTGATTCTCATAGACGGGGGACGGGGACAGGTGAATGCCGCTCGCGAAATACTCCGCAAATTCAAACTAGGAATTCCGCTCGTCGGCTTGGCCAAGGGACTAGAAAGGAAAAGAAACGACATAATCGGGAAAATCCCCGAATTCACCGACTTGAAGACGCTTATCCGAGTCCGCGACGAGGCCCATCGCTTTGCCATTGCCTATCACAAAAAAATCAGGAAGGCAGAATTCATAGGGCATAAATCTTGAAATATAGGAATAATATCTTTTGCAAATAGACGGCCTCCGAATTCTAAAATCGTCTTCGCTTTGTCGCTATTAGCCACCCTGCTCGCCTTACGGCGGGGGTCCTGGCTCATTTCACGCGAGTCGCTCAGTGATTTTAACGAATTCTCCGGTTTTATATTCGCTCAAAATATTATTCCTATATTTCCTATTTATTCTTAAGAGCTCCGCCTGTGTTCCCGAAAACAAATCTCGGAGGCGAAAAAGCTCGGTTCCCGAGAGAATTCGAGGGATTTTTCGCCGAGAGCTTAGTGGTGCGTTCCGTCGCTGGAACGGAACGACACCCGGTGATTTAGGGAATACAGGCGGAGCGAATTATTTTATTTGCGGATATCCGAAATTTTTGATAGGATAGGTTTTCTATGCCTATGAAAACGAAAATTATCGCCACCATCGGTCCGAGCTCCGATTCATACGAAACCATCTACAAAATGATAGAGGCGGGGATGAGTATCGCCCGAATGAACTTCTCCCACTGCACCTATCCCGAGTATCTCGAGCGGAAACGGCACATTCAGAAAGCTTCGAAGAAACTCAAAAAAAGTGTGCAAATCCTCCAAGACCTTCAAGGTCCCCGAATTCGCGTGGGCGAAATGCCCAAAGAGGGATTGGAACTCAAGGAGGGGGATTTGGTGATTTTTTCCACGAATAGGAAAAAGAACGACGCGATTTTCGTGGACAACCCGTATCTCCACTTGGATATCAAGCCAGGTCATCCGATTTATCTCGCGAGCGGCGACATGGAACTCATCGTAAAAAAGAAAAAAGACTCCGAAATATACGCGGAAGTCGTGAGAGGCGGCATTCTCTATTCCCGGAAGGGCGTGAATGTTCCGCACACCAAACTCACCACGTCGGGAATTACTCGAAAGGATATAAAAGACCTGAAATTCGGCTTAAAGCAGAAAACGGATTATGTCGCCATTTCATTCGTCCAATCGGCCGAAGATATCCTAAGAGCCCGAAAAATCATCGGTAATAAGGCAAAAATCATCGCGAAGATAGAGAGTGCCCAAGCCTTGAAGAATATCGATGCCATCATCCAGGCTTCCGATGGAGTGATGATCGCACGGGGCGATTTAGGAATAGAAATACCTTATGAAAAACTTCCTTTTATCCAGAAAAATATCATCCGGCACGCGGCTTGGCACCGGAAGCCATCCATTACCGCTACCCAAATGCTGACTTCAATGATTAACCACGATCATCCGACCCGAGCCGAAGTCTCGGATATCGCGAACGCCGTTTGGGACGGCACGGATGCCGTAATGCTTTCGGATGAAACCGCTTCCGGCAAATATCCGATACGCTCCGTGAAAGCCATGGCTAAGGTGGCAAAGCAAGCCGAGGAAACGAAAAACCAAACAAACTGGCTTTAATTAAATTTTTGAAACGGTTTTGGCAAGTATCTCATCTATGGTCTCTATAAATGTACCGATTACTTACCCTGACGATTTGTTATATGACGGATCGAAAGAATCGGTGGAATTAACTCTTAAACCGCTTCTTGATTTTACCATAAAGTGTATAATCGGGGTATGAGGATTAATCGCTATCTGGCGCTCAATAAGTTCGCAAGCCGGCGCGAGGCGGACAGACTGATAGAAAAAGGACAAGTCTTAATAAACGGCAAACCCGCCGTTCTGGGTGCAATCGTGAAGGAAGATGATAAAGTAACCCTCAAATTAGGATTTAAAAAAATGGAAAGGGAGAGGGTTTATATCGCCTTCAATAAGCCCATCGGCATCGTCACGCATAGTCCGGAAAAAAACCAAAAAAGCATCGCGGATGTTTTCAAATACAAAACCCGCGTTTTCCCGATAGGCCGTCTGGATAAGGATTCCCACGGGCTCATTATTCTTACGAACGACGGGCGCGTGACCGGACGCCTGCTCGATCCGGACTCCGGCCATGAGAAGGAGTATCTCATTGAAACGAATGAACCGCTTCAAACAAATTTTTTAAGAAAAATGGCGAAAGGGGTGAGAATCGGCGATTATACAACCAAGCCTTGCCAGGTAAAATCCATCGGCTCGAAAAAGTTTCGGATTATCATTACCGAAGGCAAGAAAAGACAAATAAGGAGGATGTGCTTGGCTTTGAATCATAACGTGGCCGACCTGGAACGGATCCGGATATTGAATATTACCATCGGCAACCTTAAACCGGGTGGACATCGGCTTATTGAAGGCAAAGAACTGGAAACCCTTTTGGCAAAAATCGGCTTATGATACAATAATCCCTACAAGACAAAGAGTGATATAAGCAGGAACCGGCGCGCGTGAGGCACGTCGGTTTTTGTTTTTATAGTATAATTGTTCCAATGCCTCCGGAATTGGTTTCATTCATCGGCGAGTACGGCTATGCCGCCATCTTCCTTTTGGTTTTCCTCCAGGAAATCGGCGTACCGAATCCCGTTCCCAATGAACTGGTGCTTTTGTTTTCCGGCTATCTCGCTTCGACGGGCGTGCTTCAATTTCCGCTGGTTTTTCTATCCGCCGTTTCGGCCGATTTCATCGGCACTTCTTTGCTTTACTCCGTTTTCTATTTTTCAGGCCAATATATCCTAGACCATAAGCCGCGCTGGCTACCGATTTCGCATTCCAATATCGACAGGCTTTCCGGAAAAATATCCCGCCGGGGCCGCTGGGGAATATTCCTCGGCCGCCTCGTTCCGTATCTCCGGGGCTACGTTTCGGTGGCGGCCGGCCTTCTGCAAATAAAACCAAATGTATTTTTGACATCAGTCATCGTCTCCGCCCTGATCTGGAGCGGGGGATACGTCTTCGCGGGAAAACTGATGGGACCGTACTGGGACCGCTTCACGGATGCTATCGGCGGCATCAACATTGCCCTGCTCGCCATCATCGGAATAATCATAGCGGTATATCTTTTCCGCTATTTCAGGCAAAAACGCCACCAAATATGAAATTTTCCGTCATAATACCCGCCTATAACGAAAGTGGGCACATCGCGAACGCGATTAAGAGCATTCTTGCTCAAGATGCCGGCCGCCGGAATTTCGAAGTTATCGTCGCGGACAATAATTCAACCGATGAAACCAGCCGAGCGGCGCGCGAGGCCGGCGCCGATAAAGTCGTTTTGGAAACGGAGCAAGGAACGAACATGGCGAGAAATGCCGGATACAAGGCCTCGAAGGGCGAAATCATCGTCTTTATGGACGCTGATTGCATCGCTCCGCCCGATTGGTTGTCGAGAATCGGCCGACTGCTCGAGAATTCTTCCCTTGCGATGGTTTCGGGTCCGTATGATTACGGTTTTTCCGGAATCAGGGCTTTCTTGGATGAAATCTGGACCGGGAAGATGTTTCCCAAAGCGCCGGCACTTTTGGAATTTTTATTCGGGAAAAAAGCGGGGATTATCATCGAGGGGAATTTCGCCGCTCCGCGCGCGACCATCGAGGCGATCGGCGGCATCCCACTCATCAAATTCTGGGGCGACGGTCCGGCGATGGCCATACCGGCAAGCCGGAAAGTCGGCAAAGTTTTTTTCGATCCAACTCTGAAAATAAAAAGCTCGCCCCGAAGATTGGGGAAAAGCAATTTTATTATAACGACGTTGAAATACGCCTGGGTTTACCTCAAAACGTATTTCACCATTTAACTCTGCGGTCGGTTGAAAATATGGGGAACGATGGCTTTCAAAGCCAGCACGCCAGTTAAGGCGCCAAGAATGCCGAAGATCATATCGCCGATGGTATCCCCATTGCCCGGCTGAGCCAATTGATTGAAGGAAGGTGGAATATGATTGAGGAAACTGGCCGCGAAATTGTCCAAAATGAATTCGTACAGTTCCCAAATGACGGCAAAGAAGGCGACGGCCATCACGATAATCAGCGCATTTTTCCAAAACCGATTGTGGAGAATATTCAAATGGAGATATTTTTCCCCAATCCAGACGACAAGCATTGCCTCAAAAACGCCGCCGAAAAAATGAACCACGATGTCATAACCAAGAAAGCCCGCGTTGCATCCCAGATAATGGAAACATCGGGAATTTTCTATCAACCAGAAAGAGGAGTCGGCAAAAAATTCCGCGGCGGCGAAAAGCAGAGTGGAAAAGAAGAAAGCGATATCCAGCCTTGAAGCTTTGAAAAAATCGGGACTAAACGCCATATGCATATGGAAGAAATTATACCAATACGGATGGGATTATTCAAAGGAAAAATAAATTATCTTAGAATTGAGTTTTCCGGGAATCTTATTCGTTATAAAACTACCGCTTAAAGGTAGGGTAAATGCTATGATTAAATAATGGCCTATGTGTCTTGGAATAAAGGATTAAATAAAAAAAACCATCCTGGATTAGCAAAAATTGCCAAAGCTAGAAGCAAAAGAAATAATTTCGCACAATGGCAAAAAAACCATCCAATTAAATATGCTTCATTACATAAAAGTTCGGAGCTCGCCGAATTTTATGGAACAATGTTGGGAGATGGCTGTATAGAAAAGTTCGCTAGAACCGAAAAGTTATCCGTCAGCTTTAATTCCAAAGAAACTCAACACATTCGACATGTTAAAAAAATGATTAGTGACATATTTCTAAAGGAACCTGCGGCACAAATACGTAATTATTCTCACTGCATTAATTTAACTCTCTATCAGAAAAACTTAAGCAGTAGATTGAAATTTCCAACCGGCGAAAAACAACTCCATCCACTGGGTATTCCTCATTGGATTAGGGAAAACGAAAAATTCCTGATCAAGTGTCTGAAGGGCCTTTTTGAAACAGATGGCGATTGGGTCATCGACAAAAAATACGGTATGAATGTCATGAAATTCACCAATGTCATACCGGAACTACTTAAAGACGTTCACAAATCGTTAATAGGACTCGGGTTTACCGCCCATCTCGGTAAAAGACGGGTTACAATCAGTAGAAAATCAGAAACTAAAAAATTTGCCGAAATGATAAAATTTAGGCTATATTAGAATTATTGCGGGATCGTCTAAAGGTAGGACGTCGCTCTCTGAAAGCGAAAATTTTGGTT
>ERZ1292625.59-Hain-H41-01um-R1-59-length-186765-cov-10_pt5 | contig 44444 bp, 43 predicted proteins | sample MGYA00564400_ERZ1292625 | MGnify/ENA primary metagenome ERZ1292625 (study PRJEB36523, sample SAMEA6512639) | groundwater metagenome | collected 2019-01-08 | study: AquaDiva: Metagenomics assemblies of 32 groundwater samples
CCCGCGAAGCGGGCCGCCGTTTGTATTTTTATCTCTGTGTTCTTTAAATCTTCAGCAACTCCTTTAGCTTTGGTTCGTCAAAACCAATCACCACATCATCACCGACTTTAATCACCGGTACTCCCATTTGCCCAGTCATGTCGATCATTTCCTTTCGTTTTTCTATATCAGAGGCCACGTCATAGTCGGTAAAGGCAACGTTGTTCTCTGTAAAAAATTCCTTCGCCGCGTGACAAAAATGGCAAACCGGCGTGCTATAGATGGTAACAGGGCTCATAGATGTGTACTTTAATATATTTTAATCAAGCTAGTATAACAAATCAGCGCCAGAACTGATACCATGGCGCGTTCTTACTAGTACTCGTCGCAATGGGTTTTATTTCACTTTCTTCTTCCGGCTCAACAATGACGACCACTTGCTCCCCGTCTTTCGTAACATCAAACTGCCGTCTCATTTCTGCTTCGATGCCCCGTTCATTGGACAAATACTCCACTTTCGCCTCCAAAGCATCCTTACGCGCCTCCAGTGCCGCCGCTTCTTGCTCGGCCTCTACGCGACGCTCCCTCATATCGACTGCCATTTCATAGCGCTGGAACGCCTGCCAGGCCACAAACACAGTCAAGAGCAAAATACCGCCCTGCAGGTACCGCGAGGTCATGACCATCTTCAAACGGCGTTTTTGATAAAAGTCAAACATACGTATAGTATAGCGCCCTTTGCGGAGCGAGCCGGTTTTGCTACAATAGGCAACGTATGAATTTCCTATTTCACAGCAAAACCAAAAAAGTCATCAAGTGGATCTGGGCACTATTGGCGATTTTGATAGTCATTAGCATGGTATTTGCCTACTCTGGCGGCGCTGGGCTCTTTTAGTCCCCTTTCAACAGGTCGCTACAGCCTATTTCTCCCCGGGAGGTCGAAATATGCTAAGCATCTACATACATTCGTAATAGTCGTCTTCGACTCCTTTACTCATGCATCATTTTCATAAAGATGTCTTGCGAGATGTGCACTTTGCCGCGTTCGAGGGCTTTGGCTTTTCCTTTCTTCTGCTTCTCGCGTAGTTTCATCTTACGGGTGATATCGCCGCCGTAGAGGTGCGCGGTCACGTCCTTGCCAGTGGCTGATAGTTTTTTGGTCGCGATGATTTTCCCCATCACCTTGGCCTGAATTTTAGTAACAAACTGCTGTCGGGGAAGCAGGTGGTAGAGTTTGTCGACCACTGCTTTTGCTTCAACATCGCTCCGCGATAAGCCGATGACCCGCGAAAATGCGGGTACAATTTCTTCCGCTACCAGCACGTCGAGTTTTGTCACCGTCGCCGGACGAAGTTCGGCAATCTCATAAGACAGCGAGGCGTAGCCGCTACTGGCATTTTTGAGCCGGTCAAAAAATCCACGCATCAGTTCGCGCAAAGGCATTTCAATCGCCAAAAGCGTGCGACCATCACCAAATAGTTCGGTGTCAATCACGCTGGCTTCGTGTTCGTACAAGAGCGTAAGGACATTTCCCATATAGTCGCCCGGTAGAATAATCTGCCCCAAGATCCAAGGTTCCCGCACCGATACGCGATCGCCGTGTTCTGGGAAACGATTGGCGGCGTACACAGACTCTACCGTCCCGTCCGGCCAGGTCACCTCGTATGAAATGGACGGAGAGGTGATAATAATTTCAATACTAAACTCCCGCTTGAGACGTTCGGTGATAATCTCCATGTGTAACATGCCCAAGAAACCACAGCGGAAGCCGCGGCCGAGCACGCCGGAAGACTCCTCCTCAAAAGACAACGAGGAGTCCGATAACTGCAAGCGCTCGAGTGCCTGGCGGAGCTGGGTAAAGTCATCTTGATTGGAAGGAAAAATAGACGCCCAGACGACTGGCCGCGCTTTTTGGTAGCCGGGCAGTGGTTCGGCGTTTATTTTGTCGAGCAAAAGCGTATCACCGACCGCCGCAATGCCCGGCTCTTTGATACCAGTCACAATGTACCCGATCTCGCCAGCTTCGAGCGCCTCAACCGGCTTTTCTTCCGGAGTCACTATACCCACCTCAAGCGCGACAAAGGTGCGTGCACTTGCCGCAAAGCGGAGAGTGTCTCCCTTTTTCACCCGGCCGTCAAACACCCGCATAAAAACGATAATGCCGCGATGGTTGGAATATTCAAAATCAAAAATAAGCCCGCGGTACGCGCTGATCACACTTAGCTTAGGCGGCGGAATCCGTTCGCAGATAGCGGCCAAGAGTTCCGGCACTCCGTCACCGGTTTTGCCCGACACCAGCATAATGTCTTCTTGCGCACAGTTGAGAAGTTTCATTACCTCCTCTCCCACTTCATGTATGCGAGCGTGCGGCACGTCGGTCTTGGTGAGGACAGGGATAATCGTCAATCCCTGATCTTTAGCCATTTGGAGTGTCGTGAGGGTCTGCGCTTGCACCCCTTGTGTACTGTCAACAAGAAGCAGTACGCCTTCGACGGCCTTGAGCGCACGCGAGACTTCGTACGAGAAGTCAATGTGTCCGGGTGTGTCGATGAGATTGAGTTCGTATTGGACACCGTCTTTGGCATACTTCATTCTGGCTGGCTGCATCTTAATGGTGATGCCCCGCTCTCGTTCGAGTTCCATTGAGTCAAGCACCTGCGCTTTCATTTTCCTGGCATCGACTGTCTTTGTTACCTCCAGCATGCGGTCGGCCAGAGTTGATTTGCCGTGATCGATGTGGGCAATGATGCTGAAATTTCTAATCTGCAAAGACATGTGTGGCACTACTCTACCCTAGTCTAAAGAAAAAACTAGAGGGTGTCTGATTGAGGCGCCACCACAGCGCTCTTCTGCAGCTTGCCTCTAAACGAGCGGTACAGCTCTCCTAGTTCCGGTGCTTTGAGAAACCAATAGACGAACACGACCACACCAAGCCCCACGATGCCAGCGGCGGCGCCTTGAAGTAAAATACCGACAAACGTCTCCTGATTAATTCCGTTCACAATAAATGAGAGAGTGCCATACGCCGCTCCCGCTCCCGCTAGCGTTGCGATGAGCGCTTGAGTAAACAACACTAATAATGACCGATAACGAATAACAAATACATTGCGGGAAACAAAAATCATGAGGCTAAGCTGTAAGAGTTGACCGATCACAAACGCGGCAATCAATACGAGTATCTCCGTGCCCGTGACGTCTTCAAGACGCAACCATCGTGCGACTGTATCTTGGATAACACTGTGTGTGCGATAGACTTCTCGAAAGACACCGGCTAAGAAAATTGCTACCGCGGCCGATGTCGCGGCAATCCAGAGTGGAATAAAGGTTCGGCCGCAGGCATAGAACGCCCGTGTCAAAAGCAGCAAAATAGATTCGGCAGTCAAAGACAGTATAAAGACGGCGAGCACCGCGGCGGTCAGTCGCGTATCGCCCCAATCAAACGCGCCGCTGCCCAAAAGCACGCGAACAATCTGCGCCCGCAGTACAATCACGAGACCGATAATAGGAACCGACCAAAAGATGATATGTCGTAGAGCAGTCAATAACTGTACGTTAAAACCTTGCTGGTCTTTCTGTGCGTATAAAATCGACAAGGTTGGAAAGGCCGCGACTGAATAACTCATACCAATAATCGCCAGGGGTACGGATTGTAGATTGTAGGCAAACTGGAAGACCGACACCGAGCCGGCAGTCATCACCGTCGCCATTCCTACAAGCACCAAAAGCACCAACTGGCTCACCGAGAGTGTGAAGGCCCGGGGCACGGACACAAAAAGAACTTCTTTGATAAGCGGCCAGTCAAACGAAGAAGTGAGTGAAAACTTATAGTCGCTTCTAAACACAAATGGCAATTGGACTCCGAAATGTCCGAGAGCGCCCAAGACCACCCCGACGACCAAACCGGGTAAGCCAAAGATCGGATAGAAAAAAATGATGCCGACAATGATGCCAATGTTGTAGAGAAGCGGACTAATCGCATACAAGATGAATCGTTGGCTCATTTGCGTCACCACCCCGCACAAGCTTGAAAGGCCCAGTAAAAAAGGCTGGAGGAGTAGAATTTGCGCGAGCAAGACGAGCGTCGACATATCTTCGGCCAGCCCCGGAAACAACATCGGCAGATACACCGGCGCCGCAAACATGAGCACGAGTGCCACACTCGCATAGATAATCAGAAACAGCGAAAAAACCTGTGATAGTACGCGCCCACCCGCTTTAGGACCATCCTTGGCGGTAAAGCGATTAACAAACGGAAGTAGTACATAGACAGACAGTACGGACGCAAAGAGCACATAGAGCAAGTCCGGTATGCGAAACGCAGCATAGTACAAATCGAGTTCGGTTCCTGCACCAAAACTATGCGCCAACAACCGGTCACGAACGACGGCGAGCACCTGCGAGCCGAAGGCAAACAACGCCAGCACAAAAGCCGCTTGGTGAAGTCCGCGCACTTCTTTGTAGACGAAATCAAATACACGCTTCACCATACGGTCTATTCAGTAGCCTCCGGGAGAGTGAAGGTCTCGGTGCGTGTCTCTGGCGCGACGACTTGATTGATGGGTGATACTAGATCGGTGTCAGGTGAAACCGGCGTGGTGACACCGCTTTCAGTTGGTTCGGTTGGCTCTGCCCCGTTGATCGAAGGGGCGAATCCTTCTCCGACGATCTCAATGGTACCGCCCGCTTCAAGCGTACGGATAAGATTCAACAGTTCACTATTGTCATGATTTGTCTCCTCTACACGCTTTAGTTCCGAAAGCGCCGCTTCGGTATTATTCTGCAACAAATAGACTTGCGCGAGCAAGTAGCGCGCATTAGCGTAATTTTGATCAAGCGAAAGGGCGGTTTTGTACGCTTCTATCGCCGCATCGTACTGCTTGTCAGCTGATAAAAGAACGCCAAGCTGGAAATATCTGGTCGGATTGTTTGGTTCAAGGGTGATGATAGAACGAGTCTTAGTAATCGCGTCTGCCGTTTTTCCTTCGCTGATATCCAATTGCGCCGCCAAGAAGAGCGCTTCTGAAAAATTGCGCTTCAGCGCCAATGCGCTTTCAATTTCTTTTCGGGCGGCTTCGATATCGCCAATCTGTACCGCCCGCTCCGCTGCAATGAGCGGGTAATTAGGATTTTTTGGATCTAGGGCGACCGCCTTCTTGAGCGCCGCGTCAGCATTCAAAAACGCGCCGTCAACGCCGGCAATCGCAAGATTGTTGTAGATGCCAGCAATACTCACATGGTTGGCCGGATCACTCCCATCAATCAAAATGGCTGATTCGGCGTACTCTATAGCCCGTCTGGTCGCATCGAGGAAACGTTGCTGGTTCTCTTCGGTTGGCTCGGCGGTGTTTATAATTGAAGCAATTGTTTGAAGCTCGTACTGTGAACGGACGCGGTAGTAGACATCATTTTTATATAAAGCCAACGCTCGTACCATAGCTTGGTCGACTTCGGCGGCGAGAGAGGCGTCGGTCGCGCGGACAAAAATGGCCTGCGCCGCATACTGTTTGGTTACAGTGAGCAACGTGCCCACTCCGAAGATGACAACAATCAACGTGATTCCGACCAGCATAAAGGCTCGACTTTGATTGTTGGCGAGCGGCACAGCTAGAAGCGATTCTGGGTCGAGTTTGCTCACAGTCGCAAACGAAATACCTGTACACGCCGCCGCGAGCAACAAGAGAGTCGCGCTAGGCACATAGACGTAACTCATACCCCACAGGTAGACAGCGGCAGTGAAGCTCGCGGCGGCGGCATAGTGCCAAAATCTCCCCTCAGACACTGGTCGCAACAAAAGACGGTACCCAAAAAACAAATACGAGAGATGGAACAGCACCATAAGAAGACCTCCAATGAGCCCGGTCGTCACGAACAATGTTGGTATGTAGCCATACCCCGCCGCGAAATCGGTATTCCAAAAGATCGTGCTGTTGATGGCCTCGTCTTTATGCAAGCGCCAGGCATCCGCAAAGCGATTTGGTCCAACTCCAAACCAAGCATGCTCGCGGTAAGTCGCCTTCGCAATATCAATAGTAGCCTCAAGTGAAGGGCGCACCTCGACGAAGTTAATCTTGGTCCAGGGATTGAGCATTTGTCCGAGTGGTTGTCCAGCGATGATAAAGGCGCCGCACACGACACAGACGAGTGCCGCGACTGCCAGTGGAATGGAACGGTGCGGTAATTGTTGATCCGACACTGTAAACAAACGGCTGCCAGCGAGCAGATAAATGGTAATGAGTAAGCTAAAAAATCCCACTACAAGCCAAGTCGTGAAGAAGTTAGCCAACGCGAGCGCCAGTACGGCCAAGAAAACAACGCCCCCGACACCAAGTTGCAGACTCCGCGAGAGCCGCAACTGCAACAAAGACAAGAGGCCAATAATAACTACCAATCCGGAAAATATTGCCAAATCATTGAGATTGCCAACGGGAGAAAACGTCGCATTTTGAAAACTGCCAAGCGACAATGCGTCACCGCCAATGAACACGTGTAGCAGGTTGTAGCCTAAGAGCACTATTGATGACAAAGACAATAAAAGCAGTAAGCGCTTGAGCCAGCGACTGGCACCTTGCCACACCAGCATAAGCACCATAAGTGCCAGCAAGAGGAGGAAAAAACCCGTCGTGTGTACCTCAAAGGCATTGCCGCCAATCGAGTCTCGCAAGTCGAGAGAGAGCCAGCTACTGACAATAGCCACAATACCAAAACCAAAAAAGAATAGTAGCGGCAACGGTCGCGGGACAACCAGGCGGCTACTTCGTAACATAAGAAAGGACAAGCCGATGGCTGACAGCACCACCCCAATCAAGACAAATACCGCTTTGCTGAATCCAAGCATGACTGGCAAACCAGGCATAAACACTAAGGGCAACAAACCAACCGCCAACCAGAGTATCGTTCGAACTATCCGCAAGAGTGACTTTTGAATTCCGTCGGCGGCGGGGTGGTTCTCCGGTCTTTCGGTTGTCTTTGGCGAAACTTGAGTTCGTGGAATAAAAATATTGCCTGACATATTCATTAGGACAAAGTGATAACGTTCGTAAGTGATTCTATCATAGTACAAAAACCGCCCCGAAGGGCGGTTTTTGTACACGTAAGCCGAATTCTGTCGGAACCGAAGTTCCGGATGATCATATACCTAGGATGTGTGTTGCCACACACCTCATGCGGCTCTCTCGGATCCGCGAATGGTGCTCATACGAGCACTTCTCGCGGATCCGAGCGCGGCCTTGCACACTGGTAAGGATTTAGCCGTTTCACCTTCCCTGTTTCCAAGGAAGCTACCCAGCACCACTTTTGCGTTCGAGCAGTCGTGCTCAAAAGTGCCTCATCGCAAAAGTGGTGCCAGGCTCCATTGCTTTCGCGCCGGACGTCTCTGCTCGCACCTCTCACCTCGCGGTGGACGGGTGTTACCCGCTACCGTACTCCACTACTACTAGTGGGTGTGTTCGGACTTTCCTCCCAGCACCATTTTTTGGTCATAACGTGTTTTTTAATAACATCAGTTACGGAACAAAAAATGGTGCTGGGCGATCATCGTGCACCTGTATAATGCCACACTAAAAATAAAAAGCAACTTCTAGTTCGGGAGCACGACCACCACCTCATCACCAAGCACTATTCCATTCTTGGCAACAAAGCCGGCGTTCGCCTCTATCACGTACCAGGCTGGCACCGGCGAAGAGAAGCTGGTTGGATAGGTGTCTGGTGAAATATCTTCTTCGATATGCACAATCTCGCCCTGTTCGGCCACCCAAATGATGTCGAGCGAATAATTCATGTCTTTCATCCAAATGCCATGTTCTCCGGATGCTTCAAAGGCAAATAATTTGACCACTTGGTCGGGCAAGAAGGGCGTTTCGGACAGACCTTTAATGCGGTCAGGGAGAGAGGCGGCCACCGACGCCTCGACCGTCACGCCGCCGATGGTCATAGGGACCGTAGTCGGATAATAACGACGCCAGTTTTCAGTGTCTACCTCAGCCTCCGGTGTGGGCGGCCGAATTTGGTATTCCCCTCTCTTCACAGCGGCCAATTTGGCTTCGTGATTAGCCTGCATCGTCAAATATATCCAGGCTCCGCCGCCAAGAAGTGCGGCAAAAATAGTGAGGATAACAATTCGTTCTGTCCATTTCATACTTCCATCATACTAAAGCAACACCAGTGTCGCAAAACCGAATAAGAATATCAGTCCGCACACATCGGTCACGGTGGTAATAAAGATTGAAGAGGTGGCGGCGGGATCTTTACCAAAGTATTTCAAAATGAGCGGCAGAAACGTTCCGGTGACCGGTGCAATCACGTGAGAGAACACCAGTGTACAGCCGACCACCAGACCAAGGAGAGGATTGCCATTCCACACACTAGAAATAAAAGCTACGATACTGCCGATGATGAGGCCGTTGATGAGGCCGGCGAGTGCTTCTTTGCGGAGGACTGGAAGCGCTGTCTCGAGCCGCACAATCCCGAGTGTGATGCCGCGCAACGTCACCGCAAACGCCTGGCTGGCGGAGTTGCCACCCATACCGGCCACAATTGGAATGTACACCGACAGAATGGTAACCGCGTCAAGCGTCTTTTGAAACGACAAAATCACCGAGCCAGCCAAAAACGACGTTGCAAGATTGAGAATGAGCCACTTGTAGCGGTTGCGAACCTTTCGGTACACACTATCGAAAGGCCTCTCACTGTCGTCAACACCGGTGAAGTCATATAAGGATTCGGCTGGCATATCACCAAAGAGCGTTTTGGCGGTATCAGCATAAATGATACCGAGTACGCTCGTATCGTGGTCGAGCACTACAATTTTTTTACTACCGGTCGCAGTGAGTACGCTCACAATTTCCTCCACATTCGCTTGATACGTGATAGTAGCAACTGACTGCACAAACTTCCGCAACCCACTGCTGTTCCGCTCTTTTACCATCACCGAAAACGGCACCTCGCCAATGAGCTTTCCGTTCTCATGCAGTAACAATTCGGGATAGCGGCCGGTCTCGGCGTAGTGTTCTTCGATCACCTTGGCAGCGTCACCAACGGTGTGGTCGGCTGGCAAAAATAAGTAATTAAAATTTATGAGCGCTAGCGTCGCCTTAGGGTGAAATCGCAAGAAGAAATCAACTTTTTCCTTTATGTCACCCTTGAGGCGCAGAATAATTTGATCGCGCTTCTTCTGATTTTGAATACGCGACAGAATATGCGCCGCCTGGTGCATATCCATATGGTCGAGCATGTTCACCACCTCCCCTGTTCGCAAATGCCCGAGAATGGACTGCTGTACATAAGGGGATAACTTCTCAAAGATCGCACTTTGTTCCGGCACAGTCATTCTGCGCAAAATATCCATGCGCTCTTTCGGGTGATAGGTGAGATCGTGTACGCGACCGACCGTTTCCTTTAACATGCCTTAGTATAACAAGAGAGGCGGGGCGAGCTGTTTTACATCTGTGCACGAACACAGCCGGGCACCTTCTAAAGAAGGTGCCCGGCTGTGTTCGTGTCTTAAATCGAATGATAGATCAACTTAAATCATTATTTTCACCGTCGCTTCGTTTTTCAAAGTTTCGAGATACTCATCAATAATCTGCTGTTCCTTTTCGGCCTGCAGTTGTGCTCGGATTTGCTCGCGCACATCTTCAAGCGGCGGCAATGCCTCGCTGGTAAGGCTGGCGTTTTCGTATACCTCTTCAATGTCTTCTTCACTAATAGTGATATCTGACTCAGTGAACTTCTGGTCGAGAAGTGCCTGAATTAAAAGCTCGTTTTTGATATCAGAACGCAGTGTCGCTTCTTCTATACCAAGCTCATCCATACGAGTTGCCAACACATCCGCTCCGCCGACTTCGTCCTCGAGCGTGGTAATACGGCTGGCTACGTCTTCGTCGGTCACTTCAATCCCCCTTTCCGTTGCCGCTTGTCGCAAGAGTTCAGTATTCACGAGCATAGTGACCGCTTGCGTCCTGATATTTGCTTGCACATCCGGATCAGTGACATCAATGCCTTGGATGCCGACTGATTGCTCGATTTGTTTCACACTGACGTCGAGTGTTGCTTGCTTGATCTTGACATCGTTCACCACTGCGACGGTTGATTGGCTTTGGAAAACAGACAGCATGTTCGCAACGACCGGCACATCAAGACGACCTTGGCTCACTTTGAGCGCCACCACACCGGCTAATATAATGAGCACAATCGCAGCGGCGCCAGCATAAAGTTTCCACGTTTGTGAAGTAGTTTGCTTGGCTGATGCAGTGATTGTTGCAATAGGTTCAGTAGTCGTTTTTTCTTGTTCGCTCATAGACCGTCACACGATGATTAGTGTATAGATTTAATGTTAAAAGGTTGTGTACCACTATATAAGGAGTGATTCAACCGCCCCAGTGTACCACTAATTAAGAGAACGCAAAGCGGCGGGATGTTGTGCGCTCCAGCTCGCCAAAACGACCGCCGTGGCGGCGGCCGCGTTCAGTGATTCACACCGTGGGTGAATCGGTATTGAGAGCAGATCGTCACACAACTCCTTAGTTTTGGGCCGCAAACCAGACCCTTCGTTACCAAGCACAAACACACTTGGTCGCGAGTACGTCTCGGTGGTGGTCGCTACCGAACCCTCTCCTTCAAGGCCGTAGACCCAAAAACCATCGGCTTGCAGATCCCGCAGTACAGTGTTGACGTTTGGAATGGTTACTAGTGGAATCTGAAACGCCATGCCGGCCGACACCTTCACCACCGCACCAGTCACTGGCGCTTGGTTGTGGGGCGGTATGAGCACTCCCGCCAAGCCAAAAGCGGCGGCGGAGCGAATAACCGCCCCGACGTTGTGAGGATCTTGCACTTCGCCAAGCACGAGGAGTGCGGTGTCCTTGGTCGCAGTGAGTGATTCCTTAAATTGTTTAAACGGTATCATGAGGCGCTCGGGCACGATGCCGGCCACAATACCCTGGTGAACGGCATTCGAGGAGACGCCGCGCGGCGGATTTTTCAAGTTGAGCACTTTGAGCTTAACGGTCTGTGCCGCCACTATATCAAGAATAGATACATCCGAAAAATCCGTCGCCGCAAACACCTCAACCACAATATCCGGTCGCTTTGTGAACACCTCCCGCACCGCGTGTTTCCCGTAAATATACTCAATTTCGGCTTTCATAATCTGGTCATGCTAGCATGTTTTTACGCGAATGCTACACACAGCCACCTAGGGAAAGTACCCCTTATTACATATTTTGAACGCCCGCAAGTCCAACCGTCTTGGCCACAGTGGACACGTATCCCTCAGTACATATTTTTCACACGCTCCCTGTTTGCGTCACCACTACGAGCACTGTACCCCCGTGGACGCTCAAAATACGTACTTAAGGATACACGTCCCTCTTCGTAGTTGACAAAAAAGTACTTTTATATTACTCTTCCGCAACGCTTTTGTTTCACTCGTGTGGGGCACATTAGCGGGAGATGACTGATACTCTTTCAGCTTTCTGAACTTACCACCTGCACGCCCCGGAGCTCGGCTCCATTAACCTTATATAGATGCAAAATCATACTTCGCGTCGTCCCCAAGGACGTCGCCCTTATTCGGCTAGAAGCGGTCACTCCAACCAAGGAAGCCGCCCTCGTCACGCAGGAAGTGACGGTCGCCAACGCTCATTCCATTCACGTTCCAATCACGGCGGACGTGGCGGTACAGGGCGTGGAGGAGGTCGGAAACAACCAACCTTCAATCCGTCACAATTTATTAATAAAAATCCAGTCGAAGTCACCACGGAAGTGTTTGTAGCAAAACACACCTTTGCTGACTTCAAGCTCCACCCCGACATAGTGTCAGTGGTGGCTCACATTGGTATTGCTTCACCTTCTCCTATCCAGGATCAAGTTATTCCACTTATTTTGGAAGGCAAAGATGTGATTGGTATCGCGGAAACTGGCACCGGAAAAACAGCCGCCTTCCTTTTACCTCTGATCCAAAAGACACTCACGGAGAAATCACAGCAGACGCTCATCCTCACCCCAACACGTGAGCTTGCGCTTCAAGTGGAAGCTGAATTCCGCAAGTTTGCCGCGCCCTTTAAACTTTTTTCGACCACTTGCGTCGGCGGCACTAACATCCGTCCGCAAATTCGCGCCCTCAAGCGCCACAACCACCTCGTCATCGGTACTCCAGGCCGAATTATCGACCTCATGGAACGCGGTGACTTGCGCATGAACGGCTTCACCAACGTCGTACTCGACGAAGCTGACCGTATGCTCGACATGGGCTTTGTGCATGATATGCGAAAGATTTTGAGCAAAGTCACCGGCAACCGCCAAACACTTTTCTTCTCTGCCACCATGACCGCCGAGGCAGAAAAGTTGGTAAATGACTTTATGCGTTCACCGATTACTATTTCGGTAAAGAAAAAGGAGGTCACCAATAGCATCGCGCAGGATGTAATTCCTTATGAACACGTGCACAAATTTGATACTCTTCTGGCGCTCCTCTCCAAAGACGAGTTTCGCCGCGTGATCATCTTTGGTGCCATGAAGCACAGCGTTGAAAAACTTGCCCGCGAGCTTGTGAAGCACAGCGTCAAAGCTGAGTCGATCCACGGCAATAAGAGTCACGGTCAACGCCAGCGCTCACTGGCTGCCTTCAAGACCGGCCACGCGAGAGTGCTTGTCGCGACCGACGTTGCCGCCCGTGGCATTCACGTCGACAACGTGTCTCACGTGATAAACTACGATCTTCCGAATACTTTTGAGGACTATGTGCACCGCATCGGCCGCACCGGCCGCGGTGATAAACGAGGCCAGGCACTGACCTTTGTGCCAAAATAAAAAAGCGGCGGGCCTTTGGCCCGCCGCTTTTTTATTGTAGATAACTGTCAAAGTAAATCGCGTGGCAAGTATACCCACCAGGATTTTTAACGAGATAATCCTGATGGTAGTCTTCAGCTGGCCAAAAGCGAGTCAAAGGTTCGAGTGTCGTCACGACCGGGTTTGGCCAGCGGCCAGACTCGTTCACAATCTCAAACATCTCCTCCGCTATCCGCTTCTCCTCTTCGTTCGTGTAAAAAATCGCCGAACGATACGAGGTGCCTTTATCGTTTCCTTGCTGGTTCAGAGTGGTTGGATTATGGATTTGGAAAAAGAAATCAAGTAGATGTTTGTAATCCAAAGCGGCCGGGTCGTATTCGATTTCAACCGCTTCAGCGTGGCCTGGGTGATTTTGGTAGGTGGGATTGTCGTTCTGACCACCGGCATACCCGACTTCAGTGTTTACAACGCCCACTTGCGCTCGGAGCAGGTCTTCCAAACCCCAAAAGCAACCGCCCGCCAGCACAGCTTTCTTTGTCATACTCAAATATGATTTAGTCTTGTAAGTGCGGAATGAAGTACTGCTCTAAGACCGCAATGTCACTGTCTTCTAGTACGTGCTTCTTCTGGTTTGCTTTCAGCCAAGAAATCGTCGCGTCGTACTCATCTTTGGTGATACCGGTTTCAAGACCGGTCTCGTTGAGATGTGGAGTGAATAATTTTTCAACTTCAGTCCGTTCTTTTTCGTCAAGCTTACCGTATATGTTGCTCATAATCTTGCGCATTTCGTCAGTAGTGATTCGTTTCTTATTGCCAGTCGGATGCAAACTAAAGAGTTCTTGAAAAAATGAGTACATAACGCTACAAAGTGTGTGGCTACCACGGATAAATTAAATAGCCGACGCGTTGCGTCGACTATCCTTATTCTTCATATTCACGAATTTCGCGAAGATCAATGATACCCTCTTGATGAAGCCGGTCCTGTATCTGCGCCGCTTTGGCGTACCCTTTACGTGTCACCAGGAGTACATCGTCTACCAAGCCTGGTTTGCCGCTGCTCACCAAATACCATTTCACGCGTGCGTATTCTATCTCGCTATAGAGAAGCTGTGTCTCCATACACCATAATGATAGCGCATAAAACTGGCCTCACTTTGGTTGGTTGTTTACAACTTCTGCCATGTAAAAGCCGTCCGCAAGCGGACGGCTTTAGATCAAGGCGCGGAGGGTTTAGACAACTAATCCGAGCGCTGGAACAAACGCACTGGTTTCAGGTTTGGCCTGTGCGACTTTTTCGTTGAGAACCAGCATTTCTGACTCGCTCACCAATGCGCGCAAGTCAAACGTGAGGAATTTAAGATTATCGTCGTGGAACACGAAGTCAAGTGGCAGGACCCTTCCGTCCGCCAAAAACAAAGAAGGGATTTCGTCGCGAGAGATCATGTAGGTCGCATCGAACGTCTCCTTTAGACAAAGGTGTCCGGCGAGCTCGGAAGAGATGCCGCTTATAGTGACACGCTGGCCGTGTTGGAGTGTAATGACCCAAGCATCAGCGTCGCAAAGCGTATTTCTATCAAACGTAAGCTGCAGTGTTTGAATAATCGGCTTTCGTTTGATTGGAGGAAACAAAACACAAACTTCCATTTTCAATCCCCTGTTAAGAGCTAACCTTCCGATACTTTACATCAAACAATAGGAATAAGCAATGTCAATTATTACGTAATGTGGAGAGGTGGGGGTGAGTGTCTCGAAACATTCACCACAAGAGTACTTCCATTCTTATGGTCGCAAGCTCCCTAAGAATTAGGTCGCCAGCGACAATGACCGAAGCGAGGACGTTGAGAGACACTCACCCCCACCTCTCCACTCACAGGGAGAATGTGAAAAATAGATGTGAAGGGATAGGTGTCAAATTATTCGACTGGATTCTGTGGATTACCGGTCGCAAAAAAGTCTACTATGTTTTGTGCCGCTATGGCTGACATTTTGTTTCGCGTTTCTTCGCTTCCTGAGGCAATGTGCGGCGTAAGTACGACCGAATCCAGAGATAAAAGTTCTTTTGTAATTGCTGGCTCGTATTCAAATACGTCAAGCCCGGCGCCACGAATTATTTTATTTTTAAGCGCAGTTACAAGTGCTTGTTCGTCGATGACCGCTCCCCGCGAGGTGTTGATGAGGTACGCTGTTGGCTTCATAAGCGACAGACGCTCCGCCGTTATCAAGTGGTTGGTGCTTGGCAAAAGCGGCACATGAATGGATATTACATCAGCCTCACGAAGCACCGTCTCAATTGAATCTTTAAAGGTGCTGGTCACTTGCGACTCAAACGCTGGGGCTCGCATGATGTCGTTGTAAATAATCTTCATACCAAGCCCTTGTTCGGCCCGCGTCGCCACCGCACAGCCGATACGGCCAGCACCCAAAATGCCCAATGTTTTGCCCGCCACGTCGCTCCCCAAAAATAGCTCTGGCGCCCACCCTTCAAACCGACCGGCTCGCGTAAAGCGATCGGCTTCAGGAATTCGCTTTACGGCCGCCAACATGAGCGCGATGGTGAATTCCGCGACCGTGTCGGTCAGCACTCCGGGAGTGTTGGTCACGACTACGCCGCGCACCTTGGCGGCTCCGATGTCGATGTTGTTATAACCGACTGCGTAGTTGGCCACGATCTTTACCTGCGGCGCGACGGCGAGCACAGAGTCGTCAATTGTGTCAGACAGCAGTGATAGGATTGCATCATAACTATTCGCGGCCAAAGCTACATTCAGTTCTTCTCTGGTTAGCACACCATCTTTTTCACTCACCACAACTTCGTGTCCGACTTCTTTTAAAAGGTTGAGACCGATCGCTGGAATCCTACGGGTGACAAATATTTTGGCCATACATGCAATAAGTTATGAGACTATGGTAGCACGCTCTCTGGAATGGATATGAAAAAGAGGCCGCACGGCCTCTTTTTTGTGCTCCGTATTTCTTTGTAGTGTTACTCGTTTTCCAAACCTATCTCCTGCGCAAATGAAAACGTGTCAACGATGTACATAAACTGTTGGTGGAGGTCTGAATCGATGTCTAGGAAACTACCAGTGATTACGTACATATGTGCCGTACTGCTGACCACGAACGTGTCGGTCGCATACAGGCCGTCGGTGGTGTACTGCACGCCTTTGGCACCACTCACCACCGCTTCAGTTGGCTTAGTCAATGCGAGTTCGATATTTGATTCGAGTGGGTGCGCCTTTACCCATTCTGCCGGTTCAAGCTTTTCATCATTCTGGTACACACGTATCTGGATAGTTGGCGCGCCTTCGGTATTTTCGCCAACCGCTTCGTCTCCTTTCACAGTCAATTCTACGCCAGACAGGTATGAGGCATCTTCGCTAAGGGCACGGTCGCTCGAGAGCGTGTAGTCCTTTGCGTATGAGAAAGAGTAGCCAAGCGATTCGTCAGTGTATGAATTTTCGGCGACGAGGTAGTGAGCGCTACTTGCGCACGGCACGATGTGACCTGGAGCTTGGAGTGTACCACTCACGGAAATTTTTTCTCCCGGCTTAATCTCGTACACATTGGCAATTGCATCTTTTGCCGCACATTGGAGGAGTCCCATGGTTGGCACCGAGACCGTGTACGATTCACCTTCAGTAGTTTCAAAGACAATCAATGCCGGACCGTCTATGGCAACTTGCTCCAGATCGACAGCCTTTACTTCTCCAGCCAGCGTGATCTCGACTGGTGGTGGTGTGTCTGATGTGACCGGTCCAGGCGCTTGTTTTTGATTGTAAATGTAGGAATTAAACGCAAAAAATAATCCTAGCAAGACTACGACTACTACTAAGGTGTACACGTAAGCTTTTCTCATAATTTTGATTTTACTTATAACTATAGTAATTGTAGCATGTCAAAAACGCTGTAAAGCCCCGACCAGTTCAAAAGTGTTATACTGCCACTATGGAGAAAGCAGTGCTTTTAGTCGAAGACGATGAGTCTATTAGAGAGCTGTACCAGAGTGCGCTCACTGCGGCCGGTATCAACACTCTTACCGCTCCTGATGGCTCACAAGGGGTGGCGCTCGCGCTCCTCCACAAGCCAGTGGTGATTTTGATGGACATCACCCTTCCCGTCATGGATGGCCACGAAGCAGTACGTAAAATTCGCGAAGACGACTGGGGCAAAACTGCCAAGATTATTTACCTCACCAACCACAGCGAGCCGGAGCACGTGGTGAACGCCTTTGCGGAGAAGCCGGAAGAGTACATCATAAAAGCGAACGCCGATATAAAAGAGGTGGTCAACGCGGTCAGAACGGCGATGCACCAATAGGTAGACTACCGCTTATTATCCTAGATTTAAAAGACGTGCATTACTGCTCCTCACCCTCGAAGTTTTGCACCACCTCACCAAAGCTTAAAGTGGCAACATCAAAGAGAAGGTGTAGGCTTTTGCCATGTGAAGGCGACGTCGTCATCGGTTCTCCGGGAGCACGGTCGGCATAATTGATGATGATTTGTCTTCCTTCTCCAGGTTCGGTCGTCTGTGGCGCGATTCGATCACCGATGAAGAGCGCCTCTGAACCCACATACCCCGTCTCTCGTTTCAAAGCCGCCACCGCGTAGAAAAATGTTCCGCTCCCGCCGGCTTCTTGTGTGATAAGGAATACCACATCCTCCACGCCATCTCCGTCAACGTCGTGTCGTAGCTCGTTGCCGAAGTAACGCACCATTGTTTTTGCTGCGCCACCGAGATCCGTCACTGCTTCGGCCACGCCATTTTGAAGCGTCACAGGCTGTCCGCTGATGGTAAAGGTGACTGCTTTATAATCTGCAGGCAACGCGTCTGTCTGTTCGTCGCGTTTGTCGTACCGGCCCCAGGTGTAAAAAACTACAGCGCCCAAAAGAGCTGTGACTACAACCGCAATTAAAATTGCTTTCATACTTCAGTATAGCAAGTCGCGTTCATATTATATATTTCGTGAAGCCACTGTAGGGAAAAGTGTAGTGAGCACCACGTCAAAACCGGGCAGTAAATCTACATGCAAAATTTCTTGGAGCGGAAGCCACTGGTAGTTGGTGGCTTCGAAGTCAAGGGTAACCTTTTTCGTTTTCACTCGTACGTGAACCGGATGTACGATCCAGGTCTTATGGTATTTCGGTTCTTCTTGATCGAATATTGTGCCGAGTCGTATATCGATAATATCTTCTGGATGCATACCAAGCTCCTCTTGGATCTCAGTTTGCACTTTTTCCTCTAGGCTCTTGTCATCGTCAAGAAAACCAGAGATACCATTCCAGTAACCCGGATACAGCCTCATCGACGGGCTCCGCTGTACCACCAAAAAAGCGCCCTCGTGTTCAAGCACAGAGTTTACCACTGGCGCCCATCTGATATTGGTGAAATCAACTTGCCCCGGCTTCGGAACAAAGGTCGGCTCTTTACTCATACCAAAGTATACCAAAGTCAAATGCGCTCTTGGTTTTGGTACTCGCTCTCAGTGATTAGGAGAGGTACGGTTTACCATTCATCATAAATGAAGTAACATACCATTAACACCATCGGTAGTACCGAATGCACTGCTATTAAAGGGGCTGGCCTGATTCTCCGCTTCTTCATGAAAAATTCACACTGATACCGTACCATTACAAAGCACTTCACCGCATGAGTTATTAGTTCTTAACGTACAGATCTATGAAAATACTACTCGTTGAAGACGAGCCGAAACTGGCAAAAGTGATTGCGAAGGCTCTGAAAAGTTTTAGTTACACGGTAGACATTGTCGACGACGGAAAAGCCGCCTACGATCGTATCCGTCTTTACCATAATGACTATGATTTGGTTATTTTGGACCTGCTACTACCGGGCATTGGGGGACATATTGTGTGCCGACGAGTTCGGGAACAGAACATAGATATTCCCATACTCATTTTGACTGCCAAAGTAGACACGGCGTCAAAAGTAGATCTCCTTAGGCGGGGTGCCGACGATTATTTGGCAAAACCATTTTCACTCGACGAGCTCGAGGCTCGCATCAATGCGCTCTTGCGGAGACCGAAAGGAGCACTGTCAGAAATTCTTTCGGTCGGTGACTTGGAAGTAAACATAACCGAACGGTCAGTAAAGAAAAATGGCAGACTGATCAACCTCACCCTCAAAGAATTCTCCTTACTTGAGTACTTTGTGCGAAACAAAAACCGCGTGATTAGTCGTGATGAGCTCTTGAGTCATGTGTGGGACTTTAATTACACGTCATTCTTCAGCAACTCAGTAGACGTGCACATAAAAAATCTACGAAAAAAAATCAGTGATGACGGTGGCGATAACTTAATCGAGACAGTGCGCGGTATCGGTTATCGGCTCGTAGAGCCCATTGCAATGAACATGACGCTCCAAAAACAAATCGCGTAGGCTCTTCATATTTCATTCATAACGTACGTGATACTCTCTGTCAGCCGACCGCCATTCTCTGTGGCGAGGCGCAGGTAACTAGTGACGAAACTACCTAAACGTGTATTAACAAATAGATTGTTGAGGTGTATGTCTGAAACCCACATTATTGCGGTAGAGACGGCGGAGGAATCAGAATTCCCGTCGGAGCCACTGTCAGAAAAACATAGCAAGTGAAGCTGGGGAGGGGGTACGCTAGGTCGTGCAACCTCCCCAGCGTCGTTTAGGGGTCGAAGTTTTTGATTCATCGGCTGTTCATTAGAGATGAGGTATACCTGTCCTGTTAGTTCGTTAAGCAAATAATAGTATGGGAAAAAATAACCAATCTACACTCACCTTAACAAAAAGCTACCAGGTCGGTGAACGTCAGTATAGTTATGATAATCTCACGTACCATAAAATTGCGATAGTGGGGCTCGGATACGTGGGGCTTCCGCTGGCGATTGCGGTAGCTGAAAAAGGGTTTGACGTTATCGGTTATGATATTGACCGAGCAAAAGTACAGCAACTACAAAAACGCGAGGGGTCGTTCTTGTCAGCCGAAGAGCAGGCTGTATTTGCAAGCACCGACTTCAAAATTAGTTCGCGCTTTGATGATGTTCGTGGCGCGGACATATTTTTCATTTGTGTACCCACGCCAGTCAACGAAGACCATACTCCAGATCTCTCCCCTCTCGTCGGCGCTATTCGCACTATCGCTCCGGCGCTTCGTCACGGCAGTCTCGTTGTAGTTGAATCATCAATCAACCCTGGAGTAAGTGACGACATCCTCATCCCCATCCTCGAGTTCGAATCTGACTTGATGGTCGAACGCGACTTCTTCTTGGTTTATTGTCCCGAACGCGTGAATCCCGGCGACAACTACTATCACACCAAGAACATCCCCCGCGTGATCGGTGGCGCCGGGCCACAAAGCTTAAAGCGAGGTCTTCAAGTGTACGAATCAATCCTTGATGCAGACATGACGGCTATGTCTTCTCTCAAAGAGGCCGAGGCGGTAAAGATGGTGGAGAACTCCTTTCGCGACGTAAACATCGCCTTCGTCAATGAGCTTGCGATGGCGTTTGACCGTCAAGGTATCGATGTGAAAAATGTCATTGAGGCCGCAGCCACAAAACCGTTTGGTTTCATGCCTCACTATCCTGGCTGCGGAGTCGGCGGACACTGCATTCCAGTTGACCCTTACTATCTAATCCACGATGGCCTCAAGCATGGTTTTACACACCACATGCTCATCGCTGCCCGCGAGACAAATAACTACATGCCACGTTATGCGGTGAAGCTTTTGCACGAGGCGCTATACTTCAAAGAGCGAACCCTTAGAGATACTCCCATCGCCCTTCTTGGTCTGTCTTATAAAAAAGGAGTAGGTGACGTACGAGAGAGTCCAGCGCTTACTATTTATGATCTACTTCAGGCAGACAGTGCTTCCGTGCGTACGTACGATCCGTATGTGCCAGAACTGTCAACCGACAACAGTCTAGAGGACGCGATTAAGGGCGCGAAGGCAGTGATCGTCGCTACCGACCATGATGAGTTTTCTTCACTCACTCCTTTTTATCTGGAGGAACAAGGGGTTGAAGTGGTGATCGATGGGAGAAATTTTTTGGACAAGCAGGCGTTTTTGGATTCAGAGGTGAGCTACCGTGGTATCGGCCGTTAAGAAAAACCCGTGCGCTGCACGGGTTTTTCTTAATAAATTTATCTGACCCCTTCCCTCATGACCTATTTTTCACACGCTCCCTGCTTGGTCACCATTACAGGCACTGCACCCCCGCGGACGCTCAAAATAGGTCATGAGGGAATGGGGGTGTAATGTAAATTTTTATCGACTAATTTGACAACGTGGCGTAGTCCCAACCACGGGTTGGACCGTTACAAATGTACAGACGATTATTTTTTGTGTCGAACTGCATCGCGCCCTGCTCTTGGTACGAGTTGCAGTCGAGATCCCTCGGTACGTCCGAGACGAGTGGCAATTTAGCAAGCGAGGTTGTGACGGCGGCCGTGCTCGGCGCCTGACTGACGCTTCCGCCAAGTGCCGAAGTGCTGATGCATGTGCCGTCAAGCGCAATACAGCCCCCGGTTATGTTAATGCCGCCTTTGAATTCAGAGGGCTTTGTACCGTTCGCCTTGAGCGCGCCCGACACCAACTCAAGGTCGCCGGCGTGGGTCATGTTCATTTTATTCTCGAAGGTGGTGTCGTCGCTACGGCGAGAATTAATTTGGAACGTATCGTGCTGGACGCGCACCTCAAACTTCCCGCTCGCTCCAGTTTGGTCTGTCTCCGCGAACTCGATTTCCGGAGCTGGCGAGTCAAGACGAATCAAACCGCGTGAAGTGCCCGAGTCGCTTCGGATGTACAAGACTTCTTCATCCCAGTTAGGATTATCAATCTCCATGCGCACCAGTGGTTGGGCTGGTGCCGCCTGATCTGAATAGAGTGTCAAACCGGTATTTTGATTGCCGGTGTTATTCAAGAAAAGCGCGCCGCCATTTGTGCGACCTTTCGGCACAGTCGCATTCTGCAGAATCGAGAGTGCGTTCTGGCTGGTGCTGTTCGTAATGACGCTTCCACCAACCAATTGCGCGAGCGTCTCTGCAAGCGCCGCCTTAGTGGTGAAGCCCACGCTAATAATTGTAATAAGCAATAATGTTGTAAGAACTATAAGAGAACTAGATTTCTTCATTAGATATGCGGCGTGAACAACTAACTAAAAGTGATAAATTCATCTGACATTCATCCCCGCGGTGCCATAGTAGCAGTGTGTGCCGCTTGACAGCAAAGCTGTTTGTATCATTTGGAAATTGCGTTGTATAGCTGTTTAACGTGACAGTTTTTGGAGATGCGGCGTTTTACGGGCGACGATAACTTATTTTTATGAAATCAGGCATGAGTAGCATCGTACCGCTGTTTGTTTGTTTTTTGCTCGCTATTCTCATTGGTAAACTTGTTACGAATGACCACTCTCCCGACCCGCTTTTGTACGCGTACGGTATAACAGTTACGGCGGCGCTGATCTTCCTCATCTCTCTCCGTTACATAAAATATGTGGATCCTTACGTGACCGCACTCGACACATTGAAAACAAATCCAAACCTGCGCGAAGCAAAGCCGCTTGTCAGCATTATGGTGGCGGTTTTTAATGAAGAACGATTCATTAGTGCGTGCATCGAATCGCTCCTTCGTCAGACCTATGGCAATACTGAAATTATTGTGGTGAACGACGCCAGCACCGACGGCACTAAGAAAATACTTGACGAGTACGCAGACCAAAAAAAGATCACCGTTGTTCATCTGGCACAGAACGTAGGAAAGAAAAAAGCGCTCGCCGAAGCTATTCTCCTAGCCGAAGGCGACGTGTTCGTCTTCACCGATAGTGACTCACGCTGGGGCGTCCATGCGGTTGAATACATTGTCGACATATTCAAGACCCAACCCGATATTGGAGCTATTTCCGGTCATACTCGCGCCAACAACGCAAACCGTAATCTACTGACCAAAATCCAGGATACGTGGTACGAGGGACAATTTTCGGTTCGAAAAGCCTTTGAAAGCTCTTTCGATGCCGTCACCTGCGTATCGGGGCCACTTGCAGCTTTCCGTCGCGCGGCAGTGTTTAACCTCATACCGCTCTGGATCAACGATCGGTTTCTGGGATCAGAGTTTAAGTTTGCCACCGATCGGACAAAAACAGCGCTCGTACTCGGACATCCACACTTCACAAAAAAAGTACGAAAACTCTACCCTGACTCTCCCTTTGTCACCCGCGAAGAACATCCTCCGCAACATTGGAGAGTGGTGTACACCTTCTACGCTCAGGCGAAAACGAACGTCCCCGAAACACTCAAGTCATTTTTGAAGCAACAAATTCGCTGGAAAAAAAGCTTTCTGCGCAACATTTGGCTGACCGGTTCATTCTACTGGCAAAAGCCGCTTCCGGCCGCGCTGATGTACTACTTGCGCATTGTCTTTGTGCTTATGGGACCATTCATCATCTTTCGTCATTTGGTGTGGCTCCCCCTCCATGGCGATTGGTATTCAGCCTCTCTCTACGTTTCCGGAATCTTGTTCGTAGGATTCACCTTCGCCGCGCTTCACAAAGTGGAGCGGCCGGAAGAGAGCGGTTGGATTTACCGACCACTCATGAACCTTATTTCAACCTTTTTGCTGTCGTGGCTCATACTTTATTCGCTTTTCACAATTAAAAAAATGGTATGGCAACGCGGCTAAACAAAAAAACAGAAATTGGTTTCACTTTATTCCTCTTGGTAGCAATGGCGCTGTTTGTGATGCTGGCAGCCAAACACTACAACATCGACGAAACGGCACTCCGCCACGTCAAGGCTGATAGCGCCGCCGCGCTCACTGTAGCTGCCGCCAAAGCCGGTCTTAAAGATCCGTGCAAAGAGAGTGAAACATTTATTGCTTTTTCACCAACCATCTACATTTGTGATAAGGCGTCAAACACCCTGGTGTACCAGGAAATTTATGATTTTTACCCGGGAGAAGCTGACGGCCGCGAGGAAATTTATGATTTTATGAGTGAAGGCAATAAGAGTCGAGCCGACGAGATGCTGGAAAATATTTACAATCTGGAACGTTACCCGGCCAGCACCCTCCCGGCGCCTCTCACCTGGCAAGAAGACCCGTTTGACGAACGCTACTGGCGCTTTCTCTTCTATAGCCTGCGACCGCTTCGACACCTTATTGCCACGGCGGAAGAAACCGGCGCTGAACGTTACTACAGTAAAATCCGCGAGATTACTGAAAGTTTCACCAATGTTGGCATGGAACAACCTCACGCCTGGGATGACGCTCACGCTGTCGCTTTTCGTACGATGATGTTGGTGAACGTCTGGTGGAAGTTGCGAGCCGCCGGTGAGCTACCTGGTGACCTGTCAGATAAAATTCTGGCGGCACTCGAAACTCACGGCAACTTCTTGCTTGACCCACGTAATTACGAAGACGACTACAACCACGCCATCACACAATCAGCGGCGCTGTTGCTTACCGCACAAAATTTCCCCGACCTGGCCAACGCTGCCACCTGGCAGGAGACTGCGTTGCGCCGACTGGAAATCAGCCTATCCAGCATTGTCGACCCGAACGGCGTCCTCATCGAAAATTCTCCCTACTATCACTTCTATGTGCTTGAAAAATACTGGCAAATCAATCAGTATGCAGACGCTCATAATGTTCCATTTAGCGCTCGTTTCTCTACCACAATAGACAAGATGATCAATTTTGGCACGTACGTGTTAACGCCAGACCGATCAGTGCCGCTCCTCGGAGCATCGAGCCCGCGTACTTTTTTACGCAGCGGTGACTATCGAGAAATTGCCGAAGTCAATCCAGCCTTCAACTATGTGCTCACCGAAGGACACGAGGGAGAAAAGCCGCCGGAGACAAACGTGTTTTTCCCTTCGTCCGGAATTATTCTCTTACGTTCTGGCTGGGGTGAGAAGAGAGAGTACAAAGAGGAGAGCCAGGTGGTCTTTGATACCGGACCGTATCGGACAGACCACAGCGACTACGACCTTCTCACCATCATGCTCTATAGTCGAGGCACCTCCATCATTCGCGATGCCGGTCTTTTTACCTACGAAGAAGAACATCCACTCTATTCCTATTTTCACGGCACCAGAGGTCACAACACGGTTATGGTTGATAACACCGACCAACCACCGGGCGATGGGGAGACACAACCAATAAAGGAAGATGAAGGAGTGGTGTCAGTTTCGGCATTGCACCGACTGTACGAAGGTGTGTCCCACAGCCGGGCGGTCGTGATGATGTCCGCTGATGACTTTTTGATTGTTGATGATCTTTTCTCGTCCGAACCACACCTGTATGAACAGCTCTGGCATCTCGACGAAAACGCCACCATCAAATCAGATGGAGTGGTGGAGGGTGCCGTAGAGTTGTCAGATGAGACAGTCTATTTCACCATTGATCAATTGATCGGTGAACCGACACTCGGCGTGTACAAAGATAACCAAGCACCGATCCGCGGCCTGTGCGCGACAAGCTACGAAAACTCTATTCCCTGCTACGAACTCTCATGGAGCGCCAGTACCACCCATGCGCGTTACCTCACGTATATACATGTGTCGGACACCGAAGGCACCCACCACACTGCATCGTACGATGAGACAAAAGGCACCGTACACATTGAAGCAGACGATGCAACGTACGAAATCAAACTCATTTTTCCCGACGATGCCGAAACTACCCGAAGATTCATTATTGTTGAAAATTTACTTGCCACTGCCGGTGACTCGACACTTACAAGGGTCAAAGAGTGGTGGGAGAACCTCTTTTAGGCAAGGCTTCAAAAAAACGGCGCCAAAAATGGCGCCGTTTTATTTGAAGTCAGAATATAAGATTAATAATTAGGAGTAAGACAATCGCCCCGATGACCGCCCACACAAACGCCATTGGTTCGGTTGGGCGTTCCGCACCCGGAGCACCTCCAACTCCCGCCTTGTCAGCGATGAAGCCGCCAATGAACGCACCGACAATACCGATGCCAATATTCGCAGCAACACCGAGTTGTGCGTCGTCACCGACTATAACGCTCGCAATCCAGCCAGCCAGTCCACCAAAAATGATCCAAAGTATGATGTTCATATATTAGTTTATTACGTTAACAATGACTCTACGCGACTGCTCCATGAACGATGACTCCGCAACACGTGTGACCAGCGAACGTACGTACGAATAGAAACGTCGCAAGGCATTCGCGACGCCATCCGACTGACCGCCCTGTTGCTTGGTGGCCGTACTCACAAAGTGGCCGGAGAGGCTCGGCAACGAAAATTCTGGTTCTAGTGCCACCACAAGTATCTCTGTCAACTCTGAAGAGGATTCGTCGACCATGTTTTCAGCGCTCGCTTCAGCGACTAACACACTATCTACGACCGGTGATAGCCGCAGTACTTCGGATGGCGCCATTACTCTGCTGAATGAAACTGTGCCATTTTCGTACTGTTTCAACAGACCAGACCCGCTCACCACCTGCGACAGGAGCGGATAGATTCCAGAGACGGCATCGCTCTGAAACGTGAGCGTGTAGCCGAGTTGAATCTCTTCGTTCGGCATAACGTCGCCGAGCTCCCATACTTCCCTTTTTACTTCACCTCCGCTCGGATCTCGGAGCACGTCAATGTATTCTACCTGCGGCACGATCTTGTCGGTGTCATTGACAAGCGTGATCATTTGCCGCATGGCTGGATACTTCGTACTTACTGGAAATCCCGGAAATAGCCGCTTCACCTTAAGCGCCGATGCGTCAGCGGCGATTCCAGCCACCTTCCCTTCATTGTTAATTTGTGCTTCAGAAACCCGTCGCGTTTGCTCGCGACTAACTTTCGTTCTGGTGCTGTTCGAACGTGACTTTGCGGTCGTCACGATGGTGGCGGTGTCACTGTTATCAATTTGATTATCGTCAGGTTCGCGGGCGGACACGCTCACCACATTGGTAATCTCGACACTGCTGTCACCCGCTCCGCTCACCCGAGCGGTGTAGCTCACTTCCGCCCCCTTTCCGGGCGGTATCGATCCAAGATCAAACTGCAGTTCACCGTTTGAAGCAGAAGTATAAGGCAAAGACGACTCAATCAGATCCAAATGCTCACGTTGATAGTTGTCTTTTAGTACCACGCGGGTAGCGGTTGAATCACCATTATTAAGAACGCTAAACGTATATGTCACCTTGGTTCCATCTCTGATTCTTTCTGGCGCACTAATAACCTCTCCCACCCACAAATCTGGCCGTCCGAAGGCAATGTTGCCATTGAAGTCGCCAAAAATATTTACGATGGCCAATATCCAATTCCGTCCCACCACTGTACCGTTTGCCAAATTAATGATGTTGGCGCCGGCAAACGCGTTACCGGTAGAAATGAGTCCGGTCTCGGCTTGAGAAATATGATTTTTTCCGGTCAGCGCCACCACCTGTACCTGATTGCTAATGGATGCGTCATTGTCAGCCGTAACCGACAGCGTGTGTGACCCAGATGAAGAAGGCGAGCTGTTTTCTGTGTCAAACAAAAGCACGTTCCCATCAGGGGTTTGTTGCCACACGAGATCCTCCGGCGCGCCAAATACGTCACCGACCCAATCGCCGTGCACTCTGAATAAAATTGTAATATTCTGACCGCCAAAGAGTGAGTTGTTGAGTTGATTAAACACATTCGCACTAGCACCGCTTCCGCCGGTCGTGATGGTGCTACTCTCTTCTGCGTCAACGGTGTTGTCACCGCTGTTCGCATTGGTGTCTATTTCATTCGCGATGGTGCCAGAACTTTCGACGTCAATCACCGCTTGGTCCGGACTGGATGCCAGATTAGACAAAAGTGCTTCTGTACTCGGAAAGATAATATCCCCGTTGAAGTCGTCAAAGGCGTTGATAGTGACGAGCAAATAGTTAGAGTCGATAAAGTTCATGTTGGCGACGTTCACCAGGTTCAAGCCTGCATAGGCGTCGCCCGTTTCAATCGTAGCCGCTTCAGCGTCATTAATTGTGTTGTTGCCCGATATGGCTTCCAAATAGAGGAGGTTATTTATTGCCGCCGTGTTTGAAACCTGTACGGTGGTACTGCTGTCGTCACAGGCAAAGAGCGAACAGCCGAATTCTGTCAGCGACTCATATGCGGTGCGCAGGTCGAGAGACTGCATGACCGCCTCTAAAAAATTGGAAAAGAAAACGACACCGTCAGAGTTAACAAAGTTCGAATTAATAATATTGATGATGTTGGCGAGCGCAATTGCTTCACCCGACTGTATGACAACCGGCGTAGAGGTGGAAGCTGCGGAGGTTTGACTGCTGTCACCTCCTTCTGTTGTCGTGGTGGCTGGAGTGGTGGTGCCGCTCAACATAAATTCTCCCGATGATGTGGTACTAGTTTCTGCTGCAACTGCGGAACCGCTCGAAGTGGCGATAGTTTCTTCTGTAGTAGTTGCAGTGGTCGCAATGGTTGTGTCTTCCTCGGTGGTGCTGGCGCTCGAGGTACTTACCAGCAATTCTTGAGATTCAGATGGGGGTTCAAGTTCAGTTTCGGCCGTGGTAGCAACTTCTGTGTCAGATTCGACAGCGGCCATATCACTCGGCTCTTCTGCGTCGGCCTCGACGTCTTCTTGTACGATCTCCACCGGATCAGTTTCACTTTCTGTGGGAGCTGTGTTGCTGGCTGTTTCTTCCGCATGCGTGGCAAGGAGAGGAAAAAAAGAAGAGACCATGGCCACGACCAACATGCCTGCGACAAAGCGTTTCTGCTGATTGTACGATAGGCGAGTCATGAATGTGTGTTTAGTAGCCAATAAATTGGCCACGTCCTGTTCTTAGTAGAACCCCAGAGAGAGGCATCTGGAGCTCAACTAAAAACAGGAGGGCCTGTTTTTAGTTTGAGCTTGTTAATTACGGACGATCCTGGTGGTGGTACGTCCTGTGACAGTCACGATGTCAACAAGTGAGTCAGAACGACCGGTTGAGATGTCGCCGCCCGCACCTCCGTTGCCGCCCGTGCCGCCGTCACCACCGACTGAGGTGCCGTCGCTGTCAGAGCTGCTATTTCCCCCGTCGTCACCTTGCCCGCCGCTGTCACCATCAGAAAGGTTGTTGCCAGTATCGGAAGAGACAGCTACCAGTGAACCAACTACCGCATCGTTGCTACTTACAACCGCGATGTCGTTGTTGGTAGGTACATACTCACGACTGTACTCAAAGTCATAGTTGTCCCACGCATCGAGTGAAGTAGATGATGAATGAGATTCAGTCGTACTCAATGAGTTTTCAGAATTTGATGACTCACTCTCCGAACTTTCTTCGTGCCCAGAACTACTAGAGTTTGTGCTTGAAGTCTCGTCAGAGACTGACGTGTCTTCGTCAGTGCCGTCAACGTCTGAATCGTGGCTATCACTCTCACTTGACTCACTGTTAGAGAAGTCATCTACGCTATTGCTCTCCTCATTGAATGAATCTGAAGAGGATTCATCACGGGTTGCGCTATCGCTAGAAGACTGATCAAACTCTACTCCCGATCGCACGCGCTCGCGTATGAATTCGTTGTACTGATTCTCATCCGAATGACTGTCCTCAATCTCAACATCGGTGGTATTTACCTCAGTGGTCAGAATGGCGGTCGAGATCGCTTCGCCGGTTGTGATACTGCCGCCGTCCCCGCCATCACCACCATCGCCGCCGTCGCCACCCGCTCCAGAACCTTCCGAATCATCATCGGATTGGACGCTATCCCCGCCGTCTCCGCCGTCGCCAGCGCTATCGCCAGTAGAGGTGTTGCCGCCGGTGTTACTCGACACCGCTACTACATTTGTCACAGAGGCCGTGTTGTCGCCAACGACAGTAATGGAATCCGCAAACGCCAGCGGCGTCAGTGACAATAGCATTGCCAGAGCCGTGAGAAACGCCACAGATACTGGTGCTAAAGTGCTTATTTTCGTTCTCATAACATTGAATTTTATATATTGGTAAACCTCTTAATAAATTTCCTCTCCTCCTCTCAAAATTCGGTCACAGAACGCTCGTCCTGCTCCCCGCATCGTATAGCCGACGCAATGAATACTCGATGAATGCGTGCGCTATACGTGCAATCCGTACATATCTTATGGAGTGACATCCACTCATTAACCTATTTTGAACGTCCCCCCTTTCGCCCTGCCTCTCGTGCTCGTTCTGGATCATTGGCAAAGTTGCCAGGATTATTCTTTTTTCCCTGATTTTTACCGCCTTTGGAAGCTATTTGCCTTTGTTTTTTGTCGTCCATACTGGCAAAGCCTTGGCGACCGCGCTGGCCAACATTATTATTTTTTTTGTTTTTAGTGGTGTCGGTGTTATTTGGCATACGTACATACAATTGTTCCTTAATAACTGTTGACTCTCCTCCTCTGTCGCAACATAGAGTCTGGCATCGCATGAAACACAGAGTAAAAGCCGTCGCAAAATTACTTATATTCGCCTTCACCCTCGTCAACACGCACCTCTTCCCCTAGGCGGGCGATGAGCGCGGCGAGCTTAGTGAGACTGCCGGCACTACTTGCACGCAGGTCATTTTCTAGCTCATCGAGTTCCAATTGGAGTGCGTCAAAATCTGCCCGAGCGGTGCCGGTTGCCTTTCCGTAAGCCCGCTCAAGATCTGCCTCTAGCCCCTCTACCGTCAAAAGTACCTCTTGATAATTTTGGCTTGACTGCAAGCGCGCCTCTGCGGCGATAAGATCATTCCGTGCTTCTAAGCGTGCCGCTGCAATTGCCTCTTCCACGGAGATGGTGTCACTTTGTCCATTATTATCAATCTCGTCTTCAATGCCCTCCGGCACTACCGTGTAGGGGTCAACATCACCGGCGTCTATATTATTGGTTCTGTCTTTGTCATAGGTATCAACGAGCCACCACCCCGCCACTATAATCACGAGTGCAATGAGAGCAATGGTGATTGCGGTGGAGAATCCGGCCTTTTTTCGCGGCGGCAGAACAACAGGCTCATCAAACATATTAAAGAAAGGATCCATACGCGTATGATTATATTTGCTAAGAAGACCGCTCTCTCAACAAAACTCCAGAAGAGCTCAAGAAAGTCCTCACAGACATACTATGACCGTATGAATTAATTTTTAGTGAAATCAAACCGGTGCTTTTTCACAGAGCCTTTTAGTGAGCTGATTTGAAGACGCAGGTAAAAGTCGAGCCCTGTCCCAATCGGCTATGCACCTCGATCTTGCCGTTGTGGGCTTTCACAATTTGCTTACAAAGGTAAAGCCCCAGTCCGCGCGATGATTTTTCAATTTCGCCGTTTGGGTGTCTGACCTGGTATGATTTTTGAAAAATCTTTTTCTGGTCGGCGTGTCGTATGCCCCTTCCCCAGTCTTGAATCGAAATCCGAATTACATCATCAGTGCGTGTGATCGACGTTTTCACGTGAGTATAGTCTGGAGAATAACGCAGTGCGTTTGAAATAAGATTCATCAAGAGTTCGCGAATTTCGGTCTCGTCTCCTTCCATATAGCAATTTTTGTCAGCCTTTTCTATGAAAACCTTTCGATCAGTCAGAAGTCGAATTTCTTGCACAACTTTCCGCAGCGTGAATGACACGTCAAACTCATTCGTCCTTTTGCGTCTTTCTTTTTTTATGCGAAGTTTATTGTGAGTCAAAATATGACTCACAATCTCGTCGATTTGATGGATGGACTGGTCAAATTCTTTCAATTTCTTCAGTAATTTTTTTTGCGTGATGCCGCTCTCTACTTCCCTATATAACAGCTCAGCCTGAACCTGCAGTATGCTAAAAGGAGTTTTGAGCTCATGGCCAATCAGAGATATCACGTCGTCTTTTTCTTTTTCCAACTGCTTCTGCTTTGTGAGATCAAATGCAAAACTTATGTTGAGAGACGGTCGAGTGCTAAGAAGCTCCGCCCCGACCACGACCGGTATGGAGTGACCGTCCTTATGAATATATTCCTTTTCGAACATGTCAACGTAGGCATCAGACGTAAGCTCGGCCAGTTTCTCCTGGTCGAGCTTGTCATACTTTAGGGGCGTAATAGCTGACCAGGTGATTTTTTCCTGATCAAAGTCAGCCCGGCTGTAACCAATGATATCGAGAAACTTGTCGTTGATACGGTAGATTTTTTCGTTTCCGTCCGAAAGAGCAACTCCGACCAGTTGAGAGTTGAGAAGAGTTTGGTAGCGTTCTTCCATTGTGGTGAGTAAGGAGTGTATGGGTGATGGCGGTCGTGGTGTTGCAAGTTTTACCATATTGTTGAGCGATTATACGAGAAACTTGTTAAAAAAATCATGAAGATTCTGAGTTTAAAAAAGAAGAGTAGTGCCTCGCACACTACTCTTCAGGGGTTGCCCGATTTGTTGTGGTGGGCGAGTACCTCTTTCACTGAGGAGAATTCCGTCCGCTTCGGTGGCAGGATTTTTTCTGCCAGCCAGTTCATGTTGTAGAACAAATAGTTTTTTTTGTCTGGCTCGATCGAAATAACGAGTGTGTCGTAGGGAGCAAATTTTGCACTACCAGACAAAGGTTTGAGATCAAGCAGTTTGTCCAGCGTGTCAATCAGTCTCCCGTGGTGCTTAGCTATATCTTCCAGGTGGAATCTGGCGATGGCTCCGCAGAAACTTTGACTGCCAATAGCGACCACACAGCTATCAGTCGATAGAATCGATGAAGGTTGATAACTCTTGTGCCCCGGAGTGACACGTGCGTTCGCTTCGCCGTCTGCTTTCTTTTTAGTTATCTTTCTTATTTCCTCCTCGGTAACGACCGCCACCCTGCCCGTGAGTACTTCGTCTTTTAAACCGTCGCTCTCCTGTTCATCGAGTGCCACCGACAACTCTTGTGAAAAGTGAAACAAGGGAGGCTGTTCTGATCGAATTTGTAGATACACCAGAAAGTGTTTAAACGATTGTTGCGTGTGTGCAACCTGCACGGCACGACCCACGATTCTGATAAGGTTTTTTTGCAAGTTTCCCTCTCTGAGTGGCCCTACAACGGTGAAGCTGAAGAGACCTTTTTCGTCTGAAGCCATTTTCTACTCCTCTTTGGTTGTGAAGACCGTCCACACACAGTCTGGCATGTATTTGACAGCTCGACAAGTGGTGTTGCCTCGTCACCAGAAGGTGACGCTCTCATTGACTAGTTGGACGCTTTTATCTCTGAAAAATCATAGCCAATACCTTCTTTGTGCGAGTGGCTACCAACTCCTAACACTCTGGATTTACGGGGAATTGAAATGTTAAACTGCGTACCGACTTGAGGGGTGCTCTCCACGTATATCTTGCCTTGATGCAATTTTATAATTTCAAACACCAGCGCCAGTCCGAGCCCAGTGCCGCGGGTACTGCCTTCCGCGCCGCTCGCCCGATAGAAAGGTTCAAATACATGCGACAATTCGTCTTTAGGAATGCCTATGCCATTATCGCTCACCCTCATGGTGACATCGTGTTCGGTGATAGTGGTGCACTTGACAACTACCTCGCCGCCCGATTTTGTGTAGTTAATGCCATTTTTAATAATGTTAAAAAACAGCTGTTCCAAGCCAGTCTTGTTGCCGTACACGTGAGGAATGACTGATTGTTCGAATGTGATTCTCACCCCTTTCTTTTCGGCAAATTTTTTAAGCCGGCTGATCATGATTTCTATGACCGAAGTCAAATCGACCGCTTCAAAGGTGATACTCTCGAGCGTGTCCACGCGATTGAAAAGTAATAGACTATTTAGTATTTCTGTAATGTGGTCGATTTCCTCGACGTTCTGCTCCAGAGTTTCAGCGACTGGCGCAAAAGGGTCAACGTCGAGCTTGGCTACTTCATTTTGAGTTTTGAGAACCGCTAAGGGCGTACGGAGTTCGTGGGCGACACTGGCAATAAAACGGCGTTGCACAATCAGTGAGTTTTTGACCGGCTTGAGCGCCAAGCGAGTAATTACAAGCCCACCAAACAGCGAGATGAGGACTATGACACTATAGACCACCGTTTGTGCATAGGTGATTTTTTCGTCTGTCTCTTTTACCGCCGCCAGCGAGTTGTCGCCGGTCGCAAGAGCGTCGTAGACGGTCTTTATGAGACTAGCCTCCACCTGCCGCCCAACGTACTCTAGGAGGACCGCCATCACGATTACGATCACGATTACCCACAGGGTATGAAAGAAAATTATCTTCACCCGGGTCGAAAAAAAGATGTCCGTCTTATACTTATGATACAAGTCGATAACCAACTCCTTCCACGGTCTCAATAAATACCCTTTTGTCTGTTTGTCCGAGTTTTTTTCTAAGGTTTTTGACATGAACATCAACTACGTTACTAAATGAGTTAAAGTTAAAATCCCACACATGATCCAGTATGCGCTCCCGATCTAATATTTGCGAGGGATGACGCATAAAGAACTCAATCAAGGCAAATTCCTTGGCGGTGAGTTTTACTTCTTTTTCTTCACAAAAGAACCGGTGCCCTCCCACATCGAGCCGCATCACGCCGACCACCAACTCAGGAGGCAGTGCATCAGCCGGCCGACGCATCAAGGCTTCAAGGCGAGCCTTTAATTCATCAAATGAAAATGGCTTCACCAGATAATCGTCAGCGCCAGCATTCAAAAGAACAATTTTATCCGCGGTGGCGCTCTTGGCGGTCAAGACCAGAATCGGAGTTTTGATACCTCTCTCCCGCAACGCGCGGCAGATGTCAAAGCCGCTCCGATTTGGAAGCATTAAATCAAGTATGATGGCGTCGTAGGAAGCGTGATGCAGAATGAGATGTTTGGCGGCTTCATCGCCATCGCAAAGATAGTCGACAGACATGCCATAATGCTCCAAACCGCGTTTGATACTTTTAGCCAGTTTTTCTTGGTCTTCTGCAATAAATACTCTCATAGCAGTCAGTTAAACCACATAAAACATAGAGTACTATACACCTTATAGATGAAGAGTTCATGAAGGACTTCATGGCCTCCCACAAGGCCATAATCAAAATTTACGCAATTTACTTAGAGCCTCTCCTCCCACTGCCCATCAACGTAATCGTATTGAGCGCCAGCTCCACAGGGCACACCGTCGGGCGTATACAAAGTTTGTGTTATTCGAGAATGTGTCACCACACCACTCTGGAACGTCCGACCTCTTTGATACGAAATGTCCATCTCATCGCCCGTTTCATCGAGTGTTTTGATATCCCATATGTAAACCCCCTCGTCTTCTATTTTTTGCATCTCAGTAAATTCACGATCGCCCAATATTTCCTTAAACTTATTAAAAACCTCTTCTTCACTCGGAATACGTTCTTTTTTGCCCTCGATAGATTCAAAGTTTTCTGTCATACATCCAAAGTATACTCCTGTCAGCCATAAGCTAAAACTACGGCTGAAATAAACGCGTGAAGTGACTTATATGTGTTCAAGCAGTATATCCATATCTCTTTCGGTCACCGTCCCGTCTTTGTCGAAGTCTGCCAGAAGATTACGGGTACGGAGAAATTCTAAAAACACGCCGATGTCAGAAAAAGAAATCTCATTGTCGTGATTAAGATCAAAGTCAGAAGTTACCGGCGCTTCATCTGTCACACCTGCGTCTTCCTCTTGACTAGAGTGCAAGGGCGGCTGATTTAGTATGGCTGGCTTGGGGGAGATAGTGACAATTGCATCGGTCAACCTCGCCAATTCCGCCGGAGTGCCGTACCCATCGCTTTGCAACATTTCTGCCTTAGTGAAACCTACAGTGGTGACCGCAGCTCGGTGCGCCCTGAAGGTAACTGTAAAAAGCGTACCGCTACCAACAAAACCGCCAGCCTCTGTCGTGCCTCCGACGAAGTAAATCGTGCCGGTGGTATTTTCATAAGTCGGAGCATTGACCCATAAGTTGGCAATCGACGAGCCGTAGTTAATGACATCAACGGTCACAATTGACGGGTCAAAATGTAGTTCACCCGCAAATGTGTTGACGGGTATGTGCGACTCCACCATGACGGAGAGTGTGAACAGCCCTTCGTTCACTGTCACCCGTGGCGGGTCGATGTACACGCGAGCCGAGCTGGTCTTATCGGCCCATGAAAAGCGCAATGTCAATAAGACAACTAGCGTCAAACCGATGAGCACTAACAAAAGAAAAAATGTGTAGTCGCTACGTGTGCTATTTTCTCTGTTGATTCTGTGCATACACTACTGATCGTGATGTACGATACCTGTACGCATAATAGTGACAAATAGTGACTGTTGGAATGATAAAATTAAGTTCAAGGAAAGATAAAATGTGATATGAGATTATTGATTGTGGAAGACGAGAGTCGGATTCGAAACTTTTTGAAGCGTAGTTTCGAAGCCGAGTGTTTCGCTGTCGACGCGGTGGCAGACGGATCGGATGGTCTTCGCTTGGCGCTCACGAACGACTACGATTTTGTCATTCTCGATAATATGCTCCCTGGCCGTACTGGTCTTGAAATATGCAGTGATATTCGGGCAGGCGGTAAAACTATGCCGATTTTGGTTTTATCAGTTAATTCTGATATCGATATCAAGGTGAGCGCACTGAACGCCGGCGCTGATGACTATCTCACTAAGCCTTTTTCTCTCAACGAGCTTACCGCAAGGGTGCGCGCCCTCTTGCGCAGGCACACCCATATTGATGACGACGTACTGAGTGCCCACGATATTACCCTCGACGCACGGCGTCACAAAGTGTGTCGTGACGATGTTGAAATTTCTCTCACCCGAAAGGAATTTATGCTTTTAGAATATTTAATGCGAAACCAAGGTAGTGTACTCTCGCGCGGCATGATTATGGAACACGTGTGGGACATGAACGCTGATCCTTTTTCAAATACCATTGAGTCACATATCTTGAGTCTCCGAAAAAAGATCGGTGACAACAAAACGAGACATACCATCAAGACAATTCCTGGCTACGGTTATAAATTCGAGTGACGCGAGGCATGCGAGGTGCCTTTAGGAAATATTGAAAATAAATTTAAGTACTCCACATTTTTTTACGAAGTCGTGAAAGCCATACTGATGACAGTTAGTTCTTCACAACTAAGTAAAATACATGAATCGCACATATTCATTCACTCGTGCAGAGTGGAACACCTACGCGCAATGTTACGACGCATTAACACTACTTCGTCCGTACGAGGAAATGATTGCGAACGTGATAAGTCTCGTGCCGCCAACTGCCGAGTCGATACTTGATCTCGGCTGTGGCACTGGTACGTTGCTCTCGCAACTTGCCAAGAGGAGCGGGGCGCAGTTGACCGGCGTCGACGATTCTCCGCAAATGCTCTCGCTCGCGCAAAAGAAACTAGGAGAAGGAGCGACTTTGCTTAGAAAAAACTTAGAGCGACAGAGTGACTGGGGAGGTCCTTATGACTGCGTCATTTCGACCAATGTGTTGTATACAATACATAACCCGCTTTCATTCTTAAGCCGCGTACGTCAGATTACTGCACCTTCTGGTACAGTGATCATTGTCACTCCAAAAATTGGCTACGACAACGGCTTGATACTCAAAGCCCACTGTCAGGATAGGCGTGACAACGACTTTTGGCGCGATCCGCACCGCTCCCCGATGCGTGAACGTATGCTCATCAAAGAAGCGCTCGGGGACTCTCCCCTCGCGGCCGACATGGGACACATTGCCGAGCACAATCGTCGGATTGCCCACACGCACGCATTTCACTTTTACAGTGAAGCCGAACTATCTACGCTCGTTGGTCACGCTGGTCTACGAGTGGTACACATGGACATGACCTACGCAGACCAAAACTTCCTTTTGGTTGCAACTCGGGAGTAAGAAAAATGCAAAGTCTCTTGTCGTTCCACAAATGTGCTGTTGGTGACTCTACGCATCAACAAGTCTGTGAATTTGCCGCCGCCGGATACAAAAGCCGGTACGGTGTTGACTTGGAGATATTTCCAGACATCTTCATATACGCGATGATTCCGAATGAAAAAGTGGTCGGCTGCTTCGGAGCCTGCTTCGGGTCACACCACACTCGACTTACCACCGAGTGGTACGTATCCGAGCAAGATCTCTCGGCGTTCGTGGGCAGTCCGATTAGTACGTTTCCGCGCGAAAAGTTATGTGAGATCGGGACCAGGGTGGTGAACGTACCGCCCGGGACCTCGACCAATAGCGTGCGGATTTCAGTGGCCATGTCAGCGGCACTACTGCTCCACCTCTACGAGAAGGGCAGCCGGTTTTCACTCTTCACTGCCGATCGCTCGGTGCGGGTAATAGCCAAACAGCTCTGTATCGATCTCGTGCAATTTGGTACGCCAGACCTTTCGAGCCGAGACTCATCGTACTTAGCACAGTGGCATTCCTACTTTGAGGTGCCGCGCGAGTGCTTTGGTTTTGATTTGAAACAGGCAGTCCGCGGGTGTTACCGCATGTGTCACGAACTCAGGCGGCTAGGATTTGTCTTCGATCCTGCACTGCTGGCGCTGGCCGGAGAGCAGTCCGCTCTAGCCAGCTAATATTTCGTTGTAGTCTTAGGAAGCGCCACCGTTTGTACGGTGGCGCTTTTGTCCTTAGACAATGTGCCCGATTACTTTAAAATAGGGTAACGTGGATACACTAGTCATTACACGACTCATTCTCGGTGGCACCATTATTGCGAACGTGCTTCTGATTATCTTTGTTGTCTCTCAAAACATTCGGCCGCTCATGAATAAAGTTTTGATTACTCAAATGTTGGGCATTTTGGGTTGGGTAGTTTTTATTTTTATAAATCTCTGGCTGGAAAGCGAACGCGTCGAACGACTCATATTCGCCTTTGCCGCGACCGCGCTCATGGCACAACTTCACTTTGTCGTTCTTTACCCGGGGTCACAGCTACCAAAGAAACTTCAATATCTCATGAGTTTTGCTTTTGGGTTTGGATCAATGTTTGTCATCGCAAGCTTTATCCCGAACGCCGTGTTCTCTAGCATTGAAGTCACGAGAGGTGGATACACCATTCTGTCTCCCGGCTGGTTTTCTGGAGTGTATGCACTCTTTGTGTTCGTTTACATTATGCTCGCGATTATAGTACTGGCTTACAAGAGACATACACTTCCCACTGAACAGTTGAGGAATCAGACCAAATATCTATTCTACGGATTCGTTGCTTTTCTCATTACCAATCTGTTGACAAATTCCATACTCCCCGTGGTGTTTCACGTACATTTTTTTAATGCGATCGGCCCAATATTTTCACTCATTTTGGTGGCGTTTATCATCCACAATATATTTCGCTATAAATTTCTTGAGATACAGTCACTTATTCAACGCGGCTTGATTTACCTCTTCTTGCTTGGATCGGTAGTGACCTTATACCTTGGCCTCGTGGCGTTGATAGGCCACATCGCGCAACCGACGTTGCAAATGACCGCCTTTACCGCGGGGACGATCACCACCCTCATTGGTATTTTCACGGTACCCTCAATTGACTACCACCTTCGCCGACTCACTCACCCGTTGTTTTTTAAGGGGCAGTTTGACTATTCGGTGACGCTCTATGAACTAAGCCAAGTGCTCCACGAGACGCTTAGTGTGCAAACTATTATTGACACAACTACAGACAAGCTGGCCCGCCTATTTGGTGCGGATATTATGATAAACACCAACAACAATCAAAGTCCATCGACTACCGAAGGCGTGCTTTCTTTTGTGTTATCGACCAGCAACGGGAAAATCGGAGAGCTCTTACTCGGCGCCAAGCAGTCTGGTGATGCGTACACGCGCCGCGACGAACAAATGCTCTCGACTTTGACCAACCAAGTAGCGATTGCGATTGAACGCGCGCAACTCTACGAGGCGGTGCGTGAGTACAGTGAAAAGCTCGAAGCAAAAGTAGCCGACCGTACCAGCGAACTAGAGGCTCTACAGCGCTACCAAAAACAAATGCTTGACGAGCTATCTCACGGTTTAAAAATACCGCTTACAATTATCATGAGCGAGTTTGAAGTTTTAAAACTTGAGGCAACAACGACCTCTATGTTCACGTTTAAAAAGTCGGTAGACCGACTGGCAGAATTCATTAACAAGCTCTTACTACTCTCCCAGCTCGAAGCCGATGATAATCCTTGGCAGTATTCGCTATTTGATTTCAGCGCCCTGCTTTCTGAAGTGGTTGAGTACAGCGAGATCAGCCTCCACCGGCCTGACGTGAGCTTTTCCCATACTATTCTTCCGCACGTCTACGTGATGGGGGACAAAAAAAGACTCGCCGAAGTCATGCACATACTCCTCCATAACGCGAGCAAATATCGCGATCCTCACCGTCACCAAAAAGTATCCATCGGTCTGGCGTATGAGAACGACACTGCCGTAGTCACTGTGCATGATACCGGATTGGGAATCGCCCCTCTGCACCAGCCGCATATTTTTAAGCGTTTTTACCGTATTCGCGACAACGTTCACTCCGACATTGAAGGATCGGGTCTGGGACTCTCAATCGCCGAAACTATAATTCAAAAACACCACGGCACAATCAACGTAAAAAGCGAAGAAGGATACTACACCGAATTCACGATAAAGCTACCAGGTGCGTACGTACTGTTGCATAAAACATAGTCGCGTCCCAAGTAGCGCGTTCAAGCGACTCGTTTTCAAATCCAAATATCAGTGCGCGTACAGTCTAGACCCGAAGTGAACCGCGGAACCCTCTTGCGGCGTAATAGGATTCGGCACCATTGTGATACACAAAGACAGTGTCGTAACGGAAGTCGGCAAAAATAGCGCCGCCGAGTTTCCTGATGTCGGCCGGTGTGTTCAACCAGCTTGATGTTTTCATATCAAAGTTCCCCAGTTTCTGAAGCTGGCGATACTGTTCCTCCGATAAGACTTCGACGCCCATGGCCGCCGCCACGTCAAGCGCGTTATTTTTTGGTTTATTTTCCTTCCTCGACCGGAGCGCTGCGCGGTCGTAACAAAGACTGCGGCGGCCTTTCGGACTTTCGGTCGCACAATCATAAAAAATATATTCGCCTGTCTTTACATCGCGACCAACCACATCCGGCTCGCCGCCGGTTTTTTCCATTTCATTGAGTGACCACAGCTTTTTCGGATGAGCCAAGAGCTTCGCCTCTACTTTCGTCCACTCTACGCCTTTATGGCGATTTGCGTGTTTCAGAAAACGAGCTTTCAACATTCCGAGTAGTTTTTCTTGTTGCCCGATGGTCAATTTTCCTTTGGTGCTGGCTTTAGTCTTATTCATGCTTTTATTGTACCTTTGTTGGTTGAAGAAGACTCACACGATTATTTTCTGTGTCTTTGAATGACACGTACTGTCCAATTCCGGGAATCTCGACTGGTTCACCAAGCACTGTTCCGCCGGCGTTGGTAACATCTAACATAGCTTTTTTAATGTTAGCCACCGAGATCACAACCGACGGCACCAAAGGCCCATCTTGCTTCTTTGGAAACAGCCCTCCATTAATGGTGCCTGGAGTCTTTACCATGTTGTTTTCGTCTGTTTCAGCAGTTTGCGCAATAATGTAATCACCCATTTCCGGTCCAAATTGCTGCATACTCCAGCCAAATGCCTGAGTGTAAAACTTGTTGATGCGTTTTGCGTCTTCGTAGGGCATCTCAAAATGTACGACAGGATTTTTTGACATAAATTTTTTATTTAACAGTAAAACCACAGCTCTCGACTCCGCCAGTATAACAAAATCTGCTGACTAGTTGATGAAGAAAGTTACTATGTGACCTTAATAAATGTGACTTTTTTAACCAAACGCGGGTTATAGATAGTATGGAAAAAGTCACCTTACAGCTCTTTCGGGCGGCTATGATACTCTGTGCCTCTTTGGCCATTGTGGTTATCTGGCTAGGAGAAGAGGTGGTTCCTGAAGCGCTTTTTAAAACTGTCGCCACCTTATTTATCTTTGGGCTGCCAACTTCCTTTTTTGGGCCTCCCTCATGGCTTACCGCTTTCTAAACAAACCCTGATTTTTGCTCGGCCGCATTTTGACAGATGCCGCCGTGATTCCCTGGGGATCGCGGCGGTTTTTTCTTATGAACGACCGAACATTTACTCCTAGATTAGGTTTTTAAAAAAATACTCCGTGAGGGGTCACCCCGCGGAGTATTGAGTTTTACAGAAACAGAACGTCTCAGTGCCCGAAGAAACTTCGGCCGGTCTGATCTGGAACCATGTACAATGCGACGCCGCGTCTTGCACACAGATCGATTGTCGCCTGATCCTTGACCGAACCGCTTGAAGTGAAGATAGCAGTGATGCCAGCTTCGATGAGCGTCTCTGGTCCGTCAGGAAACGGAAAGAACGAATCGCTATATGCCGCAGCTCCGGCGACATCGTGGCCCGAACGTCGAGCACGAGTAATGGCGAGATTCGCCGCACCCACCCGATCCTGCTGACCGACACCGTTGCCGATAAGTTGCCCTTTGTTAACAAGCGTGATCGTGTTGCTGTTCGAGGTCGAGCCGATGGCCCAGGCGAGTATCATGTCGCGCTCCTGCACCGCAGTCGCCTGTCCGTGCTTCGCGATTCCTTCCTGACCAAAATCGGGAACGAACGTGTAGTTCGGCTGCACCAGGAATCCGCCTCGAATGTGGCGGAAACGCGGAGTCCGGTCTAGATTGCCGGCGAGCTTGCTTAGCGCAGGATTGACGACAAACCGGCACCTGTCGCCCTTGCGACGAAGCAAAGCGATGGCGTCTTCCGTAAAAGCTGGAGCAATGATGCCGTCCAGCATTTTTCCAGTGAACGCTTCGCATAAAGCTTCATCCACTTTGAAGTTCACCATGACGAGTCCGCCGAAGATGGCGAGCGGATCGCCTGCCATCATCTTCTTCGCTACTTCCACGCGATCAAGTCCGACTGCAGCTCCGCATGGATTGCCGTGCTTCGCTCCAACCGCGATCGCAGTGTCGACACCTTTGTTGACCGCACACCCTTCGGCGATGTGAGTTGCCGTCTGGAGCAGACGATCAATGTCACACTGATTGTTGTAGCTTGGAGGGGTACCTTCGACCACAACAAACTTGTCGATCGCGAGCGGATCGGCAGTGCCAGTCGAATAGAGATGCGCTGGCGCCTGCCAGGCATTCTCGCCGTACTTGCAAGTGGCGATGCGTTCACCGGAGAATCCGGTGTACCTGCCGCCACTCAGGTACTCGGCCGACATCATGCAGTATTTTGCAATCGTAAACTCGGCTTTGGCTGCGAGCTCCTCCACGAAACCGTTCGCCGGTTCGCCGGCTTTGAGCCAATCAATAACGGGCTGGCGGTCGGTCGGATCACAGATCACGATTCGTCCGCCTTTTACGCCGGAGCGAATCATGGTCGGGCCACCGATGTCGGTCTGCTCGATGACCGATTCGCGAGTGCTGGCGATGTTGGCGATCTCCGCTTCAAGCGGATATAGATCGACGCACACGAGATCGAGACGCGGAATGGCGAGATTCGCCAGTTCCGCCATATCTGCCTCGGTGTTTTTTGCAAGAAGTCCGGCATGAACTTCGCGCGACAGAGTAACGACGCGGTGGCCAAGAATTGCTTCCCCGCCGACCAAGTCTGAAACCGGAAGGGCTGTGATGCCATTCCCCGTGAGGTGTTTGAATGTCCCGCCCGAAGCGTAGATCGTGAAGCCAAGCTCCACGAGCGCTTCGGCAAATTCTACAATGCCGTCCTTGTGATAGACGGACAATAGTGCATTCGGCATGACAGTTCCTTTCAATGATCAGTTTTAACAGACAAAGGTCTGTCAGCTTTGGGAGACTTTCTCCCTCTTTCTGAAGCGTATACTACTCAAAAAACCTAAAAAGACAAGAAAAAAGACCTGTCCGGTTTCCCGAACAGGTCTGATGAATCTCGTTATGGTCACGACATCGTGAGATACATTTCTGCCGCTTTGGCGATTTCGCGAGCTTTCAAAGCGGCGGCGCCAGTGTATGCCGCGGGCTTTTCGAGCATGTGAAGCGTTTCTGGTGGGATTTTCTCCCACGCTTGATCTGCTGATTCCTGCTCGAGCGCCCATTTTGTCGCATCAAGAAGCGAGACGTTCTGCTTCTTCGAATACGGCATGGCCATATGATTGACGAGCTCATGAGCGTCGCCGTCATAGCCAGCCATCTGCAAAGCGATATAGATCGGCTCGGCAAGAATCACGTCACCTTGAGCTTCGAAGTTGCGCTTAAGCGACGCTTCGTCGACTGAGATACGTGAGATGAACGGCTTCCCGCCCACTTCACGCAACAATGTGTTGAGCTGGCTGACCAGGTTGACCACAATCGTCGGGAAATCCCGGGCGATTGAACTGCCGACCAGATCACGCTGATGCTCGCTCACCATCGTCGCAAGGACCTTGCCGAATTCGACTTGACTCTTGATCCACGTCCCTTCAAGGTTCTCGAAATTAATCGGGTTCCTCTTGTGGGCCATGGTTGACGATCCGACCTGTCCTTTTTCAAAGGGTTCACCGAGTTCGCCGATCTCCGTTCGCATCAAATGCCGACCGTCACGACCAAACTGACCAAGAGCGGCGGAAAGTTTGATGTATGAGAATAGATAGTCGGCAAGTGGTTCGGGCGGCAGAATCTGCGTACTAATCGGCGCGGCTTTGAGCCCAAGCTTTTCGAGCACACGCTCCTCGAAGGTTTTGTCACCGCAACGAGCTGCGATACCCAGACCGACCTGAGCGTTGTACACGCCGACTGCGCCGGAGATTTTCCCCACCAATTTTTCCGCAGCGCTGTTGGCACTTTGGATGTTGGTGAGAATCCGGCT
>ERZ1292625.753-Hain-H41-01um-R1-753-length-44421-cov-14_pt1 | contig 44421 bp, 38 predicted proteins | sample MGYA00564400_ERZ1292625 | MGnify/ENA primary metagenome ERZ1292625 (study PRJEB36523, sample SAMEA6512639) | groundwater metagenome | collected 2019-01-08 | study: AquaDiva: Metagenomics assemblies of 32 groundwater samples
CCGTCACCTTCACCAACAAGGCGGCAGGGGAGATGAAAGAGCGGGTGCGCGCGCTCCTTGCGGGATCTTCCGGGTATGCCATCCCTCTTATCGGCACCTTCCACTCCGTGTGTCTTATCATCCTCCGCGCGCACGCGGAACTGCTCGGCTACGCCCGCGGGTTCATCATCTTTGACAGCAAAGATCAGCAGGCGCTTCTTAAGTCGGTCTGCGAAGAACTGCGCATTGATACCGAGCGCTTCACGCCCGAATCGTTTGGCAACGCCATTTCCAAGCTCAAAAGCAAACTCGTCACCCCCGACTCGTTTGCCGAAGACGCCAGCGACCCGTATCCGAAAATGGCGGCGATGGTATATGCAAAATATCAGGACGCGCTCAAAGAGCACAACGCCGTTGATTTTGACGACATGATCATGCTCTGCGTACAGCTTTTTGAAGCGCATAAAAACATTTTAGAACTCTATCAGGAACAGTTCCGGTATATTCTCATCGACGAATACCAAGACACCAACTTCGCTCAGCACCGTTTTGTGAACCTTCTTGCCGCGAAATATCGCAATATCTGCGCGGTGGGCGATCTTGACCAGGCGATCTACGGGTGGCGGCAGGCGGATGTGGCAAACATTCTCAATTTTGAAAAACAGTATCCCGACGCGAAGGTCGTGGTGCTTGAAGAAAACTACCGCTCCACCCAAAACATCCTTTCGGCCGCCAATATGATCATCAGCAAAAATAAAATGCGGAAAGAAAAAAATCTTTTCACCAAAAACATTGCGGGGGAGAAGCTCAGCGTCGTGGTCGCCGCGACCGAAACGGAAGAAGCGGAATTCGTCGCTCGCACGATCCGTACGCTGGCGCGCGACAAGCATTTTTCTCTTTCCGATATCGCGGTGCTCTACCGCACGAACGCGCAGTCCCGCGCAGTGGAAGAAATATTCGCGCGCCGCGCGCTTGCCTACAAAGTCGTCGGAGGGTTGAAATTCTATGAGCGCAAAGAAATTAAAGATGTGCTCGCGTATATTCGTTGTGTCGCAAACCCCCGCGACACCGTCAGTTTAAAACGTATTATTAATTTCCCGCCGCGCGGCATCGGCAAGGTGTCGCTGACGAATTTTTTCCAGAAAAAAGAAACCACGAAAGCAATCGATGAGTTTTTCGCGCTTATCGCATCGCTTAAAGAAGAGCGTGCCGCGCTTCCCTTTTCCTCATTCATGAAGCTCGTTATACAACGCTCAGGGATCAAAGACCATTTCAAAGAACTCGGTGAAAAAGAAGAAACGCGATGGGAAAACGTGCGTGAGCTGATATCGGCGGCGGCGGCCTATGATGCGGAAACGCCCGAGCAGGCGCTCACCTCGTTTTTAGACAACGCTGCGCTTGCCTCGCAGGAAAGCAAAGAAGAAAGCACGGGCGCGGTGCATGTCATGACGATGCATTCGGCGAAAGGACTTGAATTCCGCGCGGTGTTTGTTATCGGCATGGAGGATAACATTTTTCCTCATTCGCGAAGCAAGCAATCGCCCGCGGACATGGAAGAAGAGCGGCGGCTTTGTTACGTTGCGGTCACGCGGGCAAAAGAACACGTCTGGCTGCTCTATGCGCGCTCGCGGCGCACCTACGGCCAAACACAGTCAAACCCCCCCTCCCGCTTTCTTTTCGACATTCCGGAACACCTCGTTTCGTTTTCCGTCTGCGGAGAAGAAGCGAGCATCAGTTACGACGATCTTGAAAACGGCATCGTCGGCTTTGAAACATAGCGGATTATTGATATACTATTTCTATTATTAATTATTTTTATCGTATGGAATCTGCAGAAAATATGGCGTGTCAAAAAAGATGTTGTGCACATAGCGGCGCGCGCCGCATTGTGAAAAAAATTGTATGCGTCATCGCGATCGTCGCGGCGCTCGTGTGGCTTGACTCGAATTTCAATGTCCTTGCGTCGTCGCAGGCAAACAAACAGGCGCGCGCGCAGTTGCAAGCGGTATTTTTATCCAATGGGCAGGTGTATTTTGGCGCCCTGTCGCGCCACGGCGTCGGCTACTGGCGCCTCGACAACGCTCACTATGTGCAGGTATCAAAGGTCCCCTCGGCTCCTTCTCCTGAGGCACCCACCGGCAGCGCACAGGAAGAAACACGCACCACCCTCATGAAGGCGAGCGACGACATGCATCGTCCGCACGGCACCATGTTCATTCCCGCAGCAACTATTCTTTTCTGGCAAAACCTGCAAAACGACTCTCCTATCGTGCAAGCGATCACCGCAGGGCAATGACCCCGCGGCCGAACAAACGGCTCGGCCAAAATTTTCTCGTCAATCGGGGGATCGTTGAAAAGATCATCGCCGCGTCCGTGCTCACTCCGACAGACACGGTTCTTGAGATCGGTCCGGGACACGGCGCGCTTACCTTTGCGCTCGCCCAAAAAGCCGGGAACGTTATTGCGGTAGAAAAAGACAAAGAGCTCGCGGAGCTTTTGCGCTCACAACTGGCCGAACAAAACGTTGAGAACGTTGAAATCATCGAGGGAGATATTTTGAAATTCCTTGTTTCAAGTTCTACGTTTCAAGGTTTAAGTTATAAGGTTGTCGCCAACATACCGTACTATCTTACCTCCGCGCTCATCCGCCAGCTTCTTGAGCTTGAGCGTCCGCCGGAACGCATCATCCTCACCATTCAAAAAGAAGTTGCTCAGCGCATCGTGGCGTACGACGGCAAAGAAAGTATTCTTTCGCTCGCGGTGAAGTTCTACGCGGACGCAAAAATTCTTTTTTATGTTTCGCGCGGCTCGTTCTCGCCCGCGCCAAATGTAGATTCGGCGGTTATTGAAATAACTCCGCGAAAGGAAAAACAAGTGGTTGCGCCGGAGGCATTTTTTACCGTCATGAAAGCGGGCTTCTCTGCGCCGCGCAAAAAACTACTCGGCAATCTTGCCCAAGGGCTTGGCATAGAAAAAGAAAAAGTTGCATCGCTCTTTGCAGTTCTTGCCATAGACCACAATACCCGCCCCGGACAACTTACCCTCGCACAATGGACAGCACTTGCCCCCACGCTCATGCATGAGTGTGGGGGCTTGCGCAAAAAATATAATTAGCTATACTGGCAGCATATTCGTAATATATATCTTTATGAGTCGGGAAATTTTTGAACCAAACCAAGAAGTGCCGCTCGAAAACATAGATGCCGCCGGGGAAGAATCCGCAGTTGTCGAAGAAGGGGAACTGGAAGCGGAAGAAAAGGTGGTCCAAGAAATTGCGCCCGACGAAGCGCAGGGAACTGATCCTGAATTATTCCAGGGAGTTCCCGAGGCACCTCTCGAAGACGAAGAATAGTCCATTTTCTTATATTTCCCTTGAAAACACACCTTTTTGGTGTGTTTTCTGTTGGTAATGTGCACACACATATGGCGGTTTTCTCCTACACTGGAGAAATGGCAATATGTATGGCTAAAACAATCAAAGAAGAGCGTCTGCGATGGGTGCTCCCCATCGCACGAAAGGAACTGAAGCTGGTCGATGCGGCGAAAGTGTGTCCGTACGGGAAACGGAGCTTGGAACGGTGGGTGGCCGCCTACAAGCACGGCGGCGAAGATGCTTTGGAGCCGCGATCGACCGAACCCAAGACCTATCGCGTGGAAACACCGATCCGGATCAAGGAGCGGATCATCGAGACTCGGAAGCAGACCAAGAAATGCGCGCTCAAGATACACTGGCACCTGGGAAGAGAAGGACTGGTGATACCGACACGCACCATCGGCAAGATCTTGAAAAAGGAAGGGCTGGTGCGCACGTACCGGGTGCGAAAAGTGAAATACACCTACATCAAAGCACAGCGCAAACCCGGTGAGCTCGTGGAGATCGATGTGAAGTATGTGCCGGGACGCGTGGCGGGGCGCAGATATTTCCAATATACCGCCATTGATACCGCGTCCCGGTGGCGGTACCTTGCCGTCTATGACGAGCAGAGCTCATACCACTCGATACGATTCCTCACCGAGGTGCTGACCCTGTTCCCGCGCCGTATCGTAGCCATCAAGACGGATAACGGATCCATCTTCACCAATTACTATGTCGGCGCAACCAGACGGAGCGATATGACGGTAAAGACCGTGCATGCCCTTGATCGGTTCTGCGCCGGCCAGGGCATCGTGCATTATCTCATTGATCCGGGCAAGCCGGCGCAGAACGGGACGGTAGAACGGAGTCATCGGGAAGATGAGGAGAAATTCTATCAACAGAATATCTTTGAAAATTTTGCCGATTTGCAAACAAAACTGAAACAGTGGAATATATACTACAACAACCTCGAACACTGCGGGCTGGACGGGAAAACACCGAATGAATTTCTTACCAATTATTCATTAACTAACCCGCCATATGTGTGTGCCTAAAACATGTTTGACTTGACTTCTTGGCTCTTTCTTTGTATAATAGCGCAATAAAAATAAGAATTTTACTTTAAAAACTCAATAAAAAGGAGGTGGTTGATATGAAAAAGCTTGTGTTAGTGCTGTTTTTTGCATTTTTTACTTTGGGGTGCGCCATGACCACGACGAACATCACCATGACAGACCCATCCCACTTGCGGGTACTGCTCCGCAATGAGTCGCCCTACCGGGTCAAGCTGGAAGGGGCAAAAACAGGGTGGTTAGGACCCCGGGAATCAATCACCTTTAATACCTCGTGCGCCGGGAAATTTAACGGCGTCGCTCACGCCTACAAGGTAATAGGTGCCACCGACACGGGGGGAGATGTCTCTTTCTACATAGGGGAACAAACATACTCGTTCCACACAGATGGACGTAACTCCATGTATTATGGGGAATCGTACGATGCCGTTGTTGTGATCTCCTCGTTTCACAAGCACAAAAATGTGCTGGGGGAGAAAACCCACTACCCGTTCTATACGGGTCCGTGCGGGAGTATTTTCCTCCCCGACGTGAAATTCGAGTGGGGGAAATAATTCCCCGTCCAATCCCTCCTCATCTAAAAAACGCCAGCCGCAACTAAACGGGCTGGTGTTTCTCTTTTTTATGGCTTATCTCCGCAGTCACTCCACCGCTTGCGTATATATACTCACGCGCATACGCGCCTACATGCACGCCCACCCTATATGCGCCGTGTAATACAAACTTGTCATGCTACTACGATCGTAGTAGAATGACAAAAGAAAAAGGAGGCTATTGATAAAACACACTATGGGCACGCGAAAAGAAAAAATCGTTATCGGGCCTCGAGCGCAAAAGATACTTGTGCTTCTGCAGGCGGGGGTTACGCTGTCGCTCACCACGCGACCCGATGTCTTTTTTAAAGTCATCAGAGACACTTCAAAAGAATTGAAACGCATAAACCAGCGGACGCTTCAAAGAGCCGTATCAGCGCTCTATCGTTCAAACCTCATCAGTTATAAAGAAAATAGCGATGGAACAACTACGCTGGTACTCAATGAACACGGCAAAAAGAAAGCGCTCCGCTATAACCTTGCTGCCATGGCAATCGAGAAACCGAAAAAATGGGATGGTTTATGGCGGATAGTACTGTTCGACATACCTGAAAAAAATCGCGAGGGAAGGGTTGCTCTTATGCAAAAACTCAAACAACTTGGCTTTTACCCTATCCAAAAAAGCGTTTTTATTTTCCCTTACGAGTGTAAAAATGAAATTGACTTTGTGACAGAGATTTTCGAATTACGCCCTTACGTACGGTTTTTCCTCGTGAAGGAAGCAGATGTTGACCTCGCGCTCAGGCGCACGTTTAATCTTCATCGGTAGCACAAGGCTGTTTTAAGCAAAAAAGCAACCATGTCATCTTACTGCGATCGTAGTAAGATGACATGGTTGTATTACAAAAGAAATACAGAAGCGGTGTAACGGCATCGTGAGGGTAGGTGTGGGCTTATGCGTGGGGATAAATGCTGGTAATGCGGTTGTGAGCGGCGCATGCTTCTGCTATACTGTATTCATTATATCTATGCTCAGCGAAAGACGAAAAAATATCGTTGTCCCTGTGGTTTTACTCGTGGGGATCTTTATCGGCGGCGTGGTGGTTTTGCGCACCCAGGGCATCGGCGCGCAGATACTCACCGAGGGTAAAAAAGTGCTTTTTCCTACTGCTTCAGAACCCGATGCCGACCCCGACAACGACGGGCTGAAAAACTGGGAAGAAGAAATATATAAAACCGACCCGCGCAACCCGGACTCTGACGGCGACGGATATCTTGACGGCGAAGAGGTCGCTTCGGGCTATGACCCCGCAATTAAGTCGCCCAACGATGCGCTTGAAGGAACCGACACGGGTACTCCCCGCCAAGCGCCAAAAAACCTCACCATGTATCTCGTGCAACTACTCACGGAAAAGATCTCGTCGGGGGAAATCGCTCCCGCAGAGGGGTCTTCACTTGAAGACGCAAAAAACGACCCGAACCTTTTGTACAACCAAGATCTCGTGAATGAAGCGCTTGCGCAAATCGGCCAGCGCGCGAAAACATATTTTGCACTTCCCTTAGTAAAACCGGAAGATATTTCCGTTTCTTCTTCGCCAACAACCTATGAAGCGATCGGCGCGTACATTACCGCCATGGGACAAGCGGTCGGCGAAAGCCAAGAGCTTACCCAGATCAATAAAAGCGACGTTACTATCATTAAAGATGCTGTGGAAAGCAAAAACACGCAAGAAATCAATATCCTTCGCGCGGCAAAGCAAAAAAATATTGAAAACGTGAAAACCATAACGGCTCCGCAGGGATTTGAGAGCCTTCACGCACAGCAGATCGCAATTTTTATGCTTGAAGAAAAAATATTCGATGCCGTCGCACACCTTGATGAAGACCCTGCGATGGCTGCTGCCGCCCTTGAAACGTATCAGCAACTCATCACGATATATCAGGCATTTTCTGAGGCATTAAACGCAAAAATACAAAGCTACCAATAATACGCCATGCTTTTATTCAGTCCTGAATACCTATTTCCAAAATCAGTATCAATAGCACTTATTGTGGTGTTGCTCGCAAACCTTACTTTGTTTGCGGCTATTTTTCATATAGAACAAGCAAATGCTCAATTTACCGACGTCGCCGCGGTGGCTCAGCGGGTCGCAAAATTCATATGGGACGCGGCAAAGTGGGTATATGAAAAAGCGGTGGACGCAAAGAACGCGGCATATCAATACTGGGTTACATTTAAATCGAGTCACGGCATCATCGCAGAAATAATCTCAAGTCTTCTTCTTGTCATGATGCACCAGGTGCTCGCCAAACTCACCAACGACATCGTGGCGTGGATCAACGGCGGAGGGAAGGGACAAATACGCGTACTGCAAGACCCCGGAGAATTTCTTTTAAGCGCGCTCGATGAGGCGGGAGGAGCGCTTGCGGGCGCCATTTTGAATGTAGATCCTGCTACTCTGTGCGACGCGAGTTATCTCAAATTCAAACTGAAAGCCGCGTTCACGGGGCCGTACGCCGTGCCTACTTTTGATGAAAAAGTAGCGTGTACTTTTACCGGCATGGGGCAGGGATTGCAAAAATTCAAGGAAGATTTCGGAAATGGCGGGTGGGCATCGTTCATTGAACTCTCACGCAAAGAAAACAATCAGATCGGTCAGGCGCTTATCGTTAATGAAGAAATCGAAAATCTAAAATCCAACCTAATAAACACAAAAGGGGCAATGGTTAGTATGAGTAATGGATTCTTAGCGCAGGAAAAATGCACCGTCACACAACTGCCCGCAGATTCTGACGCGGCGATAAGCGTGTTGGGTATAAATAACGCCGTCTTAGACAGCACAATGGGAATGGACCTGGAATATGTGTATAAAACAATTTCTACTGGGGGATTTGCGAGTTCTGCTGAATTAAAAAAATTCTGGATAGCAGCCGGAGGTCAAGTCGAGTGTAAAGTCACAACCCCAGCGCAACAAATATCGGAGCTTGCCAACAAAGCCCTCCAAGCGCCGATGAAGCGCCTTGAGGATTCCATAACCGGCCTCACTAGCAAGCTCGGTACCGGCGCGGGAAGTGTTATTAAGCCGTATGTGCTTGCCATTGCGGGCGCGGGGCTGAATCTTCTTCTTAATAAAGGGATTGGCCTTATCACTAATCAGCTTCAAAACGCAAAAAGACCACGAAAGGGACAACGCCAGCCGACATCGTCACTGCAGGAAAATACGATGCTTGCGCAATCCTCGGGCGCTCTTGCGGGGAGCGTGAACGATTTTCGTTCGTTTCTCCTGAAAGCGTTGGTTGAATTCAGCATATTCACCACCAGCGCGGTCACCGCACTTACCAGTATGGGCGTGCTTGGGAGAATGACGATCAATCGGGCGGAAACCGAACTTCGAGGAGGAACGTGGTATTTGGGAGGTCCTGGATGTAGTGATCCACCCGCATCATCATGCGGGGCGTGCCCGCTTGTGTACGAGTACGACGCTACCGGCACTAGCACCGGCTACGCTCAGGTTTTAAATAAGATTACTGGCTCACCCTACTCTTGTGATGGTGGTACTTCAACCTCATCAGCAGGCTACAGCGCAGACGCTATCACCACGAACGCGCCGGGCAAAGTGTTTTTTGAAGAAGCGCAATGGTGCGGAGCATACCATCAAGAACTCGCATTTTCGGAAAAAAACCCGCAGACCATACCTACTGACCCTCTTCCTGGCTACGATCCATACAGCCTCATTTTATTTACTACCGCTACCACCCCGACTTGTCCCACGCTTACCTACGGTACCACATCAGTGCTCGGAGATTGCACAGCAACACCTTCCTGGGTACAGTACGATATTAATACCGCCAATGGCCCCGGTAACGTTGAAATGGCGACGCGCCTCGTGGGGTATAGCGATACAGCCAACGACGAAACCGCGGGCGACGGCATTAGCAGGCCAGATCGGTTTATCAGGCAAAGCATCGTAGGCGCAGACACTAATGACGATGGCGTTCCTGATGCCGCGATAACCTCCTCGCCTGGTCCCGCAAATATTACCTTCTCAGAAACCCTTGTTTACACTACGCGGGATATAAACAGCAATTCGTCCCCCGACACCGTCATCACAAACACCGCGGCCGGACTGAAAGAGTTATTTGAAATGCGCCCTGAATACACGCGCGAGATCGTCAACGAAACAGGGATTGTTACAGGGAATCTCCTCGTAGGGCTCGCCCAAGCGGCGGTTGCCGGAGGATATATTTTCGGCGGGTACAATCAATTCGGCCACTCCAATAAAGTGCGCAACCTTTCTACCGGCGCCGTTGTCGCCGCCATGCCGGATGCACTTTCGGGGTCTGTCGCTGTGAGCGGTCCAAACGGAATGATCTATCTTTTTGGAGGATTTAATTCATCGGGAAGCCATGACACTATCTTAAAATTCGATCCTTCAAACTCTTCTCTGACAAAAACATCCGCATCCCTTCCTGAAAAAGCGGCGGGAATTTCCGCGGCATATTACCCGTCCACCGAAAGGATATATCTCTTTGGCGGCACTACCAAAAACGGGCCGCAAACGTGGGTGCTTGAATATAATCCCTCGATGGATACGCTGACAACAAAAAACGCCGTTCTCCCGATTCCGCTTGCGCACGCGGCGGCGGCGGTTGCCGCAAAATCCCCGCCAAACGGCGAGCGGCGCATCTTCGTTTTTGGCGGGTTTACCAGCCGCGGCTTTTCATCGCCAAGGATATTTGAATACGATCCTTCTACATCTGCCATTATCAGTAAATCGACGGTTATCGAATCGCGCGGTTTCCTTACCGCCACACGTACAAGTCCAAACACCATCACGCTCATCGGCGGACAAAGCGAATACGGGCTCCTTGCCAAGGTTGACGCGTACAACGCGCAAACCGATTCGGTTTCTTCATCTCTTCTTCCGTCTCCGCGCAGCAGGGGCGCGGGAAATGCCAGCAGTCCGGCTCTTTTTGCGGGCGGCGTTGTTCCTGCGGATCCGATAACGAACATAAAGAATGCGAAGATATTCCCGCAGGGAGATATTTATCATATTCCCGCAGCGATACACAACAACCAGCTCACGACTTCCTTCTGGGAAAAATATTACAGCCCCACATTTGACGGGGGGTCCGCACTCCTATTCAACACGCGCGACGGGTTTTCTTACCACGATTTCACCGGCACTCTAAGAAACACCTTTATCCGCAGCCAGACGAACACCGATGCCAACCTTGTGTGGCTTACTCCTCCGTTTTATCCTGAATTGCTTGAAAAAGTGCAGGAATTGATGGAAAGATCGCGGGTCATCGAGGGATATAATTATTCGTCTCCCGGCGTGAAGAATTATCAGTCCGGCCTTGCCGACCAGCTTGGCGCAACGCCCGATGACAATCCGTACGACAACAACCCGAGCAATCCAAGCTACACCGACAAACATGACGCCAGCGGAAATCTCATCAGTGAAGGATATAAAGGATCCGTCACCGATGTCCTTACCGCATACAACAGCCTCACGCAAACATATCAAACGCTCTTTGGGGGACTCACTGATGAAAGCGCGCTTGAAGGGGTGGATAAGGATATGAAGATTCTTTCACCCACAGAAACAAACATCAAGCTTGCGCTTATCGGCGGCCGGTGTCCCGCGCTCCCGCCATCGGCAACTTCAACGCCCGATCTTATCGCAAAATGTCCGCAGTTCGCCGGAACAGAATACAACATGGCGCGGCGGTTTATTTTTGAACCAGACTATGTGAGTGCTAGCCCCCTCACTGGCATTACCGGCATTACCACCGGATTTGCCACTAATCCGTTCACCGGACAGAAAAGCTCCGCGCTTGCGGGCATCTTGAATCTCGACGAAATGACGACCCAGCTTCAGTCGCTTTCCCCGGATAAAAACATCATCAAACTCATCCGTCTGCGCCAAATCCTCGAACAACTGCAGGTCGATCCGCAGGACATCCCGTTTCCCGGAAAAGCAGGTGTTTTCATCGATCCCGCGCCGCTTTCGGGCGTCGACCTCATCCAACTGTCATTACCCGGGTATGAGCACATCCAGGCATATCTCAATGATACGACAACACGAAACCTCAGCATCCAAACGCTGATTGAGGCGTACGGCTACACAAACGCAAAAGAGGCATATCCGGAGATTTCAAAACAGCTCGACGACATCTTTGACAGTATCATCATCCAGATAACCGACGACCTCAAAGAAACATTCCTGAAGCGCGTTGAAAAACAATTAGAAGAGTCAAGAATCATTGCCCAGCACCGGCTGAGAAGATTCCTCGAATACGTGAAAGATCTTAACGCGGTTGTAAAGCTTGAAATGCCTGCACAGCGCGGCGCACAACTTCCCTCAGGACAAGGCGCTGACGTGGCGCGCATAAGCGAAACGTCATCCGTTCTTCGCATCGACGCGAAACAAATGTTCCTCAATAACGGGCAGGGATTGAACGCGCTTTTGTCGCGCACCGCGTCGCAGCACCTTACCGACCTCGAACGCAACGGCATCATCGGGTCGGCGATTTATAAGATCAAGTCATTCGCAAAGTTCATGGGAGCCGACGCCTCCTCCGCGGAATTCTCCGCACGTATATCCCAATATTACACTCCTTCCGGCAGTACCCCCGCGGAACGCGAAGCAGACCTCGATCAACGGGTAAAAAACGCGCTAAAAGACGTATACATGTACTACGCCGGCATCTATGATCAGACGGACGAAACCCTGTCTGCGGCAGAGCGCGCCATTGCGTCGGCGTACTGCGGTTTTAGCTCGGTTAAAAGGTATTATTATTGCAATCTTACGGCTGGGACAGAATTACTCAAGGACGCGCGCACAAAGCTTGAAGAGCTCCAAAATGATTTTTCCCTTATGATGGAAGAGCTGTCAAAGGTTACCGGTGAATTCCGGGCACTTTTCTCCAGCATAACAATGGAAAAACAAAGCATCGAAGATCTCATGAAGCTCTTAACCGCCCTCTCCGCCGACTATAACCAGGCAAATGCATGCGTTGGCCTTCCTACTGATGCGCAAAACTTGTGGATTCCTTCATCGGCGCAGATGGCGTCTTTACAGTCTTCGTTGAACTCCGCGACGGGGAAATCTTCATTCGATGTCTACTTCGATTCCATCACCGACGGCGCGAAAAAGGGATTCGAGATCGGCAACATGATCATCCCCGTGGTCGGCGGTCTTATAGGATCAACTCTTGGCTCAATTGCGGGTGCCTTCGGCGGACTTTTCGGCGGCGGTGGCAATGATGACGCGTACAAAGCGGCGCTTTTGGCGCAACAAAAGGTAATTAATACATGCAAAGAAGGCATCACCAACTACAACAAACATCTTGGCCAGCTTGCCGACCAATTCTTGTGCGGTAAAACCAACCCGAAATATGAAGATCAATAGCATTGCGCGAACAATTGCAAAAAAGAAGTGGGGGGCGATCGCTGTCCTTTTATTAGTGATCGTGTTTTTTATTTTCTTTGCACATCCGGTAAATGCAGGAGGCGTACTTTCAACTATCTTTGATGTTGCCGTGGGGGGAATAAGCGGGACGCTCGCCATCATACTCTACCCGATTGTTACGATTCTTGCGGGGCTTCTCGGATTGGCTGGTAGGTTAGTGAATTTTGCCCTCCAGCCACAACCGCTTATTACATCAGATTTTGTCCAGGCAGGGTGGGTCGCCATGAGAGATCTTGGCAATATGCTTTTTATTCTCGTGCTTCTCGGTATTGCGCTTGATTATATCTTATTTAATTCCGTCGGCGTAAAACGCGCGCTTCCTCGTTTGCTTTTCATAGCGCTGCTTATTAATTTCAGCCTGCCTATCGCGGGAATAGCGCTTGATTTTGCAAACATAGCCACCTCTTTCTTCATGGACCGCGCCGGGGGGGATCATTTTACCGAAACGCTTGCCCAACACATCGGCCTTGCCTCTGTACTTGACATGAAAACTGCGACAGCCGAAACAAAGATAAATATTACTCCTGCTCTAGTAGCAAATGGGGCGTTTTTCGATACAGTATTTTCCATAATTTTTCTTTCGGGAACGCTGTTTGTGTTTTTTGCACTCGCGATCCTTTTTTTCATCCGTCATTTTTATCTTTCGGTGCTTCTTATCCTGCTTCCGCTCGCATTAACAATGTCTATTCTTCCCTTTTTAAGCTCGCACTTAAAAAAATGGACCAGTAAATTTTTCCAATGGACGATGTTTGCCCCGGCGTGCGCATTCTTTTTATATTTATCAATGGTGTTTCTCAATTCCAGTCAGCTGGCGATAATCAAAACCAACGCAGCGGGGGCTGATGCCGGATGGCTTGCAACAATAGGCACTCAATTTACCACCTATATCTTCGCGTGGGGGCTCATGGTGATGAGCCTGACCGTCGCGCAAAGCATGGGTATAGCGGGCGCAGGGATAGCGGTTGCAACATTCAATAAAGGCACCAAGTGGGCGCGCGGGAAGGCATCGGGAGCAGGGAAAAGCGCCCTCGCTGCTGCCGCACGAAGATCAAAAGCGGTGGAGGGAGAAGCAGGAGAAAAGGGATGGATTAATAAGGGAGCCGACTTCGTGGCGAAACATCCCGTCGCGCTCCTTGGCCTTGGCAAGCTTGGCCTTGAAGGCGGTCTGCGCGCCGCCGCAGTAAAAACAAAGGCCGCCATAGAAAAACACGAGGGTCTTACCGCAAAAGAAAAAGAGGTATATATGGGGATGTCCGACTCGATGCGCGCCCAGGAGGAAAAAAGGCTTAAAGACAGCCGTCTTCCAGGCTCTGGAGCAACGTTGGCTCATCTCCAATCCATCATAGCGCAAAAAGGGAAACTTAATGTTCTAGATCAAGAAACAGGAGAAATAGACCCTGTAAAAACAAGCGCCCGGATCAAAGAGGCACACGAAAACGCCATGAAGCATGGGCTCAAAAAAGTAGCGGATGAGATCAAGTATTCAAACACAACGGTCGGCTTAGAGATAGAAACGGAGGAGTGGGAGAAAAAAGCAATGAAGGGAGAGCTCGCGGGAATAGTGAGGGATGCTTCAGGAAGAATGATCGAGGCAACCGTGAAAGCAACAGGAAAGACACTTGAAACCGCACTGAAAGAATTCAAATATATGAGTATGGACCAGATGAAGGCGGCGAAAGGAACATGGACAGAAAAATCAATGGCGATCATGACAGAGATCGGGGGGATAGATGCGAACTTCCTTAAAAAAGCGGTCGAAGTAGGCGATATAGAGGCCGTCGCGCTTTACAATAAGTATCTGAAAAAGCTTGGGGAGGGGGCAGATGAAGAAAGAGAGAGGAAAACGACGGAATTCAAGAAACTTTTGAGAAAACATAATCCGGGCGCTTTGAGCGGTTTGGCGTCTGGGAATTTTATAAGGTTTGGCGTAGTAGATGTTCCGCAGGAGCTTCTCACTACTGCAGGAAAGAAAAAACAGGCTGGGGAGTGGGGGACAACGGATATGGAGGAATTAATATAATCTATGCAAACCATACCACAAGAACAAGTTATAAAAAGATTTCAAGTGCTTCCGGACGCACTTAAAGATGCTATTTTCTCGCAAAAAACCATTGATGCGACGCTTCGCTATTGCGCTCTGCGGGACATTCCGGAAAATAAAATACATTTTGTTGGACAATTAACGACAGATGTTTTACTCGGCTATCTTCGCCCAGAAACATTCGCGTTTGAGATACAAAAAGAAACAGGGGTTGACGCGCTCAAGGCGACGCAGGTCGCGCACGACATTGATACCGAAATTTTCAGCGCGGTGCGGCTGGAGCTCAAAAAACTGTATCCGCCGACCATTCAAACGCCGACAGTGCAAGCGCAAGGGTTCGTGCGATCACAGCCCGTTGCCGCAGAACCGCCGAAACCGGCACCGCGTTATGTTGTGCAAATTCCGGAGCGGTTCAAAAAACCTGAAGCCCACAGCGAAGCCGTGCAGTCTGTGCCAATACCGACACCTATTACCGCGCAAGAACCCGCCGCACCAACAGCTTCGCCCGCCACGCAGCCTTCCAAGATTCAGGTTCCAAGTTTCAAGATTCAAGAACCGGCAAGTCCGCCGATGGACCCGGTAGTGCCTCTTCCTACCTTTATACAATCAAAATTCAAGGCCAGCGACTTCGGAGTGGAGGCAGGAATAAAACAACAACCCGTTGCGCCTGTGGCGCAACCCACGAATGATGCGCTTAAAAACGCGTTCGGTAAATTTACTACTTCTTCAACCGCAACCGGAGTCGTGCAAGAGCCTGTGAGTCCGTATCGTGAAACGGTTGAAGAACAAAAACCGGTCGCAAAGGTCCAAGGAAAGGTGATTGATCTTTCTCAATTTTAATGAAACAGTTCCAGGTTCCCCAGTTTATCGACGTAGAGGACAAGATCCTCGGCCCCATCACGATGCGCCAATTTTTTATCATGCTTATCCCGATGGGCGCGGGAATCTTGTTGTATTTCTTGCTTCGCCTCTGGCTTGTGGTTATTATTGAGATACCACTCATCATCGGATGCGCGCTCTTTGCTTTTTACCGCCCGTACGGCATGCGGTTTTCCCGGTTCTTCGGCGCATTCTTGAGCTATTCGCTCAAACCGCGCATGTTCATCTGGAAACGAGAAGAGCGCGCGCGCGTCGTGTTCACAGGGGAAAAAGAGGGGCAACACCCGTCAGAACCGAAAAAACAATCTGTCGAGCGCGGCGGCTTGAAATCAAAAAGGAGTAGTGTCGAAACTGGCAGCACGTACAGGGAAGAATAAAACTATAGGTCAAAAAAAATGGTCCAAAAACTCCAAGCACAAGCTACCCAGCAACTCGTCGACGTCGAAGCGATCCGCGACGGGGTTATTATCGTTAAAAGCGGCTCAATGCGCGCGGTGCTCATGTGTTCGTCCGTCAACCTTGCGCTCAAATCGCAGGACGAACAGGACGCGCTTATCTATCAATACCAGAACTTTCTCAACGGCTTGGACTTCTCCGTGCAGTTCGTCATTCATTCGCGCAAACTCGACATCAGCGACTACATCAGCGGCCTCAAAGAAACGCTCAAAACACAAGATAACGAACTCTTACGCATTCAAACTGAGGAATATATCGATTTCATCCAAGGATTCGTAGGCATGCAGAACATCATGTCAAAAACCTTTCTCGTGATCGTCCCGTACAGCACGCATGAAGGCGCGCAAACCTCATTCACCGACCGGTTCTTTGGAAAAAAATCTTTTTCCTTTGTAAAAATGTCCGATGAAGAATTTCAAAAACACAAAAATCAGCTCTGGCAGCGCGTGGAGAATATTATTTCAGGCATGCGCTCGTTCGGCGTGCGCGCCATGCCTCTCAATAACACCGAGCTTATCGAGCTGTTCTTCGACCTCTATAACCCAGGGGAAACCAGCAAACAATTCCTTTTATCGGAAAACATTCAATAGCGATATATGGCTTTATTTAAACAACCGAGCATGGAAACGGATATTCCGGAGATCTCGCCCGCGGCGGGATTTAAAGACGTCGTCGCTCCTTCTGCAGTACTCATCGACAGCCGCTTCCTTCAGCTTGGCAATAAATTCCTCCGCACGCTTTTTCTCTATTCCTACCCTCGTTACCTCAACACCAACTGGTTCTCGCCGGTAATCAACCTCGACCGCTTTTTTGACATCGGGATCCATTTTCATCCTGTCGACACGGCGATCGTTATGAAGCGGTTGAACAGAAAAGTAACGTCGGTAGAAGCGCAGCTTTCCGAACGCGAAGAAAAAGGACTTATCCGCGACCCTATCCTTGAAACAGCGCTTGGCGACCTTGAGTCTCTCCGCGACTCGCTCCAGCAGGCGACACAAAAGCTCTTTCGTCTCGGCGCATATATTACGCTCATTGAAGACAGCGCCGAACAACTCGACAAAGCGGAAAACGAGATCAAAGGGATCTTGGACGCGCGCATGGTTCTCACGAAGCCCGCGAATTTTCAACAAGAGATCGGGTTTATGTCTACCATGCCTCTCGGGGAAGACCGTCTCGAGATCCATTCTAACCTTAACACCGGTCCCGCCTCTACGCTCTTTCCGTTCGTATCCGCAGATCTCACGTCAAACAAAGGGATCTTGTATGGCATCAACCGCCATAACAACAGCCTGATCCTTTTTGACCGCTTCAGCTTAGAAAACGCCAACATGGTGGTGTTTGCGAAATCGGGGTCCGGTAAAAGCTATGCCGCAAAGCTCGAGATCTTGCGCTCCCTCATGGTCGGCGCCGATGTCCTTGTGATCGATCCTGAAAACGAATATCAATACCTCGCCGAAACCGTCGGAGGATCGTTTTTCAACATTTCACTTAACTCGCCACACCACATCAACCCCTTTGATCTTCCGATGCCCTTGAAAGACGAATCGCCCGCCGATGTTCTGCGCTCAAATATCATCAATATGGTGGGCCTTGTGCGCCTCATGCTGGGAGGCCTCACGCCGGAGGAAGACGCGATCATTGACCGCGCGATCGCAGAAACGTATGCTTCGCGCGACATCACCCCCGAAGTTGATTTTTCAAAAGCGGTTCCGCCGCTGATGTCCGACTTCCAAACGATCCTTGCAAGCATTGCGGGGGGGGCCAGCCTTTCTACGCGGCTTGAAAAATATATCACCGGAACCTACGCGGGCTTTTTGAACAACCACACCAACATTAATGTAAAAAACAAATTGGTGGTGTTTTCCATGCGCGACATGGAAACGGAGCTTCGCCCCGTTGCCACCTACCTCATCACGCGGCACATCTGGAATCTCATCCGCGCGGAACTCAAAAAACGGATCCTTGTCATTGACGAGGCGTGGGTGATGATGCAGCACGAAGATGCCGCGTCGTTCGTCTATGGCATCGCGAAACGGTGCCGAAAATACTATCTCGGCCTGACCACCATTACGCAGGACGTTGCCGATTTTATGCAGTCAAAATACGGCAAAGCGGTCATTACCAATTCGTCTATCCAATTATTGCTCAAACAATCGCCCGCGACGATCGACGTGGTGAAAGAAACATTCAACCTTTCCGATGAAGAAAAATATCTTCTGCTTGAATGCGACGTAGGGGAAGGGATCTTTTTTGCCGGCCTCAAGCATGCGGCGATCAAAATCATCGCCTCCTACACCGAAGACCAGATCATCACCTCGAACCCCGAACAGCTACTGGCTATTGAAAAAGCGAAAAAAGAACTGGAAGATGCGTAACAACCGCGCTGATTCATGATTCCTTACTTTTGTGATATACTATGGACGAGGAGAACGAAGAACAACAAAATAATGAGGAGTTTGCTTACCAGCAAGCACTAAGAAGAGAGCGAAGCAAAAAAGCCGAGAAAAAAGAAGAGTTTGAAGCGAAAGTTGCCGGGGGGCTGATGGAATTGATTGAAAATGGCCACAAGACGATAGCATTTGCCCTCGCTTTTTTACTTGCGGTGATAAGCGATTTTGCTGATTTTTTTGCCCTCCCCGCCCTTCCCCTTGTCGGCGACGCACTTGACCTTTTTACTGCCGGAGCGCTCACGATTTTTTTCTGGAACATCGGCGGGTTTGTTAAAGTTAAGGTGCGTTTATTCACGTGGGGGGCATCGCTCTTTGAACTTCTTCCGTTCGGCATCAATGATGTGGTGCCAACCTACATACTTGGAGTCATACTGGCGTGGCATATTGTCAGCAAAGAAGCAAAAAAAGCGGAAGAACAACTGGGGGCGCTTGAGGAAAATGTTGGGGAAGCGGCAAACGAAGAGTTTGAAGAAAACGAATCATATGCGTCATAAAACACTCTTGTATTGTTTTCTCATTAGCATGCTCCTGTCGGGGGTTGTTTTGTGGCATGGCATGGCCCGCGCTCAAGAAATACCCGCCATCCCCGAGCTAACAGACATTCCCGATCTCGGCTTTGATGAGTTTTCAGCTCCATCCGTTGAGCTCCTCGCATCTCCCGGCGGCGCAGTTGGTACCGTCGTGGCGGTTACTGCAAAAACAGCGAACATCAATGACAATTTCGTTTCGTTTGATTGGTATCTCGACGACCAGCCGATGCTTGCACAATCGGGAAGAGCGCGGACGAGTTTTTCGTTCACCACGACAAAACCGTTCCACGCGGTGCGCCTCTCTATCATAGAAGACGGCAAAAAAATAACGGAAAATACTGTTTCAGTCTCCTCATTTAATGTTTCTTTGCTTTGGCGCACAAATACCTTTGTTCCCGCCGATTACGAAGGAAAGGCGCTCCCCGTCGTGGGAAGCACCATATCGCTTACCGCGTTCCCCGAGATCAAAGGAGAGTCTCCCGAGAATCTTTTATATACCTGGTCGGTAAACGCCGAGTCCCAGGTGCGCAACATACTTGGCGAGCAGGAATTTTCTTTTACCATTATGAAAAACACTTCTTCTGTTTTTGTTTCGGTTGAGGTGAGTACGCTCAATCAATCTTTTACGGCAAGCAAGGCACTCAACATCTCTCTCGCAAAGCCGCAAATACTGCTTGATACGCCTCCCTTTCTTTTTCTTGTTCCCGGGGGGAAAATAGATTTAAGCGCCCAGCCGTACTATTTTAATATCGCAAGCGCAGCTGATCTTCGGTATAACTGGAGTTTTGGCGCAAAAAGCATTTTAGGAATTCCGCCCGATCCAAACATGCTCACGCTTGCTATTCCCTCCGACTCGCAAACGGGGTCGCAGACGCTCCATGTGGTTGCAGAAAACTTAAGAACTCCCGGAGAAACAGGAAGAACATCGATTGAAGTAACTATTTTATGAGCATCTTTTCTTTTGTAAAAAAGCATCAGGTATTTGCAGGCACCTGCCTGATGGTTGCCGTGTTTCTTTTTATCGGTGCGCCGGCTCATGCCATCGTTCTTGAATCAGGAATCCCGGGGGTTGGGGGATCAGGAGCGCAGGGAGCTCCAATTCCTGATTTGCCTACATACATCAACTATTTGTACATCTTCGTGCTGGGCTTTGTCGGCATCGCGGGGTTCATATCCTTGGTCATATGGGGGACGGTGTGGGTGGGGTCGGCTGTCGTAGATAAAAAAGCGATGGCAATGGAGGGCATAAAAAACACGCTTACCGGCATCGGCATCGCCCTTACCGCGTTCATTATGCTCTATACTATTAACCCCGATTTAACCCTTATAAAGGATCCTACGGCTCCTGAGGCTGCTCCAGCAGCAAAGTCAACCCAACAAGCGCTTGTGCATTCTACGGGAGCTTCGGGCTTAGAGGCAGATGGCACAAAATGCGCCCCTCTTACTCCATGCTATCCCGGCTCAACATGTGAGGGCTCGATTCAGGACGCGAAGGGTCAAACAACCACCATGGGAACGTGTACGCGGATTGCTGCCGGTATTCCAAATAATTTGGAAAGCTCTTGTGCGGCCGTGGGCGCTTCTTCCCTGACGTGCGTTAACAGCTTTCTCTGCAAGTATTGCGCTATGCCAAACGGCACTAAACGATGCATTAATAAAAATAATCCTTATACTACATCCTGCGCAATAAAATGAAAAAAAAGAAAATCATTGCACTATTTTTTATAATCATCGCGCTCATTGCGGCGGGGTTGGCTGTATATTATTTCTTTTTTAAAAAACCGACGACCACCGTACAAGAACCTCCGGCGGGAACGGAGCAGCCGGCTCCCGCCGGAGAAAACGTTGTCGCAATCGACGAAAGGCTCACGCGGATAAGCGCGGGCGTAGCGGTTTCTCCCACTATCACCCAAGACGGCACGCGCGTGCTGTACGCGGGAAAAACAAGTGGGATCTTTGAAGTTGATTTCAACGGCGGGAACCAAAAAGAAACGGTATTCACCCCGCTCAAAAACCTGCATAAAATAATGTGGACAAAGGACCGGAATGAGTTTGCGGCGGTATATGCAAACCCCGACGGAAAAAAAACATTCTACTACAACACCCAGACAAAACAGACATCGCCTTACGACACGCATATCGACTCGCTTGCATTTTCTCCCTCAGAAAATAAGCTTGCGTACCATTATCAGGAAACGGGCGGTGGCATCAATAACGTTTCGCTCGCTGATCCAAACGGCTCAAATGCCTCCACCGTGATCAACACCCGCCTTCAAGAAGCGCGAATCACCTGGATCACACAAAGAGAGGTCGCCCTCTCCACCGCTCCTTCCGGACTTGCACCCAACGTGCTGTGGACATTGAACGTTGCAACGCAAAAACTGTCTACCGTGCTTACTGATATGTATGGGCTCACTGCGCTGTGGTCTCCGAGCGGAGAACGCTTTCTTTTTTCCCAAACTTCGCAAAAAGGAAAAGGGCTTTCGCTTTCGGTGACAGATAAAAGAGGATCTTCCGTTAAAAAATTAGACCTGACAACGCTTCCTGAAAAATGCGTGTTTACGAAGGACCAAAAAAGCGCCGTATGCGCGGCGCCGTCAACTATGCTGGACATCGTGTGGCCGGACGATTATTACAAAAATCTGTACAGCGCCGAAGAACAGCTGTGGAGCATAAACCTTGAGTCCGGCAAAAAAGAAATGCTGTATGGGCTTCCTGGTGATGGGTTTGACGCAACCAATCTTTTACTTTCCCCGCAAGAAGATGTTGTTGTATTTCTCAATAAAAAAGACGGTTTTCTCTATAGCGTGAAACTCAAATAATAAAGGACAGCGAACTCCTACGCGGTTTCTCGCGAAGACCGCATGATTTGCTTCAGCACGCGCAAATCTTCTTGCGTGATACCTCGGAGCGCGTAGAGCGCCCACGCATATACAAGCACGCCAAGGACTATAAGAAATAAAAAGCTCTGGGAAGGCGACATTATGAGTGCGGCGACCATCACGGCTGTCGCGCCACACGCCTTTACAAGCGCACCGATGCGCGGAAGATGCCTCGTTGTCTTATAAATGATAAAAAGCATAGAGGAAGACACTACAAGCTCCGTAACGGCTGTTGTCGCGGCGGCTCCGATGTATGAATAACGAGAAATGAGATAGAGATTTGCGGCAATGTTGAGTACCGCGGCCGACCCGTACACCCACATTACTTTTTTCTGCTTATGGATCGCTATGATCGTGCTTCCAAACAGCGCGCCAAAAAATATAAACACGACCGCTATAAGCAATATCCGCAAAGGTAGAGCCGCCTCCTCAAAACCTCCTCCCGCAAGAATACGAATAAGGGCAGGAGCAAGTAAGATCCCGCCGGCCGCAAGCGGTACCACGATTATTGCGAGAAAATCAAATGTTTTTTGAAAGACCGCCCGAAACATCTCTCTGTCTGCGGTGAAATATTTTGAAAGAAGCGGCATCACTAGCCCGACAAACATAATAGGGAAGAAAATAATATTCTCCAATATTTTATAGGCGACGCCGTACACCCCCACGTCGTGGGGTGTGCGCAAAAACGACAGCAACAGCGTGTCTCCTTTGAAATACACAAGGACAAGTATCGCGGATACCGCCATCGGCCAGCTTTCTTTCAGCGTGCGCACAAGCGCTTCTTTCTGAAACACAAGCCGAAAGGGGATCTGCCGCCGCACCGAGGTATACACGATACAAAACTGCACAGCTCCGCCGAGGGTGAATATAAAAAGAAAATGGAGGAAGCTTCCTCCGGTATAAAAAAGATATGCCGCCGCCGCACATTGCATGATACGCGCGGAAATGTCGGCAAGCGCGGGAATCCCTGTTTTGAGATGTTTCTGAAATACCCCCATCAGCACCCCGGAAAGCGACTGAAACACAAACCCCAGCGCGGCAATCACCACGCCCCACTTCACCGCGGAGCTATACGGCATAAACGCCACCACTGAAAACGAAAGAAGGATGCTTGCGAAAAGAAGCAGAACTCTCGTTGAAAAAATAGATGAAATAGTCGCCGCCTCGTCGGCGTCTTGCTTTGCGATCTCCCTCGCAAGAAGAGGATGAAGGCCGAAATCCGCGCACACCGAGAAAATATAGAGAAAGGCGAGAGCTGTGCTATACGCCCCAAATCCATCGGTACCGATAGTTCGCGTAATGAGCGCGACGGAAACGATTCCGATCGCTCCGGCGATAAACCTTCCTCCAAACGAGATAAGGAAGTTTTGTGCTATCTTTTTTTTAAGCTCGCTCACTTCGTTTCTTCTTTACGCGCGGTTTTAAATACGTGGAGCTGTTGGAGAATCGAAAAAAGCGTTGACACGACAAGGTAGAGCGCGATTCCCGTCGGAAGAATATACGCTGTGAATGCGATCACTGCCGGCATCATGTACACCATTTGCTTTGACATATGTGCGGCGAAATCGTTTTGCGGAGCTCCTTTCTGCCGCGCAAGCTGATCCCTCAGCGTTATGCGTGATTGGTAGAATTGCAGCGCTCCCGCCATGACGGCAAACACAATATTATGCGTTGCCGCAAGATCGATTATTCCTAAAAAGAGATGGTGCATGGCCCCGGGATTCGGAATGAACCCATACAGTGCGACCAAGCTTTCCTCCTTGAATCCCGCAAAAAATACCCGGTACAGAGCAAATAACACGGGGAGCTGTATAAAAATAGGCAAAAACCCCGAAAGCGGATTTACCTTTTTTTCTTTATACAGCGCCATCACGCGCTTCATCTGTTCGTCTTTATTATCCTTATACTGCGCTTGGATCTTTTTTATTTCCGGCTGTAGCGCCATAAGCTCTTTTTGAGACCGCAATGCTTTGCTTGCAAGCGGCCACAGTGCGAGCCGCAAAAGGACCGTAAGAATGATGATGGCGACGCCAAGATCATAGAACGCCGCCGTTTGGTATAAAACCACCAGCGCATTAAACAGCGGGCGATAAAAAGCTTCATTAAATAAAACCGAAAGCATGTATTAAAGTGTTTTTTTAAGCGCTCCGAGGGTCGCTTCTTGTAGTTCTCCAAACGAAGCGGTGGTGGCCCCTTTTTTTACCACAAACACCATATCGCACCCCCGCTGGGCTTCTTTCGTCGTTTTTTGTATGATCGCGCGCAGTCTTCTTTTCACCTTATTTCTTTCCGTCGCTTTTTTCGACACTTTCTTGCTCACGATGAACCCGTATCGGTTGCTTCCGCGATCATTACGAATGTATTTTAACAAAAAAAAGGGGGTGGTTACAAACCTACCCCTTCCCAACACGGCAGTAAAGTCCTTTTCTTTAACTACTCTCTGTGTTCTTATAAGCACAGCAATACTATTATACCGAGAGCTTTGTTCTCCCTTTTCTTCGTCTTTTTGTGATGGTTCGCTCGCCCGTTGTCGTACTCATGCGCTTAAGAAACCCGTGTTTTCTCGCTCTTTTTTTGTTTTTCGGCGCGTATGTTTTTCCCATATCTTTGCGTCCCTTATATGTTTTTTATATACTGTATGCAAGGAATTATACGAGATTTTACTTGTAAAAGTCAACCCCGTTACAACCTTACACAAGAGAGGAAAACGGAAAGAGCACAGGATATCCACATCATATCAACAGAAATTCTTCGTTTTTCCCCTTTTTTTTCATTTCTGGATACTTCCGCAAGGTGGTATACTTTGGAAAGATTTGTGGCACTCGGGACTTATGGAACACACTGAGCTCTGGCAACATGTGCTTTCGGAGGTGGAACTGAACGTATCGAAGGCAAGCTTCAATACATGGTTTCAGCACACCGGGATCCAATCCAAACAGGATGGGGTGGTTTTTATTTCCGTTCCCAATTCTTTCGCAAAAGAGTGGCTTGAAAATAAATTCAATAAATTTATTTTAAAATCGCTGCGAAGCGCTTCGTCGGATATAAAAGATCTTCGGTTTGTGATCGCTGCAACACCTCCTTCCGTCATCCCTCAAAAGCTGAAAAAGAAAAAAGAGGACGAAGAGAAAGAGATTGTTCTTGATAATCAATTCGAGTTCGCCGGCGTTGACGCAGAAACCAATCTCAACAGCAAATACACCTTCGAAGAATTCGTTGTGGGCTCATCCAATGAACTTGCTCATGCGGCCGCAATTTCCGTCACGAAAAATCTCGGCACGATTTATAACCCCCTATTCATCTACGGAGGGGTGGGGGCGGGAAAAACGCATCTTCTCCAAGCGATCGGCAATGAAGTGTTAAAACTCTATAAAGGGAAAAAAGTGAAGTATGTTTCTTCTGAGAAGTTCACTAACGAGCTTGTTAATGCTATCCAAAACAAAAATATGGAGCGCTTTAAAGAGGACTATCGGAAAAATGACGTCCTTATTATTGATGACGTTCAGTTTCTTGCCGGAAAAGAGAAAACGCAGGAAGAGTTTTTTCATACGTTCAACGCACTTTATGAAAAAAATAAGCAGATTATTATAAGCTCCGACCGACCGCCTAAAGCCATTCCTACACTGGAAGACCGCTTGCAGTCTCGTTTTGAAGGGGGCATGATCGCGGACATCGGATATCCGGACTATGAAACGCGCCTCGCTATCTTAAAAAACAAGGTTGCGAAGAAACAAGTGGTGCTTGATGATGCTATTATTGAGTTTATTGCCAATAATTTTCAAAAAAACCTCCGCGAGCTTGAAGGAGCGCTTAATAAGGTTTTGGTTCATATGAAGATAGCTAAAAATGTTTTTTCTGTGGAAGAAGCAAAGAAAGTGCTCTATCCATCGATCCACACGCCTAAGAAAAATATAAATGTAAAACAAATCCTGCAGGCGGTCGCCCAGTTTTACGGGGTAAGCGAGAAACAGCTTCTTATTAAAACGCGGAAGCAAGAGATCGTGAAGCCGCGGCAGATCGTTATGTATTTACTCAGGGAAGAATTTAAATTTTCTTATCCTTCCATCGGCAGTAAAATAGGGGGCCGCGACCACACCACTGTTATGCATGCATGTGAAAAAATAGAAGGCCAACTAAAAGAGGATGAGGCGCTTGTGGAAGAATTTAATCTTATTAAAAAAATTGTTTATAACCTATAGGATAACTTTGGGATAATAAGGGGATAAAAAAGCTTTTTCTTTTTCTGTTTTTTTACCCACACTTTTTCCCCTCCGCTATTTCTTTTTTTCCCCACCCTTATCCTTCTTGAAAACATATATATAATCATTCTTTTTCTTCTTTATCCCCTTATTTATTTCCTTTAACTATAACTATAATTTTTTTATTTATTTAAATATTTATTATGCGTATACTTTGCTTGCAGGAAAATTTAAAAAATAATCTCCTTATTCTTGAAAGAATATCTTCTAAAAACCAGGAACTCCCTATTTTAGGAAATGTGTTGTTAAAAACAGAAACAGGTTTTTTAAAAGCATTTGCAACAGATCTGGAAATAGGGGTGGAAATAGCTATTCCTTGTAAAATCGAGAAAAAAGGGGAAGCGGTAGTGCCGATAAAACTTATTTCAGGATTTATTGCAAACCTCCCGAATACAAAAATTACCCTTGAAGAAAAAAACAATAAAATAATATTGGAAACCGAAGGGATCACCACAAGTATTCCTACCGCCAATAAAAATGAATTTCCTCTTATTCCGCAAATGAAAGAGGAAAATAAAATAATACTGCAAGGAGAAGATATAAAAAACGGGATTATGCAGGTTATAAATTCTGTGGCGGTTTCTTCCTCAATACCGGAAATCGCAGGGGTATTATTTGTGTGCTCTCATGATGGGGTAAAAATAGTTGCGACGGATAGTTTTCGTCTTTCAGAAAAAACACTTTTTAAAAATAAAAATTACTCACTGCAAAAAGAACAATCTTTTATTCTTCCTGTAAAAGCCGCAGGAGAACTTACGAAAATAATAACCCCCGCGGACGAAACAATCGAGGTGTTGCTCGCGCAAAACCAAGTAATGTTTAAATTAAAAAACATTATCCTCGTGTCGCGTTTAGTAGCGGGGGAATATCCGAACTATGAAAGAATTATTCCAAAAGCAAGCAAAACAAAAATTGCCTTAAACAAAACAGAATTTATTTCAAAGCTCAAGCTCGCAAGCTTGTTCTCGTCAAAAATAAACGACATTCGTCTTGTTGTAAACGCTCATAAAAAAGAAATAGAAATACGATCAGCAGACCAGGGAAAAGGAGAATTTTCCGCTACCATACACGCAGATATGCAGGGCGAGAATGCGGAGGTGTTGTTTAATTATAAATATCTTCTCGATGGACTTTCAAATATGCAGGAAGAAGACATTGTTTTTGAATTAAACGGATCCGCAGCTCCTGCGACGATAAAATCAAAAAACGACGCGTATCAATACGTAGCAATGCCGATAAAAATGTAAGAAACAATGTATGTTCGTTGCACTCAAGAATATTATCCCGAAGGCGATTGAGAAGCACGGGCTCCGCAAGCACATCAGCGCGCTTACCGAGAAAGAAAGAATAGAAAAAGCGATCCATTCTATAGTAAAAAAAGAGGTACGCGTGGTAAAGAGAGAAGGGAAAAAAATTGCGGTGCGCGGAGGAAATTTTGCGGTGGCGCAAGAAATACGGCTCCGAGAAAGAGATATAATAAAAGCGCTCGAAAAAGAAAACATTCACATTGAAACGATCCGCTCCATTGTATAAAAAGGACGGAGCATTACCGCATAAACGGCAGTTCGTAGGAACCTACATTGTCGTATATGTCATATGCGTGTACGGTGAGCGTATGAGGTCCCACAGGAAGTGCTGAGGCGTCTACCATCGCCTCATAAGGGTACGCGGAGTCGGTGTGCGCGAGGGCGTCTTCAAGAAAGAAGGAGACCTCTTTGAGGGTGAAAGGAGAAGAAACCGATACGCGCGCATAGAAAGCATCGGAAACGGCGGTATACGGGAGCGGCTCCACAACCGTTATGCGCGGCGTATTAAGCTCCGTATGGATATCGTCGTATTGCGTGGGGGGGATATTTAAGGGAATCGAAAACGTTTTGTTTTCCGCGATCCAATCGCGGACGGCAACTTCCCAGTTATAATACTGAGAGTCGTCCTGAGGGTTTTTCGGAGCTTCTCCAAGGGGGTCATTTTTATCAATATAATGAAGGACGCTGTGGATCTCTTTAAACGCCTTTTTTTCGATCTTATTCGGAGGCGTGCGTGCGGTGATAAGTTTCTGGGAGTCTTTATCTATTTCTACCACAACCTCCCCGATATAGTCGCCGTTTAAAAGTGGCTTAGCGCTTTGGATGGGGTCTGGGGGGAAGAACGGAGCCGATCCTTTTATTCGGATCGCCTGCTCCATAAATGCGTGGAAAATAGGCCCTGCGGCGGCGATGCCCGCACCCCCTTTTGCCATAGATGTTCCGTCATTATTGCCGACCCAAATTGCCGCAGAAATTGAGGGTGTGTATCCCACAACCCACGCATCCCGATAGTTTTGGGTTGTTCCTGTTTTTGCCGCAACCTGCGCATTTTCAAAGAAAAGCGGGCTACGCTCGCCGAACACCGGTGAGCGCAAGGTATTATCAGAAAGAATGGAGGTGATGGTGCGGGCGATATTCGGTTCAAGCACTGTTTTTGCTTTGGGCGTCCATTTTTCTATTGTTTTTCCGTGCGCATCCTCAATTTTTAAAAGAAAGGTTTTTTCCTGGCGCACGCCGTCGTTTGCAAATACGCCGTACGCATACGCCATATCAAGCGGCGGGACCTCGCCGCCGCCAAGCACCAGCGAAAGGCCCAGCGAGCCAAGATCGTTCAGCGTGGTAACTCCCATGGCGTGCGCGAGAGTAACTGTGGCCTCTATCCCCGCGAGATAAAGTACCTGCACCGAAGGAACGTTTAAGGATTGCGCAAGCGAACTTTTTGCCGACACAGGACCGCGAAAGCGCTCGTCATAATTTGAAGGAGCGTATGACTGCGCGGGATCGGCGGAAAACTCTGTTTTCACGTCGAATAAAACAGTATCAGGGGTAAATCCTTTCTGAAGAAAAGCGGCGTATGCGATCGGCTTGAAAGAAGAACCCGGCTGGCGGTTTTTAGATGTGGTGACATTGTAATTTCCTTCGCGCTCAAGGGCAAAATAATCGCGGGAGCCGACCATCGTCAGGAGCTGGCCGGTGGATGGGTCGATCGCGGCAAGCGCGGCGTTGTGGGCGCCGTATTTTTTCTCGTTTTCTTCTCCGCTGCGCGCGATGATCTCTTCCGCTGTTTTTTGTAATTCGTAATCAAGCGTCGTATATACTTTTAATCCCGCGTTTTCTACATAGTTTGCTCCGTATTTTTCTTCAAGATAGTTTTTCACATATGCCACAAAGTGGGGCGCTTTCATGTCTGCGCGCTGTTTTTGGAAAACAAGCAGCTCCTGTTTTGCTTGGGAGAGGTCTTGGTCGGTAATAAAGCCGACCTTACGCATGCGATCAAGGATGTTATTTTTTCGCGCGATCAATTTTTCTTTGTGCTGGCCGTAGGGAGAGTAGTAGCTCGGCGCTTTCGGGAGCGCCGCGAGGAGAGCCGCTTCGTTCAACGTGAGGGCGGCCGCGGATGTTCCGAAAAACGTCTGTGCCGCCGCCTCCGTGCCGTAGGCATTCGAGCCGTAAGGGATCTGATTAAGATAGAAGGTAAAGATCTCTTCTTTCGTATAACTCTTCTCTATTTTATACGAAAGTATCGCCTCTTTGATTTTTCGTGTAATTGTTTTTTCCGGCGTGAGGAATGCGTTTTTTACCAATTGTTGTGTGATGGTGGACCCGCCCTGCGCTTTTGTGCCGCTCAGAACGTCTATAAAAACCGCCCGAAGGATAGAGCGAACATCTACGCCCGCATGCGTGTAAAAATTAAAATCCTCCGCAACTATCGTTGCGTCTTTTAAGCGCTGGCTGATGCGGTCGAACGGAACAATAGTCCTTTTTTCTTCGCCGTGCACTTCATAGAGGAGGATTTTGCCCGTGCGGTCGTAGATCTTTGTAGATTCCGCCACTTTTCGTTCGCTGATCTCGAATGGATTAGGCAGTCCGCGCACAAGAACAGCTCCTGCGAGCGCGCTTCCGAGCGCCACGACAAAAAGGACAACAAAAAAAAGAACAAGCATCGGTTTTAAGATGCTTCTTTTACGTTTGGGGGCGTGGGTGTAGCGTTTTCTACGAGGCATAGCGGTGTGGCATTATTGTACCATAAAAAGACAGACTTTCAAGGTTGACACAAAGGAAAAACTTGATAGAATAACTTTGAAAAGAGATCTTTTATTATTAATCATCTTAGTTTCGTTGTGCGCTCCCGTAGAGAAGCGCGGAATGAAGCTCGTTGTGTTTTTACACTATGACAGCTGAGTATAAAGATGAAGACGTTTTTGAAGGCGTCGAAAAAGAACCGGATATTATTGAAGAGGAGCTCGAGCTCGATGCATGGGACATGAAAGAAGACGACGAAATCGTTCCCGAGGCCGTTGACGAGCTGAGTCCCTACGGTGACCAGGAAGAAAAGTTAAGCCGCTTTTCTCCCGAGTATTAAGAGCGGCGACGGGTGGTTTGTTCGAGGGTTTTTAAAAGCATACTACTGTGAGTGCAGATTGCGGCGGCCAATGCGTCCGCCGCATCGTCTTGTGTAAAAGGCGTTGGGACGCCAAGGATCGCTTGCACCATCTTTTGCACCTGCTTTTTTTCCGCTCGTCCGTAGCCGGTAACTGCCTGTTTAATCTGGAGCGGGGTGAATTCCAAAACAGAGACCCCATGGCGCTCGCAGGTCGCGAGAATGACGCCGCGCGCCTGTGCGACCCGCACCGCTGTTTTAAGATTTTTAAAAAAGAAAATATCTTCAATGCCGACCACGTCCGGAGTGTGCGCGGAAAGAACCTCCCCGAGCTTTTTTTCAAGCTCATACAGCTTTTGCGATGTTGTTTTTTCTGCCGTCGGGACGCTGATGCATCCATGCGCGACAAGAGCGAGGCGAGCCCCTTCTTTTTTAATGATCCCAAAGCCGATGAGCGTGTCCCCGGGATCGATACCCATGATGATCATAAGAAAAGAAGTTACGAGGTAAACGCAACGTTTGAATAAACGTCTTGCACGTCTTCGTCGTCGTCGAGTGCCTCCAAGAGATCCCCAACCCGTTTTTTCGTATCGGGGTCTGAAACAGCTACGGTGTTTTTCGGCTGGTAATCGAGCTCTGCGCGCTCCGGCAACATGCCGTTTTTTTCAAAAAAGAGTTTTATCTGAAATAATTCATCAGGCTTGGTGATGATAACAGCCGCGGCATCCTCGCGCTCGATGTCCTGCGCGCCCCCTTCGATTGCAAGAGCCTCAACGGCTTCGAAGGACGCGTGAGCGAGCGGCACCACGAGCCGCCCGCAGCGCTCAAACATCCAGGTGACCGAGCCAGGGGAGGCGAGATTGCCTCCGTGTTTCGAAAGAAGGTGGCGGATCTCTTGCGAGGTGCGGTTGCGCGAGTCGGTGATAGCGTCAATGATAATTGCAACGCCTCCCGGCCCGTATCCTTCAAATTGCACCGTCTCGATCTTTTCACCTCCTTCGCCCGACCATTTTTTCATGATCCGCTGAACATTCTCAGCGGGCATATTCGCTTCCTTTGCTTTTTCAAGCGCAAGCCGCAAGCCGGGGTTCAGCTCGGGGAGAAGCCCTTTTTCTTTGATCGCAATACTGATCATGCGGGAGATCTTGCCAAACACCTTTCCTTTCTGGACGTCTGCAGCACCCTTTTTTCTTTTAATAGTAGACCACTTTGAATGTCCTGACATTAGAGTAGTGTTCCCTGGTTTTGCGCGCCCTCAAAAGGAATCCCCAGGTGCGCGTACGCTTCTTTAGTGGCGATCCTTCCTTTCATGCTCCGGGCAAGAAAGCCGATTTGCAACAAGTATGGCTCGTAGATGTCCTCAATAGTCTCGACTTCCTCGGAGGTCGAAGCGGCGATGGTTTTAAGCCCCACCGGACCCCCGCGGTATTTCGTAATAATGGTTTCCAGTATGCGCACATCGGTCGATTCAAGGCCGATAGGGTCGATGTCCATCAGGGCTAGCGCTTTCTGGGCGACATCACGCGTAATCGGTGAATGATTATGTACCTGCGCGTAGTCGCGCACGCGTTTGAGAACGCGGTTGGCTACGCGCGGCGTGAAGCGCGAGGCGTCCGCAATTACGTCGAGAGCCTCATCAAGGATGTCCGCTCCCAAAAGCGCCGCGGAGCGCGCGACGATCTTTTTAATCTCGTCTTTTTGATAGAACTCCAGGCGATGCGTCGCGCCGAAGCGCGAACGAAACGGCGACGAGAGGAGACCCGCGCGCGTCGTTGCCGCAATAATAGTAAAGCGAGGCAGGGTAAGCTGGAGCGTGCGCGCGGAAGGCCCCTTGCCCAAAATAATATCGAGCGTGCCGTTTTCCATTGCGGGATAGAGCATTTCTTCCACCACCTTATGCAGACGATGCACCTCGTCAATAAAAAGCATATCTCCCTCCTCCATGTTGGTGAGAATAGCGGCAAGGTCGCCAGCTTTTTCGATGGCGGGTCCCGAGGTCACTTTAAGAGACGCCCCAACTTCTTTTGCTACGAGGTTGGCGAGCGTTGTTTTGCCGAGTCCGGCAGGGCCATAGAGGAGGACGTGCTCGATCGATTCTTTGCGCTTCTGCGCGGCCTCAATAAGGATCCGTAGATTTCTTTTTATCTTTTCTTGTCCGATGTAGTCATCCCAGCGTCCCGGCCGGAGGGCCAGGTCAAGCGACGAGTCTTCTTTTTTGAGTATTTGCTCGGGAGGCATAACAAGATGATCTTTCCCTGTATTTTACTACATTTTAGCGCAATGCGCGCCCTATTGACAAAGCCAATTTTGTTTGCTATAGTTAAACATCAAACAAATTAAAAACTCACGAACCTGTAGGTAATTAAGATTTTCTCGTTGATCTTAAATAGGGGTGCTTCTCAGCTGGGTAGCTTGGTTCCGACTGATCTATTCCTCGGATGTATTCTTTACTCTTGGCTCCGGCTAGGATTTTTGCCTACAGGTTCGTGAGTTTTTTTATTTTCTCTGTTTTTTTATAATTCGTTTATCCTGTTACGGATTCTATTTCTTCAAGAGTGGTAAGGCCGGTGAGCACTTTCAGAAAGCCGTCTTGCTTGATCGAAACCATACCACTTTTGCGCGCAAGCTCCCATAATTGCGACTGCGTGGGCTTGGCGATAATAACTTCCTCCGCGTCTTTACCCACCACGAACATTTCATACAAGCCGATCCTTCCTTTATAGCCGGTATTGTTGCACAGCTTACAAGTGGAGGAGCGGGAAAGCAGTGTCTGTTCGTTGACCGTCGGCGCAACAACGCGCAACGAAAGATCTGCAAATGCTGCCCTTATTTTTTGGATCTCCTCCGGTGTTGCGGGACTCTTCGTGGAGCAATGCACGCACACTTTCCGCACCAACCGCTGTGCGATCAAGACATTAATCGCGGGCGCGATGATGTTCGGAGAAAGATCCATGTCAATGAGCCGCAAAATTGCGCTGGGCGCATCATTAGTATGTAGTGTAGAGAATACCAAATGCCCCGTCAAGGCGGCATGGAGCGAAATATCCGCCGTTTCCATGTCGCGGATTTCGCCCACCAGCAGCACATCGGGGTCTTGGCGCAAAATAGAGCGAAGGCCCGAAGAAAAGGTGTAGCCGGCCTCGGGATTGGTCTGGCTTTGCGAGATGCCGACGATATGATACTCGATCGGGTCTTCAATGGTAACGATCTTTATCTCGGGAGAGTTGATTTTTTTCAAAAATGCATAGAGCGTCGTTGTTTTTCCAGATCCCGTTGGGCCGGTAACCAAAATAAGCCCGTTGGGACGCGCCAATTCTTTTGTGATAAGCTCCATATCGTGCGGCAACAGGCCAAGATCTTCAAGTGAAAGAGCAATGGCTTTAGGATTGAGGATGCGTAAAACGAGCGACTCTCCGTTGGGGCCGGGAAGCACGGACGTACGCACCTCGATCGAGGTATCGCTTGCCGTGATGGAAAAACGGCCGTCTTGCGGCGAGTTGGTCACGTTCAGCTTGAGACGCGAAAGCACCTTGATGCGGCTGTTGATCAGTGCATACATTTTTTTATCGATCGTCGCGACCTCTTTCAGCACGCCATCGACGCGGAAACGCACCATCACGCTGTCTTCTCTGGGTTCGATGTGGACGTCCGAGCTGTCGAGCGCGAGAGATCCCGCAATGATTAGCTCAATGACCGCGGTGGCGTTTTTGAGCACCGCGCGCAAAAAGATATCTTTAAAATCATCAATGTAGTGGATTTCCTGTTGGAGCCTTTCAAGGTTTTCAGGCGTGATGTCGATTGCACCGGACACATCCTCTTTTTCTTTCGATAAAAGCGCGTAAAAGCCCCATGCGCGGTCAAGTCCTCGGCCCGATACTAAAAAGAGGTCGACAATAAACCCTTTGTTTTTTAGGTTTTCAATGATAAGCATCGTTTGCGGGTCCTTCGGGTTTTTGACGGCTATTTTGAGGCCGGAGCCGCTTTTTTGTATCACCGCGAGATGCGAACGGCGCGAGGTTTCCTCGTCTACGAGCGAGAGCGACTCCGCATTAATGGTTTGAGCGGAAAGGTCCACATAAGGAATACCTATTTTTTCTGAAAAGCGCTGTGCCGCTTCTTCTTCTTCTTTCTTGCGCAGCTCTTCAAATTTCGCCTGCTCCCTCTTTTCTTCAAATGTATGTTCACGCATTGCCATATGCGCCCATCATACCGCCAAGCAGAGAAAATGAAAAGCTCCCTGTTTGTCCAAGAGCGTAGCGATTGGCGTACAAACAGCAGTCCAGCGGAGCGATAGCGCAGTCGTGGCTCTTTATATAAAGAAAGCTTTTTAAGAACATGTGTTTATTTCATCACCGTCAGCCACTTTTTATAGCGGGGGAGTTCGCCAGCAACTACTTGTGCGTATGCTTCTCGCAGGCGCTTGGTTGTTTGTCCTTCCTTCCTATTGTTAAACACAACCCCGTCTATTTTCTCGATGCCGTTCACTTCTACCGCGGTGCCGGTAAAGAAGTAGAAAAACAGTCAATCACTATATGATATACTGTGCTATATCAGGAATTATGAATATAGAATTAAACAAACAATTAGATAAGGAGGTGTATCTGGCATTTCACGACGCTGTAGTCGGGGGAGTTGATTTTGGCAAAAAAATTAAGGAAACTCATCCCGATATTTTTTTAAACAATTATAATAAATATATAGATGACTTTTACGGCAAACACAGTAAAGAACTAGAGTTGGCTCGTAAAGATACGGAAACGTGTTTTGCTGAAATTCAGCACGTTTTATTTTTGGAGCTACAAAAATATTTTAGCCGTGATTACAGTAAAAAAAATTATACGTGTTTTCTGTCAATTTTTAATTGTAATCCACGGTATCTTGAAACAAAAACTTTTCAGGTCTATTATAATCGTTCTCGCGACATGAGAAAGGAGGTCATTGCGCACGAAGTAACCCATTTCGCTTTTTACGATTTTTGTACGATGATTGGTATAAAGGACGAGGGAACCCTCTGGGAGTTATCCGAAATTTTTAATGTTCTTTTTTTAAATCTGCCATCTCTTCAAAAAGCAATTGGCGCGGAAGAGCTTTTGTTTTACTCCAATTTAGGGAGTAAATTAAAAGAAATAAGAAAAATATGGGAGAAACATTTACAGGCAGAAAAATTTATTATTGATAGCCTGCGCTATCTTCAGGGTCTTGCATAAATTTAAGGAATCAACCGTTTTTCATGCGAAGCCAGTAAGGGTTAATCCTGAGAAAATAAAAACAAGCCAAATAAAAAGAAGGTGGGTGAGTATCGTCTTTTTTATCAGGTAACTTTTTACCCCGCCATCGTCAGCCACTTTGTGTAGCGGGAGAGTTCGCCGGCAACTATGCGCGCGTATGCTTCTCGCAGGCGTTTGGTCGTATTGTAAACAAAAGAGCTTTTATGTAGGATACATATAAGAAAAACATGATTCCGCGACTTGTCCAACAAATAACGTATTGGCCGATATACCTTTTTTTAAAGGTGTTTTTTTGTTTTCGCGTAGAAGGGCAGAAAAACTTACAAGGACTCGAAGATAAGTCGGTTATTTTTGCATCAAACCACGCGAGCTTTCTGGACGGTCCCATGTGCGCGGCGGCGATGCCGCGCGAAGGTGTCGTGCCGAAGCGGTTTTTTGCCGTGCGGTTCCTTGTCGAAAAAAAGGCGTTTGCGTTGGTAAAAAACATCGTTCCTTTTCCCATATCGATCGTCTTTGCGATCTATGTGCGGTTAAACGGAAGCGTTCCCGTGGCGCGCGGCCTGAAAGACATACAAAAAAACCTTGAAGAAGCAGTTCGCGCGCTGAGTAAAGGAACAAAAATGTGGGTCTTTCCCGAGGGGAAGCTGTCGAAGGACGGAACATTGCAACAAGGGAAGAACGGAGCCGCTTATTTACACCAAACGACCGGCGCGGCTATCGTGCCGGTAGGGCTTATCGGCACTTGCCGTATGCCATCGCGGTTTTTGCGTTTTCAACGGCCATGCGTGACGGTGCGCATCGGCAAGCCGATGCATCTTCCCGCAGGCGTTTCACTGGAAGAAGGCACGGATTTAATAATGAAGGAGATAGCACTGCTTCTTGGCGGCAGCTCCGCTTCTTTGGTTGCATCACGCACAGAAAAAGCACCCTTAGCGGGTTAAGGCAGAGGCGAGTAGCACAGACGGCAATCGAATCGCCGTCTTTTTATTTAAGGAATGATCGCAGCTCTTTTTGTCGGCATAGCACGGGAAAACAGCTACGCCAAGAAACTTTGAAAAATAAAGGATTTTTGGTATGATTGCAGCATGAAGACTTCCTTTTTAGTGTTTCACGCATTTCAGGATTTAATAGTAAGATTATTGCCGAATTTCAAAAAAAGGGAATATTCTTTTGCATTTTTAATCCATCCAAGAAATATCCAGGATGTGTATCGAAAGTATCCTTTCGCAAAATATTTTTCCGATGAAAAAGTAGAATGGTTCCTTCGGTATTTTTGGCCAATTATTACGTCAGAAATAACAGGGTTAAAAATTTCAAAAACAGGAAAAGAAATAAAGGGATATATCATTGGTGTTCCCTTGCTTGCCAAGCAAATGCTAGAGGAAAGAGAGCTTGCAAAAAAAAGAATAATCCAAGCAATAAAACTCGCAGAAAAAAAAGGAGCAAAAATAGTAGGATTAGGAGCCTTAACATCGTCTGTTACAAAAGGAGGGCTTGATTTGGTTGACAGAGTGAAATGCAATATTACCACTGGACATGCGTATACCGCACATAATGTGACATCAAATATATTTAAACTCGCGGAGCTTTTTAATGCAGATAAAAAAAGAGCGATAATTGCAGTAGTAGGAGCCGCGGGCTCGGTAGGATCAACATCTGCCCAGCTTATTGCAAGAGCACAATTTGCTAATTTACTTTTAATCGATATTGAAAGAAAAGCACATCTAGTGAATGAGCTCATCCCTTATTTAAAAAACCTCAACCCTAATATAAATATAGAGGTGTCACATCAAATTGGTACAGTAAAAAAAGCCGATTTTATTATTACTGCAACGAATACGCCGGAAGCATTAATTGAAGCAGAAGATCTAAAAAGTGGTGCAGTAGTGATAGATGATGCCCAACCATCCGATGTTTCTCCAGAGGCCTTAAAAAGAGAAGATATAATGGTGATAGAAGCAGGATTAGTGCATACGCCAAATATTAGGAACCATTTTAATTTCGGTTTTAGGGATAAATATGATAATTATTGCTGCCTCGCAGAGGTTTTAATTCTTGCATCTGAAGAATGGAATAGCCATTATGTAATTAACCGAGCGACCCTTGAGTTAGTAGACGAAATCTCTGAGCTAGGGAACAAGCTTGGATTTCATGTTGCTGAATTTCAAAACTTTCAAGAAAAAATTAGTGAGCGCAAATTATTATTGATAAAAAATATTATTCAAAAGAATCAGCAGCATGTTTGAACTCGACGTCATTAATGTCGTTCTTCTAATAGTTGGAGCGTTTAATTTTATTTATAGCGCTATAATCTATCTTAGAAGCAAAAACAATCGAACTAATCATTTATTTTTTTTAGTGGCATTGACTGTGGGATTTTGGATTTTCAGCATGGTTGGTTACAGGGGATTTCATGAAGGGGAGATGGTGTTGTTGTGGGCAAGGACGCTTTATTTTTCAGCGGCGCTTATTCCTTTCTTTTTCGTGTATTTTTCGTTTGTTTTTCCCGCGAAGGATTACAATCTATCTGTTTGGCAAAAATATTTACTCCCGCTTCCGCTCATTTTTATTTCCTTTATTTCTTTGCGTTCCGATGGACTGATTGAACATGTAGATATCGCGGTCGGCAAAGAACACAAAATTTTATTTAATCAACAGCTGCACTTTCTTTATGGTTTATATATTGTAGGTTATTTTTCTTTTTCATATTTCAACTTATTTAAAAAATATTTAATCTCTAACAGGGTTGTTCGGGATCAATTAATATATATTATTTCTGGTACTCTTATTTCGACAACAATTGGTGTTGTCACTAATCTTTTACTACCATTTTTTGGAAATTTCAGCCTAAATTGGGTGGGGCAGGCTACTATCATTGTAATGGTAAGCGCGATATTCTATGCGATTATAAAGCACCGCCTCTTTAATATTAAAGTCATTGCGACGGAGTTGTTGGTGTTTGTGGTGTGGATTGCGGTATTGGTTGAATTGCTTCTTGCAGAAACATGGAAGGAGCGGGTGCTCGAAGCAGGGCTTTTGGCGTTCGTGGTGGCGTTTGGCGTGCTTATCATCCGCAGCGTATTAAAGGAAGTCGAGCAGAAGGACAGATTCAAAGATCTGTCGGAGCGGTTGGAAAGCGCGAATACGCAGCTGAAGCGCAAAACATTGTATTTGACGACACTTCAGGGGTTTACTCATGATATTGGCAGAACGCTTGATTTTAAAGAAATCACTCAAAAGATCGTTGACGGCATTTCGGAAAAATTTGGATATCTTGCAGGCTTATTACTTTTGGTTTCTGAAGATGAAAAAAAAATCTTTCCCGCTGCCATCACCTCCAATATCGTCACGAGGATCGCGCTCAAGATGTTGCCAAAACAGATGCATGAATACGCCGGCGACTTTGAGCGAAACGATTTAATGGCGATTCGGTCGGTCAAGAACAATATGATTCAGCAAAGCAACAGCATATCCTATTTTCTCAATCCGCCGATCTCCGAAACGCTATGCGTGGCGATACAAAAAGCAATAGGGATGAAATCCGGCGTTGCGGTACCGATACACTCTGAAGGAAAGGCAATCGGCGTACTTAATATTTTTCTTGACCGGCCGAAAGAAGAAATAGAAAGCGATGAGCTTGAGGTGATGAAAACGCTTGCAAGCCAGATCGGCATCGTGCTCAAGAACGCGACGCTGTTCGAACAAGTAAAAGAAGCAAACGAAAAGCTGAAAGAACTGGACGATCTGAAGACGGACTTCATTTCCATCGCGTCGCATCAGTTGCGTACGCCACTTACGGCGATCAAGGGGTATACATCTATGATCATGGAAGGGTCATATGGCGAGGTGTCGGAAAAAGTGAGGGAAACGATAGGGAAGGTGTTTCAATCCGCCCAGCGGCTGATTTATATCGTGAACGACTTGCTTGATATTTCCCGCATTGAGCAGGGGCGGTTTACCATCGCGCTTGAGCCGATAAAGGTGGCGAGTGTGCTGAAAGATGTCGTGGAAGAACTGCAACAAAACGCAAAAACCAAGAAGCTTTCACTCGAGCTTGCGATTGCTCCGGAAAATATGGACGTCACGGCAAGCGCCGACTTTAACAAGATACGGCAAGTATTTTTGAATGTGATTGATAACGCTATTAAATACACCAATGAAGGATATGTGCGGGTCAGTGTTGAGAAGCGGGCAAATGATGTGCTTATGTCGGTGAAGGATTCGGGACTTGGTATTTCGGAGGCAAGCATGAAGAATCTGTTTCAAAAATTCAGCCGGGCGAAAGGCGTGACCAAGCTCCACACCGATGGCTCGGGCTTAGGCCTTTTTATCGTAAAGAAGATCATGGAAGCCCACGGCGGCAACGTGTGGGCGGAATCGGAAGGCGAGGGCAAAGGCTCGCAGTTTTATGTGTCGGTCCCTTTGCAAAGGGGGTAGAAGCTTTGATGGCGATAATATAAGCATCGATCGGACGCTTAAGAAGCTGATAAAGTCAGTCATGAAAAAGAAAATTAAAGTTGGGATATTTGTTGACGGTGATTTTATCCCATCTTATGATGGGGCCTCTAATCGTTTTCATTATTTATCACGATATTTGGCATTGAATGAAATAGATGTCGTTATTTTTCACGGATACAGAGGATGGTCGGATATTTCTTTAATTAGAAAAGAACCCTTTAAAACATATATTTTCCCTATAAAAAACTACTACAACAATCTAGAATTAATTGCCTCACTAATTAAAAGGGAATCAATTGATATTATCCAGTTTGACAATTTGGAACCAGTTTTACTACAAGGCGTTCGTCTCGCAGAACTTACCGGAACAAAATTAGTTAGTGAGATGCATTACGTGGTTAGAGATCTCGCAAAAAGGCTTGGCGCCGATGAATCCAGATTGTCTGAAATTGAAGGAATAGAAAAAGAAGTCGGCAAATCTATAAATCATTTAATTTGCCTTAGTGGTCAGGACAAACCCCTTCTTCAAAATTATATGAGAATTTCACCATATGCCCTTTCTGTTATTCCGAGCGGAGTTGATTGTGAAGAGATAAAATATGTTGGATCTAATATAAGGGCAAAAAATATCATCTTTCTTGGCAATCTATATTTTAAACCAAATGAAGACGCGGTAAGAATAATGAGAAACCAAGTTTACCCAGAATTACGGAAACATGGGTTTCGCTTTACCATTGCCGGCGACTGCCCTCCTTGTTTAAAAAGAGAGTGTTCTGCTTCGGGGTTTAAATTTATTGGTACCCTGCCCGATTTAAATTATCTTTTTAAAGATGCGACTTTTGCACTAGCGCCCATTGAAGAGGGTACTGGCATGAGAATTAAATTTCTAAATTATTTAGCCGCTGGAATTCCTGTAGTAACAACCAATATTGCTGTCGCAGGATTTGGTAAGAAAGAATGTTTTTTTATTGAAGATGATTTTTCAAAATACGCATCAAGAGTTATTGATTTGTTCCAGAATGAAAAGAAGCTTAAGAATATCTCCCAAAAAGGATCGCGTATAATAAAAAAATACTATGACTGGAATATCATAGCAAAGCATGCTATTAAAACATATAAAAAAATTTTATCTGATAAAACAAACAAAACCATTTTATCGAATAATAAAATTCTTAAAAATAGTGAACCAGCTTGGCTTCAGGAAGCGATAGAGAAGAAACGCTTTAAAGAAATTAAAGCAAATAGATTACCTAAAGAATTTTCTTATATTATTATTGATAAAAATAGAATAAAAACACATAAAGTAGAAAAAATAATTGCCATTGAGGGAATGCCTGGAGCGGGGAAAACCACTTTTATTGAAAGCTATATTCATAAAAAGGAAATATCATCATTACCGCAACTCCAAAGTAAAAAAATATTAAATTATAATGATCTTAAAACCTCAAAATACTTTTTAAAGATGGAGGCGCACAAGACAGAGCAAATAAACAAGCTAAGCAAGAGGTATAAAAAAATAATACTCGACAGAACTTTTGTTACAACCCTCGCGTATTGTTATGCTCGGGCAAGGAAAAATGGAAAACCAAAAGAATACAGAGCATTGCTTGCTATGTATAATAAAATCAAACATACAATTACACTTCCTACGCACCTAGTGTATATGGACGTCTCGATAAATAAAAGCTTACAAAGAAGAAATGCTTTCTCTCGCGATAAAAGATATAAAAACTGGTTTGATCCGATATTTTTAAATTATTTAAAGGAATTTTACGAAACTGAATTGAAGAGGATTTTACCGTTAACACAATTATATGTTGATACCTCCAAGATGACGCCAGGTGAAGTTTCTAAAAGTATACATAAATTTGTATGCAAAAAATAACCGTAGTTATACCTACATATAGGCATAAAAATAGAATAGAGGACCTACTCGATCTTATACGATCTCTTACCAAGGCATCAAATTTGGAATATATTCATGAGGTGTTAGTCGTTGATAACGGGAATTCACTGGATAAAGAGCCAAAATATTTTGAATTGTTTAGTTGTAAGAAAATCAAAATTATTGACGAGCCCCGTATTGGTTTAAATTATGCCAGAAACACCGGCGTGGCTAATGCTTCGAGTGAAATAATCGCTTTCTTAGACGATGATGTCGTTATAGCTCCGGCATGGGCGGAAAGTATTGTTTCCGGTCATTGCGATAGTGATATTCTCTGTGTTGGGGGGCCTGTGATAATACGAAATCAAAAATTAAGATATCCTCACTGGTTCTCGGATTATTTTTTACGCTTCCTTTTGCCACCGAGTTTCCCTGTGGCCTCAGGTCCTCTTAGATCCCCATACTTTTTAATTGGTGCAAATATGTCCTTTAAGAAAAAGGCTTTTACTGCATACGGATTATTTGATCCTGATCTCGATAGGAAAGGTAAAAATCTCCTTTCCAATGGAGATATAGAATTTATCATCAGGATTCCCCATGGTCTGATCAAGTATGAATCTCAAGCTGTAGCGATAGAAAAAATCAAAGAAAATAGATTAACACGATATTTTTCTGTCAGAAGAATTTTTTGGCAAGGAATATCCGATGCGATTATGGTAAAAAAAAGAGGAGTAGATCATTTCTACGATAAAAAAGAAATATTTTTTACTCCTCACTTTATTAAAGAGTGGGTTTCAACAAGCATAAAAGGAAACTTTTTCGAAGCATTTTGCAGGTTGGTTAGATTATTTTCTTATAGATATGAAGCAATAGTTCTTTTATTTAAAAAAGCGAGATAGCCAGGGTCTATCTCGCTATAATGGAGAGCATCTTTTCTACCGCGAGCTGAGGATTATCGGAGGTGTTATCGATTTCGCATAGCGCGCGCTTTCGAAATTCGATCAGACACCGCCTCTCTATTGGCTGTTGAAGGTCATGTTTACTCCCAATCTCGACCCCTCGATTATACAGCCGCTTAATCCGAATTTCTTCGCTGCAGGTTATTAGGAACGTCACATCTGGCTGAAGATAAGAGGTTGATGAAGGAATGGCGACATTTAGTCCAAAAACGGTGTGATAGCATATGGTGCTCATAATATATTTATCACACACAACGCTTTGGCTCTCAAGAATTTTGCTTATTTCATGAGATGCTTGGACCACAGATGCCAGATAAAACAAAAACCTGGCCTCCATGCACGCGATATCGTCAACACTTTTTCTCAGCGGCTGAAACAAGGTTGGCGGGGTAGTATAATACATGGCTGAAATTTGCTGTGCCAGCCTATTACCAAGCTCTGTTTTCCCGCTACCAGAAATGCCTTCCAAGACAATAAACTTATTACCATCTTTCTTTTCCACAGGGAGTCCTCCTTTTGGTAGTTTTTATTACAATGAGCAACTGCAAACAAGATAGAACAAAAAGAATATCAGTGTCAACAGGTCTATTTCTTTACTGCCTTAATGATTAAGAAGAACGGTATTTCTTTGGTGGCGAATTCTTTGAGAAGCTTATCTTCCTTGGTTGAATATTTTGAACGGCGATAGGTGGTGTCGCCGTCTTGAATCGATGCTTTCGTTGGCTGTTCATGTGGGACAACCTCATTCATGCTTTCAATAAAAAACCCCGCTTTTGATAATTGATGCACATACTCGGAAATCGGGCGGTGGTATTGTGTCACCGAGAAATCCTTACTAAACATTCTCGTTTCTCTCCCAGATGATAAATACTGAGGCACAACTCTGGCAAAATATTTTTTCTTATCATCCGTAGATATCGTCCATTTTTGTCCATAATCCCAGAATGCCGGATGAGTAATGGAAAAGATAAAAGACCCTTTTGATTTCAATACCCGAGCGAATTCAGAAATCGCATCCGAATAGTTGGCAATATCCATAAGGCACATATTTGCTACGACTTTATCAAAAGACGAATTTTTTATACCCTGCAGATTTGCTCCATCCTTAATTAAATAAGTAATACCCAGTTTTTGCTTTGATTCCAGTTGTTGGGCAATCTCAATCAATTTCGATGAAAAATCAAAAGCAACCACTTTAGCCTTTTTGCGGGCGAGTTTTCTGGCAAAGTAACCATTGCCGCATCCCACATCAAGTATTTTTTTATTTTCAATATTTTCAAGAAACCCCAAAATGATAGGATCAATATCCTTTTCTTGGTGCGGTCTACCGTCAGCCCCCGTGGTGTTGTGCCACCATTGTGCTCCCTTATCCCACTCTTCTTTTTGCTTCATGGTGTTCGCAGTTAATTATTAGCTCTAAACCAGCGCTTTTTCTTTGCCCCCCAGTATATCATCTTTGTTGTTGAATCGGAATTCATATTCCTTGGAAAGGAGCAGATGCTTAGCTCAAGCCGCTTAATCCTTAAAAAGGTTTTTGTTGCGCTTGCCTTCTTGATACGCTTGTCGTAA
>ERZ1292625.754-Hain-H41-01um-R1-754-length-44399-cov-20_pt1 | contig 44399 bp, 48 predicted proteins | sample MGYA00564400_ERZ1292625 | MGnify/ENA primary metagenome ERZ1292625 (study PRJEB36523, sample SAMEA6512639) | groundwater metagenome | collected 2019-01-08 | study: AquaDiva: Metagenomics assemblies of 32 groundwater samples
AATCAATTATCAAATTCCTAGTCAACTGATTCCAAGGTCTTGAACCCTTTTAGGATTGGAGGAGGGGAGAGAACCGGTGGAAATTTATCAGGAGAATTTGCCCATTGGTACTGCCGCGCCCATTGCTCCAGTGCCGGCTCTTGATCAAAAGTCGGGAGCCACGACCGGTCAGGTGGTAGCGTCAAAGAAAGGCAAGAAGTATCATTTACCATGGTGCGCTGGCGCCAAAGCTATTGCCGCGGCCAACAAAGTTACCTTCGCCAGCGCTGAAGAGGCGAGAGCCGCCGGCTACACACCAGCCGCCAACTGCCCGGGGTTAAAATGAAAAACTTAAACAATAGTGATTACGGAAACCTTGTTGTGCCGATTATTGTCGCGATCGGTGAGAAATTGCGGTGAAGTTATGGCCGGGTCGGTTCGTATGAATCAAAAAAGATGATATCTGATTTGGTAACAAAATTTGATATTGATACCGAAAATGAATTAAAAAATGCTCTAGGCAAAGCTTTTCCCGACATCGGTTTTTATGGTGAAGAAACCGGCGGAACACTCAACGGAACATTTTGGCTGGTTGATCCCATCGATGGTACGCAACATTTCGTTCGTGGCCTACCATTCTGTTCAACCATGCTCGCTTTGATAAAAGACGGCGAACCAGTTTTTTCAGTTATAAATTTATTCGCGACCCAAGAAGTTTTTGTGGCCGAAAAGGGGAAGGGAGCAGTTTGTAATGACTCGGCACTAAAAGTTAGTTCGCGACCACTAATTGAATCATTTATTTCATTCGAATCAAATCCATCTGTTGTTACTAATGCTGAAATTAGAAAATCCCTAAAATCAAAAACTTGGTTTTTGCAAACTCTCAATGCTGGTTTCGAATTTGCCATGGTGGCGTCGGGAAAATTGGATGGGCGGATTCAGCTTGATCCATATGGTGGGGTGCATGATTATGCTGCCGGTGCCCTTTTGGTGCGCGAAGCAGGGGGAGTGGTCGCCAACATCGGTTCGGCTAATTATGATTTCAAAAATTTTAATTTCTTGGCAACTAACCCAGTAGTTTATAGAGAACTAACTGAAGGGGAGGGAGCGATATTTGCTAATGGATAACAAGGCAAAAGAAAATATTATAATGTCGCACAATATATCTTTTGCGACATTACGCTAGGGTTTTAGCTTTTAGCGATTTGCCCCCAACAGGGTTGGCTGGCGCGCCAAGGCTTGGATCCATCACGCTTGAGTAACCACATAGCATAGGCAATATTGCCCTCAATGGTGTGGATGTCGAAGCCGAGCTTTTTGCTGGCTACTAGATGGTAGTCTTCGTTAATTTGAAATACGCCAACGTCATTAGGATTCTTGCGGCCGCGCAAAACCCTGCCGCTATCGGCAAACTGACTGTATTGACTCTCGCAACGCGCGATCGCCAGAGCTAGGTCGGCCGGTGCATCGTAAATTTCGCCGATCAGTTTGATCAGCTCACGAATTTCGCTCTGACGCTCATCAGTTTCAGTCACAACGGTAGTCGGCGAGACTTCGTCTGCTCGCAAGGTTGCCACCGCGCTGATGGTCGTCTCTGGCTCTGGTAAAATCGTCTCGGGCCACGGATCAATGCTACTACCAGCCGTCAGCTGATTAACCATTATGAGGCTTGCCAGGCCTATTTTTGAGATTGTAAGAATAAGACCACAAAAGGCTAAATAACCATATATTTAGCCCCGAAAAAGCTTTATGAAGTACCGAGTCGAATATCACCGGTACCTGTCTAGCTTAGCATATCTGGATCCTCTTGTCTAGCACCTCACAACGTCTCCTTAATTCTGTCAAATAGGCTATGGAGATCGATTTTCCAGTAAGCTAGCAGGACGATCCCGATAATAATCAAGATGATAAGTTTTAAGAATCCCCTTTTTGCTTTCATAATTTTCATAAATAATCTTCTGGGTCAAGATAGGCGCGAGTGTCGGCAATTGGCACGGTGTAAGTGCCCGGGCAGACCTTGCTTGGCACCTGGCGGATTGATACGCCTTGCGTGGCGTAAACTGTCAGGTGCAAGTGAGGGCCGGTGCTGTAGCCCGTATTGCCACTGTAGCCAATTAGCTCGCCCACGTTTACTTGTTGGCCAGTGCTAACCTTAATTAATGATAAGTGTCCGTAGAGAGATGACAAGCCGTTGGAGTGCTCGACAAAAATCCACTTGCCGTAAGAAGCCCGAGGACAAACTGGGTCCGTATCCCCCACACCGCGCACAATACCACTGGCCACCGCTTTAACCGTTGTGCCCGGGCTGGCCCGCAGGTCAATGCCGTTATGGGTGCCGGAGGCGTAGAGACGGACGGAATCAACGGTTCGACCAAAACGCTGTGTAATAAACACGTTATCAAGCGGCCAGTCTAGCACACCGTTTCCACGTCGTGGCAGGTGGCCAAAGTCAATTTCTAGTCGCAGGCGCGATTCCAGATCAAAGATCTCCTTTTCAAAAGCCTGCTTGCGGGCTTGTCGCTCGGCCAAAATTTTTCGATAGTTACCCTCTTTATCTTTGGTTTGAGCCAGGAGTTCATTTTTGGCTTGTTTATTGTCGGCAGCGATTGTTTGCTGATCACTAAGTTTGTTTTTAAATGCTGTTTGCTTGTGGCGCTCGGCCTCAACCGCCGATTTGTCTACCTCCAGCTCGCTTTTGACAGTTTTTAGAGCAGTAATAGTTTGCCTGATGCCGTCATTTAATTGCACTAGCGACTCCCCTTCCCACCAAGCGGCCGAGAGCCGCGGCTCGTCTAGTAGGAGTTCCAGCAGACTGTTTTGCTCGAGGCGGCGAATTTGTAACAGTGATTCGGTGGTGGCGGTGTGCTGATTGGCGATGCGGATATTTTTGTCTCCAATTTGACCTGCCAATTTTTCGATCGACAGGGTGGACGCCACAATTTGATTGTCAGTGAGTTTAATATCGGCCGCCAACTTTTTTTGCGTCAAGTCAAGCACTTTTATTTCCTGATCCAGGCTACTCTTTTCTCTTTCAGTTTTTTGGAGTGACTGTTTGTAGCCGGTGATCTCTTCTTCCAATTTTTTTATTTCCGATTGGCGCTCTCTGATTTCATTTTCTAGTTGGTTGGCAACAGTCTGGGCCTGCCCCAGATTGGTTGCCACCAAAAGTCCAGTCAAGAAAAGCAAACTACTATAGAGTTTGCGCATACGCTAGACGTTGCAATGTTTCTTCCCGACCCAAGATTGCTGCGACAATAAAGGGATCGGGTGATTTTTCGCGCCCTGTTAGGGCCACACGCATTGGCCAAAGCACTTCAGCTCGGCCGGCCTGGGTGGCGTAATCCCAAAGAGTGGACTTAATATTGTCGGCAGTAAACTGTTCGCCCGCGAGCGCCGAGAGCATTTTTGCAATCGTCGCCAAATGGGCAGTATTTCGCAAGAGTTTGAGTGCGTATTGCGGTGAAGTAAAATAAAAATTGAGCTCACCGTTTTGGCACCAAGTGGTGATCTCAGATAATTTATTTAGTCGTTCGACTAGAGTCGGGACCGCTCGAAGTAATCTGGCGGTATTGTATTGCGAAAGAGCACGCACTTCGTCAGTCAGATGTTTTTCTATTAACTCGGCCATTTCGATTGCTGGATATTTTTTAAGAAATTGATGGTTGAGCCAATTCAACTTATCACGATCAAAAACAGCGGCACCCTTTTGCACTCGATCCAGCCTAAAGGCCGTGAGTAGTTCTTCGCGCGTTAGTACTTCCCTGTCATCAGCAGGATGCCAACCCAGTAGGGCCAAAAAATTAATCATCGCTGCCGGTAGGTAACCTTCGCGCTCATAGTCAGTTATCGCCACGGCACCATGCCGCTTGGACAACTTTGTGCGGTCGGGCGCCAAGATAAGTGGGAGGTGAACATAAATGGGCCGACTGGCGCCCATTGCCTCTTGAAGCAAAATTTGCCGTGGCGTATTAGCAATACCATCATCGCCACGGATGACGTGGGTAATTTTCATTTCATGGTCATCAATGACTACCGCTAAGTTGTAAAGTGGTTCATGGTCATTGCGGGCGATCACAAAGTCGCCGAGGTCGGTGCTGTCAATATTAATTTCACCGCGCAACTGGTCAACGAAGTTTACAACTCGATTGGGATTACGAAAACGAATGACCCCATCCTCGGCCTGGTAGGCTCGGTCGGCGGCGAGCATCTTTTTAATGTACTCAGTGTAAATTGCCGTTCGTTCGGATTGACGATACGTCTCATCTGGTTCCAGGCCGAGCCAGCTTAGGCCCGACAGAATACTTTCTTCGTACTCCTTTTTTGAGCGCTCGCGGTCGGTATCTTCAATGCGCAAAATAAATTTTCCTTGTTGACCACGCGTGAATAAATAATTAAACAAAGCGGTGCGGGCACCACCCACATGTAACCAGCCAGTTGGGCTCGGTGCAAAACGAGTGATCACCACGTTATTCTTCATGCTCAAGACCAAGGTTGAGAATTGCCTCGGCAATTTGTCGTGCGGCCTCCGGCCGCGCAAACTTTTTTGCTTGAGCTACCATTTCCATGCGCAAGGGTTGATCGGCCAGCAAACGACTGATTTCACTCAACATAATTGAGCCGCTAAGATTTTTTTGTTCGATTACAATAGCGGCGCCGGTGTGAGCGTAAGTGAAGGCATTACTTCTTTGATCATGGCTGATCTCTTCGGGGATTGGCACTAAAATGGCCGGCAAACCCCACTCGGCGATTTCGAAAATCACCGAACCGGCGCGCGAGACAATTAGATCAGCACAACCAGCCACCATTCGCAATGCTCCTTCATTGAGATAGTCAAAAACTTTATAGCGGTAGGGGTAGGGTGATTTTTCTAAAATCACACTGGCGCGTTGCTGGGTATCAAGCAAGTGGCTGGCGCCAACCTGATGGATAATTTGAAACTTTTCTACCAATTGATCGATGATGTCGAGTATCACGTCGTTGATAGCGGCGGCTCCCAGTGAGCCGCCGGTAACATAAACAACAGGAGCGTCTGGCTCTAATTTGAGAAATTCTCTCGCTCCTTCTTTGATTGGGTATTTGAGTTCGCGCCGAATGGGATTTCCGGTGACGGCTGTCTTGTCAGGCGGGAAAAAAGTTGCCGTTTGAGAATATGATACCGCGACACGAGTCGCAAAGCGTCCGGACCACAAATTAACCCGCCCCGGGCGTGAATCTGATTCGTGAATAATGACCGGAATTTTATACCATTTAGCGGCAACCAAAATTGGGAAACTGGCGTAACCACCTTTGCTAAAAATAACATCAGGAAAAAGTACATAAATTCGCCACAAGCTCTGCAGGATACCAATGGCGATACGAAACAAGTCAGTAAAATTGCGCCACGAGGCGTAGCGTCGACGTTTGCCGGCACTGATGTGATAAAATTTGATACCATTTTCAAACAACGAGTTCTCGTCATAGGGTTGATCAGCAAGATAAAAAAAGGTTGGTGGCACCAATTTGCGCTTGTTAGTGAGGGCGGTAATTTCTTGTGCCACAGCAATTAGTGGATTAAAATGCCCGCCCGTTCCTCCACCGGTAAAGACTATTTTCATGACTTATGACCGCGCGAAATATTGACCAAAATCCCAAGACCAACTAATGATGACAATAGAGCTGATCCGCCGTGACTAAACAATGACAATGGTATGCCAACAACCGGCAAAACACCCACCATCGAGCCAATATTTACCATGGCTCCAGCGGTGGTAAGTATAACAATTCCTACGGCTAGCAGTCTACCGAACTGATCATCGGTTTTGGCGGCGATTTTTAATCCCCATAGGGCAAAAACGAGAAAGAAAATTACCACCGACACGCTACCAACAAAACCGAATTCCTCACTGGCGACGGCAAAAAGAGAATCGCCGATTGGTTCGGGCAGTAGATCAAATTTTTGTACACTTTGTCCAAAACCACGACCAAACCAGCCGCCAGAACCTATCGCCACCAGTGACTGATTGATTTGATAGGAAGCGCCACGGACGTCTTGGTTGGGGTTAAGAAAGGTGGTGAGACGCTCGCGAACATAGGGCTTAAAATAAGCCATAGTCATGACCATTGTGGCAGTAAGCAGTAGGATCAACGCGAGATGGTTCCATTTGCCGCCAGCGACGATCCACATTGCTAGGCCGGCGGCAAAGGAAATAAGTAATGTACCGAGATCGGGTTGAGCTAGAAGTAAGCCGGAAACAACGCCAACTAAGAGGAGGAAGGGCGCTAGGCCATAACTCCAGGTATGCAATTTATCTTTTCGCTCACATAGCCAAGAGGCCAAATAAATTACAAAAGTTAGTTTGAGAAATTCGGATGGTTGGATGGAAATGAAGCCAAGGTCTAGCCAGCGACGAGCGCCACCAGCCGAGAATCCGATGTGGGGCGCAAAAACCAGAGCGGTAAGAACCAACGAAGTACCCAGCAATACTGGCGCCGCACGGCGCCAGCGGGCGTAGGGCCAGTGGGCGGTAGCCAGAGCTAAGAGTAAACTGGCACCCAAAATGATCAGTTGTTTTATAACGACACGTGAAAATTCAGCACCATCTCGGCCATGTAGTCCCAGTGCTGCCGAAGTAAAAATAAAAAAACCGACTAAACATAGAAACAAAACGTACCAAGGGAAAAGATGGCCAGCTCGTTTTTTGTTCGCCGTCATTTTAACGGCCGATTAAAACCACGATCATACCAATAACGGCAGAAATAATACTGATGACCCAGTAACGCATAACCACTTTATGTGCTGGCCAGCCCAAAGCCTCAAAGTGGTGATGCACTGGTGCAACTAAAAATATTTTCCGGCCGTGACGAAGTTTTTTTGACAATAGTTGAATGGAGACGGAAAGTGACGTAGCTAGCAAGGGGAAAGCAATAATTGGCAAAGCCAAAACTGAATTAGTGAGAAAAGCAACGACGGTGAGAGTGGTGGTTAATCCAAGAATGCCAGTCTCTGACATGTAAAAACGGGCGGGCGGAATGTTGAACCACAGAAAAGCTAGCGTTCCACCGGTAATCACTGCGCAAAACGCGGCGAGGTCAATTTGGTTTTGGAAAAAGGCAATGCCGCTGTAGGCGGCGAAGATAATGGCCATTACTCCCCCAGCTAGGCCATCGATGCCATCAATAACGCTACTGGAAAAAAGAGCTATCATCACCGCTACAAATACGGGAATAATAAACCAGCCAATATCAAGGTCGCCAAGACCAGGCACAAAAATGGTTGATAGTTCCAGTTTGTAATAAAACCAGGCGGCGCCGATCAAACCGATGATAGTTACTACCGCTAATCGTTTATTGAATGATAACCCGCCCGAAATGTAGCGGCTACGACCGGAGACTTCCCACCAGTCGTCAATTAAACCCACCACCGAAGCGGCGATCAGGGTGAAAAGTGGTAGCCAAGTTTGATTGCGACTTAGAAAGTTTATTTTGCGAGTAATGTCGCCGGGGAAAAGCACGGCCGTTAGCCAGATAATAAAAATAGTTAAGAGTACGCTTGACCAAATAATTACCCCGCCCATGCGCGGTATCCCCACCTCTTTGTCTTTATGCAGTTCGTTAAAAATCGGCGTGGCGCGGCCATCTGGCGCAATTTTGCCAGCTTTCTTTTTCCACATCTGATATTTGTATAAGTAATAACTAAGTGGCGGTGTAAGTAAGACGCCAACAAAGAACGAAAGAATGGCCGGGGCAAAAATCTTGATAATATTAACGATCATGACAGTAATTAAAAAGACAGATAATATTGCTCGGTGGCGGCAATCAATTTTTCCATGTCGGAAAAGCGGCCAGCACGACTAGAACCAATGATCACCGCGATGACCGGTTGATTGAGACCGCGGTCAAAAGCAATAGCTAGATTGCCGTTAGCGGTTGTCGTTAAACCAGTTTTTGATAACAATAAATCCGATCGAACCCTAGTTAGCGGGTTAGTGTTCTCGGTCCACACTTGCTTATCGTCAAGAGTTTGGAAACCAGCCAGAGGTTCACGGCTGGCGGCTGCCAGATTGGGTTTATCTTCAAGCAAGTAGACCAGAAGTTTAACCATGTCATTAGCCGAACTCAAGGCGCCCGGTTGGTTGTGGTCAATATCTAACCCGGTAGCGTTTAAAAAATAGGTTGAGTTTAGGCCGAGACGCATTGCCTGTTCGTTCATGAGATCCTTGGCACTTCGCCCAGTATGTTTTTCCAACGTGGCCGCTAGAGCTTCGGCGGCTTCGTTGGAAGAACTGACGAGCATGTAGCCGATAAGTTCTTCGGGTTGCCACTGTCGATTCAAAAAATTAATGGCTGTGGTTGACGGCAAATTGGCTTCTGCGGTCACGGCGGTCATTAGTTTAGTTAGCGAGGCGATTGGTAATTGCTGATTGTCATGATGGGAAAATAAAAATTTCTGGCTCGCTAAATCATAAACGGCTGCTCCGCGAGCTTCTAGATTTAATTGTTCCCAGACCACCTCGGCATTAAACGTCGATTGCCCCACTATTCCAGCTTGGCCGATTGCTTGTTGTTCGCGACGATAATTAATAGCATTACTGACTAATAGGATTACACTCAATCCAACCGTAAACCAAAATTGCGAGCGATTAATTGTTATTGGTGTGGTCATCGATGTGTGATTGGTCAATATTTTGAGCTCTTATATTTTTGAGCTTCTCCTTAACTGACTGATAATCAGGCAAATTCTCAATCTTGGTGATACCAAGATCAGCCAATAAACTGATTGTCGGCCGATACAGAAAGACTCTATTGTCTTGGGGGTCAGTATAGCGTTCAACTAGACCACGAATCAATAATTGTCGTAACGTGAATGAAGAGTTGACTCCACGTATGTAATCAATTTGTGGCCGGCCGATTGGTCCATCGTATAGAACTATTGTTAACGTTTCGAGCGCGGCGCGGCTTAACTCGGTAGATAATTCCTCGGTTGTTAGGCGCTTAACAAGCTCGGCCGCCAGTGGTGCTGTTGCCAACATTACCTGATCGTCCTGACGCATCAATACCACTCCCCGATCACTCATTATTTTTTCTAGTTCGTCAAGATGGTGTTGAGTTTCGTCGGCACTAATGCCGAGCGCCTTGGCTAACCAAGAAATAGTTACCGGTTCACTACGCCAAAAAAGAATAGCTTCAATTTCCTTAATCATAATGTGGCACTGCCGGAGTCACGGTTTCGATTGAAATATCATGAAAGGGGCGGTCTTGGGCCACTTCTACCAGACCGCGACGTACGAGCTCTAGCATGCCGAGAAAACTGACGATAATATTAGTTTTTTCGCGTTTATCAGCCACGAAATCACGGAAGCTAATTTTGAGGGCGCGACTAACGCGCCCGGCTAGGTCGGTAATTATTTCTTCCAGACTGAGTATTTTTTTAACAATTATTTGGGGCAAAATTTCGGGCGTTGGTAGCGCCGTAATTAGGTCGCGCATAATCTGACCCAAACGTTCCCTAGTGGCGGTACGGTCGGGGGCAAAGACTGGACTCAACTTTGCTTCCGCTGACCGTAGCAAAATTTTGTTTTCCTTCCCCAGAGCTCGTATCGTTGCCGATTGTTTTTGCAAACATTCGTAAACGAGTAGACGACGTTTAAGTTCAACTATGTCGGCTTGCTCGTCAGCCGAGAGTTCAATATTTGGCAGAAGGGCCAAGGATTTAATGAGCATCAGAGTGGAGGCCACGAGAATAAAATTAGCCATGATTGCGATCTTGCTCTGGTCCAGTTTTGATAGTTGCTCCACATAGCCATCGGCAATGGCGGCTAGTGATACGTCGCTAATGTGCAACTTACGCCGCTCGATTAAGTTTAAAATTAATTCCAGCGGGCCCTCCACCTCCCCCACTCTAACGGTGAACACTTCGTCACTTGACATGGCGCAAACCGAGTTCGTTTAACTGTTCCGGCGTGATGGGCGTTGGGGCGTTCATCATCAAGTCGCGCCCCTCACCAGTTTTAGGAAAAGCAATTACTTCACGAATGTTGGGCTCGCCGGCCAGGAGCGCAATGAGCCGGTCTAGTCCCCAAGCAATGCCGCCGTGCGGCGGCGTGCCAGCGCCGAGCGCCGTGAGCATGTGACCAAAATTGGCTTCGATCCGTTCATCGTCATAGCCCAAAATTTTGAAGACCCTTTTTAACTGATCAGGTTCGTGGTTACGCAAACTACCGCCACCGATCTCAAAACCATTGAGAACAATGTCGTACTGATTGGTAAGGATGTCGCCGGTTTTAGTTTCATCATTTAACCAATCGCGATGCTCGGGAATGGGGGCCGAAAAGGGGTTGTGGGTAAAGGTCCAGTGACCAGCCTTGTCTCGCTCAAAGAAAGGAAAATCTATTACCCAGCAAAAAGCGAGAGTATTGTTATCACTTTTATCTGTTCGCAAATCGGGTCGATCTGTGCCGTATTGTTCCATGGCTTGATGATAAGTTAATCGGGGAAATGGTTTGGTTTGGATCTTTTTTTCTGGAACCAAGTTTGCAACAATCTCTGTAAGTAATTCTTCGTTCAAGGTCATGACTTTTTCACGATCAACGAAAGACATTTCTAGATCGAGTTGGGTAAATTCTGGTTGGCGATCACCGCGTGTGTCTTCGTCTCTAAAACAACGAGCAATTTGGAAATATCTTTCTAGACCAGCTGTCATTAACAATTGTTTGTATTGTTGAGGTGATTGTGGTAGTGCGTAAAATTTGCCGTTGTATAGGCGTGAAGGCACCACGTAGTCGCGAGCACCTTCGGGTGTTGATTTGGTTAAAACTGGTGTCTCAACTTCCACAAAATCTCGGACTGACAAAAAATCGCGGATTAGTTTGTTGATGCGGTGACGGAAAGTCAGATTAGCTCGTAGGCGCGGGCGACGCAGATCTAGGTAGCGGAAGCGTAGACGTTCCTCTTCCCCGATCTCGTAGCCGTCGGTGGTTAAATCGAATGGTGGCGTAGTGGTTTGGTTGAGAACGGCGATCGTTTTAACTTCGATCTCAATCCGACCGTTGATGACATTGGGATTGATCGTTTTTTCCGGTCGCGAATTAACTTGACCGGTTACCTCAATCACCCATTCTGGTCGAATAGTGTTGGCCAGTTGGTAGGCAGCGCTTTGAGGTAAAACTACCATTTGCACTTCCCCACTTCGATCTCGCAGGTCAATAAAAATTAATTTACCGTGATCGCGCCGCCCGGCTATCCACCCAGCCAGTTTGACTTGTTTGTTCACTTGATCACCGAGGTTGGTGCTAAGAGTTCTTAAAATCGGATTCTTATTTTCCATATAGTTTGTGGTGGGTATCAATATCTAAAAATGTTACCATTTTTCCGCCCTCTTGTTCAGTGAATATAGCACGATAATCCCCGGTGATATTAATACTTCTGAATTTGGGATATCGTCCATGCAGACCGTGATTGTTTAGAATCGGGTCAAATTTATTGGCAAAGAAGGACTTGAGGCGCAAAAACAACGCTTGTTTTATTTTGGGAGTAAGTTTGTTGAATTTCTTTTGAAACAGACGATGATAGTTAACGCGCATGCTCTTTTAAGTAAGCAATTGTGCTTTTTGCGTCGCTAAATGTTGCGGATAGGTGGCGCCCCTTCTGCGCGTCGCGTTTGGCGTTATCCCAAGTTTTTGTGGTTGAGGTGGTAGGAGTTTCTTCGCTTGTTACGATACCAACCCTGATTTTACCTTCCACAAAAGAGCGGGTGGCTTCTTTTAAAACAGTGCTTATGGATACACCTTGAGCACGAGCTTTTGCCATGGCTGAATTCTTTAGTTGCTTGTCGATTTTAAAAACGATTTGACTGTGCATTAATTCAGTATAAACAAAATATTAATAACGTCAATACCGTAGATTACTCATGTTCGCTTTTGATCCGGCCCCAGAGGGTGCGAAGTTCGTGCAGAGCTACGCCCCCCTCCTTTTTATCCGGTGGTTTACCATGCCATTCGTAACGACGTTCGAAGTCGGTCACGCCCTTGCCGGGAATGGTGTGCGCGATGATGATTGACGGCGCGCCGAAGTACGCCTTGGCTTGCCCAACTGCATCATTGATAGCCTCGAAATTGTGCCCATCAATTTCCTGCACGTGCCAATTAAAAGCCTCTAATTTAGCTCGCAACGGTTCTAACGGCATAATGTCTTCGGTAAAACCATCGATTTGAATATTATTGCGGTCGACGATAGCAATTAAGTTATGTAAATTTTCACGACCAGCCAGCATCAGGGCCTCCCAAGTATTGCCGGCATCAAACTCCCCGTCCGACATTAAGCAGTAAAAAAATTTGGCCGAGGCCCGACCATGATCAATTTTTTCTCCCAAAGCCATGCCTACCGCTTGAGATAAACCGGAGCCGAGTGGTCCCGAGCTGGTCTCGATGCCGGGCAACCACTCACGATGCGGATGACCTTGCAGACGCGTGCCAAACTTACGTAGGGTTTTTAATTCCTCAACCGAGAAGTAACCAGCATGGGCCATGGTGGCATAGAGCACCGGGCAGATGTGGCCGTTGGAAAGCACAAGCCGATCACGCTCGGGCCAAGCGGGGCGATGCGGATCATGTTTGAGCAAGTGGAAGTAGAGAATGGTAAAAACGTCAGCCATGCCGAGTGGGCCGGCTGTGTGGCCCGAGCCGGCGGCCACGAGCATGTCAATAATCGAACGTCGGATGGCGTTGGCTTTTTCTTCCAGAAATTTAATTTTATCGTCGTGTAGATGCATATGTTAAGCGTTGAAATTCTGTTAGTGCCGATGTCGGGTCGGAGTTTTGCCAAATGGCGGAACCAATGACTAGGCGATCAGCGCCGGCCGCCAGCAGGCGGCCGGCATTATCTAGATTAACGCCGCCGTCAACTGAGATTTTAACATTTGGATGCTCTTGTCGCAAAAGCTTGATGCGCTCGTACACAATATCAGCAAACGGTTCGCCTTGATGGCCCAGTTTGGCAATGCTCATTAGTTGAACTGATTTAACGGCCGTCAGCAAGTTGTTAAGACTGGAGAGTGGTGTGTCGAGCAGTACGGCTAGACCTAGTTCCACCGGTTGACTTGTGAAAGCGTCAATAATTTCTTGGCACTGGCTTGTGGCTTCAGGATGGATGATTATGCGATCAGCCACCGGCGTCCAATTGCTTACCACTTCCTCCGGATCGCGGACCATTAAATGAACTTCAATTTTCGCTTGGCCGTTGAGGGTTTCTAGATCGCTGGCCGATTGCCAGGTGGTATCGGGCACAAATTGACCATCCGCCACGTCTAGGTGTAGCCAATTGGTCTGGTCATTGAATATCGCAATTTTCTCGCGGACTGCTTCAAAGTTAATCCCAATGACGGCGGGTATAATTTCGATCACAGTTAAAAATTATTTTGCGCTGGCGGCCGATAATCAATTTGATTGAGCCGCCGCAAATGTCTTTCTTCGTTACTAAAATTGGTGCCTAGCCACAATTTGACGGCAGCAATGGCTTTTTCTGGTGTTAAAAACTTAGCGCCCAGAGATAAAATGTTGGCATTGTTATGCTCGCGCGATAGGGTCACAATTTCTCCCGGGCCACCGTAATAAACGGCCGCGCGAATACTGGCGTAGCGATTGGCGCAAATGGCTTCGCCTTGCCCCGAAGCGCCTAGAATGATACCGCGATTATTTTCTGGATCACAAGCCACTTGTTGAGCCACGATCTTAACAAATTCTGGATAATCATCGGCCGGATCAAGCTCGAAAGCGCCCTCATCAGCCACCTGATGCCCTTCCGCTTTTAAAAAAACCTTCAACTTTTCCTTCAGCTCAAACCCGGCATGATCCGTCCCGAGATAGATTTTCATCTTTTTAGTCAGTTCGCTCCGGTCTTAATTACATGCTCCACTAAGGTGTGAGCGTACCCCATTTCGTTGTCGTACCAGGAGAGGACTTTGACGAGATTGCCGTCAACAACGGTTGTAAAGCCGAGGTCGGCAATGGAGGCATGAGTGTTGCCTACGATGTCACTGGAGACTAGTGGCTCGTTGGTAGTGGTAAATATTCTCTGCCAGCGCGGCTCCGCCGCGGCCTTTTTCAGCATGGAATTTATTTCGTCCTTGCTCGTGTGCCGCTTAGCCACAAAAGTTAGATCAACAAGTGAACCAGTAATAACCGGCACACGAATGGCGATACCGTTGAAACGGCCGGTCAGTTCCGGCATGGCCTCGGTGACGGCCGTGGCCGCGCCAGTGGTGGACGGCACAATGTTGGCCGCGGCCGCCCGGCCGCGGCGAAAGTCTTTGGCGTCTGGCGCATCCACCAACTTTTGACTAGCAGTGTAGGCGTGGACGGTGGAGAGCATGGCTTTCTCGATCCCTAGGGATTCGTGGAGAATTTTGATCACCGGACTGGCGGCATTGGTGGTGCAGGAGGCGTTGGAGGAAATTTGGCAACGGTCCAACTGTTCATCATTTAAGCCCATTAAGATGGTGCCGGTGGTGAGACCGGCCGGTGCTTTGCCTTTGGCTGGCGCTGAGATCACCACCTTGCGCGCGCCGGCATCAATGTGACGGCGCGCCTCGTCGTAATTTTCAAAAAAACCAGTTGATTCCACCACCACGCCGATACTTAACCGAGACCATGGTAGTTGAGCCGGATCTTTTTCGTGTAGACAGATGATCGGTCGCCCGTCAATAATTAATTGGTCAGCTTTTACTTCGATTTTTAGTTCCGACCGACCATAGGCGCTGTCATAGCGAAGAAGATAGGCCAAATTCTCGAGCTCGCCCAAGTCGTTGATAGCCACGACGTCAATGTCGTCACTGCGCATGGCCAGTTTGAGAAAAGCGCGACCGATGCGCCCAAGACCATTAATTGCCACTCGAACCTTCACCCTTTCATTATATCAAGATGCTAGTTAAAATATAGGTATGAATAAAGCATCAGCGTTTATTATTGTTTTGTTGCTCGCCGCGGGCGGCGCTTGGTGGTGGGCAAGAAATGAAGTTAGTTTACCCGTCACTCATGGCGATCTAATTGTTGTTACTTATCCCCGATCCAATCAGATCGTGCACAGTCCGCTGGAGGTGCGCGGTCGAGCTCGTGGCAACTGGTTTTTTGAGGCCTCGTTCCCGATTGATTTGTGGGATGCTAATGGTCGCAAGGTGGTAAGTAGTTTTGCCATCGCCCAGAGTGAATGGATGACGGAGGATTACGTACCCTTTTCTGTTGTCATTCCCTTTGCTTTGCCAGCCACGCCCACCGGGACTTTAATTTTACACAAAGATAATCCTTCTGGTTTGCCCGAGCATGATGACGAAGTGCGAATTCCGGTGAGGTTCAGATAAAAAATATAAGAAAAGCGCGGTGTGTTGGCACCGCGCTCAACCGATTGAGGGTTAAATTCTTTCCGCCGTGATTTTGTCTCGGCCGTAACGATTCTCCAATTCGTCACACAAATTACACGGCACCTGGTCGGCTGCAGCCAGGGTCCAAGCAATTACGTCTGACAACTCGAGGGCGTAATAGGCCTTAATTTTTAGCGCCTCGTCGTTGCTCCCCCAATGATTATCCAGATTAATTTGCGCCACCTCGCATACTTCTCGATATAGACGATCCACGCAACCCATTAGTCCCCCACCACCGCGACTATTGACCTCGTGGTAGCGTTTGTGGATATTGCTTTGCAAATCGTCGAGCGAGAGATTGTCTTCCGCTCCCCAAATCGAATTCTGGTTTAACAATTTAACGATCAGGACATCCTCATCATTTGAGTTGGTGGAGCGAGCTACCGTGCAGACGCAGGGCAACTGCCCGCAATACGAACATACCTTACCGGCCCACTTAAACCGGATGGCTGGTAGAATCGGCAGTTTGTAAAAGTGGTCAATTACACAAGCTGTCCAGCCAAAAACGCTGGCTAGAGCGGCACCCACTGGTCGATTAGCTGGTCGCCGAATGGCGTCTTGAACATTACCCACAGCTCGGGCCAATTGGAGTAAACGCCGGTCAAAATTGGGGTTGAAAACGTCATTACGATGGCGATAGGTGGACCGCAAATGATCCAGCCACTCATGTATCGTGGTCATCTCACCCTCCTTTCAAGGTTCTAGACTGGCGCTATTGAATCACAGCGGTTGAAGATAAGCAATTTTTATTATTGATAGCCGCGGGCTTGCAGATTGAAAAGTTTGGCGTAGGTACCCTTTAATTTAATTAGAGCGTTGTGGCTGCCAAGTTCGGTGAGTGCGCCGTTTTCTAAAACTGCGATGCGGTTGGCCTGACGCACAGTGGAAAAACGGTGAGAAATTAAGATCACCGTACGATCGGGCGGCAGACTTTCCAACTTGGCAAAAATTTTAGCTTCAGCTTCAGCGTCGATTGATGATGTTGGCTCGTCTAGCACTAAGACGCGCGGGTCGCGATAAAAGGTTCGTGCCAGGGCCAGCTTTTGCCATTGGCCAGTGGACGGCTCCAGCCCACTGGTGAACCATTTGCCGAGCATTTGTTCGTAGCCATGTTCCCACTTCTCGATAAAGGTGTCGGCTTCACTGGCGACGGCGGCGCTCTTAGCGCGAATTAGTGACGGAGATTCGCTAGTGCGGCCAACGGTAATGGCGTCACTGACGGTAAAGTTATAGCGACTGTAGTCTTGAAATAATATCCCTAGCATTTGGTACCAGCTATCTAAATCAATTTCGCGTAGATCGTGACCAGCAATTAAAATTCGGCCGGCCGTGGGGTCGTAGAAACGACAAAGCAGTTTTACTAATGTGGTTTTGCCAACGCCATTGATGCCAATCAGAGCCAACTTTTCGCCCGGTGGAATGCGCAGAGAAAAATTTTTCAAAACCAATTCGGAACTGTCGGGGTAACTAAACGACACTTGGTCAAAAACAATTTCTGGCGTGTTCGCCGCGTCGAGCTTAAAGCCGGCTCGAGGTTGCGGCAAATCTGGCTTTAAATCTAACAAACGAAACAGGTCGGTAACAAACAAACTATCTTGGTATTGCCGACCAAGGTTTCTAAACAAGCCCGAGAGCGATTGGCGCAGATCGCCGATCGAGGCCATCAGGAAGGTGAAGGTGCCAATCAACAAATTGCCTTCTACCACCTGCCAGACAAACCAGATGGTGGCCGCGGCCAGACCCAAGTTGGAAACAAACAAGGAGCCCAGCTGATGCCATAAACGTTTTCGATCGCCGCGGCGTTCATCGTCTTGAAAGGCCATAAATAAGTTCTTAATAATCTGGCGAAAGTGACCCAGATTTTGAAACAATTTAAGTTCCATTAAATCGGATAGACGATTAAAATAGCCACGCGTATCCCAGTAGCGCCGGCGCGTTTCGGCCCGGGCGCTGTGGATACCCCAAACCAGGTGCCCATATTTTATTTCCGTGATTAGAGTCGGTACGACGGTGATAGCGGTGATTAATAAAATCCACCAGTTGACTACAGCTAAAATCACGCCGGCGATCACCACTTCTAATATGTTCTGCAGGATGAAAAATTGTCGATCAATAAAACTGCGCACTCGCCAAACACCGTTTTCGTTGACCTTGTTAAATAGATCATTGAGTTTTGGATTTTCGTAAGTGGCAACATCAATCTGACTGCGTTTGCGGATCAGGTCGAGTTCAAATTTAGCCTCGATGTAGAACCACAATTGCCGACCTAAGTACTCGTTAACTATTTGTATTAGGCCGACAAGCAAAGTAGCAGCCACCATGACCGCCACCCAGAACCACAAGCCGGCGGCCAAATCCAAATCGGCCAGCTTGTTGATCACGAGGCCGCGCGATCCGGAAATAAAAAATGACGAGCCCGACAACAGTAAAACAAAAAACGCTAGCATGATAATCAGCCAGCGTTTGTCATGCCAAACTGTCTTAATGAGTCGGCCGGTATTAGCGACTAATTGTTTCCAGGCGGCCACCGATCTACATCATCCAGTTAAGGATCAAGCCGAACATGACAAACAAAATTAGTTGGTAGCCAGTTTGGATAAGAAAACGCGTCCAGGCAATCTGGCGCGAGTCATTGTTCCACATTGAAGCGGCGGCCACGGTTGGCATTATAAAACCAGCCCAGATCCAGAGCGATGCGCTCAAGACCGAGGTGCCAATGGAGCCAGTAATTAATCGTGACAGCACGCAGACTTGGAACAAAATTAAAACAAACTGAATCAAGTACAAGGGCTTGGCCGACTTTTGCATTTCCTTTCTCGCTTCTAGGTCCATCTCGGTGGCGCCCACCACCTTTATCCACTTTTTACCAAACAGCGGCCCGTACCATACGGCGCCAAGAACCATGGCTAAAATCGCGCTAATAACAACCGGCAAATAATTTGTTTCCATGGGGTCTTATTGTACTGCTCCATCTTAAATAAAACCACTTTTTTGTTGTTCCCACATTTGCTTAAATAAACCACAAATTCAACAGGAAAGCTAGTATCCCTTCGGCGGGTGTCCCCGTTTCATATTGGGATCGAGTATTTCTCCGGATTTTTTATTAAGTCTTTGAGCTGGCCGAGTTTATCTTGGATGATCATGTCTTCAATAAAGCGTGCCCGATAAAACAATTCGCGTTTTTTCACCATTTCAATAATCTGATCCAGAGAAAATTTTACAATCTCGTTTCTTTCTCCCGGATCTAGTTTCTTTTCTTTTTCTCCTTTAAAACCGTGGGCAATAAAAGTATAGGCGAACCATTCAATGGCTGGTGAGCTTGTTTCAACGTGCACCAGAGAGTATTTATCAAAAACTAGGCCCGTTTCTTCTTCTAATTCACGCCGCGCAGCGGTGACGAGATCTTCGTTCGGATTGACCATTCCGGCGACCAGTGTAATTCCCGGTTTGTCCCAGTGTGGTTGTTGCTCGTTTACCAAAACAATTTCTTCCCCAATTATGGGAATAACAATTACCGTGTCATCTCTTTTTACCATTTCATAAGTCGCCACCGATCCATCAAATTGTTTTTGTTGCCACTGGTAAGTATCAAAGCGAACACCCCTAAAGACCAGCTTGGCCTTTTCTGAATGCAGTTTGGTGTTTGGTGGCAGTGGTCGCTTTTTCATTGCATCAGCGCAAAATCGTGGCATTACCCTCTTTGTCGAACATTTGCATTAAATGTTTTCTTACGACCTTATTCAAGAGGGAAATGTTTTTATATAACTTGATTTCATCAATATTAGCGCCACTGCGCACATCCATTGCGTGTTGGATCACACTATTGTATTCGTCTCCCAGATTTAGTTTAAGTGAAAGTGAGAAGATTTGAAAATAAGTTAGGGGGAATTTTTTTTCTGTTGCGATAATAAGTGAGCGCACACCAAACAGGCAAGATTTGTGGAATTCTGCCCGGGCGGTAATTTGGTCACTGTGCCGGTGGGACAAAACGGCGGCTAGGGCATAGGCGATGTTAAATCTCGCTGTTTCAATTAGATCTAAAATTTTGATACTTGGTTTTGTAAATTCCTCAATTTTTTTTTCTCCCGCCAGAGTCATTCCGCTCTCTATTAACTCTCGGATATATATTTTTTCTGGGAAAGGGGTATCGACCTCATATTGCACAAAACTTTCGTATTCAAACGGATACAGGTTTATGTTTTTGTGAAGGTTGATGGATTGCAAATCGACTCGAGTAACTTTATTGTCTTTGGGATATAGTATCCCGATCTCGTAGTCGCTATCTTTCTGAAAGTCGCCTCTGGCTCGCGAGCCATACAGAAAAACCGAAACAGGTTTGAATTTTGTTACTATGTCTCCGCAGAGTTCACTAATTACCTTTTTCACCTTACGAATCCCCTTTTATTTCTTCGCCCACGACCCAGTCGCAGCCGTCGGAACCGACAATGGCGGAGTGTTTGATGCCCATAGGGACGTCGAACCGTTCTCCAGCCGAAACGGTTATCTCAATATCTCCAGAGAAGGTCACCGCCCCTCGAAGAACGTAGAAAGAAACCTTGCCTCGATGCGCATGTTCAGCATATTTAGTACCCGGATTATCATGCCAATCAAACACATTAGCAAAACCTTCTTCTTTCAATCGATTTTTTAAATTACCAGGCATAAGAAAATTCTGAAGTTCATCAATCACCACCGGAATTTGTTGGTAGCCGTCTTCGGCAGTGAGGTGGCCGGCATTAGGCACAACTACGATTTTAGTACCAAGTTCGGTAAATTTGGCTTTATTTTCTTCAAACGCGCCGCAGGGATCATTTGTCGAAATAATTAATGTCGATTTTGGCAAAACGGATTTTATTTTACTTACATCAATCGGAGTTTTCAGCCAAGGTCGAGCAATTCTCTCTTCTTCAGCGTCGGCCATATTTTCAAGATTAAACCAGCCAGCGACAAAAATGGTGCCGCCAATTGGTGTGTCGATAGTTTCCAAATAGCGAAGTATGGTCTGGCAACCGATAGAATGGCCAACAAAATAGCTGTTAGCATCCGGCTTGCCGACGATCCTTGAGAGGAACGAGACCCACTCCTCAATTGTTGGTTGATCGGTGTGCGGAAAGTCCGGACACAATGTTTGATAGCCTAATTTCTCAGACTTCTCCGTCAGCCAAGGCATCCAATCTCGGCTGGCTCCCCCACCCCAACCATGAACAATAATTAATCTTTTCACCTATGTCTTGCTCGTACAGTTAAACATCCACTGAACGCCGAATTTGTCGGTGCAGGAGCCGAAATAGCCGCCCCAGAACATGTCTTGCAGAGCCATCTCCACCTTGCCGCCGGCTGACAGGGCGTTAAATAATTTTTCTGTCTCAGGCCGCGTGTCGGGTTCGAGGTTGATATAAATATTGTTACCATTTTTAACCGTAAAGCCCATAGACTCGGGCGCGTCGGTGCCCATTAACACGTGGCCACCGAGAATTGGCAGAGCGACATGCATGACTAAATTTTTGTCTTCCTCTTTGATTGGTGGTGCGCCCTCCTGCGGCGGGACGTCGGCGAAGCGATTAATTTTATCGGTGAATTCCCCACCAAAAACCTCCTTATAAAAATTAAACGCTGTTTCGGTTGTGCGCGGGAAATTAAGATAGGTACTTACTTTTGCCATAATTTTTGTTAATTATTTAGTAACTTGAGCTTTCATTTTAAGAAATTTTTTGGCGATGATGAAAATAATGAGTGCCAGGATAATGAAGTTAAAAAGCTCGGCGATAAACGAGCCAATAGCAATGGTTACGGGGCCGATGTGCCACAGTGCTTCTCGCCACGACTCCGCTCCCGCAAGCGGAGTGACGATCGGCATCAGCACATCTTTAACCAATGAGTTTACTAGTGACGTCGAAGCGGTGCCCATAACAAAGCCGATAGCCAAAGAGACGATATTGAATTCTTTCAAAAATTTCGCGAAGTCGTTAATCATGGTTATAGGTTATTTTTAATCGCCCGGTGCTGGCGGAAGATGCCGAATATCAGAAAAACGGCAATACTCCCGACAAGAATTCCAATAACGTTTAATCCAAAGATGCTCGTAGCACGGATTGCCAGATCATTGCTCGGGTCAAAAAGTCCAATCCCCGTTGCCACCAGAGGCGGCAGGAGAGAAACAGCGATCCCGATGCCGGTCATTGCTCCGCCGACCTTCGAGCGCATGAGACCATAAGCGGCAATCGCTCCAGAAACCACAGCGATTAAAAGATCGAAGAAAAGATTCGGGAAGAAAGAAATGAGCACGCGTTCAGCCACGTCGAAGTTGTTTTTGACAAAAAGTGAGAATAGGCCACCGATGACAATCGCCAGAAAAACCGAGACCAAAAGCATGGCCATGGAACGAAGGACGAGCTTACCGTCAACGGCCAGAACCCCAAGTCCCAGAGAGAGTATCGGGTAGGCCAGCGGAGCGACGATCATGCTGGCGATAAGAACGGGAATATTGTCGATGAGTATGCCGCTAGCGGCTAATATTATTGCCCCAATGACAAGCAGGTAGAAATCTCGGTCAGGGACGGTGTTGGAAAGAAGGTCAGCGACCGCTTTTTGTTTGTTTTCTTTTTCGTACGGTCGTGGTTCGAATAGTAATGACATGAAGTGGCGGCGCGACGTCTTTAATATGGTACCACTTTCGTGGGTTATCGACCAATGATTGCGAGCACGGGAGTATCTACGCTAGTTATCTCTGGTGCGCTGCAATCTTCGGCCGATCACTCTTAACTCTAGCCAAAGCCCACAAACCTAGAACGATAAATACTGTAACAGCGAGAGTCGCAAGCCTATATCGGTAGCTTCCCATTGAGACAAGATTTGATACCACCAATCCCCAAACCACTGGGCCCACGAGAGAAGATGTCCGTTCAATTAAATTGAAGTATGAAAAAGCAAGATTGTTATTTTCTTGTGGCGTGAGATATGCCATTACCGATCTTGAGACAGCCCAATTTGAGCCGAACCAGAAGCCCATAATTGTTGTAGCGATGACAAACAATGCGAAATTGGTAATAAGGCCGATAAATGGAAGAATAAAAACCCAACCGGCCAGAATAAATAACATCGTCCTCTTGTGGCCAAATTTATCTGCCACAAAGCCTGACACGAGACCACCTATTGCTGATGTAAGAATAATTCCAAGAAGAATATAAGTTTTGATTGTATCTGAAACTCCCCACACTTGTTCCATAAAAATCGAAAAATTATTTGAGGCGGTGAGAATGGCATCATTAAAGAAAAAATATGCAAGGATGAAAAGTCCTACTCCTGGAACTAAGAAAAGCTGCTTCGTTTTATGTATAAGTTCTTTTGTACTTGAAGCAAACTCAGAAACCAGTTTTTGCTTAAACGGTTCTCTGAAGAAAATAAGCATCGGGAGTGAGAAAATCAAGAAAGCGATAACTGCAGGTAATAGCGTTTCTGCTCTCGGTGAAGAATGAAATAAATTTAGGGTTCCAGTTGAAAATGGAAGCGCAAGAAGTAGTCCTACAAATTGGCCGAGATAGTTTGCCCCTATGCCATATCCAGAAATACGGCCTCTCTTTTCTGGACTAGCGATATCGTTTATAAGTGGAGTGTAGAAAGTGAAGGTGAGCTGATAAATATAGATGCCAAGGGTGAAAAAAATAAGAGCCCAGATATTATTGTTATGTGTTGCAAATAAAGCGCAGCCACCATACAAAAGCGCAGTACCAATTGTGGTCCATCGGAGACCAGTAATTCGTCTCAGATGTTTGTCCAAAAGAATACCGGCATATGGTGCAGTAAAAATAAGAAAAATTGTCGAGATGGTGAATGTGAGATTGAACCACAAATCTGGTAGGCCACGATCAATTACAATCCATTGAGCAAAATAGAGAAAGAAAACAATTGAGACAAGTGAGTTCGCAAAGTCATAGAGGGTCCATAGAAATATATTTCGCTTGGTATTCATGGTAATAATTGGCACTACTTTACCATTTTGTAACCCAAACAAATAGCTCCCTTGTCCCTTTGCGCTTTTCAAGTAGTATTTAAATCAGACGTGGTACATTGGAGCTTAGGCGATTCTCACTAACGAAAGGAGCAGCACATGAACGGAACGGTCAAAGCAATCTGCATCGGTGCCGTGGCCGGCGGACCAATGGAAGAAACACCCGAAGCCGAGGCGGTTGCGGGGCAAGGCCTCAAGGGCGATCGCTACTCAACCGGCGAAGGTAGCTTCAACAAGGGCCAACCAGGCAATCGCCAAGTTACTCTCATGAATTCAATCTTCTTCGAGGGAAGCGGCTTCGAGTTCAGGGACAGTCGTCGTAACATCTTCGTTGAAGGAGTGGAGCTTATGTGGCTCATCGGCCGAGAGTTTCAGATCGGAACGGCACGTTTTTATGGAGTAAAATACTGCGATCCATGCACTCGGCCAAGCAAGCTCTCCGGCGAATCAAAGAGTTTCAAGGAAACGTTTTTTGATCGGGGTGGCCTCATTGCCGAGGTCATCGAAGGTGGTGTGATCAAGGTCGGCGATCAGCTTATTCCGCCACTGAAGGGCTATTGAAGCGGACCCGCAACAATCACAAAGGCCGTACCGGCAACAACTGGTACGGTTTTTTCGAGTCCTGACGCGGGAGGCAGTTCGCTGGGGCTTACGCAGTTAGTGCCGACCTGATGATTTCTTTCACTTCCTTGATAACTTTTGCCTGCTCTCTTGTAGCATTAACCACATGATCAGCCTCTTCTTTTTGAGTTATTCCATATTCAAGAAACTCTGGAATTGCAACTTTGGTGTCGTAGTCAGAAATATGGTCTGCTCCGAACCTTATAGATCTACGCTCTAGCATTTTCTCTGGATGAATATCTAAATAGATTTTTAAATCAAGCATTTCTCTTAACCTGGGTTCTTTAAACAACATAAAACCTTCAACTAGGATTATTGGTTTCGGTGTTAACGTAAGAGATTTTGGGCTAGCTCCTGCCTTTTTGGGAAATGTTCTAGTATAAACTCGTTGCCCTCCCTTTAAAGTTTCAAGGTCTTTTATAAGTTCATCGAACTTCAGATTGGACGGAAGTTCCCAGTTTTTAAACCCCTCCTTCAGGGGAAATGTTTTTGGGTCTTTGAAATAGTTATCTAGCTTAATATGCTCGTATTTATCTGGCTCGCTCTTCTTAAGCATTTTGCAAAGTGTGCTTTTGCCAGAACCAGATGGCCCCACGATTCCTACGATCATTTTCACAAGACTCATATTGATCCTAGGTAAAAGGATTTTGTTTTGACTGTGATACCAAGGTGTCACCTTGGGGTACATTGATTTTTTTGTCTTTATTCGTCATATTTTTGAGTACCCCCAGTTTAGTTGATTTTCATGTCTGGGTGGTGTATACTGCGCCTGTATCTCTATTGAAAAGCACCTCCGCGGGTTCCGTCCCTCGGCGGTGCTTTTCTTTTATATTCAAGTTTTCTGCGCAGATTATCCATAAATCTGATCTTGTCGCGCGCCGCCTTCTTGAGCAGCACCGAACAATTCTCCATATCGGGACTCAATACGGTCTCGAGTTTACCGATGTCGTAGAGATGCTGTACGAGCGAGTAGAAGTCGCCATCACTAGATACGATAATCGCCTTGTTGTATTCCGGTATTTCCAACGCCGCCCGCAAGACTAGGTCCGCATCTACATTCCCCTTGAGTTTTCCGTTCCCATCGGGAATGACGGGCTTGAACTTGAGCACGAAACCGGCCTCTTGCAGATTATCATACAGCGCTTGGTTTAAAGGTGAGAACCCGAGGAACATGTAGGCTTTCGTAACGCCATATTTCTCTAAAAGATATTTGCGGAACTGGCGATATCCAAGCTTCCAGCCGAGTTTTTGGATTCCCAGGTTTAAATTCTGGCTGTCTATAAAGGCGTAGTTATTACGAGCATTTTTCATACGCCAAGTTTTTTAAGGTTATTGATAAGCTATACTTCAAGTTCATTGACCTTCTGAGTTCCTGCCGCGAGCCCGCCGTGGCGGGCTCGCTACCGGCAGCTTTTCCCCTTGCTCCGAACTGCCGGTCAGGGACTCGAACCCCAATACCTGCCTCCAAAGGGCAGTGTCCTACCATTAGACGAACCGGCAAGGTTACATTAACCTATTTATCTTGACTAATTATTCGCATCAGAGCAAGTTCGAGTGGCAAGGTGGCAATGTGGGCGTGGGCTATTTCCTCGTGAGCCGTCAGCAGTTCTCGTAGGGCCGTTGGCATGACACTCATCCCCGCCTCGGTCTGCAGCGCGCGGAGCGCCTTGACCTCGTCGGGCGACATTTCCGTTGCCAGCTCCTCTTGGATGGCTGGTGCTAAGCGGCCAAGAAGCAAAAAGCGGCCAAGACGTAAAATCATTTTAGTAAATAATTTTACGTCACCGGACTGATTTTCCAATGCGCGCACGGCCGCCAACGCGGCCGGTAAGTCTTGTTTGACAGTGGCAGTAACAATATCCAGGGCCAAGCCGCCGGCTGGCGCGCCAGACACTTTTTCCACCTCGGCTAGGGTGATTTTTTTATCGGGCGAAGCGCCCATAACTCGCTGGAGCTCGCCAATGGCATCACGAAATGATCCATCGCCCAGCAGGGCGATTAAATCGGCGACGCCAGCATCGAGCTTCCACCCCTCTTTTTTAGCAATGTGCTCAATAGTTTTTTTAACATCTACCAGTGCTGGTTTTTTAAAGTTCAGGGTTTGGCAACGCGAGACGATAGTGTCGGGCACCTTATTGATCTCGGTGGTGGCCAGAATAAAAACTACGTGACTCGGCGGTTCTTCCAGCGTTTTGAGCAAGGCATTAAAGGCCTCGCGCGTGAGCATGTGTACTTCATCAACGATGTACACTTTGACTGGCGAAACAAATGGTAAGGTTAGCACGGCATCACGCAAGGCGCGGATCTCGTCAATACCGCGATGCGAGGCGGCGTCAATCTCATTGATGTCGGGTGGCTCGGCGCCCAGCTCTCGTGCCAAAATTCGGGCCACGCTGGTTTTGCCGGTGCCGCGCGGGCCGGCCAAGAGGTAGGCGTGGCTCGTCCGTCCAAGCTTAAGGCTACCCGCCAGAGTGTTGATTGCGGCTTCTTGCCCGATTACCTCACTAAATTTACTCGGCCGATAGCGCCGGTATAATGCTAGATCTGACATCTCTCGAGTATACTCGATTAATTTTTCTTTTTACAGACTACCAACGTTTTGCAAAGCGCGAATCATACGGGTCATGCCGATGCCGCCGCCGAAGCGTGGGAAAAAGTTGAAGCTAAGAAAATCTTCCAGCTCATTTTCAACCCGTTGGCGACCGAAATGATTGAAGAGCAGGTCGGAATATTTTCCATCACTAATCGTGTAAAACTGCCGGCGCATTGCCTCCGGATCAGTGCTCCGCTCGGCACTACCAATAGTTTCCATCCCGCACAAAATAACATCAATTTTGTGAGCATGATCGTCCTGTTTTCGCATATTCCAAAAGGGCGAAGTTCGAACGGGAAAATGTTCCAGGAAAAACACCGGCCCAAATTCATCGTGCATTTGCAGTTCATGCTGGCTGGTGAGGTCGTTGGTTGCATAGTGATCAGCGGCTTCGTCGTAGGAACGGTGAACAAAAGTATCGCGATCGCCGAAACCCAGCTGTTCGCATAATTCAATTTCCAAATCGCGCAAATCATCCAGTTCGCCCTTTGATTCGAATTCAAACATTGGGAAAATAATCTCGTGCCGACCGGGCACAGGATTTTTCTCGTTGCGGTAGCTGGTACTGACACAAAAGACACCGGGCAGTTCTGGTTGACGCAACAACTCGTACTCCAGCCACATCTGTCCGGTTTGCGGCAGTGGCCAGCGCTCGCCGGCGTAATCATAGGTCGCGATGGTTGTGGGATCTTCGCAGGCGGCCAAGATACTCAAACGATCTTGGGTGTGAACCTCTTTAAAACCACGGTCGAGAAAGAAGGCGCGCAGTCGATTAACCGCTTCGCTAAAAGCAACGACATCTTTGGTGGCAATGTAATTGTTGATCATGGCAAAAAAATACCCCCAAACGGGGGTGATTACTTAATGCTAATAAATTTTTGATTCGGTCCGCTAAATTTCATTGTCGATAATTTTAAACTAGTTTTTTGCGCGGTCAAATGATCGGCTGGGGATAAGTGTCGAGCAGGTGTAGGGCGGCTTCGGCCGTTCTCGTTTCAAGTAGTTGTCGGCGCAATTCGCTGGCCCCATTCCAACCGGTAATATAGAGACGGAAGTGTTTTCGCATTTGCTCAAAGTTTTTTACTTGGCCAAGCATTTGTTGAAAGAGTGCGGTATGTTCCCGAGCAATTCGCAGTCGCTCATTTGGCGTGGGAACAAATTGGTCATTAAACAACCATGGTCGGCCGAAGATGGCCCGGCCCAGCATGGCGCCATCGGCACCCGACGTGGCGACTTTGGTGCGGGCAGATCTCGGGTCGTCTAGATCGCCATTCCCGAGAATTAAAGTTTTGCTACCAAGCTGGTCACGAATAGCCACGGCCCGGGCAATCGCTCCCCAATCGGCTGGCACCTTAGACATTTGTTTTCTGGTTCGAGCGTGAATAGTCACGGCCGCTGGTTCGGTTTCCAGCAAAGCGGGTAGCCAAGTGTCTAGTTCATTATGCTGATAGCCGAGACGAGTTTTAACTGACACGGGTAAGCCACCACTTCCCTCTTGGGCGGCGCGAATGATTGCCTGCGCCAGCGATGGATTTTTTATCAATGCCGCGCCGGCCCCCTGACGCTCCACGGCGCGATCGGGGCAACCCATGTTGATGTCTACGCCGTCAAAACCAAGTTTGACCGCCAGTGCCGCCGCGGCGCGAATATTTTCTGGCTGGGCGCCGAAAAATTGCGCGACGATCGGCCGCTCGTTTGACGAAAACTGCAGATCAATCAGAAGTTTTTCTCGACCACGGGGATGAGCTAGGCCGTCGGCGGAAATAAACTCGGTCCACAGCACGCTAGGCTTACCGTATTTGGCCACCATCTGCCTAAAGGCGCAGTCGGTAACGTTAGCGAGCGGGGCCAATGTTAAAATCGGCCGTTTTAGTCCGATCCAAAAATTAGTGACCATAACGCCGATTAAGTTCGGCGAGAGTTTGTTCTCCCACCTGGCCGGGCACGTCGATTAGGGCGTATTTGGTTTGAAAGGTGGTAACAGCGCTCTGCACGCACGGACCAAAGTTGCCATTAATCGGGCAAACACCCAGTTCGCGACCGGCCGGTGGGTATGAACCATCTAATTGCAAAGCTCGTTGTAATGCCAGTACCTGCTTGTTTCCGCGCTGGCCAAAGTGGAGTGGTCCGCTTACCGGTTGTTGTAAGATTTGACTGGGCGGCAAGGTTGTTGCTGGTTCAAAATAATTTTTTATACCCAGATAGGTTTGCCAGGCTGTCTCGGTTAGCCAAGCGGAACGTACGCCCACGTTGGCAACCTGCGGTTCATAGATGTAGGAATATTCAATTAACACCGCCCCACCATCTCGCGAAGCATAGGAGCCGAGAGCGATTAATTCTTGATCTTCGATAAGACCGGTACTTTCGCCTGGTAATGAACTGGTCGGTAGAATTTTGTTCAACTGGCTAAAAATACTTTGTCCTATCTCGGCACTAAAACGAGCATTGGGATATTGGCGTTCCGGTATATATATCGCTAGACCATTGTGACGGCCGGCTTGACTCATGGATCGGCCGGCATAATCGTTAAAGTGGATATGGATCGCCAGATCAATGCCCTGCTCATTGGCCCACTTATTAATGCCGTAGAGGCGCTGGGCCACTTCTTCTTTGGCAAAATTGTGACTGACAATTATTTTCTCCTCCACGGCACCTGATTGGATTAATCCAACAAAAGTTTGACGTAAACGTTGGCGAAAAGATTTAATTTCCTCACGATTAGTGACAAAATAATTCGACAATTCTTGATTATAATTGCCCGTGTTTTCGTTACGAGTAATCTGGGTAGAAAAGTTTTGATCAGTGGTTAAAAAGCGCTGCAGAGCATTGGCTAATTGCAAATTGACATCAGCTTCGCGCAGACCATTCCACACCGCGCCCGAATACTCATTGTCGTGACCGGGTACCAACAGAATTTTAATCGGTCGAGTACCGTAGACTGCCCGGACCATCTCGGGTGTTATGGTTTCTTCAAAAACACGGCCGATCAATGGCGCGGCACTTAAAATACGGCGCGCCGACCGCGGGTAGTAGCCATCACTTTGGGGTAGGAGCCAAGCGACGAACAAAAAAAGCGCCAACAGCGATAGCAGTAGTATTTTCTTCATTGAATTTGCGGTTGATAGTGCGAATTAAGTTTAATGGTTCGTTCTTTCACGTTACTAATTTTTTCACCATCCCAGGTTAGTTCGAGCAGTGACCCCGACATGGTTTGGGCAGAAAAATATTGGTCAAAAATAAAATTGCCGAGACTGTAGGCCACCACGCGATTGTTCTCGTTGGCGGGGGTGGTATATATTTCCACTGGCTGGCGGACGTGGGGATGATGACCGACAACAACTTGTGCGCCAGCCGTCATGGCGCGTTCAACTAAATCACGTTGCCGCGGGTTTGGAGTAGTTTGATATTCTTCGCCAAAATGGAAGGAGACTATTGTTAGGTTAGACTTTTCGGCGGCAGAAGCTATGAGCTTTTCAAAATCTGGCCGATTGGTAAGTAAAATAGCGGAGTCATTACGATAATTTTTCAACCAACTGGGCCCAACATCGGAAAAGGCCAGCCAGGCGATTCTCTGGCCGTTTTTCTCGGTTATCACGGCGCCTCGTTCGGTGACGCCAATCGTCTCAATGTTTAGCTGATCCAGATAACGTAAAGTATCAATAAAAGCCATTTCGCCCCAATCACCGATATGATTATTAGCCACTGATAACACGTCAAAACCGGCTCGAGCCAAAGACGTGGCAGTCGTTGGATCGAAGCGAAAAGAGAACTTGCTACCCGCTTGTTGACCACGGTTCGAAATTGGCCCTTCGAGATTGCCAAATAGCCAATCGTAAGAATTTAATTGTGATGTGACATTAGTAAATAACCAATCGTAATTACCCTGACCGTTTTTGTTCACCGATGAGGCTACGGCCCGACCTAACATAATGTCACCCACGAAACCGAGTTTGAGTTCACGTGGTTTATCTGTGGTTTTGCTTTTCAGTCTAGTCTGATCGTAAACTAACGCCAATTGTCCGTCCGATTGCCACCAGTAATTGGCAATATCACTAGCTCGGCTGACAAGCATGGCGCTAGCTATACCAAAGAGCCCAGCGACGATGGTCCACAGCAGATAGTCAGTGAAGTGTGGCGAAGAGTGATTCATTGATAGTTTGACCAGCGGTAATTTCCCCCGCCAATATTTTTTTAGCGATTGGCGTCTCGATTTGATCTTGAACGAAACGCAACATTGGCCTGGCGCCGAACGATTGGTTGGCGCCATAATTGGCCACGACGCTGGCTAGCGTGTCAGTAATTGGCAGACTGACACCTTTAGCTTTTAGTCTTTCGGCTAATGCCGTAAGCGCCAATTTGGCCACGGCTCGCAGAGCTTCCGGACTCAATGGCGTAAAAATAATCACTGCATCAAAACGATTAACTAATTCCGGCTTAAATAGGCCACGGTTAATGATCTCATTAATTAGATTATCTTTCCAAGCACTGGGCGGTTTATTGGCTCGGGTTTGTTCCCAGATGAAGTCCGCTCCAGCATTGGATGTAGCAATTAGTATTAAATTACGAGCATTCACTCGGCGGCTGCCAGCATCGGTGAAGTAGCCCTCGTCCAATATTTGCAAAAAAAGATTAAGTACTTCTGGATGGCTTTTTTCGAATTCGTCTAACAACAGTATGCCGTACGGATGTTGACGAATCATGGTAGCCAGAACTTCCATTAGTCGTGCGAGGGCATTATCGGCGGCAAATTCAGTCATATCCAAGCGCAGAACTGATTCTGGTTGGCGGAAAAAAAGTCGGGCTAAGGCCTTGGCAGTTTCGGTTTTGCCCACGCCAGTGGGACCAAGAAACAAGAACGATCCGGTGGGTCGCTTGGGGTTGCTTAAACCAGCTCGAGAACGTTGGAGAGCGGTAGTGATGGCCATGATGGCTTCTGGTTGGCCAATAATTTGCTGCGACAGTTGATCGGCTAGATGTTTAAGTCGTTCGATCTCTGCTCCATTCGCCTCAGCGGCCGGTATGCCAGTTTTGATGGTCACAAACTCTTGTATGTCGGCGCGGTTGGCCACGGTTCGAGCATTTTCTATTAGCCATGGTTCGAGTTCGATTAGCAAATCAAGGGCGCGATCGGTTGGCGCGGCCTCGGGAAAATAACGAGCTGCGGATACAACAATCTCTTTGATCGCTGGATAGGTAAAGATGATGTTGGATCGTTGTTCCAAAACGGCCACTTGATCTTCTAGACGCAGGATTAGTTCGTGGCCGTCAATTTCTTTAACAGTTACAACCTCAAATCGGCGCATTAAATTTGGTCGGGTGCTGACGTGTCGATTAAATATCTCGGTATCGACTAGAGCAATCATTGGTAGACGACGAGTGGCCAAAAAGGGATCGAGCAAATTAATTAAATCCACTCCCAATTTTTCTGCCGCGATGAATAGGGCGCCAAAATCATCGATGATAAGCAAAATGTTGCCGGCTCGAGCTGCTTCGTTAAGTAGTTGGTTCAGGATTTTTTCTAATTCGTCTTTGTGTCGCCCCGTAGCCACCAGTTCAGCGGTGTGAAGTAGAATGGGTTGGTAGTGTTCAAGTGCCGGTGGCGCGGTTTGCTTTTTAATTTCACGCACTAGTTCTCCAATAACCGACATCTTGTTCTCGCCGGCTTCACCAACGAGCAAAGCGTTGGCTTCGGCCGACCGCTCGAGAATTGTGATCAACTGTTTGGTTTCCGAACTGGCCGTAAATTCCATACTGCTGGCGGAAGAGTTGAGTAATAAATTATGACTATAACGATCTAAGATTGCTGTTTGGCCGTAGGACCAATTTTTGGCCAACCCGGGCAGACGCGCGAGGGCAGCTCGCGACCACCAGCGTTCGGCCTCGCGCTCGGCCGTCGCCTGCCGACTTAACCAGTCGGTTGTGGCTACGGCGTCGATTTCTTCGATACCGCTTTCGGCGAAACACTGCTTTAGCTCGGGGCAATCTTTTAGGATCAGTGTTAGTAACCCAGAGAGGGTTAATGTTTTGCCGGGCTCTAGGATTAGCGGCGAACTAACTGCTTTAATCGTTCGGGCCTGTAAAAATTTTTCATAAGCGGTGAGCTTTATTGCCGTCCGTCTGACAAAACTTTGTCCAATCGCTGATCGTCCGAAGGCTAGGGCTAGATCGCTCTCGGTGGTGTGATATAGGATTTGGGCCACTTCGAGTGTTACTTCAGAATCGTGTTTCGTTAATCCACGGTAAAACAATTCCAAGAGATACATTTCTAACCAAATGGCTAGTAAAATAAGTAGACCTCCAACCAACTTAGCGATCAGATTTTTATAATCGCCTCCGCTCAAAGAAACGATTGTGATAGTTAGAAAAAAAACAATGATTAGCCAGCGAGTTAACTTTAGTAGGCGGTGCCGGGAATGGTGCGACAATAGATTTTCAACGGGTAAAAGTGAAAAAATTGAAGTGTGTTTGATGCTTGACTGAAAAGGATGAAGGGCCATGTTAAGCGAAGAGTAAATAAAGACCAATAATCCACAGACCGGTTGTCACGAGAGGCAGAATTAACCAGCTAATTAAAATTAAGGGGCCAGCTAACGCGAGCGCAAAAATAAAAATAAGGCTAGAGACTAACCAACAGAGACGAATGAGTATACCAACGATACGCATAATACAATTGAGAATGAAGGTGCCTGCCCAGCCAACTGGGTCAAAACCAGTAACGTAGGGTTCACGCAAACGCCGCCAGGGTCGAAACATGGTTCTGGTGATTAAATCAATGGAAAAAAAATGATAGAAGAACCAGACAAAATCATGGTACAAATGCCACCAGTTATTTACGGCCGCGCTATAGTGCCAGCCGAGATAGCGAAGCATAATTTTTAGTGAGGCCATTGCTTAAATTTTAACTCAATCACGGAATTTATAAAACACCTTTTCCGCGAAACGCAGATCTATGTATTCAAGCTGATGTGTATTGGCCGCTAATTCGGCAAGAAAATCACGTGACGATAGGGCCGTTCGCAAGTCGTTGGCGGTGGCGTCTACTGGCCGGTTGCGGCTGGCAATAATTGTCCAGTCAAAAGTGGAAAAACGGAAATCGTTATCCCTTGTGTAAACGGCGCCGGTAATTTTCGGTTGACCCGGCAAAACTTCTTCGAGCGCTAATTTTAACTCTTGGATCCTTTGGATAGTGATAGGGTTTATCGTCGGCCGCGCGGCTTCATCTACGACCTCAAAAAAAAGTTGATCGGAAAAACTAGCGGCTGAATCGAAGGTTATCCCCTTAGCGTCAGCAAATTGGCATTGACGCGGGGTTAGTTGTTGGCACCAAATCAAGCTGGCACGCCGCTCGGTTAATTTTATTATTAACACATTAGTACGTGGCTGATAACTAAGGCCAATTTCTTCTAGGTTCGGCCAGCTGGCGAGGAGACGATCCCGGATTTCTGTTTTTGGGTATAACCAGCGATTACTTTTTTTGATTAAACCGTAGTAATGGGTGAACAGAATTTCTTCGACTACTCGTTTAATTTCGGTAGAGTTATTGTTTGATGGGTTAAATATTTTAATAGTTGTAATTTGCCAGCGTGGTTGGTTGATAGCAATCAGAAGACTAAAGGTCAAAATTAACAACAAAATAAAAATTAAAATTACCCGATTGACGCGCCGTCGCGTGCGTCGTTGCCGTGAGTATTTTAGCAGATCAGCTCGGTGAGGTTGAACCGCGATCATTTCCTAATATAAGATTGAAGAACGTCGGGGATCTTGATTTGGCCATCGCTAGTTTGATAATTTTCGACTATCGCGGCTAGTAAACGAGGCGTGGCCGCAGCGGTAGCGTTAAGTGAATGAACAAATTGTAATTTTCCGTCTGAATCGCGATAACGGATGTTGAGTCGGCGACTTTGGAAGTCGTGGAAGTAAGAAATTGAATTAACTTCTCGATAACGATTCTCGCTCGGCATCCACACTTCTAGGTCGTACTTTTTTACTTGGCCCAATCCAAGATCACCACTTGCATTAATGACCACTCGATATGGTAACTCGAGTAATTGAAGGATTTTTTCGCTCAAACGTAAAAGTTCTTCATGCCACTTCACGCTTTCCTCGTGTCGAGCAGTGCAAAGAATGACTTGTTCAACTTTGAAAAATTCATGAACACGAATTAATCCTCTGGTGTCTTGTCCGTGGCTGCCAGCCTCACGCCGAAAACACGGGGAAAAACAGACCATTTTTTTGGGCAATTCTTCAATGGGCATAATTTCGTCGCTCCAATAACCCATGGCAGCTACTTCGGCGGTACCGGCTAAGTATGAGTCGTCTTGAGTGCGATAAAGATCGTCGCTCCCTTGGGGTAGATAGCCGGTACCGAGAAACATTTCTCGCTTAAGCAGTGATGGTACTAACATGGGCGTAAAGCCTTCGGTTATTAGTGTTTGCCAAGCCAATTGCCAAATGGACATTGCCAGCGTGGCCCCCGGACCAGAGAGAAAATATCCGCGAAAGCCAGCGACTTTGGTGCCGCGTTCTAAATTGGCCCAGCTGGCCGTGGTCATCAGTTCGATATGATTTTTGGGATTAAAGTCAAACTGGGGCTTGGTCCCCCACTGTTTGATTTCCTGATTGTCGTTGTCGGTTTTGCCTGTTGGTACCGAGACATCGGGAATATTAGGTACCTCTAACATCAGTTGCCGCCAGGCCATCATTATTTTTTTAAGATGCTCTTCCTTAACTGCCAGTTGGGTTTTAAGATTGCCCATTTCCGTCAATAGTTGCCGACGATCAGTTTCAGGTAAAGCGCTGCCAAATTTTTGGTTGGCTTCATTTTGCTGCGCCCGACTTTGTTCAGTCTCGGCCAAAAGTTTTAATCGATCAGAGTCAAGACGAAGGAGTTCGTCAATGTTAACCGTTAGAAATTTTTGTTTGACTGCTTGTTTAACAATATCGCTGTGGTCGCGAATAAATTTAATATCGAGCATAATTTAAGAATAGCAGATTTGTTACAATAAAAAAACGATGACAGACCAGTCAATCATTGAACTGACATCTACAGAATTTCCGCCCGCTTTGATGGAAATTCCCGAACCACCCAAAAAACTTTTTCTGCAGGGAGCTTGGCCCGGGCCAGGTTTTTTGTACCTAACCGTTGTGGGGGCGCGACGGCTGTCCACTTATGGACGCGAGGTGACACAAAAATTAATTACTGCCTTAACTGGTGAATCAGTAGTGATAGTTTCTGGGTTAGCTATCGGCATTGATACAATTGCGCATCAAACTGCTTTGGCCTGCGGACTAAAAACATTAGCCATACCGGGGTCGGGATTGGATCGAACGGTGCTACATCCACCCGGGAACCGACGTTTGGCTGATGAGATACTCGAGCGCGGTGGCGCCCTACTCTCGGAATTGGAGCCGGGCGAGCCTGCCGGCATCCACACCTTTCCTCGTCGTAACCGCTTAATGGCCGGTTTGGCTCAAGCGGTGATGGTGATTGAGGCAGGTGAGAAATCTGGCACGTTAATCACCGCGCGTTTGGCTGTTGAATATAATCGTGATGTGTTTGCTGTCCCCGGGTCTATTTTTTCGCCCAATTCCGCCGGTGCAAATCAATTACTTCGTCAAGGTGCCACACCCATCACTGGGCCGGATGATTTGCGAGAGGCTCTGGGTTTGGCACGACGTGATCGAGATGAAGCCACGGGTTCTCGTCAATTACAGCTCAACGAATTTTCACCATCGGAGCAAAAACTACTCGGCTTGTTGCAAGTAGAGAACCAGCCACGTGATGAAATTATTCGCGCTCTGGGTGGTCGCCCGAGTGAAATTAACGTTATGTTGGCAGCACTAGAATTGCGAGGGATAATCGTGGAATCCGGCGGAGAGTTTAGGCTTGTCTAATTTGCTTCAATTGAAATTGTGTAGTACTAATTAGCCCCATGGTGAAAAGCGGTCACAAGTTAATGATTGTGGAATCTCCGGCTAAGGCAAAAACCATAGCCAAATATTTGGACCACGAATATGTGGTTCGGGCTTCGGTTGGTCATGTTCGCGATCTGCCAAAATCAAACAAAAATGCTATCGATATTAAATCTGGTTTTGTGCCACATTACGAAATTTCCCCCGGCAAAGACGCGGTGGTTAGTGAGTTAATACGTCTCGCTGCCCAAGCGCCAGAAGTTATCTTGGCGACTGATCCCGATCGTGAGGGTGAAGCTATCGCTTGGCACGTAGCAGAGGCCTGCCGCCTCAAACATCCACGTCGGGTGGTATTTCATGAAATTACCCGCGACGCTGTGCGCGAGGCCCTGAAGCATCCACGTCCGATCGATCAAAATTTACGTCAAGCTCAAGAGGCGCGTCGAGTTCTGGATCGGTTGTTTGGTTACGATTTATCTGGCTTGATTTGGCAAAAGTTGCGCTATGGTTTGTCGGCCGGTAGAGTTCAATCCCCCGCTCTACGCATTTTGGTCGAACGCGAACGCGAGATTCGAAGCTTCGTCTCTCGTAAATTCTGGGTGATTGAAGCGGAGTTGGCTGATAGCACCAATCGAGTAGTACTCTTTACTTGTAGTCAAGAACTAGCTACGGCCGAGGCGGCCGAGGCGATCGTAACCGCCGGTCGAGCTGTTAAATGGACGATCTCTAATGTGGCCACGACGGCTGCACGTCGTGCGCCCCGACCGCCGTTCATCACCTCGACTCTTCAGCAGTCAGCCTCTTCGCGTTTTGGTTTTTCTCCGTCGCTGACTATGCGCTTAGCTCAAAAGTTGTATGAAGCTGGACACATTACGTACATGCGAACAGATAGTACTAACTTAAACTCGGCGGCTGTAAGTGAAATATTAGCCTGCGCCAAAGAAAAATTTGGTTCTCGATTCTCTGACCAACCACGGATATATAAAACTAAAAGCAAAAGTGCACAAGAAGCCCACGAAGCGATTCGTCCGACCCACATCCGGACATTTAAGGCCGGGCGTAGCGATGGGGAACAAAAACTTTACGATTTAATTTGGCGTCGCACTCTGTGTAGCCAAATGTCTGACGCTGAATTATTGCGAACGCGTTTGGAAGCGCAAGCTGGTGACCCGGCGATACCTATCTTTGAATCTACTGGCCATCAGATTGTTTTTGCTGGTTGGCTGGAAGCCGATCCGCGGGCTCGAGGTGAGGAAATAGAACTACCAAATTGGCAAAACGGTCAAGCTTTGGAATTAAAAAAAATGGAAAGTCTTGGCAAAGAAACACAACCGCCCAATCGCTATAGTGAGGCGGGATTGGTTAAGGAATTGGAAAAGCGAGGAATCGGTCGGCCGAGCACCTATGCGCCCACAATCAAGACGATCGTTGATCGTGGTTACGTCACCAAACAAAATCGAACACTTCAGCCCACAGAAACAGGTGAAGTGGTTAGCACGTTTTTAGAGAAAAATTTTGCTGATTATATTAGCGATTCATTCACCGCCAAAATGGAAGATGAGTTGGATGACGTGGCTGCCGGCAAATTGAGTTACAGAAAATCTTTAGAGGCATTTTATCAACCTTTCCACCGAGCGGTGGTCGACAAAAAAGATCTGCCCAAAATAAATAATCTTGGTCCAGTGTCATCCGAGTTTCCTTGCCCCATTTGTGGTGGAGCCATGGTATTTAAATTAGGTAAGAGCGGTAAGTTTATGAGCTGTGATCGTTTTCCTGATTGCGTTGGAGCACGCACGGCTGAGGGTAAAGAAATAGCCCCGCCCCGTATTCTAAATGAAATTTGCCCGCGCTGTGGACACGGCCAATTGGTGGAACGTGACGGACGTTACGGCCGCTTCATTGCTTGCGGTAATTATCCCAAGTGTCGGTATGTTAAAAAAGAGGAACGGACGGACGGTTTGCCGGCGGCAGGTGATACCGGTGTAAAATGTCCAATGTGTCACACGGGTACGATGACAGAAAAACGCGGCCGATACGGAATTTTTTATGGCTGCAGCAATTATCCGTCGTGCAAACATATAGTAAAAACCAAACCAACCGGTAAGATTTGTGGTTACCAACGGGAAATTGGCCCGTGTCCACATCTAATGATGGTTGGTACCAAAACTATCCCCGATCGTTGCAGCGACAAAACTTGCCCCAATCACAATCCACACAAGCTTCAAACTTAGAGAGAAAAGTTTTTTACTGAGTACAGATCCTCATCCGGGGATTCATTAGGAGTTTCGCTTATCGTCTCATTGGCAGCAGCTTTAGCCTTCTTCTGTGACAATAGGTCAAGAATTTGATGTAAATCGTCGTTGGTAAAAAAATCAATAACCACCTTGCCGCCAATCGTCTTTTTTTGGATCTCGACCCTAGTTCCGAGTTGTTCCGTGAGTTTTTGTTCCAAATTAACGATCCCCGGGTCGGTGAGGTAGGATTTGTTGCGAACACGCTCGAAAGCAATTTTGCGGGCCAAATTTTCAGCTTCGCGGACGGTGATCTTTCTGGTTAAAATATCAATATAAAGCGTTTTTTGCTCCTCGGGACGATCCATCAACATGAGTAAGGGGCGAGTGTGACCCTCGGTAATTTCTTTACTGACAAGAGAATTGATCATGACTTCCGGAAGAAGTAAAAGACGAATAGTGTTTGACACATATTCGCGACTGCGGCTAACTTTTTTACCAATGTCGGCGTGGGTGAGACTAAACTCTTCGGCTAATTGTTTGAAGGCGCGAGCCCGATCGATTGGACTCAAGTCTTCACGCTGTAAGTTTTCGATAATCGCCAACTCTAGTTTGAGCCGCGGATCTTCCTCACCCGTTTTGATTACTGCTGGTACCGTATTTACACCAGCGAGGCGCGCCGCCCGCAGGCGGCGCTCGCCAGCAATTAATTCATACTCGACAGCAAGACCTTCGGCGCCGCGATCGAGCTCGCGGCGGGTGACGACCAAAGGTTGAAGGATGCCGTATTGACGAATGGAATCAGCTAGATCACGAAGACGGTCTTCATCAAACTCGCGACGCGGTTGGTACGGATTTGGTTTGATTCGGTCAGTCTCGATCAGAAATATCGAACTATGATACGTTTCTGCTTCAGCCATATGGTTGATTATATCATCTTTTACGGTAGAATGTGCCAAGAGCCGCGGTGGCGGAATTGGCAGACGCGCACGACTCAAAATCGTGTTCGCTTCGGCGAATGTGGGTTCAACTCCCACCCGCGGCATTTTTTAAAAAGAAAAAAGCCGGTCATGATTTGATTTAAAATACAAACCATAACCGGCGTGTGAGGGATGTCAGCAAATAACAATCTTGCCGACGGATGGCGGTTCGAGATCGTTGGGCGCTGGTGCGGGCAAACTGACGAGCTCGATTTTCTTTCGGCGAAACCTGAGAAGCGGAATGCCGCTACAGACATCACCAGTAGCATAAATCGGGCTGGCTAGTGCGTCCTTGGGGAAATGAATGGCCAGCGCTAAAACTTCAGCCACTGTGAGTTGGCTACGATATTGCCCATCCGGTTGTGAGATTAGCGGCGCAAGTTTTGGTTGGGATGGATCACATCCACCTAAACCACACCGTACATCAAACAAATAGTATGGAGTTTGCGGCATTTCAATTTTGTGCTGAACGCCTCTTGATTCAATTCCCAACAGGGACGCATCTTGGCGTCCCGGGAAGTGAACCTCGCCAGCCAATCTCAACATGATGTTGATCTTGCTGAGAGAGACCGCGGGAATCACTGGCAGGAAAGGAAAGGCCTGCCGCGCATCGCACCGCTCGCTGTTTCTCGTGGCTTCGTTAATGATGTCGTCATGCAGATCAATCATTTTGGCCAGCGTGTGCCCGTGAACAACACCGCGCAGTCTCATGATCTGTTGATTGAAAATTTTGGTCAACGGATCAGTCACCAGTTTGGGTACTTTTTTGTCGGCTATGGCATCGAGCAAACTCCCACTAGTTCCATTCATTCCTATCTCCTTTTAAAGAACCCGTAACCCGACTCGGAACCAATCCGAATCGTTTTGTGAGTATAAATCAACTGGAAAAATAAGTCAAATCAAGATATAGTGGTTTAGATTGCGTCCCCGTAGCTCAATGGATAGAGCGTAGGCCTCCGAAGCCTAAGATTGAGGTTCGATTCCTCATGGGGATACTTTATGTCAATTAAAGTGTTGGCAGTGGTTGGGTCGACGGCATCGGGCAAGAGCGAATTAGCCATCAAACTCGCTCGGCGTTTTGGCGGCGAAATTATTTCGGCTGATTCCCGGCAGGTGTATCGGGGTTTAGATATTGGTTCAGGTAAGGTGATGAAGGCAGAGCAAAAATTAGTCCCCCATCATCTGCTTGATGTCGCTAATCCGCGGAAAACTTTTTCGGTCGCCAGATATCAGGTTTCAGCTGAACGCGCGTTGATACAAATTACCAAACGTGGCCATTTACCGATTATTTGTGGCGGATCGGGCCAATATGTGGATGCGGCGCTGGGTCGCTTGATTTTACCGCCAGTGCCACCCAATTCTCATTGGCGCCGGGTGCTAGAAAAATTATCAACCGAAGAATTATTTACCCGTTTGCAAATTCTTGACCCACGGCGCGCGATCTTGATCGATCGCTATAATCGTCGGCGATTAATCCGCGCAATCGAAGTTGTTAAGGCGCTTGGCTCGGTTCCTGAATTGAATCGTGAGGAAAAATATTCTGTTTTATTGCTTGGTATAAAATTAGCAAAGGATAAACTACGTCAACGAATTAAAATTCGTTTGCGCCGACGGTGGCGGAAGGGTTTGGTTGAAGAAGTAAGGAATCTTCACGCGACTGGATTATCTTGGCATCGATTAGATGAATTAGGGTTGGAGTATCGTTGGGCGGCGCATTATTTGCAAGGTCAACTCACCGAAAAAGAAGTTTTAAAGAAATTAGAGACAGAGATTTGGCATTACGCCAAAAGGCAATTAACTTGGTTTAAGCGAGACCTCAAAATAAATTGGATTACGAATAGACATCAAGCTGAAAAGCTTTGCCGTGACTTTATTGATTAGCTTGGCTATAGTAAAAGTATCCGGGCCTATAGTTTTAATGGTAAAACATCGGTCTCCAAAACCGACGTTCCCCGTTCGAGTCGGGGTGGGCCCGTAGGCTATTTTTTAATCTCTTTATGGACGGTGTGTTGGCGGCACCAGCGGCAGTACTTTTTAAGCTCGATTTTACGTTCCACTAATTTGCGGTTTTTGCGACTCCAATAGTTGATTCGCTTGCACTTTTGGCAGGCCAGTTTTATCAGTTGATCTTGGGACATAGATTGTCTAGCATAGCATAAATTTTACAGAAGTAAATCTTAAATTATTCATCATCCGCGGGCAAAACAATTTTGTCGTTGGTTGATAATCCTGACAGAACCTCAATTAATCCACTGTCGGCCCGAAGCCCGGTTTCAATGACGGTTGGCGTGACGCCATCGGCCGTGAGTTTTTCTACTGCAGTTTGATCACCATGATTTTTTATGGCAATAATTGGAATAGCGATGGCTCTTTTTTGTGCTGTAATGATGGTAACTTCAGCCGTTAAGCCATCACGTACTTGCTCATTGCCCCGAGTTAGCAGTAGGGTTGTTTCGTAAGTTGGCACACCGTCGACAATATTTTCGCCCATATCAATACTTGTTACTTTGGCCGTCATGATTTGATCATTACCCAAAGCTTCTAGTTTGATTTTGGCCGATTGACCAGTTTTGATCTTAGCGATTTCCACTTCCGGCACATTAATTTTAACCTCAAACCCGGCCGTGCTAATCAGACCAATAATTGGTTCACCAGCCGCGGCGGCCTCGCCTATTTCTTTTTGTCGTCTAGTAACTACACCGCTAAATGGGGCGCGAATTATTGTTTTTTCTAAACGAGAATCAGCTCGTTTCAACCGTGCGCTGGCCTCATCAACTCGCGATTGCTGGATGGTTATTTTCTCAACGGTCGGTTTGGCGATAGCGAGTGCCAATTCTTGATTAGCTAAATCTAGATTGATTTTGGCGGTTGTTTCGTGGTTGGCAGCGGACAATATGTTTGTTAATGCGGTGCTTACCTCGGCGCGTGCATTACCTATCGCTAAACGCGCTTCTGCCAAAGTAAGCTCGCGAATTATTAAATTATTTGGTAAGTCGGATAAGGCTAAGGAAATTTCTGCCGCTAAATTCTCGATGATGTTCAATGCTCGCTCGGCGTTTTCAAGACCCGCTTTTTCCCCCCATTGCACCATGGCTGGTTCAGCTCGCAGGCGGTAGTCTATAATGCGCGCTAGTTGATTATAGCCTGGCGGGTAGAGGCCAAAGCGAGGATAGTTGCTGGCGGGGTTATCAAAAAGCGGATCGATTTTGGTTCGCAGGGCGCTGTCAGCAGTGGCGTAGGCGTGATGAAGTTGGTTAGCTAAATTATTTTTGGCTTCAACCAACGATTGTTCGGCCGTACGCACGTTAGCTTCCGACACCGCTCGTTCTTCGGGGCGTTGGCCACGCTTAAGTTCGTCGAACCGAGCCTGTTCGTTGGTCACTTGCGCTACTGCTTCGTCTCGATCGGCGATCAAATCACCATTGGCTAAATAGGCAAGTGTTTCTCCTTTTTGTACGCTGGAGCCTATGGCCTGGTTAATCCAGGCGACACGGCCGCCCTGTTCAAAACTCAACTCAACTCGACGGGCGGCTTTAATTGTGCCGGTGATGATAACCGATTGTTTTAAGTCGGTTTCGACAACAGTAAAATGTTGTAGCGTTTTATTGTTGTGGGCATAACGCCAAATTATTGCGATAAGCAAAACTGGAATCACCAACCACCATTTGTGTTTTTTTAACCACTTCATGTTTAATTTTATTCAATAATCATGCCGTCAGATAAAGTAATTACTCGGCCAGCTCGTGCGGCGTATTCCGGTTCGTGCGTGACCATAATAATTGTTTGCCCGTCACTATTTAGGTGTGAAAAAATATCGAGGACTCGCTCGGCTGTGTCACTATCCAGATTAGCAGTTGGTTCATCAGCAAAGAGGATTTTGGGTCGATGACTAAGTGCTCGAGCGATAGCGACACGTTGCTGTTCGCCACCCGAAAGTTGACTAGGCAAATGGTCAATGCGTTTGGCCAACCCAACGCGGGTGAGTGTTTCCTGTGCTGCCGTTATGGCCATGGAGCGCGGCCAACCTTGCATCAGGAGTGGTACCAGGACGTTGTCGCAAGCCGTAAGCTCAGGAACGAGAGCGTAGTCTTGAAAAATATAACCCAGATCAGTTAATCGTAATCGTGTATGTTGCTGACTACTTAAATTTGTTGTTTCCTGCCCGTCGATAAAAATTTGGCCGGAAGTTGGTTGGTCCAGCAACCCTAATTGATAGAGAAGAGTCGATTTGCCAGAACCGGAACGACCCGTAATGGCCACAAATTCACCCCGATCTACTTGTAGATTGAAACCCCTGAGAACATGCAACACATTGTTGCCATGGCCATAATTTTTTATTATTTTTTTCGCTTCAATCATTGTCATATTAGCGGCCGAGAATGGCATCGAGCGTGTTCTGTCGAGTTATCAATTTAGCCGGTAGGTATCCCGCGGCGATAGTGGCTATAAATAAAATCAGTGCTCGCCACATTGTCCCTGTCCAGGTGGCAACCAAAATCCCATCGCTAAACGGAAAATCAATGGGGTGAGCGGTGATGTATGGTTTAAGAAAGGCGAAAATAAGGATTATTCCTAAACCCGTACCGATTATTGAGTAGAATAATGACTGAAAAACGTAGGCTAATTCAATTGTTCGTAATGGTTCAATAGCTTGGAATCACTTTAACCGTTAACATCCAAGCATATG